>Ga0209025_1001149_pt1 | contig 37669 bp, 45 predicted proteins | sample AraplaMF_Col_mLB_FD_184256 | JGI IMG/M metagenome (GOLD analysis project Ga0209025, IMG submission 184256) | Arabidopsis root microbial communities from the University of North Carolina, USA - plate scrape MF_Col_mLB (SPAdes) (version 2) | ecosystem: Host-associated > Plants > Roots > Endosphere... | reverse complement strand
GAGCGCGCCGCCTTTCGGCGGCTTCGTCGGCGCGCCGCTCGGCAGCTTCGGCCGCCTGTTCACCTCGCCCGGGCCGATCTTCGAGCCGGAAGGCACCGGGAGCGACCCCTGGGGCACGGCGCGCGGGCTTTATGCCGCCGGCTTTCGCCGCGGCGACGTCGTCCTGAACACCTTCGGGTACCATCTCACGCCGGGCGGCTTCATCATGGATTCGGCGGCGCGCGCGCTGGGCTGCGCCGTCATTCCCGCCGGTCCGGGCAATACCGAACAGCAGATGGAGGTGATCGCGGCCTACCAGCCGAGCGGCTATCTCGGCACGCCCGATTTCCTCAAGCTCCTGATCGAAGCGGCAGACGAGCGCGGCGTCGCGATCGCCTGCCTGAAGCGCGCCGTCGTCTCGGGCGCCGCCTTCCCGCCGTCGCTGCAGGCCTGGGTGCGCGCGCGCGGCATCGACGCCTACCAGCTCTACGCCACCGCCGATATCGGCCTCATCGCCTATGAGACCAGCGCGCGCGACGGCATGATCGTCAACGAGAACCTCATCCTCGAGATCGTCCGGCCCGGCACCGGCGACCCCGTCGCCGATGGCGAAGTCGGCGAGATCGTCGTCACCAATCTCGATCTCCATCATCCGCAGATCCGCCTCGCGGTCGGCGACCTCACGGCGATCGCGCCCGGCGCGAGCGCATCCGGCCGGACCAACGCCAGGATCAAGGGCTGGCTCGGCCGCGCCGACCAGACCGCCAAGGTCAAGGGGATGTTCGTCCGGCCCGAGCAGATCGCCGAGATCGCCCGCCGCCACAGCGAGATCGCCAAGCTGCGCTTGGTGATCGGGCGTGCCGACGAGCGCGACACGATGACTTTGAAGGCGGAGATTCATGCCGAGCCGACCGGCTTCGTCGATGCCGTGTCCTCGACCCTGCAGCAGGTGACCAAGCTCAAGGGCTCAGTCGAGGTACTGCCGCTCGGCGCGCTCCCGAACGACGGCAAGGTCATCGCCGACGAGCGGCCGGTCGGGTAGCCCTCACCATGCGACCGGCGCTTCCCCTTTCGCCTTCAGCCAATCACTCGCCTGGCTGAACGGCTTGGAGCCGAAGAAGCCGCGCCGCGCCGACAGCGGCGAGGGATGGGCGCTGGCGATGACGAGGTGCCTGCTCTCGTCGATCAATGCGCGCTTGGCCTGCGCCGGCAGTCCCCAAAGCATGAAGACGACATGTGGCCGCCGCTGCGAAACGGCAGAGAGAATCTCGTCCGTCACCGCCCGCCAGCCGAGCTTGAGATGCGAGCCGGCCTGCGTCGCGCCCTCGCGCACGGTGAGCGCGGTATTGAGCAGCAGCACACCCTGCTTCGCCCAGTCGGAGAGATCGCCGCTGGCGGGCGCGGCGAGGCCAAGGTCCTCGGCCCGCTCCTTGTAGATGTTGACCAGCGAGCGTGGCAGCGGTGGCGGGCCGACATAGGAAAAAGCGAGCCCATTGGCATGGCCGGGCGTCGGATAGGGATCCTGGCCGAGGATGACGACGCGCACCTGGTCGAGCGGCGTCAGCGCCAAGGCCGCAAGGAAGCGCTCCGGCGCCGGCGCCACGACATGGCCGGCGACGCGCTCGGCATCGACGGCGGCGCAAGCACGCGCCACCGTGCCGTCGCTGAAGACGGCAAGATCGCGCCAGGAAGCGGAGGCCGGCGCGGCCAGGAAGGCGTCGAGCGCCGCGCAGAAGCCTCTCACTTCAGGACGGCCCGCCCCTCGACCTTGGCCTCGACCGTGCCGAGCCGGCGGATATAGACCATGACCTCGTTGGCCATCAGCTTGCCGTCGGTCAGGCCGATCAGCGTCTTGCCGCGGCCGAGCGCGGTGTAGCCGTCGCCGCCGGTCAGCATGAAGTTGTTGGTGGCGACCGTGTACTTGCCGGCCGGGTCGATCTCCTTGCCGTCGACCTTGACGGAGGTGACGCGCGAGCCCTGCGGCTGCTTCAGGTCGGCCTCGAAGGTGAGGCCGGACACCACCGGGAAGCGGCCGGAACCCTGCGGGGCATCGCGCAGGCCGTTCTCGATCGCGTCCTTCACATCCTTGCCGGCGATCTCGACCATGGAGGTCGCGTTGCCAAAGGGCAGCTCGCTCAGCACGTCGCGCCGCGTCAGCTTGTGCCCGGCAGGATACTGCTTGTTGGCCCGGATGCCGCCGGCATTGGTGATGGCGAGCTGTGCGCCGGTCGCGGCCTTGATCGCATCGGCGATCAGGTTGCCGATCGCAGTCTCCTGCGTGCGGATCACGCCAGTGCGGGAATCGAGCGGGGCGGCCAGTGTCCCGATCTCGATATCGAGCTCCTTCGACAGTTCGGTCTCGTAGCCCTTGACGATGGCGGCGACCTCGGGATCGGGCGTCGCGGCGCGGCTGTCGTTGACCCGGAAGGTCGGCGTCCACTCGACCTTGCGATTGGCGCCCTCGCCCGTCGCCTTGGCGGCGATGTCGATCGCGGTGACGTAATTGCCCTCCTCGTTCGACTCGACCATCACCACCTTGCCGTCATAGGCGATGGCGAGATCGTGGTCATGGCCGGTGAGCAGGATGTCGACCACGCGCGAGCGCACGATCTCGTAGTCCATCGCCCGGTCGGCATGCACCACGCCGACGAGGATATCGGCACCCTCGCTTTTCAGCTTGCGCGCCTCGCGCCGCAGCGCCTCCATGGTCGAGGAGAATTTCAGGTCGCCGGGATTGGAGAGCTGCGGCGTCGGATCGAAGGTCGTGCCGATAACGCCGACCTTGATGCCGCCGAGCTCGAAGATCTGGGAATCCTTGTGGCCCAGCAGCGGGTTGCCGGCCGCATCGCGCAGGTTTGCCGCGAAGGTCGGATAGGTCTGGGCAGCGGCGAGCTTGAGATAGTTCTCCTTGCCGAAATCGAACTCGTGATTGCCGGGCACGAAGACGTCGATGCCCATCTTGTTCTGCATGGCGACGATATGGGCCCCCTGGTCGAAGCCCGACATCAGCGAGGGCGAGTAGCAGTCGCCAGCATGGCAGAACAGCACCGGCACGCCACGCGCGCGCTCGGCTTTGGCGATGCCGGCCGCCCGGGCGAAGCCGCCTTTGCCCTTGTCGTCGCTCATCTTGTAGATGTCGTTGACCAAGAGCAGCGTGAAACTCGCAGGCGGCGTCTGCGCCTTCGCGACCGGCGCTGTGGCGGCAAGGGCTGCGGGAGCGCCGAGAACGCGAAGCGCGTGGCGGCGGGTCATCTTGGTCATCGGCGCGAACCCCTGCGGTTTTGATTTCGACGAAGACTAGCAAGAGCCTAGCCGGCTTGCGAGACCCCTGCTCACGCAGTGTCGCACCCCGTACGGCCCGACTGGACGAAAACCGTAACTCGTCTAAATCACAGCCGAACGAAAGCGGATGTGATGAACCTCGAGCCGAGCCTGCCGCCTGACCACGCCACCATCAGAAGCGGCCGTATCGGCGTGCTCCTGATGAACCTCGGCACGCCCGAGGGCACGAGCTACAAGCCGATGCGGGCCTATCTCAAGGAATTCCTCTCCGACCGCCGCGTCATCGAGGAACCGCGCTGGAAATGGTGGCCGATCCTCAACCTGATCATCCTGTCGACGCGGCCGAGCCGCAAAGGCAAGGACTACGCGACGATCTGGAACAAGGAGCGTGACGAAGGCCCGCTCAAAACGATCACGCGCGCGCAGACCGAGAAACTAGCCGAGCGGCTGAAGGGTCTCGGTGGGGACCGCATCACCGTCGACTGGGCGATGCGCTACGGCCTGCCCGATGTAAAGAGCCGCCTGAAGGCGCTGCTCGACCAGGGCTGCGACCGCATCCTTTTGGTGCCGCTCTATCCACAATATGCCGCACCGACTTCGGCGACAGCCTGCGACCAGGCGTTCCGTGCCCTGATGGAGATGCGCTGGCAGCCGACCGTGCGGGTCGCCCATCCCTATTACGCCGATCCGACCTATATCGATGCGCTCGCCACCTCGATCCGGGCCTCGCTCGGCAAGCTCTCCTTCGAGCCGGAGGTGATCCTCTGCTCGCTGCACGGCATGCCCAAGGAATACCTGCTCAAGGGCGATCCCTATTACTGTCAGTGCGCCGTCACGGCCCGGCTGCTGCGCGACAAGCTCGGCCTCTCCGAGGAGCGCTTCCGCCTGACCTTCCAGTCGCGCTTCGGGCCGGACGAATGGCTGCAGCCCTATACCGACGAGACCGTGAAGGCGTTGGCGCAGGGTGGCACCAGGTCGCTCGCCATCGTCGCGCCGGGCTTCTCGGCCGATTGCCTGGAGACGCTGGAGGAACTCGACGGCGAGAACCGCGAGATCTTCCTGCACAATGGCGGCAAGGATTTCGCCTATCTGCCTTGCCTCAACGATTCCGAGGAAGGCATGCAGGTGATCGAGGCGGTGGTGCGCCGGGAGCTGATGGGCTGGGTGTGAGGTAGGGCGCGGGAGACGCAACCTAAACCCTTCTCCCCCGAGGGGAGAAGGAGGCTACTACCCCACCACGAAGCGCGTCACACTCTCCACCACCTGCTTCGCCTGCAAAATCCGCCGGTGGCCGAGCCCGCTCGTCTCCTGCAGCGTCACGAACGGCCCGGCCGCCGCCAGTGCCTGCGCGTGGTGGAAGTCCAGTTCGCGATCCTGCCGGTCATGGATCACCAGGGTCGGCAAGCCGATCGCCTCCAGCTGATCGCGGCCCTCGAAGGCCTCGACCGGGTTGCCGGCGACGCTGTGGATGCGGCGCTCCAGCGCCGCCTGGCCGCGGCGGCCGAGCCCGATCGTCGCGCCGAAATTGCGGGTGATCGTGGTGACCGAGGATGGCGCCGCGACCAGAGCGAGCCGGCTCGTCCTGACCCGCGGCTGCCCCGGCACGCTGCGGGCGAGGCCCGCCAGCGCAATCGCGCCGCCGAAGGAATGCGCCACGATCGCATGCACCGGCGCGAAGACCCGCGCCACCGCGGCGAGCGCGGCGACGCCGAGCGGAATGTTGAGCTCGGCCCCGGTCGAAGCACCATGCGCCGGCATGTCGAAGGCGACGACGCGGAAGCCCTGTGCCAGCAAAGGCTGCACGAAAGCGGTCATGAACGCCGCCTCGCTGTTCCAGCCATGCAGCAGGATCACCGTCGGTGCCGGACCGTCGCCATCTTGCAAGCGGGGCTCGGGTTCGAACAGATAGGTGCTGACGGTCCCGCACGGATAGGACACCGCCTGCCTGATCGCCGGCGCGAGCCGGAAACGGGCGGCGACGATCGCCTTGCCGGTCCGGCTCTGTGGTCCCGGCGGGCGCGGCGGGGTACAGAAGAGCTTGAAGGCGGCGCGCCCGGCGGTGCGCGGGGCGATGAAGCTGCCGATGCGGACGAGAGGGCGAATGACGCGAAGGGCTGCGCTGGGCATGATTGGAAACCCTGTTCGTTCAGTCCTGAACTATTATGTTCAGCCATGAACAAAATGCAAGAGCCGATTTCCGCACCGGCAGGTGAGCCGGGAAGCACCGCAAGATCGGGGCTGCCCTGGGAGCTGCCGCGCTTCAAGAACTGGCTCGCGGTCGCGCGCATGCACCAGCTCTGGAAGAAGGTCTTCTCCGAGGCCCTGGCTCCGCTCGGGATTCAGCTCGCTCATTACGACGTTCTTGCGAACGTCTTCCGCACGCCCGGTCTGACCCAGCAGGCGCTGGCCGAGAAGCTGCTCGTCGGCCGCAGTGCCATGAGCATGCTGCTGCCCGAGCTGGAACGCCGCGGCCTGATCGAGCGTCGCAACGATGAGGCCGATCGCCGCGTGCGCCGGCTCTGGCTGACCCACGAGGGCGAGGACCTGACCCGCAAGGCGCTGGCGATCCATGCCGCCCGGATCGAGGCGATGATGGGTGTCCTCAGCGACGAGGAGTGCAATGCCGTCGGCACGCTGATGTGGCGGGTCGTCGGCTATCTCGAAGGCAAGCCGCCGCGCGAGCCGTCATCAGACGCTCGCAAAGGCACGCTTGAACCAAATGCCTCGACTGGGCTGGAGAGCTGAGATGAATCCTACTGGCTTCGACATCGTCGTCGTCGCACTGGTCGCGCTGGTCATCCTGACGATCGCGCTCGGGGTCCGCACCATCCCGCAGGGCTTCAACTATACGGTCGAGCGCTTCGGCCGCTACTCGCGCACGCTGGGGGCGGGCCTCGGGTTGATCGTGCCCTATATCGAGCGCATCGGCCACAAGGTGAATGTGATGGAGCAGGTGCTCGACATTCCCTCGCAGGAAGCCATCACCAAAGACAATGCCGGCGTGCGCATCGACGCCGCCGCCTTCTACCAGGTGCTCGACGCTGCCAAGGCCTGCTACGAGGTCTCCCATCTCGGCCAGGCGCTGATGGTCCTGACCATGACCAATATCCGCACCGTGGTCGGTTCGATGGATCTCGACCAGCTGCTCTCGCATCGCGACGAGATCAACGAGCGGTTGCTGCGGGTGATGGACGCAGCCGCCTCGCCCTGGGGCGTCAAGGTCACCCGCATCGAGATCCGCGACATCCTGCCGCCCGCCGACATCGCCGGCGCGATGAACCGGCAGATGAAGGCCGAACGCGAGAAGCGCGCCGCCGTCCTCGAGGCCGAAGGCCAGCGCCAGGCCGAGATCCTCAAGGCGGAAGGGCAGAAGCAGTCGCAGATCCTCGCCGCCGAGGGCCGCAAGGAAGCGGCGTTCCGCGACGCCGAGGCGCGCGAGCGCTCGGCCCAGGCCGAGGCAGCCGCGACCGCCATGGTCAGCGAGGCGATCAGCCGGGGCGACATCCAGGCGGCGAACTTCCTGATCGCCGAACGCTATACCGAGGCGCTGAAGGCGATGGCGAGCGCCCATAACAGCAAGGTGGTGATCGTCCCCGTCGAGGCCGCGGCGCTTGCCGGCACCGTCGGCGGCATTGCCCAGTTGACCAAGGCCGTGTTCGGCGAGGATGCGACGGCGAACCGGCGCTCCGGCTCCGTCCCGGCGGCAGGTCGCTCGGAGGGCTGAACATGCTCGACTGGTTTGCCTCCTTCGGCGGCTGGGGCTGGATCGTGCTCGGGCTCGTCCTGGTTGGTGGCGAGATGCTGGCGCCCGGTGTCTTCCTGCTCTGGCTCGGGCTCGCCGCGCTGTTGACCGGCGCCGTCGTCGGGCTGACCGGCCTCGCCTGGCAAGGTGCCTGGCTGGTCTTTGCGGGCCTCGCCGTCGCCTGCGTCCTCGTCGGTCGTATCGTCACGCGCCACCGCAGCGACGAGCCTGACACCGCGAGCGGCCTGAACGATCGCGGCCGCCAGCTGATCGGCAAGGTCTTCAGGCTTGAGGCGACGATGACCGGCGGCGAAGGCCGGATTCGCGTCGGCGATTCCTCCTGGCGCGTCACCGGCCCCGAGCTGCTCGCCGGGACCGAAATCCGCGTCATACGCGTCGATGGCGCCACGCTCGTGGTCGAAAAGGCCTGATCGCCGCCCTGTGGCGGGCATTTTTTGCAAAGCCTGTGGGACTGCTTAACGGGCCGTTCATGCCAGCCACCGTTGCTCATGGACCGTACCCGCTGGTTCGGTCATGACGGGCCCAGCGCCGCCGGATCGCAGGCCGCGCGGAGAATCTTGTCATGAGCATTTCGCACGGCCCGATCGACCTCGCCCTCGCCGCCTTGCTGTCGCTGCTGCTGGCGACGCTTGCGCTCAGCGGCGCCATCGCGTGATGGTCAGGGGCCGGTTAAGCCCGGATTCATGCTGAATCGACGGTTCACCATGCCGCTGAACGCTCGATTCACCGGCAGTCAGCCCAAATCCGCTCCCGAAGCGTTCATATGCGCAGGGAGAGGGTCATGGCAGGCCGGCACGGACCGATCGATCTCATCACCGCGGCGGCGCTCCCGCTGCTGATGCTGCTGGCGGTGCGCCCCGCCCAGGCACGCGAGGTCGTCGACTTCCCCGACTATCGCTACCAGCCCGGCACGATCCTGATCCGCACCGCCGAACGCAAACTCTACTACATCGCCGCGCCCGGCCAGGCGCTGCGCTACACCATCGCCGTCGGCAAGGCCGGCAAGCAGTGGCGCGGCGTCAAATATGTCGAGGAGCTCCAGGTCGATCCGGCCTGGAGCCCGCCGGCCGAGGTCAAGCGCGATAATCCGCGGCTGCCCGACGTGATCCCGGGCGGCGCCCCGAACAACCCGATGGGCGCCCGCGTCATCGGCCTCGGCCCCGGCGGCCAGTACGCCATCCACGGCACCAACAACCCGCGCTCGGTCGGCACCGCCGCCTCCTATGGCTGCTTCCGCATGCACAACAGCGACGTGATCGACCTCTATGCCCGCGTCCGGATGGGGACGCCGGTCGTCGTCACACCCTGACGGCTGGCGCAACGGCGACCTCCTTCGCGGGGTCGCCTAGATCGCAACCGGCGACAACAGCGGCCGACCGGCGAAGAACGCCTCGAGATTGGAGAGCAGCAGCTCCTGCTGGGCGATCTGCGCCGATTCCGCATTCGCCGCGATATGAGGCGTCAGCACCACGTTCTCCAGCGCCTTGAGGCGATCCGGAACGACAGGCTCGTGCTCGTAGACGTCGAGCGCCGCGCCCGCGATCGTGCCGTTCTCCAGTGCCTCGATCAGCGCTGCCTCATCGACCGCAATCCCACGCGATATGTTGACGAGATGGCCCTGCGGGCCGAGCGCACGCAGGATCCCGGCATCGATCGCATGCCGCGTCTCGCTGCTCGCGCGGACCGAGACCATCAGGATATCGGCCCATTCGGCGAGGCCGAGCAGGCTGTCGTGATACTGATAGGGCAGCTCCGGCCGCGGCGAACGGTTGTGATAGCCGATCGTCATGTCGAGGGCGGATGCGCGCGTCGCGATCCGCTGGCCGATAGCGCCCAGCCCGAAAATCCCGAGCTTGCGCCCGGCCAGGCCCGGCACATGCGCCATGCGCTCGACCGCATTGCCTTGCCAGCGGCCGGCCCGCACGAAACGCTCGGCGGCGCCGATCTGCCGGGCGCTCGCCAGCATCAGTCCCACAGCGAATTCGGCGACGCTCGTCGCATTGGCGTCGGCGGCGTTGCTGACCAGGATGCCACGCGCCCGGGCAGCGGCCCGCTCGATCCCTTCATTACCGGTGCCGTAGCAGGCGATCAGACCAAGATTGGGCAGGGCCTCGATCAGGGCAGCGTCCGTTTTCAAGGACCCGATCGTCAGGAGCACGCGCGCCGCTTCCGCTCCCGCGGGCAGCGCATCCGGCGCGGAATGGGACATCGGCCCCAAGACCTCGTAGCGCTCCTCCAGACGCGCCAGGAGGCGCGCCGGCATGCGTGGCGCCATCAGAATCGTCGGCTTCATGGCTGAGTGATCTCCTCTGACGAATGCTGCATCGCAGCATTTGCCCGCATCGGCTTCAACATCCCCAGGCGCCGGCCAGCCATCTCGCCCGTGCAACCCGGAAATGCCGCGCGATCACCGGGATTTTTCGTGGCGGCGCCTCTCGCCTGCGGCAAAAAAGCCGGATATCGTTTTCCGTGGCGGTTAACGCTGATTTCAGCGCGCCTTCGAACCGATATGTCTTCAGAGGGGTACCCGATGGATCATCTCGCCGACGTCAAGAAGTTCGCCAAGAAGCCTGTCAACGAGGCTGCCTTCGCCGGCATGAGCAAGGCCTATGCGCTGGTCATGAGCAAGCCCGACACGCGCTATGTCGCCTGCTCCGATCCCGCCGAACTCGAGCGCGTCCGCGAGAATTTCCTGAAGAAGAAGCTCGGCCTGAAGAGCGCCGATCTCGATGCCTCCATCAAGGCGACCTGCGACCACATGAAGGCTGACAAGACCAAGTCGCGCCTGACCTTCTACTATCTGCTGGCCGAACATTACGGCAAGCTCGACGGCTTCGTGAAGAAGTAGGCCGAGAAGCTTGAGCCTAACCTGATGGCGCCCCTTAGGGCGCCATTCGCATTTTCAGGGCCAGCTGCGAAAATCCAGCTGAGTGCCGCAAGACCAGGACATCAAGGATCCACCCTTGGGGGGTTTCGATGTTCACGCTGTCCCGCTCCGTCCTCTCCGGCCACGCCCAGACGCTCTTCACCGTCGCCGAGGCCACCTTCGCATCGATGATCGTCTTCGGTGCCGGGCTCGCCTTCGGCGCCACGATCGGCTTCTTTTGAGGCGACCATGCCGGCTGCCGCCGCCTCAGCCCCCCGTCCGCATTTCAAGGTCGGACGTGATCGCGCGGGCCACTGGATCGTGGTCGAGACGCATGGGCGCGGCGGCGGCTATTTCCGCAGCAGGGACGATGCCCTGCATTATGCCCGCGCAGAAGCCGGCGCCGACGCCGTGACGGTCAGCGCTCGGCCGCTCGCTCTGCGCTTGTCCTGACCTCGCTCAGCGATAGAGATCGACCCGCGTCAGCGGCAGGCCGGACGGGCCCTTGCGCCGCTTCGAGACCAGCGTCTGGTTGATCAGCGCCCCGCCCCGTTCGAAGGCGAGCGAGCAGCCGGCGAGGTAGAGCAGCCACATCCGCGTCCGCTCCGGCCCGACCTCCGCTTCGGCAGCCGTCTTGTTCGCGTTCAGCCGTTCGAACCAGAGCCGCGTCGTGCGCTGGTAATGCTCGCGCCAGCCCTCGACATCATGCACTTCGAAGCCGTAGCGCTCGAGATTGGCGATCGACATGCCCAAATGATCGAGCTCGCCGCCGGGGAAAATGTAGCGCACCAGCGCCCGGTACTCGGCCGGCATCTTGTTGAAGGCCTTTTCGGTCTTCTTGGCGCGCCGCGAGATCGAGTGGTGCAAATAGAGCCCGCGCGGCTTGAGCAGCCGGTTCACCGCCTGGAAGTAAGTCGGATGGTTGCGGATGCCGACCTGCTCGAACATGCCGATCGAGGAGATCTTGTCGAACTCCCCTTCCATCTGGGTGAAGTCCTTGAGGTGCAGCGTGACCTTGCCTGAGAGCCCAAGCCGTTCGACCTTCTCCTGCGCGAATTTCAGCTGCTCCTCGGCCAGGGTCACGCCATGCGCCTCGACGCCATAGTGCTGCGCGGCATGGCAGATCAGGGCGCCCCAGCCGCAACCGATGTCGAGCAGCTTGTCGCCGGGCTTCAGCCGCAGCTTGCGGCAGATCATGTCGAGCTTGTCGCGCTGGGCGCGACCGATATCGCCATGGTCCTCGGTGAAGTAGGCGCAGGTGTAGACCATCTCCTCGTCGAGGAAGAGCCGGTAGAACGCGTTCGAGACATCGTAGTGATAGGCGACATTGGCTTTGTTGGTCGCCGGGTCGCCATCTCGGGCGATCTCGTCGCCGCGCCGGTGGGTCACAGCCGCCTGCGCCTGTCCCGGCGCGAAGATGAAGCGCCGGACCACGTCGAACACCGCCGCCTTGGAGATGCCGCGCGCCAGCCGGCCGATCTTGCCGTCGGGCCGCGCCGCGGCAAGGTCGAAGATCGAGCCGTTCTCGATCGAAATCCGGTCGGCGATATAAAGGTGCAGCAGCGTATCGAGTTTGGGCTTGCGCAGCAGCGCCGCGACGACGCCGGCATCGCGAAGCGCGATCATCAGCCCGTCCGCAGGCCAGTCCGCCGGCACATGCGAGCCGTCCCACAGCGAGAAGCCGAGCTTGAGCCCGAGCTTCTGGTGCGCTTCGATCAGGAGCCGCCGAAGCGCCTCGATCCGCTTGTTCTCGCTACCCATGTCCTGCCCGTTCCAGCCATCGCGCGCGACCTCATAGCGCGCTTTCCGCTCGACTGGAATTCGCGCTGGCGAGGCAAACTGCGAGGCAAGAGATGCTGCGCTCAGCGCAGCCGGCGCCAGATCGCACTCAAAACGTGCATGACGCCGACTAAGCAACTATTGCCTGTTTCTTAACCATACTCTGTTTTCATTCCAAAGTGGCCGAAGGGCGCCGCGCATCGTGGTTGGGGGATCACATCATGTCGTCAGGAGATCAGCTCGACAGACGGCTAGACTTCATGCAGCTCGACCGCGAGGCGCGTGGGTGCATCGCCGGGCTGGAAAAGACCATCCTGCAGGCGCTCCCCGGCGCTCTCGATGCGTTCTACACCCAAGTTGCGGCCTTCCCGGAGACCAAGGCCTTCTTCAGCACCGCCAGCCACATGGAGGGAGCGAAGAATCGTCAGATCTCGCACTGGAACCGGATCGCCAAGGGCCAGTTCGACCAGGACTATGTGCGGGCCGTCACCACCGTCGGCGAGATCCATGCCCGCATCGGGCTGGAGCCGCGCTGGTATATCGGCGGCTATGCCCTGTTGCTCGAGAACCTGCTCGCCAAGGTGCTGGAGGAGCGCTGGCCGAAGAGCCGCTTCGGCGGCAAGCTCCCCGGCGCAGCCGAGCGCGGCGCCGAGATCGGCGCCATCGTCAAGGCCGCCCTGCTCGACATGGACTACGCCATCTCGGTCTATCTCGAAGCGTCCGAGGCAGCCCGGCTAAAGATCGAGGCCGAGGCCCGCGCCATCGAGGAAGCCAAGGCGAAGGAACGCCACACGGCGATCGGCTATGTCAGCGACGGCATGGCGGCACTAGCCCGCGGCGACCTGACCTACCGGATGGCCGACGACATGCCGGCCGAGTACGTCAGCCTACGCGATCATTTCAACGATGCCATGGCCAGGCTCGGCGAGATGGTCGCAACCATCAAGATCAGCTCCACTGCCATCGCCGCCTCCTCACAGGAGATCAACAGCGGCGCCAATGATTTGTCCTCGCGTACCGAGCAGCAGGCCTCGGCCCTGCAGCAGACCGCGGCGACGACCGAGGAGCTCACCGCCTCGGTCAAGAGCTCGGCCCAGTCCTCGCGCCAATCGGTGACGCTGGCCGACAACGCCTCGGCCGTGGCCCGCACCGGCGGCGAGATCGTCAAGGACGCGATCGAGGCGATGGCGCGCATCGAGGGCGCCTCCAAGAAGATCTCGGAGATCACCAGCGTGATCGACGGCATCGCTTTCCAGACCAATCTGCTGGCCTTGAATGCGGCCGTCGAAGCGGCCCGTGCCGGTGATGCGGGACGAGGCTTTGCCGTCGTCGCCGCCGAGGTGCGCGCCCTCGCACAGCGCTCGGCCGAGGCCGCCAAGGACATCACTGCGCTGATCGGCTCCTCCGATACCGAGGTCGTCGAGGGCGTGCGCCTCGTCCGCCAGGCCGGCGAGACGCTGGAGAAGATCGTCGAGGCCTCGATGCAGGTCTCTTCCACCGTCAACGAGATCGCCGCCGCCGCGGGCGAGCAGGCCAACGGCATCGACGAGATGGCGCGCACCGTCAGTCATATGGACGAGATGACCCAGAGCAACGCCGCTTTGGCCGAGGAGAGCGCCGCCTCGGCGCGGGCCCTGCTCGATCAGATCGAACGCCTGAATCGCTTCGTCAGCACCTTCCGGACCGCGGAGGGCCAGGGCGCGGCGGTTCCGGCGCGGCGAGCGCGGGCCGCCTGAGCAGCATCCCATTCCGCGGCGCCTCCGCCAGCTCAGAAATCGCTGGCGATGCCCTTCACTTCCCAATCGTCATAGCGCACCGGTTCGAGCCCGCCGCGGCCGTCGACCTCTTTCTGCTGCCGGAGCTCGGCCGCCTTGGCGTCGATCGCCGCGCGGCGCGCCTGCGCCTCCGCGAGCGCACGCTGCGCCGCTGGTGACAGCGCCTTCGCGGGCACGGCCCCTGCAGCTTCATCCGTCTTCGTCTGCGCGCTCATGACCGGCCATTCTCTTGCAGGATCGGCATCACCCCCACCACATAGGGACGAAATCGCGTTCCGGCGAGCCTTTCCAGGCCGGGCAGTGACGCAAGAAGGGGTTCCTGCATGAACTATGTCCGCACCGGCATGCTGATGGCGGCGCTCACCGCGCTGTTCGGCGTGGTCGGCTATCTGCTCGCTGGCGCCGGCGGCATGCTGATCGCGCTCGGCATCGCGGTCGCGACCAATCTGTTCAGCTACTGGAATTCCGACAAGCTGGCGCTGTCCGCCTACAACGCCCAGCAGGTCGATGCTGCGACCGCGCCCGAGCTCTACGGCATGGTCCGCGATCTCGCCCAGCGCGCCAACTTGCCGATGCCGCGCGTCTACATCATCCAGGAGGACCAGCCGAACGCCTTCGCCACCGGGCGCAATCCGCAGAATGCTGCAGTGGCAGCGACCACCGGCATCATCCGCACGCTGAGCTATGACGAGCTCGCCGGCGTGATGGCGCATGAGCTCGCCCACATCAAGAACCACGACACGCTGACAATGACGATCAGCGCCACCATGGCCGGTGCAATCTCGACGCTGGCCTCCTTCGGCATGTTCTTCGGCGGCTCGCGCGACAATCGCCCCAATGCCATCGTCCAGATCGCATTGATGATCCTCGCTCCGCTGGCCGCGACCATCGTCCAGATGGCGATCTCGCGCTCGCGCGAATACGAGGCCGACCGGATCGGCGGCGAGATCTGCGGCAATCCGGTGGCGCTCGCCGACGCCCTCGCCAAGATCGCCGGCGGCGTTTCCCACATCCCGAACGAGACGGCCGAGGCGAAGCCTGCTACGGCGCACATGTTCATCATCAACCCGCTCTCAGGCCGCGGCATGGATTCATTGTTCTCGACCCACCCCGACACCGGCAACCGCATCGCCGCGCTGATGGAGCAGGCGCGCGCCATGGGCGTCGGCACGAGCCGTGGCGGGTTCATGGGCGGCGCAGCTCAGAACCCCTTCGCCGGCGGGCGCGAGCCCGGGCCCTGGGGCTGAGATGGCAAAGGTGCAGAGCCACTCCTATAGCGACGACGTCCCCGGCCTCGCTGCGCGCCGTCTGGCGGCAGCGCTGATCGACGAGGTGCTGCGCGCCGGCACGGCGCTGGACGAGACCTTCGAACGGATGGCTGGGGCCGCGGGCCTGGAGCCGGCCGATGCCGGACTGGCGCGCGCGATCGCGACCGTCGCCTTCCGCCGTCTCGGCACGATCCGTGACGTCATCGACGCCCGGCTCGAGCGCGGCAGCCCGCGCAAATCCGGCCCGTTCGAGCCGATCATGGTCGCCGCCGCCGCGCAGCTGCTCTTCCTCGACGTGCCCGATCACGCCGCAGTCGATCTCGCCATCCGCCAGTTGCACGAGGATGCCCGCTCCGCGCGTTACACCTCGCTCGCCAACGCCGTGCTGCGGCGGCTGGCGCGCGAGCGCGAAGCGATCCTCGCCGAGCTCGATCCGCTCACCGATACGCCGGACTGGCTGCGCGAGAGCTGGGTGACGACATATGGCCCCGATGTCGCGAAGGCGATCGCCGCGGCTCATGCCGAGGAACCGCCGCTCGACCTGACCGTGAAATCCGACCCGGCCGGCTGGGCGGGCAAACTCGACGGCATCGTCCTGCCGACCGGCTCGGTGCGCCTGCGCGGGCGCGAAGCCGTCACCGGCCTGCCGGGCTTTGCCGAGGGTGAGTGGTGGGTTCAGGATGCCGCCGCGGCCCTTCCCGCTCAGCTCCTCAACGTCCGGCCCGGCGAGCGCGTCGCCGATCTCTGCGCCGCCCCTGGCGGCAAGACCGTGCAACTTGCGCAATTGGGGGCGCAGGTCACCGCGGTCGACCGCTCCGGTCCGCGCCTGCGCCGTCTCAAGGCCAATATCGAGAGGCTCGGGCTGCAGGCCGAGGTGGTCACTGCCGATGTCGCAACCTTCGAGGCCGAGCCCTTCGACGCCGTTCTGCTCGACGCACCCTGCAGCGCCACCGGCACGATCCGCCGCCATCCCGATGTCGCCTGGACCAAGCAGCCCGAGGACGTCGCCAAGCTCGCCGCCCTGCAGGCGCGCCTGCTCGACCAGGCGGCGCGGCTCACGAAGCCGGGCGGGCGCCTCGTTTACTGCACCTGCTCGCTCGAACGGGACGAAGGCGAGGCGCAGATCGAGGCCTTCCTGGCCCGAAACGACGGCTTCGCTCGCGATCCGATCAAGCCTGAAGAGATCGGCGGCCAGGCCGAGGCGCTGATGCCGCAGGGCGAATTACGGACGCTGCCGCACCAGCTCGCCGGCGAAACGCCACGCCTGTCAGGATGGGCGGGATTTTACGCTTGTCGCCTGATAAGACTATGACTTGATCGGGATTCGCCTCCGCCAGGAGGCGGCGGGACGGCGAGGCAGCAGAATTCATTGAACGGCTGGTCGGAGCGAGGAGGCCTGGCGCGGGCAGCCATCGGCAGGGCGGCGCGACGCACGCGCGGCCAGGTCGCCGGCGCCAAGCGCGCGCTCTGGCCGTTCGGCCGCCTGCGCGCCAGCCGCCTGCTCTTCGCCCCGCATGATCTGCGCACCGCCGACCCGATCACCGCCAGCGACATCTACGCCGGCTACTTCGCCCTCTCCGGCCGCACCGTGAACTGCCATGGCGAATCACCTTTCCTGGTGACGCCGCCGAGCGAGGCCTGGGCCGAGGCGCTGCACGGCTTCGTCTGGCTGCGCCACCTGCGCGCCGCCGATACGGCGATCGCCCGCGCCAATGCCCGCGCCCTCGTCGACGAGTTCATCACACGCCGGCATGATCGCGACGAGATCGCCCGGCGTCCGGCCGTGATCGCCCGGCGGCTGATGTCCTTCCTGTCACATTCGCCGCTCCTGCTCGAAGGCGCCGACCATGCCTTCTATGAGCGCTTCATCCGCCACGTCTCCCAGACCACCGAACGGCTGCAGCTCGCGCTCGCTGGTGCGGTCGAGGGCGCGGCACGGCTGCAATGCCTGATCGCGATCTGCTTCGCCGCCATCTGCCTGGACGGACAGGAACGGCGGCTGCGCCGCTACGAGACGGCGCTCTCCGACGAACTGGAGCAGCAGATATTGCCAGATGGCGGCCATCTCAGCCGCAATCCCCGCATCCTGATCGACCTGCTGCTCGATCTCCTGCCGCTGCGCGAGACCTTCACCGCGCGCGGGCTGGAAGTGCCGCGGAGTGTCATCATGGCGATCGACCGGATGATGCCGCATCTCAAACTGTTCCGGCATGGCGACGGCGCGCTCGCTTTGTTCAACGGCATGAACGCGACGCCGCCCGATCTGATGGCGACGCTGGCCGCCTATGACGATGTCCGCGCCCGACCGATCGAGCACGCCGCCTATTCCGGCTATGACCGCCTCAGCGCCGGCACCAGCATCATCGTCGTCGAGGCCGGGCCGCCGCCGCGCGGCGCCAACTCGATCGAGGCCCATGCCGGCTGCCTCTCCTTCGAACTGTCGACCGGCTCGCAGCGTATCGTGGTGAATTGCGGCGCCAGCCGCTTCGGCACGCCCGAGCTCAAGCTCGCCGCCCGCGCCACCGCCGCCCATTCGACGGTGACCCTGGACGATCGCTCCAGCGCCGTCTTCGGGCTGGTGCTCGGCGAGCGGCGGATCACCGCCGGCCCGGCCGATGTCCGCGTCGCCCGTCAGGACGGTGAGGACGGGCATGAATGGGTCGCCAGCCACGATGGCTACCGGCGCGCCCTCGGCACCGTCCACACCCGCCGCCTGCTGCTGTCCCGCAATGGCAGCGAGCTCGTCGGCGAGGATGCACTGAGCCCGCCGGCCGCGCTGGCGAGCCTGCCAGCGGCCGCGCGCTTCCATCTGCATCCCAACGTCAAGCCAAGCCTGATCCGCGATGGCGAGGGCGCCTTGCTGGCCCTGCCCTCCGGCGAGATCTGGGCCTTCGAGGCTTCCGGCCTGCGCGTCGGCCTGGAGGAGAGCATCTTCTTCGCCGCCGCCGATGGCCGCCACAAGACGGCGCAGCTCGTCGTCGAATTCGACGCCGTGGCGACCCCGCAGATCACCTGGCGTTTCGCCCGCCTCGGCACGCCGGCGCAGCGCAAGGCCAGAGCGGAAGAGGTCCGGCAGGAACAGGCCGAAGCGGAGCCCGACCTGCCGCTCTGACCTCGCTGCAGGGCAAGGCTGCGGCGCCTTGTGCTTTGCAGCAAAGCCCGGGCGTGATAGGGCGCGCGCAAGCTTTTCTTGCGTTTCGCGCTCATCAACCCCGGACCCGATCTTCCCATGCCGAACGAACTCCGCCGCGTCGAACGCGCGCTGCTTTCCGTTTCCGACAAGACCGGGCTGATCGATTTCGCCCGCGCCCTCTCCCGCATGGGCATCGCCCTAGTCTCGACCGGCGGCACCGCCAAGGCGATCGCCGATGCCGGTCTCGCCGTCACCGATGTCTCCGACCTGACCGGTTTCCCCGAGATGATGGACGGGCGCGTCAAGACGCTGCATCCCAAGGTGCATGGCGGCCTGCTCGCCATCCGCTCGCATCCGGAGCATCAGGCTTCGATGCTCGGCCACGGCATCGCGCCGATCGACCTGCTCGTCGTCAACCTCTACCCGTTCGAGGCGACCGTCGCCGCAGGCAAGCCCTATGACGACTGCATCGAGAACATCGACATCGGCGGACCCGCGATGATCCGTGCCGCCGCCAAGAACCACAACGACGTCGCCGTCGTGGTCGAGGCATCCGACTACGCCGCCGTGCTCGCCGATCTCGAGACGCACAAGGGCGCGACCACGCTGACCCTGCGCCGCAAGCTGGCCCAGAAGGCCTATTCGCGCACCGCCGCCTACGACGCCGCGATCTCGAACTGGTTCGCTGGCGAGCTGGCCGACACCTCGCCGGCCTTCCGCGCGCTGGGCGGCAGCCTCGCAGAGACGATGCGCTATGGCGAGAACCCGCATCAATGGGCCGCCTTCTACCGCACGCCTGAGCAGCGCCCGGGCGTCGCCACGGCCCGCCAGGTCCAGGGCAAGCAGCTCTCCTACAACAACATCAACGACACCGATGCCGCCTTCGAATGCGTCGCCGAGTTCGACCCGGCCCGCACCGCCGCCTGCGTCATCGTCAAGCACGCCAATCCCTGCGGCGTCGCCGAGGGCGCCTCGCTGCTCGAGGCCTATGAGCGGGCACTCGCCTGCGACCCCGTCTCGGCCTTCGGCGGCATCGTCGCGCTCAATCGCAAGCTCGATGCGGAAGCCGCCAAGAAGATCGTCGAGATCTTCACCGAGGTGATCATCGCCCCCGACGCCGACGAGGAAGCGATTGCACTGGTCGCCGCCAAGAAGAACCTGCGCCTGCTGCTGACCGGCGGCCTGCCGGATGTGCGCAAGGCTGGCCTCAGCTTGCGCACCGTCGCCGGCGGCTTCCTGGCCCAGGCACGCGACAATGCCGTGGTCGACGACATGGAGCTCAAGGTCGTGACCAAGCGCCAGCCGAGCGAGGCCGAGCTCGCCGATCTGCGCTTCGCCTTCCGTGTCGCCAAACACGTCAAGTCGAACGCGATCGTCTACGCCAAGAACCTCGCCACCGTCGGCGTCGGCGCCGGCCAGATGAGCCGGGTCGATTCCTCGCGCATCGCCGCCTGGAAGGCCGGCGAGGCGGCCAAGGCCGCCGGCGCGGCGGAGAGCTTGGCCAAGGGCGCGGTCGTTGCCTCCGACGCCTTCTTCCCCTTCGCCGACGGCTTGCTCGCTGCGGCCGAAGCCGGCGCCACCGCGGTGATCCAGCCCGGCGGCTCGATGCGTGACGATGAGGTGATCAAGGCAGCGGACGAGGCCGGCCTCGCCATGGTCTTCACCGGCCATCGCCATTTCCGGCACTAAGGCGAAGGAGAAGCCGGCATGCATACCGTCAAGGTCATCGCGGCCGGCTTCGCTTTGCTCGGCGTCCTGCTCTTGGTCACGCCGCGGCTGAACACGGGCGGGCGCCATCCCATCGTCTTCGCGATGAAGCTGTTCATCCCGCTCTGGTTCGTCGTCTCGGTGATCAATCTGATCATCGGCATCACCCGGGCCGGCTACAGCTTCCTGCAGGAAGCCCCGATCCTGCTCGTCGTCTTCGGCGTGCCGGCACTGGTGGCTTCGCTGATCTGGTGGCGCTTCGGAAGGAACGTGTCGTGAGCCTTGAATCCGTCCGCGCCTTCTTCGCGCAGCACGCACCCGATATCGAAGTCGAGCTCACGGAAGGCAGCAGCGCGACCGTCCAGCTCGCTGCCGAGGCTTTCGGAGTGGAACCGGCCCGCATCGCCAAGACGCTGTCGCTGCGGCTGGGCGAACGCGTTGTCCTTCTCGTCGCCCGCGGTGACGCACGCCTCGATAATCGGAAGACCAAGGCGGCCTTCGGCTTCAAGCCGCGCATGCTCGCGGCGGACGAGGTCGCCGACATCACCGGGCACCCGGTCGGTGGCGTCTGTCCGTTCGGCCTAGCAGAGCCGCTGCCGATTTATTGCGACGTCTCGCTCAAGGCGTTCGACATCGTCCTGCCGGCGGCCGGTTCGACTCGCAGCATGGTCCGCATCGCTCCCGAGCGGATGGCCGCTCTGACAGGCGCGCAATGGGTCGATGTCTGCCAGGAGCCGGCGGCCCTGGCCGCTCAGTAGATTTCAGCGGCCGACGCGCTCGATCAGCGCCATCGCCGCGGCGGGATTGCGGACCTTGTCGCCACTGATGACATAGAGGAAGACGTCGCGCGGTGTCTTCTCCGCCGCAGGCGCGACCAGCTCCAGATCATCCGGCACACCGCCCTTGGCCCAGTCCTTGGCGCGGCCGGCCCAGGCGTCGAGCTGCTTGGCGGGATAGCCCTGCACCTCGGCCTCCTTGGTGCCCATGATCCGCGCATAGACGAAGGGCGCCGTCACATCGGCGATCTGTGGAAAATCGGAATCGCCAGAGGTGATCGCCGCGACGCCGTATTCTCGCAGCAACGCGACGAAGTCGGGCGAGCGAAAGCTCGGATGACGCACCTCGACGGCATGGCGCAGCGTGACCCCATCGACCTCCTTCGGCAGCAGCTTCAGGAAGGCCTCGAAATCGGCGGGATCGAAGGCCTTGGTCGCCATGAACTGCCAGTTGATCGGGCCGAGTTTCTCCTTGAGCTCACTCAGGCCCGAGGTCACGAACTTCTCGACCGAGGGGCCAGCCTCTGCCAGCACGCGGCGATTGGTGCAGAAGCGCGAGCCCTTCAGTGCGAAGACGAAACCGTCCGGCGTCTCCGCTCGCCATTTGGCGAAGCTCTCCGGCTTCTGCGAGCCGTAATAGGTGCCGTTGATCTCGATCGAGGTCAGTTTGCTCGCGGCATATTCGAGCTCGCGCTTCTGCGAGAGCTTGTCCGGATAGAACGTGCCGCGCCAAGGCTCGAACACCCAGCCGCCGATGCCGATATGGATCTGTCCGGCTGTTTTGGTGGCCATGGCGAACTCCTGAAGATGTCGGCGCGCTCGAGAGACATAGAGCCGAACGGCTGTCGAACCATGGCAGGATAACCCAGGGCGCGGCCAGCTCAACTCAACCCTTGACTGTCCAATCGACCGTGATGCACGCTATAGGGTGTGAAACGAGGAAATCGCCGATGCGGCAGGACGGAGGGGCCTTTTTCTATCGCATAATCGGCGAGCACCTCCGGCGCCGACGCATTGAGCTGGGGCTGAGCCAAGGCGAGGTCGCCGAGGCGGTCGGCATCAGCCGCCAGCTCTATGCCAGGTACGAGCGCGGATTAAGCCGGATTAGCGCGGAAGTGCTGAAGAAGCTGTCCGAGTTCCTGAATGTAACTCTGCAGAGTCTTTACGCAGGTGTCGCTTCAGCTTTAGCTGCGCTTGGCTTCGCCGATGGCGAACAGGCGAGGTATGCCTCCAAGCCGCTCGCAGCTCAATCCAAAGAGCTTGACCAGGCTTTTCGGCGAATAAAAACCCCGAGAATCCGTGAGTGCGCCATCGACATGGTGGGCTGGTTGGCCGACCATGACGAAGCTCGCCGCGATGGCTGAACTTGTGCCCTGAAGCAGCCTTGCCTTGACTCCAATATGTCGATAAGTCTCGACATATGGAAAATGAACAGGTCATCCTCTCCCTTGCGGCGCTGGCGCAGAGCACCCGCCTCGACGTCTTTCGGCTGCTGGTGACAGCGGAGCCGGAGGGCCTACCTGCCGGTGAAGTGGCGCGGCGCCTGGATGTCCCCCACAACACCATGTCTTCACATCTCGGCATTCTGAGCCGCGCCGGGCTCGTCCGTTCCGAGCGCTTCAGCCGCTCGATCGTCTACCGCGCCGATCTCGACGCCCTTCGTTCGGTCGTCGCGTTCCTTCTCAAGGATTGCTGCGGCGGCCGCGCGGAGATCTGCGCGCCGCTGCTGGCCGAACTCACCCCCTGCTGCCCTCCAAAGGTCACGACCGATGCCTGATCGCGTCCACAACGTGCTGTTCCTCTGCACCCACAACTCGGCCCGCTCGATCATGGCCGAGGCCTTGCTCAATCATCTCGGCGAGGGACGGTTTCGTGCCTTCTCGGCCGGTAGCGAAGGCGGCCCCGGCCCCAAGCCGATGGCGCTGAAGGTGCTCGAAGCCGAGGGAATCCCGACCGCGGGGCTCTCTTCTAAGACGTGGGATGTGTTCGCCGCGCCCGGCGCACCGGTCATGGACATTGTCATCACGGTTTGCGACCAGGCGGCCGGCGAAGCCTGTCCACTCTGGCCAGGTCAGCCGATCACCGCACATTGGGGCATCGAAGACCCCTCGACCGTGGACGGCACCGATATCGAGCGCGAGCGCGCCTTCGTGACGGCGCTCCGCTACCTGCGCAACCGCATCAATGTGCTGCTTTCGCTGCCGGTTGCCAGCCTTGACGAGATGGCGTTGGCGCAGCGCGTCCGGCAAATCGGCGCGCTCGAAGGCGCGACTGGCCGTCGCCCTGAGGTGGCGTGATGGACGTCATCATCTACCATAACCCGGATTGCAGGACGTCCCGGAACACGCTTGGCCTGATCCGCAATGCCGGTATCGAGCCGCATGTGATCGAGTACCTGAAAACGCCTCCGACGAGGGCGTTGCTGCAGCAACTCCTAACCCGCGCGGGGCTCACGGTGCGCGACATCCTGCGGGAGAAGGGTACGCCTTTCGCCGAACTCGGCCTGGATGCTCCCGATCTTTCCGACGATGCCTTGCTCGATGCGATCGAGGCCCATCCAATCCTCATCAACCGGCCACTCGTGGTGTCACCAAGAGGTGTGCGGCTCTGTCGCCCCTCGGAAGCTGCGTTGCCCTTGCTGCCGCCGCAGCTGGGCGAATTCCGCAAGGAAGACGGCGAGCTCGTCGTCGACGCCGCCGGCCGCCCCGTTACTTCTGCCTGAGGGACCAATGTCCACCTTCGAACGCTACCTCACGCTCTGGGTTGCCTTGTGCATCGTCGTCGGCATCGCGCTCGGCCATGTCATGCCCGGTGTCTTTCAGGCCATCGGCGCGGCCGAACTCGCCAAGGTCAACCTGCCGGTCGCCGTGCTGATCTGGCTGATGGTCATTCCGATGCTGCTGAAGATCGACTTCGCTGCGCTCGGGCAGGTCGGCCGGCACTGGCGCGGCATCGGCGTCACGCTCTTCATCAATTGGGCGGTCAAGCCGTTCTCGATGGCGGCGCTCGGCTGGTTCTTCATCGCCTGGCTGTTTCGGCCGTGGCTGCCGGCCGAGCAGATCAACAGCTATATCGCCGGGCTCATCATCCTCGCCGCTGCACCCTGCACGGCCATGGTCTTCGTCTGGTCGAACCTGACGAAGGGCGAGCCGCACTTCACGCTGAGCCAGGTCGCTCTGAACGATGCGATCATGGTCGTCGCCTTCGCCCCGATCGTCGGCCTGCTGCTCGGTCTGTCGGCGATCACCGTGCCATGGGGAACGCTGGTCCTCTCGGTCGTCCTCTACATCGTCATTCCGGTGATCGTGGCACAAATGGTGCGTAGCCGCGTTCTGGCGAGCAGCGGGCAGGCGGCGCTGGATCGCCTGCTCGGCAGGCTCGGCCCGGCCTCGCTCGTTGCGCTGCTCGCAACGCTCGTGCTGCTGTTCGGCTTCCAGGGTGAGCAGATCCTGGCGCAGCCAATGGTGATCGCGCTTCTGGCTGTGCCGATCCTGATCCAGGTCTATTTCAATGCCGGCCTCGCCTATCTGCTGAACCGCATTGCCGGCGAGCAGCATTGCGTTGCCGGTCCCTCAGCCTTGATCGGCGCCTCCAACTTCTTCGAGCTCGCCGTGGCGGCCGCGATCAGCCTGTTCGGTTTCAACTCCGGCGCGGCGCTCGCGACCGTCGTCGGCGTGCTGATCGAGGTTCCCGTGATGCTGACCGTGGTCTGGATCGTTAACGGCTCGAAGGGTTGGTACGAGCGCGGTGATAGCGTCCGGAAGGTGCAGGCTGCCGAGTAATTCGATAACTTTGGAAATAGAGATTGACGGCTTGCAAAGAGTGGCGCACTTTATTTCCATGAAAATCGAAGAAGCAGCAAAGCAGCTTGAAGCGCTCGGCAATCCGACGCGCCTTGAGCTCTACCGGGTACTGGTTCGCGCCGGTCACAGCGGCCTCCCGGTCAATCAGGTGCAGGAGCGTCTGGGCATTCCCGCCTCGACCCTCTCGCACCACATGCAGCGCCTCGTGCAGAACGGGCTGGTCTCGCAGGAGCGGCAGGCCACGACCCTGATCTGCCGGGCCGAATACCCCGCCATGGCCGCCCTCGTGGGCTTCCTCGCGGATGAGTGCTGTGCTGACGAAGCCTGCGCTACCTCCAATCAGGCGGCATGAGCTGCCTTTTTATTTGCCCACTAATTCCATCCTTCTAGAAATATAGGAGATGCAATCATGATGGAGCTACCGATCGCTGTCATCGGCGCCGGGCCCGTGGGGCTGGCCGCCGCCGCCAATCTCGTTGCACGCGGCCTCCCGGTGAGGGTCTACGAAGCTGGCGCTGCCGCCGGCGCAAGCATCAGCGATTGGGGCCATGTTCGGCTGTTCTCGCCCTGGGCTTACAACGTTGATCCGGCAGCCCGATCGTTGCTGGAAAAGGCGGGATGGCAGACACCGGATGAGGCGGCCTATCCGACCGGCAGCGACCTCGTCAGCACCTATCTTGCTCCGCTCTCGCAAACGCCTGAGCTCGCGCCGGTCATCGAGTATGGCGCACGCGTCAAGGCGATCGGCCGGCGCGGCGTCGACAAGGTCGTCAGCCGTGACCGCGAGCTGCGCCCCTTCCAGCTGACGATCGTCGACCGTGCCGGCCGCGTCCGCCGCGAGCTCGCACGGGCGGTGATCGACGCCTCGGGAACATGGATGTCGCCGAACCCGCTCGGGGCGGGTGGCGTGGCCGCCGAAGGCGAGGAAGCCTCTGCCAGCCGGATCGCCTACAACATTCCCGACATCCTCGGCCATGACCGCGCAACCCATGCCGGGCGGACCACGGTCGTCGTCGGCGCCGGCCACTCTGCAGCGAATGTGCTGCTCGACCTGGCCGAGCTCGCCAACACAGAACCGGCCACCAGGGCGATCTGGCTGACGCGCAGCACCAACCTGTCCCGTGTCTATGGCGGCGGCGCCAACGACCAACTCGCGGCCCGCGGCGATCTCGGCCAGAGGCTGCGGCATCTGGTTGAGGCGGGCAGCATCGAGCTCGTAACCAGTTTCGCCGCCACTGCGGTGCGGGAGGCGAATGGCCAGCTCGCGCTAGACGGCGAGACGCCTGACGGTCGCCGCTCTGTTTCCGCTGTCGATCGGATCGTGGTGTGCACGGGCCAGCGGCCTGACCTCTCCTTGACCCGCGAGCTGCGCCTCGAGCTTGATCCATGGCTGGAGAGCGCCAAGGCACTCGGGCCGATGATCGATCCCAACCTGCATTCCTGCGGTTCGGTGCCTCCGCACGGCCACCGCGAACTGTCCCATCCCGAGCCCGGCTTCTACACGGTCGGCATCAAGAGCTATGGCCGCGCACCGACGTTCCTGATGCTGACAGGCTATGAGCAGGTTCGTTCGGTGGTTGCTGCAATCGCTGGCGACATGGCGGCGGCCGATAGCGTCCAGCTCGTCTTGCCCGAGACCGGCGTCTGCACAACCGCGCTTGAGAGCACGGGCGGTTGCTGCGGCGGGCCGGCTCCGGGTGACGCAGCCGCCTGCTGCGTCGACGATGCATCCGCCAAGGCACAGGGCAAGGCTGGCTGCGGCTGTGGTAGCACGTCCAAGATCGACGAGACCGCTCACGCCCAATGACGAAACCTGTCCACTCGGAAACCAGCCCGATCCCCAACGCGGGGATCGGGCTCATCCTTGCCCTCGGCGTCACCCAGGTCGCCGGCTATGGCGCGCTATACTACGCGTTCGCCGTACTGGCGCCGAGCATGACCAAGAGCCTCGGTTGGGCTCCCGAATGGACCTATGGCGGCTTTGCGCTCGGACTGCTCGCCGGTGGCTTTGCCGCCCCTTTGGCCGGGCGCCTGATCGACAGGTTCGGCACGCGCCGGATGATGAGTCTCGGCTGTGTGCTGGCGAGCCTGTCGCTCTTGGCCCTATCCAAGGCGGAAGGGCTGATCAGCTATTACGCGGCGATGATTGCCCTTGAGGTCGTCTCGACGCTGGTTCTCTATGACGCCGCCTTCACCGCTCTCACACAGGCCCATGGCGCGAACGCCAGGCAGGCAATCAGCAAGCTGACGCTGATCGGAGGCTTCGCATCGACCTTATTCTGGCCGCTCACCACCGCATTGCTGGCGCAGGCCGACTGGCGCGCGATCTATCAGATCTATGCCGTAGGGTATCTGCTTCTGGCTCTCCCATTGCACGTTATGCTGTTGCCTCGCGGCGCATCGCTGCATGCCGCCAAGCCCTCCCAATCTGCCGGGGCGACAACTGGCGACGGCTATCTGGTCGGCTCCGCACGCCAACGCGCATTCGTCCTGCTAGCTGTCGCGTTTTCGCTGCAGGGGTTCGTCGTCTCGGCCATGTCGGTGCATATGCTGGCGCTGCTGCAGGGCTTCGGCTTCAGCGCAGCATTGGCGGTCACCCTCGGCGCCATGGTCGGCCCTTCTCAGGTCACAGGGCGGCTCATCGAAATGCTGTTCGGAACCACTGTGCCTCCGGTGACTACGGCATGGGTGTCCGGAGCCCTCATGCCGCTTGGGTTTTTCCTCCTGGCTGTCGGCGGGAGCACGGTAGCCCTCGCCGGGCTGTTTGCCATCGCCTACGGCGTCAGCATGGGCCTGAGTTCGATTGTCCGCGGAACAGTGCCATTGCAGCTTTTCGGCCCGGCCGGCTATGGCGCCATGCTCGGCAAACTGTCGGCGCCCGGTCTCGTTATTCGGGCTGCCGCCCCGTTAGGATTTGCTGTGATGATGGAACGCGCGGGCTTGCCAGCAAGCACGGCTGTTTTGGTTGCGCTTTCCGGTGCAGCTGCGTTGTCGCTGCTCTTGTTGGCGCGCACAGCACGCAGTTGATCATTTATCTGACGCGCTGACCTGATGGGCGTCCTCGACTACGCTAACACGATGGCAAAGCTCAAACTCACTATCGTGCTCGATTCTGGTGCCCGCGTTGGTCCCGGCAAGGTTGCGCTGCTCGAAAGCATTCAGCAGACGGGGTCTATCTCGGCAGCAGCCAGAAGCGTGGGTATGGACTACAAGCGGGCTTGGCTACTGCTCGACAGTCTGAACCAAGCCTTTGATAAGCCAGTTTTGGCCGCAGCAACCGGCGGTACGAAGGGCGGTGGCGCGCAGCTGACGACCTTCGGCGCTGAGCTTCTGGAGCGATACAGGCGTGTAGAGGCGATGGCCTCCGAAGGCGCGAAAGACGACCTCGTTTTCCTCGCAGGTCGGGCTCGTCCGGAGATTGGAACCAAGGTTTAGCGCGAAGCTCAGGCCTCTTTCCAAACAGTCACGAGAGTCGTTATGGTAATTTCACCATAACGATTCAGAGACCGCCTTCGATGGACACTGCCGTATCGTCGTCGAGCCGATCGGCCCCCCATGCGTTTGCCGCCGGAGCGGGTGTCGGTGTCCTGGGTGGCCTCATCGGTCTCGGCGGCGCTGAATTCCGGCTTCCCCTCCTCATCAGCCTGTTCAAGTTCGGCCCGCTCGAAGCCGTCATTCTCAACAAGGCGATGAGCCTCGTCGTCGTCGCGGCTGCATTGCCATTTCGAGCCGGGACGGTTCCGTTTGGTGAAATCGCGGCGAACAGTTGGATCATCGCTAATCTGCTCGCCGGGAGCCTCACCGGCGCTTGGTTCGGCGCAGGATGGGCCACGAAGCTGCGCTCCGACACGCTCTACCGCATCATCGCGGTGCTTCTGGTATTGATCGCCGCAACGCTTCTGTTCGGACATAACCTAACCGCGGGCGGCGCACTTCTGAGCGGCTTTTGGCGGTCGCGATGCTGAGCCTGGTTATCGGGATTTGCCCGCCTTTGGCTTCAGCGGTAATGAACTGTCGGAACACAGGAATATCAACAGGCATATCTGCGGCACGGTGAGATGACGGCGAAGAAGGGCGAGAGCGGGCAGAAGCGCCGTCCGGCGCAGCGCGGCAAAGGCAGGAAGGAGTCGCTCCCGCTATCCGAGCAGGCCTATATCGCCATCAAGGACCGCATCATCACCCTGTTCTTCGCGCCCGGGCAGTATCTCAACGAAGCCTCGATCTGCGAGCAGCTCGACATGGGCCGCACGCCTGTCCACCAGGCGTTGCAGCGCCTTCAGGCCGAAGGTCTCGTCGATGTCGTGCCGCGCAAGGGCGTGATCATCCAGCCGGACTCTATGGGGCAGGTCGTCGAGATCCTCGATGCGCGCCTGGTCGTCGAGCCCGAGATTGCGGCGCGCGCCGCCATGCACGGCCGGCCCGAGGACATCGCGGACGCCCGCGCCATTCTCGATCACCACCGCGACGACCCCCATGGCGGCGGTCGGATCGACGCCTTCGTCGAATGCGATCGGGCCTTCCATTCCCGAATCAGCGACATGTCCCAGTCGCGCATCCTCGGTGATTTCGCCAAGGTCCTGCACGAGCGCTCGACCCGTGCCTGGTATCTCCACCTTTGGCAGACGCTCGACACCGAAGCCTCCGATCGCCAGCATCGTGCCGTCCTCGACGCCATCGAGGCACGCGATCCGCCGGCGGCCGCGGCCGCGATGCGCGACCATCTCAGCGGCCTGCGCGAACGGGTTGTGCTGCTGCAGCAGCACGCGCCCAGGCGCGCCCCGCTGCCTGTCCGCTAGGCTATCCTCGCCGGCAAGACACCCGAGCGCGCAACCTGCCGCGCGCGCCGACGGCCGGCCAGCCTGATCCCGAAAAACCCCGGTCCCCGAGAAATCGGGGTCGACGTCGCTTTACGGCTTGCATTGGACATCACGTGAAATATCATGATGGACATAAGAGCGACGTTTCGCAGAAGGGTTTACCATGCAGCTTCCGGCCGGCGCCCCGAGCCTCGAGGAAATCCTGATCCAGACCAACGACGTGCCCTGGCGGGAAAAGTCCCTGAAAGGCGTGCACGAGAAGATGCTCTGGCGCGACGAGGCGACCGGCGCGTCGGTCGCCCTGATCCGCTTTGAGAAGGGCGCGGGCATTCCCAAGCCGCACTCCCATGCCTCGAACCAGATGATGTTCTGCCTGTCGGGGCATTTCGAGTACACCGCGACCGGCGTCACGCTGAAGCCTGGCTGCTTCTACTGCAACCCGAAGGGCAATGTGCACGGCCCGAGCCTCGCGATCGAGGAGACGGTCGTGGTCGAGATCTATGACGGTCCGCACTACCCGCAGATGCCGTCCTGGTACACCGACGAGCGCGACGCTCACTGATCTCTCCGAGCCGAGGTTCACATCATGACGAACGCTGGTTCCCGGCCGGCTTCCGCATTGCGCGAGCTGGCTCAGGCGCTGCTCGCGAAGCTCGGCGCTCCTGATGAGCATGCGAGCCTCGTCGCCGAAGCCCTGGTCGATGCCGACATCGAAGGGCTCGGCTCGCATGGGCTGATGCTGCTGCCGATGTATCTCGAGCGCATCGAGAAGGGCTCGGTCGATGCGGCCGCCAAGGGTGAGATCGTGGTCGATGCCGGTGCGCGCGTCACACTCGACGCCGCCAATGCGCTCGGCCAGGTCACGGCCAAGCGGGCTTCCGAGCTTGCCATCGAGCGTGCGGGAGAACATGGCCTGGCGGCCATCGCCGTGCGCAACGCCTTCCATTTCGGCGCCGCCGGGCGGTTCGCCCGCAAGATCGCGCTCTCCGGCCAGATCGGCATCGTCATGGCCAATACCCGTCCGCTTCTGCCCGCGCCGGGCGGGGCCGAGCGCGTCGTCGGCAACAACCCGCTCGCCATTGCGGTACCGACAGGCGAGGAGCCGCTGGTGCTCGATCTCGCCATGAGCGCCGGCGCCATGGGCAAGATCAGGTTGGCGCAGAGCCGCGGCGAGCCGCTCCCGGAGGGCTGGGCCGCCACCGCCGAGGGCCTCCCGACCACCGACGCGGCCGAAGCAATCAAGGGCATGCTGCTGCCGGCTGCCGGCGCGAAGGGCTTCGGCCTCGCCGTGATGGTCGACCTGCTCGCCGGCGGGCTGTCGGGCGGCGCCATCGGCGATGCCGTGCGCCCGCTCTATGGCGATCTCTCCGAGCCATACGCCAGCGCCAACCTGTTCATCGCCATCGACATCGCCGGCTTCCGGCCGCTCGGTGAGTTCGAAGCGGCCGCCTCCGGCTTCGCTGAGCGCATTCGTGGCTCGAAGCCCGCGCCGGGCGCCTCGCCGATCCGCATGCCCGGCGATCGTGCCGCCAAGGCCCATCGCGATTTCGACGGCACTTGCCGGATCGCTCCGGCGACGCTCTCGGCCCTGCGTGCCGCCGCCGAGCGGCTCGGCGTTCCCGTCCCGTCTTCCCTGTCCTGATATCGAGGAGCCTTCACAATGGCCAAGCAACAGATCACCAGCGCTAAGCTGCGCCAGCCGAACGGCCACTTCTCGCAGGCGACCGCGATCGAGGCGCGCGGCCGCCTCGTCTTCCTTTCCGGCATGACCTCGCGCCGCGCCGACGGCTCCATCGCCGGCATCGGCGACGTCTCGGAGCAGACCCGTCAGGTCTGCGAGAATCTGAAGGCCGCAGTCGAAGAAGCCGGCGGCACGCTCGACGATATCTGCCGCGTCGACGTCTACGTCCGCAACATGGAGCATTTCGACGCAATCCATAAGGTGAGGCGCGAGTACTTCACCGGTATCGCGCCGGCCTCGACCATGGTCGAGATCTGCAAGATGACCTCGCCGGACTATCTGATCGAGATCAACGCCATCGCGGTCATTCAGGACTGAGCCGTCGATGCGTTACGTCAATCTGCGCCATGAGGGCGGCGAGCGGCTCGGCCTCGTCGTCGATGACCAGGTGGTCCTGCTGGGGCCGGGCGCGGGCGATCTCGTCGCCTTCATCGGCCTGTCGCCCAGCGAGCGGCAGGCGCTGATCGTCGCCGGGCTCGACAAGGGCGCGCGCCTGCCGCTTGCGGGCGCGTCGCTCGCCGCGCCGATACGCCGCTTCCGGCGCGATGTGCTCTGCACCGGCTGGAACTACTGGGACCATTTCGAGGAGAGCAAGGGCAAGCGCGAGGGGCAGGATGTCGACCGCCCGAAGGCGCCGACCTTCTTCACGAAATCGCCCGATGTGGTGATCGGCCCGCAGGACGACATCGCCTTTGATACCCGCATCTCGGCGAAGTGGGACTACGAGGCCGAGATCGCGATCGTCATCGGCAAGGGCGGGCGCAGCATCTCGCGCGCGCGGGCGCATGAGCACATCTTCGGCTTCTGCCTTGCCAACGACGTGTCGCAACGCGACCTGCAGCGCCGCCATGGCGGGCAATGGCTGAAGGGCAAGAGCATCGACGGCACCATGCCGCTCGGCCCCTATGTGGTGACGCCGGACGAGATCGACCTGCCCAAGGTCAGGCTGCAGTGCCTGCTCAATGGCGAATTGATGCAGAACGCCGTGGCGGCGCAGATGGCCTTCCCGATCGCCGAGCTGATCGCCGAGCTCTCCTTCGGCATGACGCTGCATCCTGGCGATGTGCTGCTGACGGGCACGCCGAGCGGCATCGGCAATGCGCGCGAGCCGCAGGTTTTCCTCAAGGCGGGCGACGAGGTCGTGGTTCGGGCCGAGGGGCTGGGCGAGTTGCGCAACCGTCTCGTCGAGCAGGATCTCGCCGGCGAAAGCGACGTCACGCCCTGAAACGGCCTCACGTCAAAAAAAAGGGCCGGCTCTCCCGAGCCGGCCCTTTTTCATGTCAGCCCATCAGCTTGGCGGGGTTGTCGCAGAAGATCGCCCGGCGTCGGCTCTCGCTCAGGCCTGCGAGCTGCTCATGCGGCTTGATCACACCCATCGGGAACGGCCAGTCGGAGCCGAAGACGATCCGCTCTTCGCCGAACACCGAGGCCGCCAGATCGAGCAGCGTATCGTCATGCGCGATGCAGTCGACACAGAAGCGGCGCAGCGCCTTCGCCGGCGCCTCGACCTGCGTATCCACGCCCGGTCGCCCGCTGTCGAAGCCACGCTGCCAGCGCCCGGCTACGGCCGGCACGGTGCCGCCGGCATGGGCGAGGCAGAAGGTGATGCGCGGATGCCGTTCCAGCACGCCGGCGAAGACGAGATGGCCGGCCGCGACCGCCGTCTCGCTGGGATTGCCGAGGAGGTTGTGCAGATAGAACGGGTCGAGCCGCCCGTCGCAGCCCTCGCCGGGGTGCAGGAAGACGAAGGCAGAGACGTCGTCCAGCGCCTGCCAGAGCGGGGCATGGCTGGCGTCCGACAGCATCAACCCTGGCTCGCCGGTCGGCATCGAGAAGCGCGCTTCGCTGGCGGCCGCACGCTCGCGAACGATACGGGCGGCGAGTTCCGGATGGGCCACCGGCAGATGGTAGAGTGGCGCCAACCTGTCCGGATGCGCCGTGGCGATGGCCGCAAGCCCATCATTGAGCAATTGCGTCCAGGCTTCGGCCTGCGATGCATCGAGCCCGGAGCGATAGGTCGGCGGTGGCGCCGAGATCCAGGCGCGCTCGACCTGCTGCTCATCCATCCAGGCGATCAGCGCCTCCGGATGGAACAGCGCCTTGATGCCGATCGCGTGGCCATCGATGACGAGCTTCTCGCTCGCAGCGTCCCAGCTCACGCCGGGGACGCTCGCGAGCGGCGCCTCTACCGGAATGAGATGGGCGTGGACGTCGAGGGCGATACGTTGGGCGCTCATGCTGGAACCATGGCGAAGCGCGCGACATGTGCGCGGAAGCGGGTGAGGAAGCCGTCGAGGAACTGCCGCGTCGCAGGGTCGGCGATCTCGCCGCTGGCATCGAACAGGCCCTCGCGCATCGCCATGCAGACTTCCGGGTGCGGCAGCACATGGACATCGAGATGCGAGAGGATGTTGCGCAGATGCTGCTGGGCCGGCGCCGTGCCGAGCGCGCCGCTCGCGAGGCCCGCGATCGCCGCCGGCTTGCCGCGCCAGGAATTGGCGCCATAGGGACGCGAGCCCCAGTCGATGGCGTTCTTGAGCGCCGAGGGGACCGAACGGTTGTATTCGGGCGAGACGATCAACACGCCGTCCGCGGCTTCGATCTCCTCTTTGAAATGTAGCACCGCCGGCGGCAGTTCGCGGTCCATGTCGCGATTGTAGAGCGGCAGCCCGGCGAGATCGCTCTCCCGAACATCGAAGCGATCGGCGCCGAGTCGTGCGAGGGCCGACGCCAGGCGGCGATTGATCGAGTCGCGGCTGAGCGAGCCGACCAAGAGGGCGATGCGAGGCTTGGTCATGGCGTATCCCGTCAATGCCTGACTTCGCTGAACCACGGCTTCAGCGCGATGTCGATGAAGGCGACGGCGGCGTAAAGCACCATGCCGAGCACCGCCAGCGCCAGCAGCGAGGCGAAGGCGAGGGGCGTGTTCACCTGCGAGTTGGCGACGAGCAGCAGGTTGCCCAGCCCCTCGTTCGAGCTGATGAACTCGCCGATCACCGCGCCGATCACGGCAAGGGTGATCGCGACCTTCGAGCCGGTGATGACGAAGGGCAGGGCGGCCGGGAACCTGATCTTCCAGAAGGTCTGCCAACCTGTGGCACGGACCGAGGCGGCTAGGTCGAGCATTTCGGCAGGCGTTGAGCGCAGGCCGGTCGCGGTGTCGACCACGATCGGGAAGAAGGCGACGAGCCAGGCGATGGCGAGCTTGGATTCGATGCCGGTGCCGAGCCAGACCAGGATCAGCGGCGCCAGCGCCACCTTGGGCAGGGCCTGCGTCGCGATCAGCAGTGGATAGAACATCAGGTTGAGCGTGCGCGACGAGGAGATCGCCACCGCGATCGGGATGCCGAGGAAGAAGGCGAGCAGGAAGCCGTAGACGCTTTCGAGCAGCGTCACCCGCCCCTCGGAGAGCAAGAGCGGCAGGTTGTTCACGGTCGCGTTCCAGACCGCCAGTGGCCGCGGCAGCACGGCCTGCGGCACGTCGAACAGGACGATGTAGGCCTGCCAGAGAACAAGCAGCAGCAGCAGGCCGAGGATCGGATAGGCTATTCGCGTGATGGCTTCGGAGGAGATTTTCATGGCGCTGTTCGTCACGCGTGATGGAGGACGCCGAGCCCGGCGCCGGCGCGTCGCTCGTACTCGCGAAATGACGCCGTGTAGCGCAGCGCCGCCTCGCGCGGATAAGGCAGGTCGATCCTGATCCGGTCGGAGACGCGGCCCGGCCTGGCGCTGAAGACCAGGACCTCGTCGGCGAGATAGACCGCCTCGGAGATCGAATGCGTCACGAACATCACCGTCGCGCCGGTCAGGCGTCGGATGTCGAGCAGCAATTCGTGCATCTCCATGCGGGTGAGCTCGTCGAGGGCGCCGAAGGGCTCGTCCATCAGGATGAGCGACGGCGAATGGATCAGCGCGCGGCAGAGCGCGACACGCTGCTTCATCCCGCCGGAGAGCTCATGCGGGCGGCTCTTCAGGAACTTGCCGAGCCCGACATGGTCCAGAAGCTCGACGGCGCGCGCCTTTGCCGCCGCATCGAGCCGTTCCTTGATCTCCATCGGAAACAGCACGTTGGAGAGGACCGTGCGCCAGGGCAGCAGGTTCGGGCTCTGGAAGACGAAGCCGAAATCATCCTGCGGCTCGGTGACCTCGCGGCCGCGGATGATGACGCTGCCGCCGCTGGGCTTGGTCAGTCCCGCCACCATCCGCAGCAAGGTGGTCTTGCCGCAGCCGCTGGGGCCGAGCAGGGCGACAAGCTCGCCCTTCTTGAGCTCATAGTCGACCTCGGAGAGCGCCACCATGGCGCTCTCGCCCGCTCCGAAGACTTTCCGGACGCCGACGAAGCGACCATAGATGTCGGGCGCATGCTCGGGAGCAGGCACCGCTTCTGCGACGGATGCGGTCACGGCAGGACCGGGGCCGCGGGCAGCAAGCTGGAATCGTAGACGTCGCTCGCGGTCAGCTTGGCGCCGGGCAGGGTCTGGAGGATGAGCGAGACGGAGGAGGCCATCGCGTCGGCGTCGATCGCGCCCAGCCCCTTCTTCTCGGTGACCTCGGTCTTCACCAGTTCGCCGACGATCTGGATCTCCTCCAGCACGACGTCCTTCTCCAGGCCCTTGTTGAGCTTGACGACGATGTCGGCGGCTTCTTCGGGCTTGGCGATCGTATCCTTCCAGCCCTTCAGCGAAGCGGCGATGAAGGCCTTGACCACGTCAGGTTTCGACTTGATCAGATCCTCGCGCACGACGATGCCGTTCGAGTAGAGCACCAGCCCGTCATTGGCGAGGAGGTAGGTGCGGGCATTCGACGAGCCGACGGCCTTGGCGACGCCCGGACGCGTCATCACGAAGGTCTCGACCGCCGGGATCTTCTTGGCCGCGAGCATGCCGACGCGGGCCGACGGGTCGACATTGGTGAACTTGGCCGGCGTCGTGATGCCCTTCTGCGCCATGAAGGCCTCGATCACCTTCTGGGTGAAGCTGCCGGCGCCACTGCCGATCTCTAGCCCGGCGAGTTGGTCGGCCGAGCGGACATTGGCGCCGTCGCGCAGCGAGAAGATCGCATAGGGCGCCTTCTGGTAAATGACCGAGACCATCTTCGCGGTCGAGCCGCCATTGGCCCGGGCGGCGACGACGCCGGCAACGTCGGAGAAGGCGATCTGCGCGGTACCGGCCTCGATCGCCTGGATCGCCTGCGCCGTTCCCTGGCCGGCGATGATGCTGACGTCGAGCCCGGCCTGCTTGTAGTAGCCCTTGTCCAGGGCGACGAACCAGGCGGCGTGCCGCCCGAGCGCACGGAAGTCGAGCGAGAAGGTGATCGGCGTCTGCGCCTGAGCCGGGGCGCTGGCAAGGCCGAGCGCAGCGGCGAACACCCCCGCAAGGCCGGCGATGGCGGTCTTCCTCATCCAGTGCATCGGCATTCCCCTCTTCCAGCGAGCATCAGCCCTTGCCGCGAAGGATGTCCGATCCACTGATATTTCTCAAGAGATATCTTTCGAGAATCACTCGACCACGATGCCGGCCCTGGCGATGACTTCGCTCCATGTCCTGCGGTCGCGCTCGATGCGCCCCGCAAGTTCCGCCGAGCCCGCGGCGGCGACGGCAACGCCGGCAGCCCCAAGCTTGGCGGAGACCGCCGGCCGCGCCAGAACGCCCGTCACCGCCTGTTCGAGTCGGGCCAGCAGTTCGGGCGGCGTCGCCTTCGGCGCGAGCACGGCGAACCAGGCCGAGGTGTCGAAGCCGGGGATTGACGCCTCCGCCACGGTCGGCACTTCAGGCAGCAGAGGCGAGCGGTCGGCCGAAGTCACGGCAAGGGCCCTGAGCTGGCCGCCGCGAATATGTTCGAGCACCGTGGGCAGGTTGTCGAACATCAGGTCGACCTGCCCGCCGACGAGGTCGGTCACCGCTTGGGCGCTGCCCTTGTAGGGGACGTGGACGAGAGAGATGCCGGTAGCGAGCCGGAACATCTCGGCGTTCATCTGGCCGTTCGAGCCGACCCCCTGCGAGGCATAGGTGAGGCCACCCGGTTTCGCCTTGGCGAGCCCGATCAGCTCGGCGAGGTCGCGCGCGGGCAGCTTGGGATTGACGACGACGACATTGGCAACCTGTCCGGTGACGCTGACCGGAACGAGGTCGCGCTCCACGTCATAGGCCAGCTTCTTGTAGAGGAGCGGGTTGAGCGTCAGCGCGCTCGAAGCCACAGCGAGCAGAGTATGCCCGTCGGGAGCTGATCTCGCCACCGCCGAGACGCCGATCGAACCGTTTGCGCCCGGCCGATTTTCGATCAGCACCGGCTGCTTCCAGAGCTCGCTCAGTCCCTCGCCGAGCACGCGGGCGATGATGTCGCTGGTGCCGCCTGCCATATAGGGCGAGACGATCGTCACGGGGCGATTGGAAAGCCCCTGGGCTCGCGCGGCCGTTGTCACGAACGGCGCGAGGAGCGGCAGGGCGAGGAAGCTCCTGCGCTCGATCATGGCGCGGGAGGCGTTACAGCGGCTGGGGTCTTCAGCTCGACGAGCACGTTGCGATACTGCCAGGAGCTGACGTTCTCGAGCTCATGCGGAACACCGGGCATCCGCCAGAGGCACGCGCCGGGCTTCTCGTTTGTCGCGACTTCGCGTCCATCATCGAAGCGCATGATGTTCTTGCCGTCGGTCAGCGGCACGATCAGATAGGGCAATTCGTGAACATGGCGCGACTGAATCTGGCCGGGGCCGAGCTCGACGAGCCATACCCTGACATGTTCGTTCTCCAGGACGATCCTGTCGCCGATCGTCCCGATACCACTGGTTTTCACGTCGGATTCCTCCATCTCAGCCGGCGCGTACAAGAGCCCGTCGGCATAATGGAGTTATAAAATCTCTTGTGAAATATTTGCAACGTGATTGCCGGATAACGGAGGCGGGCATCGCCGCCTACCTCCGTGAAAGCTCGACGACTGCGTCAAGACAGAGCGCGTACGACCAGACCCCCATTGTCTCCGCG
>Ga0209025_1001147_pt1 | contig 37727 bp, 29 predicted proteins | sample AraplaMF_Col_mLB_FD_184256 | JGI IMG/M metagenome (GOLD analysis project Ga0209025, IMG submission 184256) | Arabidopsis root microbial communities from the University of North Carolina, USA - plate scrape MF_Col_mLB (SPAdes) (version 2) | ecosystem: Host-associated > Plants > Roots > Endosphere... | reverse complement strand
GCATGACGACCTGACCGGGCTGCTCAACCGGCACGCGCTCGGCGAGTGCCTCTCGGCAGGGCTCCGCGAGGTCGGCACTCCCGTATCCGCGGTGCTGCTGGTCGGGATCGACCGTTTCCACCAGTTCAGCGACATTCACGGCCGCGAATTTGGCGACCGGATGCTCGTCGCCTTCGCCGAGCGGCTGCGCGCCCTGCTGCCTGCCAAGGCCGTGGCGGCTCGCTTTGCCGATGACGAGTTCGCCCTGATGGTACCCGCGGAGCTCGCCGCGGCAGTGGCTGATGATATCGCACGCGATTTCGGATCCACGGCGCTCGTCTTCGGCGAATGGCGCCAGCGGGTGACGGTGCGCATCGGTCATGCCGTCGCCGAACCGGGCTGGAGCGCCGATCACCTGATCGGCAACGCCCATCTCGCGCTCGAAGCCGCCATGGCTGCCCGCGAGGAGCGGCCGATCGGCTTCGCGACCGTCATGCGCGATGGGATCGCCTCGCGGCTGGCCCTCGAAGCCGAGCTTCGCCTGGCGCTCGAGCGTGACGAGTTCGAGCTGTTCTACCAGCCGCAGGTCAGCCTTTCCGACCGGGCCGTGATCGGAGCGGAGGCTCTGATCCGCTGGCGTCATCCGTCGCGGGGCCTGGTGCCGCCCGGGCAATTCATCCCGGTCCTCAACAACTCTGCCTTGTCCGACCCCGTCGCGAACTGGGTCCTGGCCACGGCCTGCCGGCAGTCACGGCAATGGCAGAAGGACGGGACGCCGATCCGAGTCGGCGTCAACCTCTCGCCCTCGCAGTTGCAGGGCAGCGACCTGCAGGACGCGGTCGCCGCGCTGCTCGACGAAACCGGCCTTGCTCCGGAGCTGCTCGAGCTGGAAGTCACCGAAGACATCCTGATCGAGGATGCCGAAAAGGCCCGCAGGACGTTTCGGGAGATTCGCGCGCGCGGCGTCAAGATCGCCTTCGACGATTTCGGCACCGGCTATGGCAGCCTGAGCTATCTCAAGACATTCCCGCTCGACACGCTGAAGATCGACCAGTCCTTCGTGCGCCATTTGTTGAGCGACAGCGGCGACGCCGCGATTGTCCGCACCACAATCGATCTTGGCCGCTCGCTCGGCCTCTCCGTCATCGCCGAAGGCATCGAGGATGCCGACACGGCTGCATGCCTTGCCGGCCTGGGCTGCGATGAAGGCCAGGGCTACCATTTCGGTCGGCCGCTCCCGGCCGCCGAGTTCGAGCGGCTCTTCCTGGCGAGGCGGCACGTCGCCTAGAGCAAATCCACGCCGCGGAACTCACTTCGACGCTTGTCCCGCATTCCGGCGCAGGAACGCGTGGGGGCTCGTCCCCATCTCCTCGCGGAAGGCGAAGATGAAGGCCGAGGCCGACGCATAGCCCAGTTCCAGGGCGACGACCGTCACCGGCATGCCGCTGCCGAGCAGTTCGATCGCGCGGAACAAGCGCAGCCGCCGCCGCCAGGAGCGCAGAGGGATACCGACTTCGGCCTCGAAGCGCCGGGTCAGGGTCCGGCTCGACATGCCCAGTTCGCGGGACCAGTCATCGGCGCTGCGCTCGTCGGCCGGATCCAGGAAGATGGCCTCGCAGAGGCGCACAAGAGCCGCGCTGCGAGGCCATGGCAAGATGGCAGGCCGCTTCGGCGCGCGGCGCAACTGGTCGAGAATGAGCGCCACGACGCGCTCGCCATAGCCATCGCGGTCCTGCTGCCCGCTGATCTCGGCGGCTTCGACGATCAACGCCTTAAGCAAGGGCGTCACCGAGAGGATCGTAGGCTCGCTCGGCAGCCCGGTGCCGGCCCTGTCCGCGATCCACAGGCTGCGGAATTCAGCACCCAGCAGCGAGCCGACCCGATGCGCGGTCCCGGTCGGCAGCCAGGCGGCCTGCTCGGGAGAGGTGATGAAGGTCCGGCCGACGGTCGAGATCGTCAGCACACCGTCGATCGCATAGACGAGCTGATGCCAGTCATGGGCATGCTCGGCGAAATGATGCCGTGGCGGGATCGACTGCACCCGCATCGTCAATGGACGAGGCGGCAGAGCGTCGGGTGGGGTGGCGATGATCGACCAGCTCATGGCCTGCTCATTTATGTCCGATATTCGATGTAATATGGCAAAGCGTCGAAAGTCAGCCAAGGCACGCTCTGCTAAAGCCACTGCAGAGCTCTTGAAAGAGTCGGATCGAACCGGGACAGGAATCTGCCATGGCGCACGCCGACAGCCGCGGCCTTGCCATTTCGACGACTTCCGAGGAGGCCGCACGCCTCTATCGCGAGGGCGTCGACCTGCTGATCTCCGCCTGGCCGGGCGCGGTAGAGACGCTGCTGCAGGCGGCTGCGGCCGATCCCGCATTCGCCCTTGCGCACGCCGCGCTGGCACGAGTCTACGCCATCCGCGCCCGGCCGGCCGATGCCAGGGCCGCGATCGCCACCGCATCCGCGCTTGTCGCCCGCAGCGGCACGCCGCGGGAGCGCAGCCATGTCGCCGCCCTGGAGCTAGCCGTCACCGGGCAGAGCGCCAAAGCGCTGCCGGCAGCACTCGCACATGTCGAGAGCTGGCCGCGCGACGTCCTCATCCTCTCATTGCCGCTCGGAGCTTTCGGCCTCTTCGCATTCTCGGGCATGGCCGACCATGACCAGGCCCGTGTCGATCTCTGCGAGCGCCACGCTCACGATTTCGCAGCGGACGACTGGTGGTTCCTGACCTATCGCGGCTGGTCGCATGCCGAGAACGGCGCCGTCAGGCTCGGCCGGGATCTGGCGCAGCGCGGCTTCGACATCCGGCCGGAGAACGCCAACGGCGCGCACGCGCTCTCGCATGCGATGTTCGAGGATGGCGCCGGCAGGGAGGCGGAAGAGCTGATCGGCCGCTGGCTGCCCAGCTACGACCGCTCCGGCGTGCTGCACGGGCATATCGCCTGGCACGAGGCGCTCTCGGCGCTGGAACGCGGTGACCCGGCACGGGCGCTGGCGGTCTATGAGGAATATATCCAGCCGTCCGTATCGCAGGGCATGCCGATCAACATCATGACCGACACGGTCTCGCTGCTCTGGCGCCTGCAGGCCTATGGACACGAGGTTCCGAAAGGGCTCTGGGAAACGGCGAAGACCTATGCTGCGAGCAAGTTCCCGGCGCCGGGCCTCGCCTTTGCCGACGCCCATCTCGGCCTGCTTGCTGCGGCGACGGGTGACAACGCCGCTGCGACGGAACGGATCGACGTCCTGACCAGGCTCGTCGAGGACGGTGCCATGGCGGCCGGCCCAGTCGTCCCGGCCATCTGCCGGGCAGCCCTGGCCTTCGCGGATGGCGACTATGCCGGCTGCGTACGCATCCTCGAACCCATGGCAGGCGATGTCGCCAGGATCGGCGGCAGCGGCGCCCAGCGCGAGATCATCGAGGATACCCTGCTCGTGGCGCTGATGCGCAGCGGTGAGGCCGTAAAGGCCCGGACCCTTCTCGACGAACGTCTGCACCGCCGCCCCTCGCCGCGCGATACCCTTTGGAAGAGCCGGATCGCAGCATGACCACGATGACCACCTCCACCGAGCTGGCGCAGGCGGACGCCCAACGCCGGGAGCGTAGCAACATCCTCAGGCTGGCGATCTGCCAGGCCCTCGCCGGCGCCAACTCGACCGTCATCTTCGCGACCGGCGCCGTCGTCGGCGACGTGCTGGCGCCGAGCAAGGCGCTGGCGACGATGCCGATCTCGATCTACGTCGTCGGGATGGCGCTCTGCACGCTGCCCGCCGGGGCGATCGCGCAGCGCCACGGCCGCCGGACCGCCTTCATGCTGGGCACCGGCTGCGGCGTGCTCGCCGGCCTGCTGGCGGCGCTGGCGGTCTATCATGCTGCCTTCTGGCTGTTCTGTGCGGCGACCTTCCTGGGCGGCGTCTATGCCGCCGTGGTGCTGTCCTTCCGCTTCGCCGCAGCCGATTGCGCCACCGCGGCGCGGCGGCCGCGTGCGCTGTCGGCGGTGATGGCCGGCGGCGTCTTCGCCGGCGTGATCGGCCCGCAACTCGTCACCCATACGATGAACCTGTGGGCGCCCTATCTCTTCGCCGCGACCTATATCGGGCAGGCGGCCGTCGCGGCCCTCTCGGCCTTCATCCTCCTCGGCGTGAAACTGCCGATGCCGAGCGCGGCCGAACGGGCCGGCGGCAGGCCGCTAAGCGTGATCGCGCGCCAGCCGCGCTTCATCCTCGCCGTGATCTGCGGCGTGGTCTCCTATCTGCTGATGAACTTCCTGATGACGGCCGCGCCGCTGGCGATGAAGTTCTGCGGGCTGTCGCAGGAATCGGCCAATCTCGGCCTGCAATGGCACGTCATCGCCATGTACGGGCCGAGCTTCTGGACCGGACGTCTGATCACACGCTTCGGCGCGGCCAAGATCGTTGCCGTCGGCCTTTTCCTGACCGGCGCCTCGTCCGCGGTCGGCCTGCTCGGCATCGATGTGGCGCATTTCTGGGCGACCCTGATCCTGCTCGGCCTCGGCTGGAATTTTGGCTTTGTCGGCGCCTCGGCCATGGTCCTGGAATGCCACCGGCCGGAAGAGAAGGCCCGCGTCCAGTCCTTCAACGACTTCGCCGTGTTCGGCACGATGGCCGTGGGCTCGTTCCTGTCCGGAGGGCTGCTGTCGAGCTTCGGCTGGGATGTGGTTCTCTGGCTGTCCTTCGCGCCGCTGCTGCTTGCCGTGATCGCATTGGGTCTCGGCCGGCGGACAACCGTTCAGGCTGGCTGATCGAATGGGTCACTTGCTCCCCGGGCTCCCGAAACGACCCGCTGGCCGTCCCGGCAGGCCTCCTGATCGAGGCTGAACAGAGCATCGAGGGGCGATCACCGGCACGCCCTGCTAGAGCGAGTGGTCGTCCGGCTTTGGCGCGCTCGCAAATGTTACACTGAAAATCGAGGCCATGCCGCTTGCCAATGCGGCAGAGGCCTACCAACATATGAAGTAGGGCGAAGCAAAGTTCCGCCTGATTCTGATGGTGGCGCATCCCGACCACCCAGCCGGCTGAGATGCGCCAAAGCAGACTCTGGTCCTTGCTCACAAGTGCGGAGGTTCATCCGCACACGGTTTTTAGAAGCCCTGCAGGCGCCAGTCGCGCCGGATTTCGAGCTCGGTAGACGCGTCGCTTCAATGAGCGGGGCAGTCGGTGGAAGTTTGGGTCACCCTGGTCGAATTCTAGTTGCGCCCCGACCTGATGAGGGGCTGTGAAAGTGGCATTGCACAGGAACTTGCGAGGTCGTTATCGGTTGATCGTTCGGGGTTGTCGCGGACAGCTCCGACTGCCGCGGGATGGCTACCATGATCGAGAAAGCCAGCGAGATATTCCGCCTGTTCTCCGAGGATTACCGTAGTTATTCGCAGGAGGAGATGAGCCTGCAGGAATACCTGCTGGCTTGCCGCGAAGACAGGTCGATGTATGCCTCAGCCGCCGAGCGCATGCTCGACGCGATCGGCAAGCCGAAGCTGTTCGACACGAGCCAGGACGAGCGCCTCGGCCGAATCTTTTCCAACCGGACGATCAAGATCTACCCCTCCTTCGCCGATTTCTTCGGCATGGAGGACACGATCGAGCGGATCGCCGGCTATTTCCGCTACGCCTCGCAGGGCCTGGAGGAGCGCAAGCAGATTCTCTACCTGCTCGGCCCCGTCGGCGGCGGCAAATCCTCCCTCGCCGAGCGGCTCAAGAAGCTGATGGAGGAGCGCCCGTTCTACACGCTCAAGATCGGCGACCGGATCAGCCCGGTCTTCGAGTCGCCGCTCGGCCTGTTCCGCCCGGACCGCATGGGTGATCTCTTCGAGGACAAGTACGGGATCGCGCGGCGGCGCCTGACCGGACTGATCTCGCCCTGGGCGGCGAAGCGGCTCGACGAATTGTCCGGCGACATCTCCAAGTTCAGCGTGGTCAAGCTGACGCCCTCGCGCCTGCGCCAGGTCGGCATCGCCAAGACCGAGCCGGGCGACGAGAACAACCAGGATGTCTCGACGCTAGTTGGCAAAGTCGACATCCGCCAGCTCGAGAACTTCAGCCAGTCCGACCCGGACGCCTATTCCTATAGCGGCGGCCTCAACCGGACGACGCAGGGCCTGCTCGAATTCGTCGAGATGTTCAAGGCGCCGATCAAGGTGCTGCACCCGCTGCTGACGGCAACGCAGGAGGGCAGCTACAACGGCACTGAGAATTTCGGCGGCTTCCCCTATCAGGGCATCGTCCTGGCGCACTCCAACGAGTCCGAATGGCTCCAGTTCAAGAACAACAGGAACAACGAGGCGTTCCTCGATCGCATCCTGGTGATCAAGGTGCCCTATTGCCTGCGCATCACCGAAGAGCGGCAGATCTACGAGAAGCTGCTGCGCGAGAGCGAACTGGCCGGCAGCCCCTGCGCCCCTGAGGTGCTCGATCTCCTCAGCCGCTTCTCGGTCTCGACCCGGCTGGCCGAATTCGAAAACTCGCCGCTCTACACCAAGATGCGCGTCTATGACGGCGAGAACCTCAAGGAGCTGGAGCCCAAGGCCAAGGCGATCCAGGAATATCGCGACGCCGCCGGCGTCGACGAGGGCATGACCGGCGTCAGCACGCGCTTCGCCTTCAAGATCCTGTCGCAGACCTTCAACTACGACACCGAGGAGCTCGCCGCCGATCCGGTGCATCTGATGTACATCCTGGAGGGGGCGATCAAGCGCGAGCAATTCCCCAAGGAGACGGAAGCGGCCTATCTCGACTTCATCAAGTCGGAGCTGGCGACTCGCTATGCGGAGTTCATCGGCCACGAGATCCAGAAGGCCTATCTCGAATCCTACGGCGAATACGGCCAGAACCTGTTCGACCGCTACATCGCCTATGCCGATGCCTGGGTCGAGGACCAGGACTACAAGGACCCCGATACCGGCCAGATCCTCAACCGGCAGGTCCTCGACAACGAATTGTCGCAGATCGAGAAGCCGGCCGGCATCGCCAATCCCAAGGACTTCCGCAACGAGGTGGTGAAGTTCACCTTGCGTGCGAGAGCCAGGAACAATGGCCGCAACCCATCCTGGACCAGCTACGAAAAGTTGCGCGAGGTGATCGAGAAGCGCATGTTCGGCCAGGTTGAGGACCTGCTGCCGGTGATCAGCTTCGGCTCCAAGCAGGACAGCGTGACCGAGAAGCGCCATCACGGCTTCGTGCAGCGCATGGTCGAGCGTGGCTATACCGAGCGCCAGGTCCGGCGCCTGGTGGACTGGTACATGCGCGTCAACAAGGCAGGTTGAACGCGGCCGGAGCGTGCCATGCCGATCTTCATCGACCGCCGCCTGAACCCGAAGGACAAGAGCCTGGGCAACCGCCAGCGCTTCCTGCACCGCGTGCGCGCGGAGCTGAAGCGCAGCGTCCAGGAGCAGATCCGCTCGGGCAAGATCGCCGAGGCGGACGGGCAGCACTCTGTCTCGCTGCCGGCGAAGGGCACCAGCGAACCGAGCTTTCGCTCCGCCGGGGACAGCGGCCGGCGCCAGCATGTCCTCCCCGGCAACAAGCAGTTCTCGCCGGGGGACAAGATGCCGAAGCCGAGCCAGGGTGGCGGCGTCGGCTCGTCGCCCGGCTCGCAATCGTCCGAGGATGATTTCCGCTTCGTGCTCTCGCGCGAGGAGGTGCTCGACCTGTTCTTCGAGGATCTCGAGCTGCCCGACATGGTCAAGCTCAACCTCAAGGAGATCCTCGCCTTCAAGCCGCGGCGGGCCGGGTTCTCGACGGGCGGGTCACCGACCAACATCAACATCGCCCGTACCATGCGCAACAGCCATGGCCGCCGCATCGCCCTGCAGCGGCCCAAGCGCGAGGAGGTCGAGGCCATCCTCGCCGAACTGGCCAGGATCGAAGCCGAGGAACCGGGCGCCGCCCGCGCCGACATCGCAGCCTTGCGCGCCGAGCTCGACCGGCTGGAGCGCCGGCGCCGGGTGATCGCCTTCGTCGATCCCGTCGACATCCGCTTCAACCGCTTCGAGGCGCAGCCTCTGCCGAACGCGAAAGCGGTGATGTTCTGCCTGATGGACGTCTCCGGCTCGATGGGCGAGCGAGAAAAGGACCTGGCCAAGCGCTTCTTCGTGCTGCTGCATCTCTTCCTGAAGCGGCGCTACGACCGCACCGACATCGTCTTCATCCGCCACACCCACACGGCGCAGGAGGTCGACGAAGAGACCTTCTTCTACAGCACGCAGAGCGGCGGCACCGTCGTCTCCACCGCGCTGGAGGAGATGCAGGGCATCATCGCGCAGCGCTACCCCAGCCGAGAGTGGAACATCTACGCCGCCCAGGCCTCGGACGGCGACAACCTCGCGACCGACTCCGAGCGCTGCCTCGGCATGCTGGATGGCGAGATCATGCGCCTGTGCCAGTATTTCGCCTATGTCGAGATCATCGACGAGCGCGAAAGCGAGATCTTCGGCTCCACGGACAACGGCACCTCGCTCTGGCGTGCCTACCTTACGGTCAAGGAGAGGTGGCCGAATTTCGGCATGAACCGCATCGCCAGGGCCGCCGACATCTACCCGGTCTTCCGCCAGCTCTTCACCCGGCAGCCGGCACGGCCGCGCAACTGAGGGAAGCGCTGATGCACAGGCACGCGTCCCGATCCAATCTGCTGTTCTCCGGCTCGGACTGGAACTTCGGAACCCTGTCACATGCCTACGACGTCATCGAGGCGGTGGCGAAGGAGGAGCTCGGGCTCGACATCTACCCGGTGCAGATGGAGATCATCTCCTCCGAGCAGATGCTCGACGCCTATTCGTCGATCGGCATGCCGCTGATGTATCGCCACTGGTCGTTCGGCAAGCACTTCCTCCATCACGAGCTGCTCTATCGCAAGGCCGGCCGCGGCCTCGCCTATGAGATCGTCATCAATTCCGATCCCTGCATCGTCTACCTGATGGAAGAGAACACCATGGCCCTGCAGGCCCTGGTGACGGCGCATGCGGCGCTCGGGCACAACCATTTCTTCAAGAACAACTACCTGTTCCGGCAATGGACCGATGCCGACGCGATCCTGGGCTATCTGGATTTCGCCAAGGGCTTCATCACGCGCTGCGAGGAAAGGCACGGCGTCGCAGCCGTGGAGGCCGTTCTCGACGCCGCCCACGCCCTGATGGACCAGGGCGTGTTCCGCTATCGCCGCCCGCCCAGGCTCTCCTCCGAGAAGCAGCGCGAGGGCTTGCGCGAGCGGCTGGAATACGAAGAGCGCTCCTACAACGATCTCTGGCGCACCGTCCCGCGCCCGGCGGACGGCGGCAAGGTGGCGGTGGCGGCAATCGCCGAGTGGAAGAAGGCGCTCAATCTTCCCGAGGAGAACCTGCTCTACTTCCTCGAGAAGAACAGCCTGATCCTCGAGCCCTGGCAGCGCGAGGTCCTCAGGATCGTTCGGGTGATCGCGCAATATTTCTACCCGCAGCGGCAGACGCAGGTGATGAACGAGGGCTGCGCCACCTTCGTGCATTACACGGTGATGAACGCGCTGTTCGACCGTGGCCGGATCAGCGAAGGCGCCATGCTGGAGATCCTGCGCAGCCACTCGAACGTCGTCTTCCAGCCGGGCTTCGACGATCCCCGCTTCTCCGGCATCAACCCTTATGCGCTCGGCCTCGACATGATGCAGGACATCCAGCGTATCGCGACCGAGCCGACCGCGGAGGATCGTGACTGGTTCCCCGAGATCGCGGGCAGCGGCGACTGGCGCACGGTCCTGCTCGACGCCTGGGCCAACCACCGCGACGAATCCTTCATCCGCCAGTTCCTCAGCCCGGCCCTGATCAGGAAATGGCGGCTGTTCACACTCTCCGACGTGGCGAACGAGACCTTCTACAGCGTCGCCTCGATCCACAACGAGCGCGGCTACGCGCAGATTCGCACCGCCCTGGCCCAGAGATACGACATCGGCGCGAGCCATTCGGACATCCAGGTCGTGGATGTCGACCTGCTCGGCCAGCGGCATTTGCGCCTGCAGCACAAGGTCCGCGACGGCATCGTGCTGGATGGCGGCAGTTGCGACGCGACGCTGCGCCATATCCAGCGGCTCTGGGGCTACGAGGTCAGCCTGGAGGGCGTCGATGCGCAGACGGGAGCCTCGATCTACGAACGCTCCAGCAGCCAGCTCGCCGACTAGGCCCGCAGCGCCGTCGTCCGTCCGCTCGGAACGGCGTCTGGCAGTTCTTGCCATAGGCGTCGGGCAGTGGACGCCGCCTCAAATTGTGCCCCACTTGCTAAATCACCGGGAGTACCCGCTTCGGCCTCGCGATGACGATGTCTTGAAACTGCCGGCCTTTAACGAATGGTTCGGCCGTGGCATTTTCAGCCTCATGAAGCTTCGGCTCCTCGCGCACTGTCTGGTTCTGGCCCTGTTCGTCACGGCCACCGTCCTGGCTGGCGTCGTCACCCCGGCCTCCGCTGGCTTTGGCCAGATGGATGCCGGGGAAACGGCGATGTCGATGGACGTCGCCATGCCGTGCTGCCCCACAGATCAGGGCAGCTCGAAGGACTGCACGACCAACTGCCCGGCGCTGAGCTTCTGCCTGGCCAAATGTTTCGCGAGCGAGCCGACCGATTTCGTCAAGCTCGTCCGGCCCGTCATCGCCCAGCTCGGACTGGGCGGGGATGATGCTGATCATGTTTCGCGGCCTTTCGAGCCGCCCGCGCGACCTCCCCGAACCTGAGGCATCGCCAGCGCGACTGCGCTGGTTTCGTCCACTCGGCAGTTCCGGGCGGACGATGAGCCGTGGCCATCGCCACGTCTGAGGCTGTGCGCCTGCGCGGCAGCCTGATGCACTCAGGACGACGATCATGACCTTCACCGATACTTTGCGGGCGCTCGCCGCGGCGCTTCCGCTCGCGGCCGTCTCGCTTCCGGCACTCGCAGACATCAAGGACTTTGAATTCCGGCTCGTGCAGAGCGAGGTCAGGCAAGGCAACGGCGTCATCGTGGCCGTTCAGCTCGTCGACAAGCGCTCGGGCAAGCCCATCCCGGACGCCGTGATCTTTACCCGGCGCATCGATATGGCGCCTGATGGCATGGAGACGATGGCGTCGCCGATCGAGGCGATGCCGTCGGCCGAGCCGGGGACCTACCGTTTCAAGACCAACCTCACCATGGCCGGAGGCTGGCGCCTGTCGCTCGGCGCCAAGCTCCAGGGCGAGACCGGCACGCTCGAAAACAAGCTGATCCTCAAGGCTGTGCCATGAGACGCATCGCCCTCATGGGCCTCGCTCTCGCCGCGGTTCTGGCGGCGGGAGGTGCAGGCTATTGGGCCGGGCAACGCGGCCTTGCGGTCGGCTGGCGCGGCATCGACGGCCCGTTCGTCGCAAATGGGCCCGCTGGAAACGGACCGGTGATCTACTATCAGGACCCGGATCGCAAACCGGTCTACTCGGCGCAACCACGGCAGACCGAGGACGGCAGGCCATTCACGGCCGTTCGGGCGAGCCAGGACATCAGCTTCGAGGAAACGCCCCAGAGCGAGAAGCGGACGGCGCAAGCCGACGCGAAGCGTGTTCTCTACTACCGCAATCCCATGGGTCTGCCCGACACCTCGCCAGTGCCGAAGAAGGACTCGATGGGGATGGACTATCTCCCCGTCTATGCAGGCGAAGGCAACGAGGACGGCATCGTCAGGCTGTCGCCGGGCCGCGTCCAGCGCAGCGGCGTGCGTTCCGAACCCGTCACCCGCCGCGCCGTCCTGCAAGCGATCCGTGTGCCCGGCACGGTGCAGCTCGACGAGCGACGGGTTTCCGTGGTGACGATACGTGCGGATGCCTTCGTCCAGGAGGTGGCGCCGATCACGACGGGCGAGCGCGTCGCGAAGGGAGCCCGGCTCGCGCGCATCTACTCGCCGGAGATCAGCACAGCCGGCGCGCAGTTCATCACCGAGCTCAATGCCGCGGCGCGCGGCGCGCCCGAAGGTGGAGCAAGGCAGCGGCTCGAAAATCTCGGTGTCCCCCAGGAGATCATTGCCGAGATCGAGCGCAGCCGGAAGGTGCCGCTGGCCATCAACTGGTCGGCGCCGCGCGACGGCATCGTGCTCGAGCGCACGGTCAGCGACGGCATGAAGATGGCAGCCGGCAACAGCCTGTTCCGGCTCGCCGACATCTCGACGATCTGGGTTCTGGCCGACGTTCCGGAACGCGAACTGGCTGCTGTCCGCCCGGGGACCATGGCGGCGGTTCGTCTGCGCGGTCGCCCCGACATGACGTTCGAGGGACGCATCAGCGTGATCTATCCGGAGATTGCCGAGGCAACGCGCACAGCGAAGGTCCGCATTGAAATCGCCAACCGCGAGGGCGTGCTGCTGCCGAACATGTATGCGGACGTCGAGATCGGTGCCGGGGATGCAGTTCCGGAACTGGCGGTTCCCGACAGCGCCGTGATCGATAGCGGCACGCGCCGCATCGTCATGCTCGACCGTGGCGAGGGCCGTTTCGAACCGCGCGAGGTCAGGCTCGGCCGCCGCGGCGACGGCATGGTCACGATCGCCGAGGGGGTCTCCGAGGGCGACCGCGTCGTCGTTTCCGCCAACTTCCTGATCGACGCCGAGAGCAATCTCAAGGCCGCGCTGAGCGGCTTCACCCAACCGGAGGCCAAGCCATGATCGCCCGCCTGATCGCCTGGTCGGCGCGCAATCTTGTCCTCGTCTTCGTTGCCACCGCCTTCGCCGCGACGGCGGGCGTCTATGCGCTGAAGACCTTGCCGCTCGACGCTATCCCCGACCTCTCCGACGTCCAGGTCATCGTCTACACCGAATATCCCGGCCAGGCGCCGCAAGTGATCGAGGACCAGGTTACCTATCCGCTGACGAGCTCGATGCTGACCGTGCCGAAGGCGCGGGTCGTGCGCGGCTTCTCCTTCTTCGGGGTCTCCTTCGTCTACGTCATCTTCGCGGACGGCACCGATCCTTATTGGGCGCGCTCGCGCGTGCTCGAATACCTCAACACGGCGGCGCGCCGTCTACCGTCCGGCGTTTCGCCGACGCTCGGGCCGGACGCGACCGGCGTCGGCTGGGTCTATCAATACGCTGTGATGGCCAAGGACATGACCCTGGCCGAATTGCGCTCTCTCCAAGATTGGAAAATCCGCTTTGCCGCCTCACGCGCAGACGGCGTGGCCGAGGTCGCCAGCGTCGGCGGCTTCGTCAAGCAATACGCGATCGTGGTCGATCCCGTGCGTCTGCGCGCTCAGGGCGTCTCGCTCGCAACGCTGCGCGAGGCCGTCCGCAACAGCAACATGGACGTCGGCGGGCGCACGGTCGAGCTCAGCGAGTTCGAGTTCATGGTGCGGGGGCGCGGCTATCTGAAGTCGATCGCCGACATCGAGAACATCGTCCTGAAGAGCGAGCGCGGCGTGCCGCTGCGGCTGTCAGATGTCGCGCGGGTCGAGCTCGGCCCGGACGAGCGGCGCGGCATCACCGAGCTCAACGGCGAGGGCGAGGTTGCGAGCGGCATCGTCCTGCAGCGCTTCGGCGCCAACGCCCTCTCCGTCATCGAGCGCACCAAGGCGCGCCTCGCGGAGATCGCCTCGAGCCTGCCGGAGGGAGCGGAGATCGTGCCGGTCTATGATCGCTCCGGGCTGATCGAGCGGGCGATCGAGACGCTGAAGGGTACCTTGATCGAGGAGAGCATCATCGTCGCCCTGGTCTGCATCGTCTTCCTGCTGCATCTGCGCAGCGCGCTGGTGGCGATCATCATGCTGCCGGTCGGCATCCTGATGGCCTTCGCTGCAATGAAGGCGCTCGGCCTCGGCTCCAACATCATGAGCCTGGGCGGCATCGCCATCGCGGTCGGCGCGATGATCGACGCCGCCATCGTCATGATCGAGAACGCCCACAAGCATCTCGAACGGGCGCCGCCGGACAAGCCGCGCGTCGAAATCCTGATCGAGGCGGCCAGTGAGGTCGGGCCGGCCCTGTTCTTCAGCCTGCTCGTCATCACCGTCTCGTTCCTCCCGATCTTCACGCTTGAAGCGGAGGAAGGCCGGCTGTTCGGGCCGCTCGCCTACACCAAGACCTTCGCCATGGCCTCGGCTGCGTTCCTGTCGGTGACGCTGGTGCCGGCGTTGATGGTCGTCTTCGTCAAGGGACGGATCATCCCGGAGGGTCGGAACCCGATCAATCGCGGCCTGATCGCGTTCTACCGTCCGCTGATCCGCGGCGTCCTCGGCGCCAAGACCCTGACCATCCTGCTGGCGCTGGCGGTCCTCGGGCTCAGCCTCTGGCCGGCACGGCAGCTCGGCTCGGAATTCATGCCGACGCTCGATGAAGGCACGCTGATGTACATGCCGACGACCCTTCCCGGCATCTCGGTGACAAAGGCGGCCGAGCTGCTCCAGACCCAAGATCGGATCATCCGCTCGTTCCCTGAAGTCGAGTCTGTCTACGGCAAGGCCGGGCGCGCCCAGACTGCGACCGATCCCGCGCCAACCGAGATGTTCGAGACCATCATCAACCTGAAGCCCAAGACGGAGTGGCGCGAAGGTGTCACGCTCGACGGTCTCAGGGCGGAGATGGACAAGGCCCTCCAGTTCCCCGGTATCTCCAACGCCTGGACGCAGCCGATCCGCGCCCGCATCGACATGCTCGCGACCGGCATCCGCACGCCGATCGGAGTCAAGGTCTTCGGGACCGATCTGGCGCAGATGGAGGCGGTGTCGCGCCAGGTCGAGACCGTGCTGAAGACCGTGCCAGGCACGAGCAGCGCCTATGCCGAACGTGTCATCGGCGGCTACTTCCTCGACATCGTGCCGGACCGGATCGCCCTGGGCCGCTACGGGCTCTCTATTGGTGACGTCCAGAATGCGATCGTGATGGCGATGGGCGGCGAGACCGTGACGACGACGGTCGAGGGCCGCGAGCGCTATGGGGTCGCCATTCGCTACCCGCGCGATCTGCGTTCCGATCCGCAGGCGATTGCCCGCGAAGTCCAGGTCTCGACCCCGTCCGGTGCCAGCGTGCCACTCGGAGAGGTTGCGAGCGTCGAGCGCAAGCGCGGTGCGACCTCGATCCGAACCGAGAACGGAGAGCTCGCGGTCTATATCTTCGTGGATACGGCCGGGCGCGATCTCGGCGGCTATGTCCGCGATGCCCAGAATGCGATCGCGCAGAGCGTCAAACTGCCGGCTGGCCACCGCATCGACTGGAGCGGCCAGTTCGAATATCTCGAACGGGCCGAAGCGCGTCTCAAGCTGGTCGTGCCGGTGACGCTCGCGCTCATCTTCCTGCTGCTCTACCTGAATTTCCGCAGGCTGACCGAGACTTTCATCGTCATGCTCTCGCTGCCCTTCGCGCTGGTCGGCGGCATCTGGCTGCTCTGGTGGCTTGGCTTCAACATGTCGGTCGCCGTGGCCGTCGGCTTCATCGCTCTCGCCGGCGTCGCTGCCGAGACGGGCGTGATCATGCTGATCTATCTCGATCACGCGCTCAATGAGGTGAGAGCCCGCTGCGCTGCGCAGGGGCGGGCCTTCACCCGTGCGGATCTGCATGAGGCGATCATGCTGGGCGCGGTCGAGCGGGTGCGGCCCAAGATCATGACCGTGGTCGCGATCATGGCGGGCCTGCTGCCGATCCTTTGGAACACAGGAACAGGTTCCGAGGTGATGCAACGGATCGCCGTGCCGATGATCGGCGGCATGCTCTCGTCGACCGTGCTGACGCTGCTGGTGATTCCGGCGATCTACGGCCTCGTCAAAGGCTGGAGGCTGCCTTCGGTCGCGATGACCCAGAAACTTGTCGCGGAACCGAAGTCGGCGCTCGCGGCCAATGTCGAATGAGGGAGGAGGCTTGCAAAATGCTGGGCACGACAGGAGTCCAACCTGAGCTTCCCTAAAATGTCGAGGACGCGCCCGCGGAAGCGACGCGCGAGCGTTCGGTCTGGTCGTACCAGAGGCCATCCGACCCTCGTTCGAGAAGCGGGGTTGCGAAGCAACCCGCGATACGCTCGGGCCAACCCATGCCGAGCTCGGTCAACAGGGGGTGCCAGCGCCGCGACTGCAGCATGGCCGCACCGACCACGACCGGCTCGATGCCCTGCGCGGCCAGCAGGCTCAGCCCGGCCCTGATCGATGCGCCGCTCGATATGACGTCGTCGACCAGCGCCACCCGCCGCCCTTCGACCAGGGGCAGCATGCGCGGGTCGATATAGAGCCGCTTGGCCTGCTGGGTCGTGATGGAGGAGAGCGGCACCGACAGGGCCTCGTCATACCAGAACTTGCGCGAGGTCCCGAGCGGGACATAGCGATCATGGCCGAGCTTGCGCGCCACCTCCGCCGCGAGCGTCAGGCCGAGCGTCGGCAAGCCGATGACGACATCGGGCCGATAAGCAGCCAGCCTTCCCGCTAGATCGCTGGCGAGCGCGTCGACGACGGCGAAGCTCGCCTGGTTGACGATCAGGGAGGCAAGCCCGTGACGGCCATCCGCCAGCGCCCTGATCGGAAGCAGTAATTGCCGGCCGTCGGCGAGCACAGCGGGAAAAGCGTCGCGATGACCGACCTCGACCGGATAGTTCCCGCTCGGATGCAGCGCCTGCCAGAATTCATGTGGTCGCACGCCGCTCACTCCGTCGAGAGTTCGCGTTCGACGAGCCGCGTCCAGAACCGCACGCCCGGCCCGATCGCCGCATCGTTGAAGTCATAGGCCGAGTTGTGATGCAGGGCGCCGTCTCGTGCCGGTCCGTTCCCGAGCCAGACATAGCAACCCTTCGCCTCGGCCGCGAAGAAGGCGAAATCGTCGCCGGCCGTCGAGGGCGGAAAACTCCGCCGCACCTTGCCGCCGAAGACGTCGCGCGCCGCGGCGAGCGCGCGGGCGGTGGCGTCGGGATGATTGACGACGGGCGGGATGCGCCTCTCGAAGCGATAATCCGCCGCAACGCCGAACATGGCGGCGGCTCCCTGCGCCAGGCGCCCGATCTCCGCTTCAAGCTGGTCGCGCACCTCGGCCGAATAGGCGCGGGCCGTGCCGCCGATCTCGACCGTATCCGGGATGACGTTGAGCGCCCGCGGATCGCCCGCCTGAAGCGAGCAGGCACTGACGACCGCCGGCTCGAGCGGATCGACGACGCGCCCGACGATCGTCTGCAATCCGGCGATGAACGAGCCTGCGGCGGTGACCGGATCGCGCCCGAGATGGGGCTTGGCCCCGTGGGTTCCGACGCCGCGCAGGGTTAGCCGCCAGCTGTCGGAGGAAGCGAGCTGCGGGCCTTCGACCACGGCGATCTCGTCGGGATCGAGGCCGGGCATGTTGTGCAGCCCGTAGACCGCATCGCAGGGGAAGAGTCGGAACAAGCCGTCCTCGACCATGCGGCGCGCGCCGCCGCGGCCTTCCTCCGCCGGCTGGAAGATGAAATGCACCGTGCCGCTGAAGTTGCGGGCCGTGGCCAGCGCCCGCGCCGCCCCGAGCAGCAGCACCGTATGGCCGTCATGCCCGCAGGCGTGCATCTTGCCGTCGACCGTCGATTTGTAAGGCCGTTCGACTGCTTCCTGCATGGCGAGCGCATCCATGTCGGCGCGCAGGCCGATGGAGCGGGTGCCGTTTCCGACCGTGAGCGTGCCGACGACGCCGGTGCCACCGAGCCCGCGGTGAACGGCGATCCCGGCTTCCTCCAGAATTCCGGCGACGATGCCGCTCGTCCGCGCCTCCTCGAAGCCCAGTTCGGGATGAGCGTGAAGTTCGTGGCGCAAGCGTGTCAGGAAGGGAAGATCGGCTTCGATCGCATCCATCACGACAGCTCCGGAGCCAGGATGTCGAGCACCGGCGATGCGAGCACGCGCCCGCTCGCCACATCCGCGATGCCGCGATCGGTCTGGTGGGGCCCGGCATTGCAGGCGAGCGTCGCGCCGAAGCAGGCCTTGAACACCAGATAGGGCGGCTGCCAGTCGACGACCGCGTCCATGGCCCGCCTGACCTCGGCGAATCCTGCAGCGATATCGGCCAGCGGCGCGTCCGAGACCAGCCCGGAGACCGGGAGCGGCAGCAACGCGGCGACGCGCCCGCCGGCCGCGACGGCCATGCCGCCGCCGGCTGCGATCACCGCATTGGCGGCCAGCGCCATGTCCTCGGCATTGCCGCCGAAGACCGTCAGATTGTGGCTGTCATGCGAGACGGTGGTGGCGAAAGCGCCCTTCCAGCTCCCCCACTCCCTGAGATATCCGACGCGGGGCGCGCTGTCGGCGAGGCCATGGCGATGGGCCACCGCGATCAAGGTCGCGCCCTCGGGCGGCACGACGATGCCGTCGCTGACCGCTGTCTCCGCTTCGCCCCAGCGCGTGAAGCGCGGCCGGTCGATCGTCGCAACGCGCACGCGTTCGCCCTGCGAGCGCACGCCGAAATCAGCCGGGGCGAGCTCGCCGATCTTCATCGAAGCGCCGAAGGCGCCGGGCGGCGTCCGGCGCGACGGCGCGGTGACGCTCCCGCGGCCGGCGGCAATGCGCCCATTCACGAGCACATGGCGAGCGCGGAATTCCACAAGGTCGTCGAACACCACGAGATCGGCCCGCCGTCCCGCAGCGACGAGGCCGAGATCCTCGCGGCCGAGGCGACGCGCGGCGTTGAGCGTCGCCGCCTGCAGCGCCCAGCAGGGATCGAGCCCGTAGCGGACGAGGCGGCGCACGACATCGTCGAGCCCACCGGCCGTCATGAGATCGTCCGGGAAGACGTCGTCGGTGCACAACGTCACCGTCTGCGGCAGACGGCCGAGCTGGTTCAGGACCGCGACGAAGTCCGGCAGCAGATGGTCGTGCGAACCGCGCAATTCGATGGTCAGTCCGGCGCGCAGCTTCTCGATCAGGTCCGCGCCGGAGACGAGCTCGTGGTCGGAGGTCACGCCGGCCGCCATGAAGGCCATGAGATCGGCGCCAGCGAGGCTGCGGGCATGGCCGCAGACCGGCTTGCCCGCCGCAAGACCCGCCTGGACGATGCCGCTCATGCGCGGTTCGCCAGCGATGACGTCGCGCATGTTCATCACCTCGGCGACGCCGCCGATCTCGGCGCGCGCGAGCATCGCGGCGACGGCCTCGGGGCCGAAATCGGCCCCAGCCGCTTCCAGCCCCGGCGCGGACGGGACGCAGGACGGCGCCAGGACGACGAAGCGCAGGGACAGGTCGCGCGTGGCGGCAACGGCGTAGTCGACCCCCGCCAGCCCGTGCACATTGCCGAATTCGTGCGGGTCCCACACGACCGTGGTCACGCCGCGCGCGAGCACGGCGTCGGCATAGGTCGCCGGCGTCACCATCGAGCTTTCGACATGCATATGCGTGTCGATCAGCCCCGGGGTGACATAGCCGCCCGCCGCATCGACGAACTCGGCGGCGTCGACACGCGTGCCCCGTTCATGGACGGAGGAGATCAGCGGCCCGACGAGGCCGATATCGGCCTCACGCCGCTCGCCCGTCACCATGTCGAGCAGGATGCCGCCGCTGACGAGGCGATCGAAAGGCGCGGCGCCGCGCGCCGCAGCGACGGCACGCAGGCGCAGTGCCGGTTCAGCGAGATCGAAGGGCTCGACAATTATCCCGGTCACGGCTTGGCCGCCTCTTCACGTAGCGCTTCGAGGATCATGGCGCGGATGGCGTCGCTGTCGCCGCCGACCGCATAGGACGCGTTGAAGCTGGCATGCGTGGCCCGCGTCTCGACCACGGTCCGGCCCCTCGTCAGCGCCCCCGCGAGTTCGACCGCGATGTTCGCCCGCTCGAGGCGTGCGAATTCCGGCCGCAAAAGGAGTGCCGCCGCGCAGGCATCGTAGAGCGACATGGCCGGCCGGCCGCGCGCGGTCGCGATCGCGATGAAGCCGGCGGTCAGGTCGGCGAGCAGGGCGGCATTGCGGCCCCCCGCCTGCCGGATCGGCTCGACGTCCCCCGGCGAGGCGAGAATCTGCCGGCAGAAATCGAGATCGACCATCGTCAGGGGCAGGCCATGCGCCAGGACGACGGCCAGGGCCTCGGGGTCGGCGAAGGCGTTGAATTCCGCCGAGGCGGTGTGGTTGCCACGCGTCACTCCGCCACCCATCCAGACAAGCTCGTCGATACGGGCCGCAAGGTCCGGCCGGGCGAGTGCCAGCGTCGCGATATTGCCGAGCGGCCCGAGCGCCAGGATGCGCTTCGGTCCCCCGCCCTTCGCCAGCCAGTCGCACAAGGCGTCAAGGGCGCCCGTCATCGGCATCGGGTCCGTCGCCGGGAGCGCGTGCCCGGCCGTCGGCATCCCCGTTTCGCCCAGGATCGCAGCGGCCGTCTCGATCGGTGCCAGCAGCGGCCGTTCACGCCCGGAAAAGAGCGGAAAGTCGAAGCCGAAGACCGCAGCCGACGCGGCCGCATTGGCACGGACGCGCTCGATCGGCGTGTTGCCGAAAGTCAGGGAGACGCCATCGATGCCGAGCCCGCCATGCCTGACCAGCAGGATCGCAGCGAGATCGTCGAACCCCATGTCGGTATCGATCCAGACGCCCATCGCCGCCTCAATCAGCCTTGAGAGGTGCGGCCTGCCCGATCGGCAGATCGAAGGCCACGTTCGCACCCGGCTCATGCACCGGGAGACCGGCATCGGCCTCGGCCTTGATCGGGCCGAACGGAGTGTCCAGCACATATTCGCGCGTGCCGCCGGCGAAGGAGGCGCCGCGCACGACCCCATTCAACGGACCTGCCCCCAGCACCACCGACCGCGGCCTGAAGGCGAGGCCCGCGACTGCGGGCAGTGCGGCCGGCAACGGGACGACCGCCTCGCCCGCCCAGAGCTTGCCGTCGCGGATCGAGAAGATGTTCTCGAAACCGACGAAATCCGCCACGAAACGCGAAACGGGGCGGTTGTAGATATCCTCCGGCGCCCCGATCTGCTCGATCCGGCCGCCGCGCATCACCACGATGCGGTCGGCCAGCGCCAGCGCCTCCGCCTGATCATGCGTGACGAAGATCATGGTCACGCCGGTCTGCGCCTGTACGCGCTGGAGCTCGGTCCGCATATCCAGGCGCAGCCTTGCGTCGAGATTGGACAGCGGCTCGTCGAGCAGCAGGACCTTCGGCTCCATCACCATCGAGCGCGCCAGCGCGACGCGCTGCTGCTGGCCGCCCGAAAGCTCGGGGGGCTTTCGCCCGGCATAGGCGGCAAGCCCGACCGAGGTGAGGCCAGCTTCGATCTTGTCGCGCAAGGCCGTGCCGCGCAGCCCCTTGAGCCGGAGCCCGAAGCCGACATTGTCGAAGACCGTCAGATGCGGAAACAGCGCATAGGACTGGAAGACCAGACCGACCTGCCGGCGGTTGGCCGCGACGCGCGTGATGTCCGCCCCGTCGAGCCGGATCGCGCCGGCGCTCGGGGCGAGTAGGCCGGCGATGGCGCGCATCGTCGTGGTCTTGCCGCAGCCGGATGGCCCCAGCAGCGCGACGAGCTCGCCCTTGCCGATCGCGAGGTCGAGCCCTTCGACCGCCACCGTGTCGCCGTAGCGTAGCGTCAGCCCCTCGAGGGTGAGATAGGTCGGATCAGACATAGCGGGAAAATCCGAGGAAGCGTTCAGCGGCGAGGACGATGCCCATGGAGAGGAATGCCAGCAGCGACGACAGGGCGGCGACCGATGGATCGAAGACGATCTCCATGTAGCCGAGCATGTCGACCGGCAGGGTGCGCACGCCCGGCCCTGACAGGAACAGCGAGACCGGCACCTGGTTGAAGCTCGTCACGAAGCCGAGGATGAAGGCCGCGAGGATGCCGCCGCGGATATTGGGCAGCACGATGTCGAAGAAGGCGCCGAGGCGCGAGGACCCCAGCAGGATTGCGGCTTCCTCGATGTCCGAGCGCAGATTGGCCAGGCTCGCCGAGACGACGCGGACCGCATAGGGCAGCACGAGCGCCGTGTGCGCGAGGAAGAGCGCCAGCGTGATCGGCACGCCCATCGGCACGACGACATAACGCAGCAGCGCGAGGCCGACGATGATCCCGGGCACGATCACCGGCGCCGAGACGATCGTGCGCACCGTCTCGGCGAAGGGCAGCCGGTAGCGCGACATGGCATAGGCGGCGGGGACGCCGAGCGCCAGCGCCACCAGCGTTCCGCCGACCGCCAGGATCATCGAGGTGACGAAGCTCTGGCGGAAGCTCTCGACCGTGAAGACCTTGGCGATCCATTTTAGCGAGAAGCCCTGCGGCGGAAAGGCGAGCGTGTCGCCGGCGGAGAAGGACGCCGCGACGATGATCAGGAACGGGCCGATCAGGAAGAGGATGACGAGCGACAGGACCAGTGCCGCCGGGAAGCGCAGGCTCATGTGCGGGCCCTCGCGGTCGCGATGCGTTTCAGCAGCAGGTTGGTGGCAAAGCTCATGACGACCAGGATCAGCGCGATGACGCTGGCGGAGACGAAGTCGTTGGCCACGGTGACGCGCTGGTAGAGCAGCGTCTCCAGCATCAGCACCTTCGAGCCGCCGAGAATGGCCGGCGTGATATAGGCGGTGAGCGAGCCGGTGAAGACCAGAGTACCGCCGATCACGAGCCCTTCGCGCGTCAGCGGCAGGATGACCTTCCAGAAGATCTGCAGCCAGTTGGCGCCGAGCACGCGCGCAGCCGGCACCACGTCCCGTGGCAGATTCTCCAGCGCCGAGATCAGCGAGATGATCATCAGCGGCAGGAAGAGCTGGAGCAGGCCGATGAAGATCGCGGTCTCGCTGAAGAGGATGCGCAGGGGCGCGTCCGTGAGCCCGAGGCCATGCAGCGCCTGGTTGACGATCCCGGTGCGGCCCAGGATGACGATCCAGGCATAGGTCCGCGCGACCGGCGAGATCATCAGCGGCAGCATGATGAGCCCGACCATCCGCCCCTTCGACCCCGGCGGCAGCGAGACGATGGCGAAGGCAGCGGCGTAGCCGATGACGGCGGAGACCGCCGTGACCTGCAGCCCGAGCTTCAGGGTACGCCAGAAGACCGCCTGGTTGAGCGGCTCGGAAAAGAAGGTCCAGTAGGCCGCGAGGCTCCAGCCGGCCGGCGAGCGGAAACTCTCCGACAGCAGAACGACGACCGGCACCAGGAAGACGATGGCCGCGAAGGCGGCCGCCGGCAGCGCCAGCAGCAAGGCTTCGGTCCGATTGTGGAACATCGGTTGTCCTCCCGCGTGCCGAAGCCGGCCCGCCTGCCCCCTTGCTACTGGCCGACCTTGCTGTTCCACTGCTTCAGCCAGGCGTCACGCTGGTCGAGTGCCACGGCCGCGGGAATGAGCTTGAGGGATTTGGCGGTCTCGGCGCCGTAGGTGATATTCTCGGCCACGTCCGGGGAGACCTTGACCTCCTTGTTCGCCGGGCTGTCGACGAGCTTTTCGGCCAGCTTCGCCTGCACTTCCGTCGACAGCCAGTAGTCCATGAACTGCAGCGCCAGCTCGCGCTTCTTCGAGCCCTTGGTGACGACCATCACGTTCATGCCGCCGGTCTGCCCTTCCTTCGGCGTCGCCCAGCCGAGCGGCAGGCCGAGCTTGGTGAACGGCGCCCAGGAGAAGCGGCCGATGGGCGCCGCCCAGATCTCCTCCTGCTGCATCAACTGCACCAGCTGCGAGGACTTCACGTAGAAGGTGACGATATCGTCCTTCTTCGCGCCGACGGCCGCGATCGCCTCCTTGAGGTCGGGGCTGTCCTTGCCCATCGCCTGCTGGAGCATGTAGAGCGCCGGCGGCCCCTGGTTGGTCGTGATGTTCGGAAAGGCGACGTGCGCGGCGATCTCCGGCTTGAGGAGGTCGGCCCAGGAGTCGATCTTCATCTTGTCGGTGCGGTAGACGATCGAGGTGGCGTAGAAGGTGTAGCCGACGCTCATGCTGTCGGCGTTCGGATCCCTGGCGAGATCGTAGAGCTTGTCGAAATTCGTCAGCTTCGCGGTATCGATCTTGTCGACGAGACCGGCGCGAGAGGCCTGCAGCGCATCGGCCGTCGACATCACCGCCATGTCGATGACGGGGCTGGCCTTGTTCGCCTCCATCTTGGCCAGCCGTTCGATGCTGTTGCCGGTCTCGATCACGAGCTTGCAGCCGCATGTCTTCTCGAACGGCGCGTAGAGCAGTTCCTTGTATTCGTCCTGAGCGAAGGCATAGACGGAGATGGTCAGGGTCTTCTCCTGAGCCTGGGCGGCTCCGGCGAGAAGCATGAGCGCGGACAAGGCAACGGCTTGCTTCAGCATGGTCCTACTCCGATGATCGGGCGCTGTTGTCGGACTGTTGATGGGGCGGCTTCGAGACCGGCGCACTGGTTTCCCGGACGATCAGCGACATCGGAACGCGCGAGACATCGACCGAAGGCACGATGCCGGTTTCCGTCTTCGCCTTGCCGTCGATGACCCGCACCAGCGAGGCGATCGCAATCTCGGCCAGCCGCGGCAGATCCGCACGAGCCGTGGTCAGAGGCGGGATGATCGCGGCCGACCAGAGCAGGTCGTCGAACCCGGTCACGCTCACCGCCTCGGGAATCCGCAGGCCTGCCCGGCTGAGCTCGGTCATGGCGCGCAGGGCGTGGACGTCCGACACGGCCGCAAAGCCAGTGAAGCCGCGGGCGGCCCAACTGCTCAGGCCGAGCGGTGCCCCCGGACCGTGCTGCGCCTCATGCAGCTCGATCCACAGGACCGCAGTCTCGACCTCTGCGCCCAGCCCGGCACGCATCCCGCCGATCCGGTCGTTCTGGACGTTGGAGGCCGGATTGTTTCCGATCAGCACGATCTTGCGATGGCCGAGATCGGCCAGATGCGCACCAATGAGCTGCCCGCCCTGCCAATGGTCGGCGGACACCGTATTGCCTGGCGTCGAAGGGCTGTCGATGACGGCGACCGGGCAACCCAGGTCGGCGATGCGGGTGCCGCGCCGCGGCACCACGACCAGGCCGTCGACATCCCGCGCGACGAGGCGGTTGATCGCGGATGTCTGCTGCGCGACATCACCGCGGGAGTCGGCGATCAGGACGCCATAGCCGGCCTGGTTGGCGGCGAATTCGATGGCTTGCGCAATCTGCGGAAAGAGCGGGCTTGCGATATCGGGCAGGACGAGCCCCAGGACGCCGCTGCGCCCCGTGCGCAGCGCCCGCGCCGCCTGGCTCGGAACATAGCCGAGACGCGCGGCCGTTTCGCGAATGCGCGGGATCAACTCGGCCGAAACCCTGCCCTTGCCGGACAGCGCATTCGAGACGGTCGCGACGGAAACGCCCAGTGCCTGAGCGACGTCTCCGAGATTGGCTGTCTGCTTCGCTGTCGACATGCAGCCGGTATGTATCACGAGAATTGATTAAACGATTAAGCAGACGATGGAGTGAGAGTCAAGCCGCCCATGTCCGCGTCACGATTCCTCCCGCGCCGGCGCGACAGTCACTGCCCCATCGGCCGAAGCGATGATCCCGCGATGAATGCCGAGCTTCTCGCAGGGGCGCGAGACGCCCGGCGCGAGCCCACACAGCTATCGCTGGCTCGAGAACTTGATGGGCGGGCTCTCGTCATTGAACGCTCGAGGCGAACGAAACAGGCGCCTTCTTGCGGTCAATTGCATCGTTCGGCCTGCAATCGACAGATCGATGGCGTGGCCGGCAGGCTCCGGCAACGCGGAGATGGCAGCCTCGACGCGCCCATCCACCCGCACCAACCCAGCTCTGGCGGCGTCAGCCTTTGGCCAGCCAGGCGTTGAAGCGCTCGTTCAGCGTCTCGAGATTGTCGTTCCAGAACTGCTCGTCGTAGCGGACGTTCTGCTCGAGGTTCTTGCCGACCGGCATCAGGGGGAAGCGGTCCGGTGCGAGCAGGCCAACCGACTTGCCGTTGACCGGCGCGACCGGCTGGATCGCCGAGAAAGCGGCCTGCGCCTCCGGCGAGGTGGCGAAATTGATGAACTCGTAGGCGCGCTCGATGTTCTTGCCGCCGGCGACGATGGTCCAGTAGTCGATCGTGTAGAAGGCGTCCTGCCAGCCATAGCCGAGCGGCGCCCCTTCGGCCCGGGCTTCGAGGATGCGACCGATGAAGGAGGTCGACATCACGACATTGCCCGAGCTGAGCCAGTCGGAGGGCTGCGCCCCCGCCTCCCACCACTGGATGCTCGACTTGATCTCGTCGAGCTTCCTGAAGGCGCGATCGATGCCGGCAGGCGTCCGCATGACCTTGTAGACGTCCTCGCGCGCGACGTCGTCGGCCAGCAGGGCGATCTCCAGCGTCGCCTTCGGCTGGCGGCGCAAAGCGCGCTTGCCGGGATATTTCTTGAGATCCCAGAAATCAGCCCAGGTCTTCGGCTGCTCCCCTGTCAGCTTGCTGTTGTAGGCCAGCACCAGCGACCAGCCGACGGAGCCGATGCCGCAGGGCGTGATGCCGTCGGGCGGGAAGTCGGCGGCATGCGTCAGCTTCGACTTGTCGAGCTCGACGATCGCCCCCTCGGCGCAGGCGTTGATGGTCTCCGGGGAGCCGAGCGTGATGACGTCCCAGACGGTGTTCTTGGCTTCGACCATCGCGCGGATCTGACCGAGACCGCCGGTGTACACAGCGTCTCGCACTGCGGTACCCGTTTTCTTGGTATAGGGCTCCATCAGCACCGAGCGCTGCTTCTGGGTGTAGCTCCCGCCCCATGTCGCGACGGTGAGGCTATCGGCAAAGGAAGCCGATGACACCGCGAAGAGTCCAGAAACGCCTGCCAGGATCGCGAGATATTTCATGAAGCCCCCTTTTTTTGATTTTTGCGTGCCTCGCTCAAGGCAAGGCCATAAAAAATACAAAACAATGTTTCTTTATAGGAAACGTATTGATCGCTGCCACAAGTGTCAACGAAATCGCGTGCCTCCCGGGGGACCGCGAGGAAAGATTGGCGACGGATGCATCAGAAAAGGGCGCGGCAGCGCCTCAGCCGGCGCCGGGCGCGGCTGGATCGTCTTGGCTTGTCCGGGTGGCGCCTTTCGGCGTCAGGGGGCCGTCAGGCCGGGCGACGCAGCGGGATGATCGAGCCTTTGTAGCCGAGATTCCATGAGGCCTTGATCGCGGCACGCAGGACGGCGTCGATCTGCACCTGGTCCGGCTCGGCCTTGATGTACTGGATCGAGCCGACGATCGCGATCGAGCCGATCGCCATGCCGGCTTCATCGAGCACCGGGGCCGCGAGCGCATTGATCCCGAGCGTGTCCTCGTTCGGGGCGACGGCATAGCCGCGCTCCCTGACGCGATCGAGCTCGCGCGCCAGCGCATCGCGCGACGAGATCGTATGTTCGGTGAGGATGTCGAGCTTGCGGCGGTCGAAGGCCTGGACGATCTGCGCCGAACCGAAGGCGAGCGTCACCTTCCCTTGCGCCGTCGCGTGCAGCACCAGTTCGCTGCCGGCACGCACTCCGATCTCCAACGGCGACTTGCCGAGGATCGTGCTCAGGACGACGAGGTTCGGCCCGACACCGCCGCTGATGACGACGGTTTCTCCGAGCTCTTCCCGCAATTCGCGGGCTGGAATATCGCAAGCGGAGAGCAGATTCAGCTGGCCCATCGCACTGCGACCAAGGATGTGGGCCCGCAAGCCGAGCTTGTAGCGCGAGGTCGCGGTGTTCTGCTGGCAATAGCCGCGATCGACCAGCGTCTGGAGATGACGGAAGACGGTGCCCTTCGTCGTGCCGAGCGCCAAGGCGAGCTCGCTGACGCCGACCTCTCCTTCCGCTGCCGCGATGGCTTCGAGGACATCGAAGGCAAGCTGCACGGATTTGACCCCGGCTTCACCCCGTTCCGAATCCGACGCCATTCTCGATCTCGTCCTTCTGCACGCCAGCTATCGATCGCAGGGGCGGTGCCCGTCAGAGCATACTGCCGACACAACCTCAATAGCGTGCCGTACCGCTGTTGCGCGCCGGGCAGCCCGTCAGCTCTCCTGCAGGCCGCGCGCCTTGGCCGAGCGGCGCCGCAGCGCCTCCACGCAGATCATGCCGCCGACGGAGACGAACAGCATGATCGTCGCCGCCGAGATCACCACCGGCGTCAGCTCGTCGCGAATGCCGTCGAAGAGACGGATCGGCAGCGTCACCTGCTCGGGGCTCGCCAGGAACAGCGAGATCACCACCTCGTCGAAGGAGACGACGAAGGCGAACAGCGCCCCCGCCACGATGGCCGGCTTGATGATCGGGAAGACCACGCGCCGCTGCGCGCCCCAGGGCGAGGCGCCCAGGCTCTTGGCGGCGCGCACCAGCGTCGTGTCGAAGTTCTGCAGCGCCGCGTTGACCGAGATCATGACATAGGGCGCGCCGACGATGGTGTGCGCCAGCACCATGCCGGCGAGCGAGCCGGTGAGGCCGAGCTTGGAGAAGAACAGGAACAGTGCCACCGCCAGGATGATGATCGGCACCACCAGCGGCGCGACGAACAGGCCATAGGCCAGGGCCCGTGCCTTCGGCGGCAGCGAGATCAGCGCCAGCGCGGCGCTGACACCCAGCACGGAGGACAGCGCCGCGGCGCAGACGCCGACGATCGCGCTGTTCTTCAGCGCGAGCAGCCATTTGTAGTTATGGGCGAGCTCCTCGTACCAGCGCAGCGACAGGCCCGGCATCGGATAGGTCAGGAAGGAGCCCGAGCTGAAGCCGAGCGGCAGCACGACGATGATCGGCAGGAGCAGGAAGGCGTAGACCAGAACCGAGATGACGACGGTCAGGATGCGCCAGGGCGATGGGCCGAGCTGCTGGCGGGGCGCGGTGGATCCAGACATCTCTCACCCCTTCACGACGATTGTCTGGCGCCGGCCGACCAGGGCATAGAGGCCGGTGACGAGCAGGATGGCGAGGCTGAGGATGATGGCGAGCGCTGCCGCGAGCCCCCAATTGACCGTCTGCTTGGTGTAGAAGGCGATGAAATAGCTCATCATCTGGTCGGTGTTGCCGCCGACGAGCAGCGGCGTCACGTAGTAGCCGGAGCAGACCACGAAGGTCAGCAGCGTGCCCGACCAGATGCCCGGCCAGACCAGCGGCAGATAGACCTTGAAGAAGGCCCGCGGACCACTCGCGCCGAGGCTGAAGGCCGCGCGCAGATACTCCTTCGAGATGCTCGACATCACGCTGTAGAGCGGCAGCACCATCAGCGGCAGCATCACGTGGATGAAGGAGATGTAGACGCCGGTGCGGTTGAAGATCAGGCGCAGCGGCGTCTCGATCAGGCCGGCGCGGAGCAGGACGCTGTTGATCATGCCGTTGTCCTGCAGCAGCACGACCCAGGCGCTCGTGCGCACCAAGAGCGAGGTCCAGAACGGCAGCAGCACGAGCAGCAGCAACAGATTGCGCCAGCGCGGCGAGCTCGACGCGATGTGATAGGCGACCGGGAAGGCGAGCAGCAGGCAGCTCACGGTGACGACGAGCGAGATCCAGAGCGTGCGGCCGAGCACGCCGAGGAAAATGGCGTTGTCCTGCGGCGCCGCGCCGATGCTGCCGTCGGGGCGCACTTCCAGGTCGAGTGCCGCGAGGAGGTAGCGCGGCGTGATCGGCGATGCGGCCCGGCGCAACGCCAGCCAATAGCCGTCCTCGCCCCATTTGGGATCGATCGCGATCAAGCCCGCCCTGCCCTGTGTGCTCGCGGCACGCGCCGCGGTCTTCAGGATCAGGGCGCGATAGCCGGCAATCTCGTAGTTCAGCCGGCGGCCGGCTTCCGCCACAGCGCGCCGGTCCGCGGCACGCAGGTCGGCGATCAGCGCCTCGAAGGCGGCATCGTCCGGCAGACCCTGCCCGTTCCAGGCCAGCACGGCGCGGCTGGTCTGCGGCAGCGCCTGCGACACCTCGGGACTATGGACCCCTCCCGTCAGCAGGGAGAGGATCGGCCAGACGAACAGGCCGAGCATGAACAGCAGGCAAGGCAGGAGCAGCCCGTAGCGGCTGATTGGCGCGCGCAGGGCCTGCGGCAGGGTTAGTCCGCTCACGGCTTCCTCCGCCCGCTCAATGGCGCAAGGCTTGGCTCTCGACGTCGAGAGCATGGCAATCGTCCTCGTCCCAGCCGACCGCGACCGACGAGCCGGCGACCGGAGCCTCGATACCCACCACATTGGGCAGCTTGGCGACGAAGCCGTCCTGGCCGGCGACCTGCATGGCGACGCGGACATGGTCGCCATGGAAGACGACGTTCCTGACCAGCGCCTCGAAACGGTTGGCCCGGCTGGCGGCGGCGGCGCCGAGCACGACGCGCTCGGGTCGGACCGACAGGGTCGAGGGTGAGCCGACGCCGCCGATATTGACCGGCCGGGCTCGCAGCCGCGCCCCGTCAGCGAGCGTCACGGCGCAGGAGGAGCCGTTCCGTTCGCTCACCTTGCCGACGAGGCGGTTGTTCTCGCCGATGAAGCGGGCGACGAAGGCATTGGCCGGCGCCTCGTAGATCTCGCGCGGCGGCGCCAATTGCTGGATGACGCCGGCATTGAACACCGCGATACGGTCCGACATCGTCAGCGCTTCGGACTGGTCGTGCGTCACATAGACCACGGTCACCCCGAGCTCTTGCTGGATGCTCATGATCTCGTACTGCATCTCCTCGCGCAGCTGCTTGTCGAGCGCGCCCAGCGGCTCGTCCATCAGCACGAGGCTCGGCTGGAAGACGAGCGCACGGGCCAGCGCCACGCGCTGCTGCTGGCCGCCGGACAACTGGCCCGGGAGGCGACTGGCGAAGTTCTCCAGCTTGATCATCGCGAGCGCGCGCTTGACCTGCGCCTCGATCTCCGCGGAACGCAGCTTCCGGCAGGTGAGCGGAAAGGCGATGTTCTCGGCCACGGTCATGTGCGGGAACAGCGCATAGCTCTGGAAGACCATGCCGATATTGCGCTTCTGCGCCGGGACATAGCCGACCGAGCGTCCATCGACGAGAATATCTCCCTGCGACAATGTCTCGAATCCGGCGAGCATCAGCAGGCAGGTCGTCTTGCCCGAACCGGAGGGGCCGAGCAGGGTGATGAACTCGCCACGCTTGATGTCGAGGTTCAGGTCATGGACCACCTTCACGGCCCCGAAGGATTTCTGCACGCCGGCGAAGCGGACGAAATGCTCGTCCATGGTGGAAGACGTCATGTCGGATCCATCGTAACCGAGCCGCGGAGGAGGTGATCGCCGCCGCCCGCTCAGCGGGCGAGCCAGGCGTTGAAGCGCTCGGTCAGGGCGTCGATGTTCTCGACCCAGAACGTGTCGCTGAAGGCGGCGCCCTGCTTCAGGTTGTCCCCGATCGGCATGATCGCCAGCCGCTCGGGCTTCAGCAGCGCAGCGGCCTTCTGGTTGACCGGGGCGACCGGCTGGATCTCGGAGAACGCCGCCTGGGCCTTGGCGCCGGTGGCGTAGTCGAGGAAGGCATAGGCCTCCGATTTGCGCTTCGTCCCGTCGACGATCGCCCAGGAATCGACCGAGTAGAACGAGCCGCCCCAGCCGAAGGAGACCGGCGCCTTCTCGGCGCGGGCCTCGAGCAGGCGCCCGACATAGGAGGTCGCCATCGCGACCTCGCCGCGCGCCAGCCATTCCGGCGGCTGCGATCCGGCTTCCCACCACTGGATATGCGGCTTCAGCGCGTCGAGCTTCCGGAAGGCCCGGTCGACCCCATCCTTCTTGGCGAGCGTGGCATAGAGCTCCGCCGGCGCGACACCATCGGCGAGCAGCGCCGCCTCCAGCGCATATTGCGGCGAGCGGCGCATGGCGCGCTTGCCGGGGAAGGTCTTCACATCCCAGAAGTCAGCCCAGGAGCGCGGCGCCTGCTTCACCAGATCGGAATTGTAGCCGATCACGATCGACCAGCCGACGGCGCCGACACCGCATTCGCTGGCGCCGCCCGGTCCCAGGTCGGGCAGGTTGGAGAGCTTCCCCGGGTCGAGCCGCAGGACCAGCCCCTCGGCGCAGGCGGCGATCAGGTCGGGCGCCTCGAGCTGTACCACATCCCAGGTGCTGTTCCCGGCCTCGCGCATCGCCCGCAACTGACCGAGCCCTCCGGTATAGGGCGCGTCGAGCACGCGCACGCCAGCCTCTTTCGCGAACGGGTCGATGATCGTGGCGCGCTGCTTCTGGGTATAGGTCCCGCCCCAGGTCGCGACGGTGAGCTGGCGCTCCTGCGCGCCGGCCGAGATGGCCCCAGTGGCGAGAAGCAGGGCAGCAAGCGATATCCGGCCGTAAGTCATGATCGTATCCCCCTTCGCTTTCATCCAGCCCCGGAGCTTCGCCTCGCAGCCGCGTGCGTCTCCATATCGAAACGTCGTATTGTTCTGCAAAACGATATTGTTTTGTCAGGAACGCGTCAATGACGATTCTTGATGAGCGGGATCAACAGCAGGGCCGCGGTCGAATTCCGATGGCAAGCGCGTCCTGGAACCAGCTTCCGCCCAACGAGAATGCGTCGGCAGGACACTCATTATCTGATTGTTATCATTGAGTGATCGGGATTTCTGCGACGCGAACCGCCGCTTCGATCGAGCGCCTCTCGCTATCGTGCCGGGAGCAAATCGTTTGCCTCAAAAGCGTAGCCTGATCGTATCTTTATACAAAACATTGTCACGCTAAACGGGAAATGATAGCCTGGCAGCAAGGTGCCGTCAGCACATCGCGCCGAGGACCACCGCCCGCTGCCAGGAGATCGACATGTCGCCTCAACCCCAGTCGAACCGTGCCCGCGACATCGCGTATCACATCCACCCACAGACCAATCTGCGCCAGCACGAGAGCGCCGGGCCGATGGTGATCGAGAGCGGCGACGGCATTCATGTCATCGACGATGAGGGACGGCGCTTCATCGAGGGCATGTCCGGCCTGTGGTGCGCCTCGCTCGGCTTCAGCAACAAGCGATTGGCCGAAGCCGGCGCGCGCCAATTGCACGCGCTGCCCTATCAGCAGGTCTTCGCGCATCGCTCGAACGGGCCGGTGATCGAACTGGCCGACGCCCTCGTCTCGGTCGCGCCGGAGGGGCTGACCCGCGCCATGTTCCAGTCCTCAGGCTCGGAGGCGATCGATACGGCGATCAAGTTCGCCTGGTACTATCATGACGCGATCGGCAAGCCGGAGAAGCGCAAGATCATCGCCCGGCTCGGCGCCTATCACGGCACGACGATCGCCGCCGCCAGCCTCACCGGCCTGCCGAACATGCACCGCTCCTTCGGCCTGCCGCTGCCCGGCTTCCTGCACGTGACCGCGCCGCACTTCTACCGCAACGGCCAGGAGGGCGAGAGCGAAGCGGCCTTCGTCGAACGGCTCGGCAACGAGCTGGAAGAGCTGATCCTGCGCGAGGGGCCGGAGACGATCGGCGCCTTCTTCGCCGAACCGGTGATGGGCACGGGCGGCGTCATCGTGCCGCCCGCCGGCTATTTCGAGCGCATCCAGGCCGTGCTGCGCCGCTACGACATCCTCTTCGTCGCCGACGAGGTGATCTGCGGCTTCGGCCGTACCGGGAACTACTGGGGCTGCCAGACCTTCGGCATCGCGCCGGATATGCTCACCTGCGCCAAGGGGTTGTCGGCGGCCTATGCCCCGATCTCGGCACTGCTGGTGAACGACAAGGTCTATGAGGCGATCGCCGACCGGACGAAGGCGCTGGGCGGCTTCGGTCACGGCTATACCTATGGCGGCCATCCGGTCTCGGCCGCGATCGCGGTCGAGGCCCTGAAGATCTACGAGGAGGAGCGGATCGTCGACCATGTCCGCACCGTCGCGCCGCGTCTGCACGACGGGCTGCGCCGCCTCGCCGACCACCCGCTGGTCGGTGAGGTGCGTGGTGTCGGCCTGATGGCCGCGGTCGAGCTGGTCGAGGACAAGGCCAGCCGGCGCTCCTTCCCACTCGAGCGCGGGGCCGCACAGGCATTGTCGAGCGCCCTCGCCCAACGCGGCATCCTGTTGCGAGCGCTGGGCCACACGCTCGTCTTCGCTCCGCCGCTGATCATCCAGGCGGCCGATCTCGATGGGATCGTCGCGAGTGTCGCCGATTGCCTCGACGAGATCGCCGGCCCGCTGCGGAATGCGGCATAGCGGATTCTCGTGGCCCGGCGCCCGCTGCGCCGGGCCTGCTCAAGGTCCAAGGGCAAGCTCGAGCGTTCGCGGTCCCTAGCGCAGCACGAAATAGGCGACCGCGAGCAGGAGGAGCGAAACGCCGAATGTCACGGCCCGAAGCCATGACAGACGGGTATCCGCTTCGACCGGGATGCCCGCTGAGATTGCGGCGTCGCGGAACCTCAGCGCCTCGGCCTCGGAGCCGAACGTCACGCGCAATTCCCGCTCATCGACGATCACGTCGCAGACCAGCCGGCCCCTGCTCCGGCCGAAGACGCATCCCGTCGCTCGCGGCAGCAGGATCGACGGGTCGCGCTCCCACGAAGAGGCGTGTTCGTTCCCGGCCGTCATCGTGACCTTCCAGTTCCGCGAACCATGTTCCGAACTGGCCGAGAGCATCGCGTCGCTCTCAGCCGCGCAGGATGAAGTCGGCACAACGCTCCCCGATCATGATCGCCGGCGCGTTGGTGTTGCCGCTGACGATGCTGGGGACCACCGAGATGTCGGCGATGCGCAGGCGCGGCACGCCGCGCACCCTCAACGTGGGGTCGACGACGGCGAGATCGTCCGTGCCCATGCGGGCGGTCCCGGCAGGGTGATAGACAGTCTTGGCGACGGTGCGGATATGGTCCTCGACGACACTGTCGGGTATGTCCTCGTCGCGTGCGGGCGCGATCTCATGGCTGACCAGCCTGGCGAGCGAGGGCGCCCGCAGGATGCGCCGCGCCAGGCGCACGCCACGCACCAGCGTCGCCATATCCTCCGGCGCACCGAGATAGTTGCCGTTGAGCACGGCCGGATCGCCCGCATCCTTGCCGCCGAGACGGACGGTCCCGCGCGATTTCGGCCTGAGGTCGCAAGGGTTGATCGAGATGCCGTGGCCGCCGGGCGGCAGGCGATCGACGTCCCCGACCAGATTGGGCACGACGTGGAATTGCACGTCCGGCCGGCCCGTGCCGGCGGTGTCGACGAAGCCGCCGCTCTCGACCACGTTCGAGGTCAGGAGGCCGTGCCGGAGCGCGATATAGGAGAGGCCGTGGCGGAGCGCCTTCAGGCCCTTGTCGTTGCCGAGCAGGCTGATTTCCTCGCGGGTCTGGCCGTAGACCGACGCCGAGAGATGGTCCTGGAAGTTCTCGCCGACGCCGCGCAGCTCGCGTCGCACCGGAATGTCGAACTCGGCCAGATGCTCGGCCCGGCCGATGCCGGACAGCATCAGGATCTTCGGGGTCGAGAGCGCGCCGGCGGAGAGGATCACCTCCTCGCGCACCCGCGTCTCGATCTCCTGGCCGTTGTCGTGGCGCGTGCGCACGCCGACCGCCGCACCATTCTCGAGCACGACGCCCAGTACATGCGCGTCGGTGACGACCTTGAGCAACGGGCTGCCGCGCACCGCCCGCAGATAGGTCGCGGCCGAACTGGCGCGGCGCTCCGCGAAGGTGGTCGTCTGGAAATAGCCGACGCCTTCCTGGCTCGCGCCGTTGAAGTCGTCGTTATAGGGAAGCCCGACCTCTTGCGCCGCTCGCAGGAAGGCGGCGCTCAGCGGGTGGCGATGCCTGGCATCGCTGACCTTGAGCGGCCCGTCCGTACCGTGCAGCGGACCTGACAGCCGTTCATTGCCCTCCGCCTTTCGGAAGAAGGGCAGCACGTCCTCATAGCCCCAGCCGGTGCAGCCGGCAGCCCGCCAGTCGTCATAATCCTGCGCCTGGCCGCGGATGTAGATCATCGCGTTGACGGAGCTGCCGCCGCCGAGCGTGCGGCCCTGCGGCACATAGACCTGCCGACCGTTGAGCTGCGGCTCCGGCGCCGAACGATACATCCAGGTGCGCGCCGTGCCGTGTACCCGGATGAAGGTCGCGGGGATGTGGATGTAGGGATGGTTGTCCTTCGGCCCGGATTCGAGCAGCAGCACCGACTTTCCCGCCTCGACGAGGCGGGAGGTCACGGTGCAGCCGGCAGAGCCGCCTCCGACGACGATGTAGTCGTAGGTCTCCATCAAGCCCGCCGCGGCTCGGCGCCGATCTGGCTGACGAACTTGGTCGACAGATAGGCGTCGAGCCCCTCCGAGCCGCCCTCGCTGCCATAGCCGGAATCCTTGATGCCGCCGAAGGGAGTCTCGGGCGCGGCGAGGCCGAAATGGTTGATCGAGACCATGCCGCTCTCCAGCTCGTCGCCGAGCTGCGTGGCGCGGGAAACCGAGCTGGTGAAGGCGAAGGCCGCGAGGCCGAAAGGCAGGGCGTTGGCCTGCGCGATCGCCCTGTCGAGCGTATCGAAGCGGTTCACCGCCGCGATCGGCCCGAACGGCTCGTCGCGCATCAGCCTTGCCTTGTCCGGCACGTTGGCGAGCACGGCCGGCGCATGGAAGAAGCCGCGATTGCTCGGCCGCTCGCCGCCATAGGCGAGATCGGCGCCGGCATCGACCGCATCGCGCACGAAGCCCTCGATGGCATCGACGCGGCGGGCATGGGCGAGCGGGCCCATCTGCGTGCCCTCGGCCGCGCCGTCGCCGAGCTTCAGCGCCTTCGCCGCCTCGACGAAGCTGCCGAGGAAGGCGTCGAAGACGCTGTCCTGCACGTAGAAGCGCGTCGGCGAGGCGCAGACCTGCCCGCCATTGCGGAATTTGAGGCCAGCACCGAGCTTGGCGGCGGCAGTGACGTCGACATCGTCGCAGACGATGAAGGGAGCGTGGCCGCCGAGCTCCATCGTCGCGCGCTTGACGTGGCGGGCGGCGAGCGCGCCGAGATGACGCCCGACCGGCACCGAGCCGGTGAACGAAACCTTGCGGATGATCGGCGAGGCGATCAGGTGCTCGGAGATTTCCGCCGGCACGCCGAAAACGAGGTTGACGACCCCGGCCGGTACGCCGGCATCATGGAAGGCGCGGATCAGCTCGATGCAGGAGGACGGCGTCTCTTCCGGCGCCTTGGCGATGATCGAGCAGCCGGCCGCCAGGGCCCCCGCGACCTTGCGCACGAGCTGGCCGGTGGGGAAGTTCCACGGGCTGAAGGCCGCGACCGGGCCGACCGGCTCGCGCAGCACGATCTGGCGGGCGCCGTATTGCCGGGGCGGGATGACGCGGCCATAGGCGCGCCGGCCTTCCTCGGCATACCAGTCGATATGGTCGCCGAGGCCGCCGGCCTCCATGCGCGCCTCGGACAGCGGCTTGCCCTGCTCGCGGGTGATCAGCTGGGCGATGGTCTCGGCCCGCTCGCGCGTCAGGTCGGCGGCCCGGCGCAGGACCTTCGAGCGATCATAGGCCGAGGTCTTGCGCCAGATCTCGAAGCCCTTCTGGGCGGCAGCGAGCGCGCGGTCGAGATCGGCGATCTCGGCGAAGGGCACCTCGCCGATCTGCTCGCCGGTCGCCGGGTTCAGCACCGCGCCGCGGCGGCTGCCCGAGCCGTCGGTCCACTGACCGTCGATGAGGAATGAAGGCATGGGTGATCTCCTGGACGGGCGCCGGGCCGCGCCGGGCGCGACCCGCGAAAGGCATCAGTTGGCGGCGGGCGCGAGGCCGGCGAGATCGGCGGCGTTGCCGGCCGTCATCAGGCGGATCTGGCCGTCGGAGAAGCCGGCGTCGATCAGCATGGCGATGATCTGCTCGAAGCCTTCGACCGGAGTCGGGTTGTTGTTCTGGCCGAGATCGGAACCGAACAGGGTGTTCTCGACGCCGGCGGCCTCGATCACCGCCTTGAGATGGTCGGCGTCGAAGAGCAGGAAGGTCGAGGGCACGAACATGCAGATCGAGTGCTCCATCTTGACGCCGAGCGAGGCGAGATGGCGCACGTCCTGCAGCGAGCATTCGTTGACA
>Ga0209025_1001145_pt1 | contig 37745 bp, 42 predicted proteins | sample AraplaMF_Col_mLB_FD_184256 | JGI IMG/M metagenome (GOLD analysis project Ga0209025, IMG submission 184256) | Arabidopsis root microbial communities from the University of North Carolina, USA - plate scrape MF_Col_mLB (SPAdes) (version 2) | ecosystem: Host-associated > Plants > Roots > Endosphere... | reverse complement strand
AGACAAGCAATAAAGCGTGGTTATCCATGACGGAGGAAGAGAAACGAGAGGCGCTTACACAGCGAGTTAGAGAAGGTGTAAAGGTTAACTACAAAAGTCGTTTACTAACGTAATAGTAACGTAGGAGGGCAAATGAGCAATGAAACCAATAAAAATAAAGCTAAGTGAGCGAATAACAATCGTTATCAGCAACACAATTAGCGTCATCATTACAGACAATATAGCGCATATCTCAGTATGCTAAAACCCTTTAATCGGTATGTAAAGCAACGTACTACTTGATGTAACAAGTTTATATGTTTGGCGGTATAAAACGTGTTACGAAGACAATCAGAGCGTTTTAGACGGATTCTATCACGCTACTACATACAGATGAGTGTTTGCAGACACTCACGGTCTGACAGCAGTATTGTAAATAGTATTTGGCGTTTAACCAAGCAACACATACAGGCGAAAAAGTTTATAGGTACAAAGATTTAGCGGGATATATACGGTTGGCGTCGTTTATATCCTAGCAATTACACTTTTTAATTACTAACTATTCTATTACAGATTAATTCGAATATGCAAACGAAATTTAAAGAGGCTGTAAACGGTTGGCGACGTTATAGCTACGTAAATAAACATAGTTTCATACGTGTCGGACAGTTTCAAAAGGATTGTTCGGCTTTTGGGAAGTAAATCAAATTGTTAAAGAGGGGGATTATGTGGCGGATTCCATGCCGAAAGTACATTCTGTATTACCGTTTGAAGCTGTAGAAGGTTGGACGGCTATACCGAATACTATTATGAATATTTATACGTTACATCCGAAATTTAACGCTAACACAGTATTAGTTTATATGTTTTTACTTAAAAACTTTAATCGAGAATATGGTTATGCGTATCCGACATATGACGAGATTGAAATAACGTTAAATATCAGTCGTGGGACAGTAGCAAATGCATTACAGGTATTACAAGAGCTGAATTTAATAACAGCTCAAAAACACCCATACTACGGTAATAATGTGTATGTAATAAACCCTTTGATTGAAACGGTTGACGAGTTTATAAAGAAGTACCCAGAAACAGAACTAATTAAGAGGAGAAATGAAGAAGTGCGACAACGTTTAAATACTCGAAAGGAGGCTTTTAAATCAACGTAGTCTAAAAATTAGACTAAGGCAGTCTAAATTTTGTACTAGGCTAGTCTAAAAATTAGACGTTATAAATACTTACTATAAATATTTACTATAAAGACTTATATATTAACGAGTCTTTATGCTAACGCATAAATCCTCTATGTCGCTATCGCTCCATATCAGTATTTCAATAAATAAATTAGGGATATAAAGAATAACGCTAATACCTGTATATAAAATAAAACGTATATACCTATCGGAATATGTGAACATATTAGCGGTAATATCTATAACTGTATATTGTCGATGGTTTTAAATAATAAAAGAATAAAAACATAGGACACGCGCTTGCCTCGCGCCACACAAAGGAGATTGATTATAATATGATAAACGACTATATTCAACTGTATTTAAAACAAACGAATTGTGACCACGTATTCAGTTTTACAATACAAAACGATGTTCCTGTTTTTAAATGCGAAAACTGTAAGACGGAAAAAAATATTTATTAGTGATACTCAAATTAAAGATGTAAATTTCGATATGCTTTTAAAGGCGCTTTAAAGCCTATTACAGGCGTTTTGAATAAGAACGCATGTTCTTGTTATCTGACGTGGAGAAACGCTTTAAAATGGACGTAAATAGCTAAATATGCCGTCACAATGACGTAACTTAGTTTACTACTGGCACAATGAAAAATTTCTCTTCTTCTTAGTTATAAAACTGTATATAACACCATATTTAACAACGTTTTGTGCCTTTACATTATAAGAAGTAATCCATATTTTACACCGTTAGTTACCTATACATTATAGGAAAGGTTACGTGGAATTAACGCATAAATATCTTGAGTTGATGTGTTTGCTTCTACTTATAAATTGCGTTAATATAAAAGTGAAAAAGGAGACTTTCGTCTCCTTCTTTCGTCTATTTGCGACGTTTCTTCTTGGCGGGAGTTCGTCGCTTTTTCTTTTGTTGTTTCTTTTTCTTTCGGTTGTTATTTAGTGTTTGGATGTTTATTGCTAGGGAAGTAATTCCACCAAGAACACCGACCACTGTTCCAACTTCTTTTATGATGTTTAGTATTGTTTGGTAATCCATTTCTTTCACCTCCTTTCTATACTTTTATTATAGCACTTATATTTACTCGCGTCAATACAATTACGTATAATTTACCGTATTTTTTACGTAAATTTTACGGTAAATGTAGGTGTGGTGTCCGAATCAGTTAACACTTTTAATCTAAATAAATAAAAGACTTTATGTGTATTTTATCTTTGAATATAGTTATAGGCACAATTAAGTCTTTTATAAAACAAGTATGAGAGGATACTAAATTGGTAGTCTCATTATGCAGGTTATAATAGGTATTAGAACAAGTAATTACAATAACACTCAAAGGAGAAGGATAAATGACTAACACACCAAACAACCGACCATTAACAACAGAGGAAACTTACCGAGTGGTAAACGATATGATGCGTAAAGTATTTAAAGACCCATATGATTTTGAAGATTATATGTATCAAACTATAGGGGATATTCATTTTGATAAAATGAAACCATGGGAAAATTTCACAAGCGTTGAAGATGTTTATGAACGAGTGAACAAGAATATTGAACAAATAACTTTCTTAGAGATGGATGCTATTCTTGCAATAGTGAATAGTGATTTATGGCAAACTCTATTACAAGAGAAACAAGCAAAGCAGATTCCTAATTGGGATATTTCCAAGCCAATTTAGGAAGTGGTAGATGATGCTTGTGCAGATGGATTAGTGTAACACCTAACATCCAAAGCCGGTAACGGAATGTTATCGGCTTTTTATTATGCCTTGAAAGGTGATAAGTAGGAATGGTACTAGAACATACTGAAATAGCGCGAAAGTTTTATAAATCTAAAGCATGGAAGAAAACTAGACAGGCTTATATAAATAGTTTAAATAATGGCAGACTATGCGAATGGTGCGAACGTGAAGGAAAGGTTACGTTAGGTTATATCGTTGACCATATCGAGGAGATTAATATAGGGAACATTAATGACCCCGATATTACATTGAATCATAATAACTTACAGTATCTTTGTGTACCTTGCCACAATAAGAAAACGTTTGGCAATCCAGAGAATAGGAACGGAATACCAGAAGGTTGTATGTTTGATGAGAACGGACAATTAATATTGAGTGAATAAAGAAGACATGTACTTGTTATGAGTATGTGTCTTTTATTTTGGAAAGAAATAAAAAATTCTTTTCAAAAAAGTGTGCAAAGTTTTTTTCTAGTACCCCCTTAAATTATTTGAAAAAAATCGAGTGTGGGAAACGATGATGGGGCTTTCTGTAATACACAAGCCGTACTATAGCCCCCTACACTAACAATTTTTAACGAAAGGAAGGTAATTCTATGGGAAGTAACGACAACTTGATGGAAGATGCCCCGACTATTGACTATGAACAGCGAAGTAAACGGATTACAAAGGAGTACACCAGGATTAAAGGCGTGTTGAAGGAAGCGAGTCCGGAAAAAGTTAAGTCGAACGAAGGCTTGATAAAACGTTGTGCCTTTATCCGTATCAATTTAGAAGATATGGAAGAAGACCTACTTAAAAATGGATTTGTAGAAATGTTTACGCAATCAGAGAAAACGCCTCCGTATGAAAGAGAGCGCCCAGTAGTTCGCCAGTACGTGCAATTGGTGAAGCAGTATCAAGTTATTTGTAAACAGTTATCAGACTTGTTGGGAACAGCACAAGTCAACGGAGTTATAGACGATGGTTTCGAGTCGTTCGTGAATGACAAGTGACGAAGGCTAAACAATCACAAATGAAACGTTACCCAATCAACTACAATCCTATTCTCGAATATTGGGACATGATTGAAAAGCGAGAAGTAACAGTTTCTCAAAAGGTTTACAAGACTATGCAAGAAATTGTCCGCAGGATGAATGACCCCGATTATGAATATGAATATAACTCTAAGAAAGCGAATCACGCTATCGAATTTATTGAGAATTTCTGTAAACACTCGAAAGGTAAATTAGCAGGAAAGCCGTTTATGTTAGAGATATGGCAAAAAGCGATTGTTGCAACGACATTCGGCTTTGTACATAAAACAGAAGATTACCGAATGGTTAAAGAGATTGCTTTGATTATTACTCGTAAGCATGGTAAATCAACATTAGGTTCTGCAATGGGACTGTATATGTTAGCTGCAGATGGTGAAATGGGAGCGGAAGTAGTAAGTGCAGCAACAAAGAAAGACCAAGCGAAAATTATATGGGATGAAGCCCGCCGTATGATTAAGAAATCGCCTGTATTAAACAAACGTGTTAAATGCCTTGTTAATGAATTGAAGCTTGAAGCAACAGAGAGTACGTTCAAACCATTGTCCAGTGATTCAAATTCATTAGACGGTCTTAATGTTCATTGTTCATTAATTGATGAGTTACACGCGATTAAAGATAAAAACTTGTATGACGTTATAGTTGACGGTATGTCAGCGCGTGAACAACCTTTATCAATTATTACAACGACAGCGGGGACGGTAAGGGAAGGAATATTTGATATTAAATATCAGGAATTTGAAGAGATCATCCGCGGTTATGATGATGAAAGCTATAGAGATGACAGAGTAATAGCTTTTGTATATGAATTGGATTCCGAGGAAGAGTGGACAGATGAAGTATGTTGGGAAAAGGCAAATCCGGCACTAGGCATAATAAAAGATAAAGACGAACTAGCACGTAAGGTTCAAAAGGCAATGAAGAACCCTGTGTTAAGAGCGAACTTATTATGTAAGGATTTCAATGTCCGCCAAAATAGCGAGCAGGCATGGCTAACGTTTGAACAAGCAAATAACGAAGCGACATTTGATATTGAAGTTTTAAAGCCAAAGTATGCAATTGGTGGGGTGGACTTATCACAGACAACGGATTTAACTGCGGCGTGTTTCGGGTTTATGATTCCTGGTAGTAACGAAATATTCTATGAACATATGTATTGGTTGCCTTCAGATTTACTTGAAGATCGAGTTAAGGAGGACAATGTGCCTTATGATGTTTGGCACGAACAAGGCTACTTACGATTATGTGAAGGAAATACGATTAGTTATAGGGATGTTACAGCGTGGTTTGTTGAGATGCAAAATAAACACAACGTTTATATGTACTTAATTGGGTACGATGCATGGTCAGCAAGATATTTCGTAGAAGACATGGAAAACGAGTTTGGTAAAAATACGATGCTTGGTGTAAGTCAATACGCTAAAACACTTTCGTTACCAATGCAGGAACTACACGCTTTATTACGTAAAAAGAAAATAAATTACAACAACAATCCAATTACTAAATGGTGCTTAATGAATACGGCAGTTATGACAGACACAAACGGAAATATTAAACCGCACAAGGGTAAAAATCAACGTAAACGAATTGATGGATTGGCGGCTATGTTAGATTCATTCGTAGTTTTGAGTGATAACAAAGCTGACTATCGCGCAATAGTTTCGTAAGAAAGGAGATAAAGTATTGAAAATTAGTTTAAATCCATTCGCTAGGATGAAAAACGATTCCGTTAAAGTAACAAAAGGTGATGCCGTTAAAATGATTTCAACAACAAACGGTAGCTCATTCGTTGCATGGGACGGGCAAGTCTATAACAATGACTTAATTCGTTCGATAATTCGAGTTAAAGCAAAAGCAATCGCAAAGACGACAGCGAAGCATATTAGAGAAGATACAAAAGGATTAAAGATTAATCCAGATGCTTATATGAAGTTCCTATTGGAAGAACCGAATCCGATTATGTCTATGCAACAGATGCTAGAAAAGGTTGTAACGCAATTAGAGTTAAACAATAACGCATTTATTTATATTAATCGCGATGAAATGGGCTATGCAAACGGCTTATATCCAATCGTTGCTATGAGTACACAGGCGATGAAAGCACCGAATGGGGACATCTATCTGAAATTCACTTTACGCAATGGCAATAATGTCACATTTAAGTATAGCGATATTATCCATTTAAAACAGGATTATAACGAAAGCGAAATATTCGGTAATCCTAACTTCGAAGCGTTACAAAGCATGATGGAAGTTATAGGCACGTTAGACCAAGGGATAGTTAAAGCCATAAAAAGTAGTAACGTTGTTCAATGGCTATTGAAATTCCAAAATAACCTAAGCCCAGAAGACCAGAAGGCAAAAACGAAAGAGTTTGTTAATTCTTATTTAGACATCGAGAACACTGACTTCGCAGGTGCGGCTTCTATCGACTCTAAATTAGAGGCTGAACGAGTAGAGCCAAAATCTTATATGCCGTCCTCAGACTTACAACGTGAGAATAACAATCGAATTTACTCGTACTTTAACTGTAACGAAAAGATTGTACAGGCAAAGTACAATGAGTCAGAATGGATTGCGTTCTATGAAACTAGTATTGAGCCAATAGTTAAGCAACTATCAACTGAGTTTTCACGAAAACTATTTAGCCGTAAGGAACGCTCATTTGGTAACAGAATTGTATTTGAAGGTTCCGATTTAGCATTTGCATCTATGCAGACAAAACTAGCATTAACCGCTTTAGTTGACCGTGCTATCTTATCTCCTAATGAAGTTCGTAAAGTACTTAATATGCACCCTGTACCGCATGGTGATGAATATTTACTTCGATTGGATACCGCGAAGGAAGGCGAAAACGGAAGTAAAACAGGTAGCTATACCTCTGTTAAAGGAGGTGATTAGTGATGAAGCGGGTAGAAATAAAAGGGGCAATCGTACTTAACGATCATAAAGAGATATATGACTGGTATGGGGTTGAAGCAACTTGTCCATACGATATTACAAGTCAATTAGTCGGCAATGAACCAATAGAAATTATTATTAATTCCGGCGGTGGCAACGTATTCGCGGGTAGTGAAATATACACGGCATTACGAGAATATCAAGGAGAAGTAACTATTAAGATTTATAGTTTTGCAGGATCATCAGCTTCCATTATCGCAATGGCTCGTAGGTCAGAGATTAGCCCAACAGCTCAGCTTATGATTCACAACGTATCATTGCAATCTGGTGGAGATTGTCACGATCATGAACATGTAGCAGAAATCTTAAAGAACGCAAACGAAACTATTGCGAATGCCTATGTGCTTAAAACAGGTATGACAAAAGAAAAAATTCTTGAGCTTATGGACAAGGAGACATGGCTTAGCCCACAAAAAGCGAAAGAGTTAGGGTTCATTGATTCTATTATGTTCGAGGACAATACAAATTCTGTTGACCCTGTATCGTTAGTAGCTAATGGAGGTGCAATTGGAATGTTACCAGAACAGCTAATTAACGAATTTAAAGAGACTAAATTTAAAGCAAACCAAACAGCGCAATTAAATGCGCGGCTAAACTTATTAAAACTAAAGGGGATTAAGTAAATATGAAAAAAGATCAATACTTAGAACAACGTAATGAATTATTAAATGTAGCAGAAACACTTATTGCAGAGGGTAATATTGAAGACTCTCAATCAAAAATGAAGGAAATTGAAGCCTTGGACAACCAATACGAAAACACACAGAAAGAACTTGCGAACTTAAACGCATTAAAACAACAAACAATGATCGACATTGAAAACAAATCAATTAACGAAGGGGAACTTACTAATATGACACAAGTTGAGAACGTACAAAACAAATCTTCAAACGAATTAGAATTAATGGAAAATGCATTTGCAAAAACGGTAATGAACAAGCCACTATCAGCTAACGAGCAAGCAGTATTTACAGAAATGAACAATGTCACTTATGCAGAGGATAACCAAGTAGTGATTCCAAAGCATATTGTGGATGAAATTATTGGTCTTATCTCAGAGGAACACCCATTCTTTGGTGACGCGCGCAAATTCTTTTACAAAGGTATTTTAACGTTACCAAAACATAAAGCAATCAAATCAGGGGATGCAAAATTCTACAGCGAAAAGACTGCCACAGAAGTAGAAGAAAACGAATTCGTGGACGTTCGTTTAGAAGGAAAAGAAGTCGCTAAATTAATCGAAGTATCATTTAAAATCGAGTCTATGTCTGTTCCTGCGTTCATGCAGTACCTAAAAGACGAGCTAGTGGATCGTATCGGTGATTTAGTTGGTTCTAAAGTATTTACAGGTAACGGTACAGATGAATTTAAAGGTGCGGTTACTGAATTAAGTACAACAGCTCAAAAAGTTGAGTATGATGCAACAGCAGGCTTAAAATACACTGATTTAACAAAAGCTTTCGGCATGCTTAAATCACAATTTGCTAACGGTGCAGCGATCTACGCTAACAATGCTACTGTGTGGAATAAACTTGCGACAATCCTAGACGGTAATGGAAAACCAATCTTTATCGCGGATCCAACAGTAGGTGGTGTAGGTCGTTTATTTGGTTTCCCAGTAAAAGTGGATGGTGGAGTTCCTGACAACATGTTTGTGTTCGGTAATGCTAAAAAAGGTTACGCAGTCAATGAAGTTAAACCAATTACTGTTGAAACAGATAAAGACTTAAAAGCACGTACAACTCAATTCTTAGGTCATTCGATCATGGACGGCGCTGTTACGGACGAGCGAGCATTAGTATTAGTAGCTCCTAGTGCGTAATAGAACTAAATAAGGACGTGTTAGAAAATGAAGCACTTAGTATTGAAGCCGTTTATTAATAAGGAGTCAGGGGAACTACTTTTCCCCGACTCTTTTTATATTTCAGAAGATAAGGATAAAGTGAAAAAATTATATGAATTAGGTTATATCAGACCGAACGAGGAAGCGTTAGGAGAGAAAGCTCCTAAGCGTACTACAAGTCGTTCTAAGAAAGTGAGCGATAGCAATGTTACAGAAAGTAAAGAAATCGCTAAGAATAATAAACGATCAATTTGATGATGAAATGCAGGATTTAATAGACTCAGCACTATTGGATTTAAAATTATCCGGCGTAACAAGGCAGTTGCCTGAGGATAAATTAATATTGCGTGCAGTAACGCTGTACTGTAAAGCACAATTTGGACTAGAGAATAAAGATAGTGAGAAGTATCAAGCAAGTTATGAATATTTGAAATCTCACTTGGCTTTAAGCGGTGAATACAATGGCAATGTTTAAAGATGTTTTGGAACTGGTACAAGTTAAGTATGTGAAAGATGAACTTCACCAAGAAATTAAACAAGAAGAAAAACGACAGGTATATTGTGATAAGAAAAGCGTTTCTCAAACGGAATTCTTTAGTGCAGGGCAAAATGGATTTAAGCCGCAGTATGCTTTTATTATGCGCCTCGCTGATTATGAAAATGAACAGACAGTAATTTACAACAACAAAAAATATGTGGTTTATCGAACTTATGAAAAAGGCGAAGATATCGAGCTATACTGTGAGTTTAAGGTAGGTGCTTAATAATGGCTGACTTAGTTGACATTGATCAAATAGCACAAGTTATTACAAAACAACTGGCAAAATATGCTGATGTAGTTGAGGAAGAAGTAGATGAAGTTGCTAAACGTCTTTCTAAAGAAGGTGCAGAAAGACTTAAACAAACATCTCCTGTGCGTGCAGGAAAGTCTACTGGCTATGCAACTGGATGGAAAGTAAAGAAACAGAAAGACGATTATGTTATCTGGAATGCTGAACATTATCAACTTACACACTTACTAGAATTTGGGCATGTTACTAGAGGCGGTGGACGAACAAACGCGCAAACTCACATAAAACCAGTAGAACAAAAACTAATTAAAGATTTTGAAAAAGAAGTAATAAAGGCGGTGGAACGTTAATGGACGTAAAAGGTCTAGCAAAGATGTTAGGTACACTGAAAGTTCCGGTTGCCTATAATCATTTTAAAAAGACTGAATCAAATCCAGTACCAAATCCACCGTTTATAGTTTACTTGGAAGAAGACTCCGATAACTTCGGTGCCGATAATAAGGTCTGGAAGAAGATATTAAATTATCGCTTTGAAGTCTATACAGATCAAAAAGATTTAGAACTTGAAAGTAAAATTGAGGAACTATTAGATTCAAATGATATCTATTACGAAACAGATGAATCATTCATAGTTCAAGAAAATTTATATATGCGTATTTATTACGTAACACTTATTAAATAATGGAATGGAGATAACAAATTTATGGCAAAAAATCGTGTTCAATATGGTTTGACAAATGTACACTATGCATTGATCGAACGTGAAGCAGACGGTTCTTATAAATACGGTGAACCAGTACGACTAGCAGGCGCAGTTACTTTAGAAGCAAATCCAACAGGTGATAGCAATAACTTCTACGCTGATAATGGCGTTTATTTCTCACGTACTGCAAACACAGGTTATGAAGGTACTCTTTCAATTGCAATGATTACAGAGAAATTCCGCACAGATGTATTAGGTGAAAAGATTGTTAAAGGTGGTTTACTTGAATCTTCTGATGCAAGACCAAATGATGTTGCGTTGCTATTTGAAATTGACGGTGATGAAGAAGCAACACGTTTCGTATTCTTCGATGTATCTATTGCACGTCCATCTCAAACAGCTAATACGGTTGCAGAGTCAATTGAAATTGAAGGTCAAGAATTAACATTCACAGCGAAACCACGTTTAACAGATAAGGCTATTCGTTGGAACACAGGCGAGGCAACAACTAAAGAAGAATATGATAACTTCTTCAAACAAGTTATTTCACTTGATGAAGTAACGCCGCCCACAGGAGACTAATAAATAAAAGTAACGGAGGGGCATAAACCTTATGGCAGAGAAAACTATTCCTATTAATGGGCAAGATGTAAAGTTTAAAGTAACTGGTGGAACTCCTATTCAATATCTAGGGATTTTCGGCAGTGATTTCATTGCTGATTTCATGGAATTGCAAAAGCAAGAAGCGAATGGAGGTATCACAAACTATCTTCCGTTCTATCGTATTGTATGGATGACCGCTAAACAAGCAGATAGTGAGATCCCTATTATGGAAGAATGGTTAGATTCATTTGAAGATGGTTTCCCTGTGTTTGAAATTGTGCAGGAAATAATGCCTTTAATACAGGCTAACTTCAAGTCTAACCTACCAGTAAAACCTAAAAAAAAGTAAAAGGCGACAATGACAAGCCGTTTACTACTAATGATTATATACTCATGGCTAAGATGTCTAAGCTAAACTTAGATGAGCTTGACTTAATGTCTATTGGTATGGCACTAGACCATATTGAATTGTATAGTGACTTAGTTAACCCAGAACGTGATAAGAACGGTGAAGTTGTAAAAGTTCGCAAGGCAAGTCAAGCAGATATAAACGCATTTAAAATTTAAAACTACTAGGAGGGGGAGTTGCCGAAAAGGTAGTTCTCTCTCCTTTTTTTATTTTATCAAGAAAGGAGCTAATTATATTGGCGGGAAAATCAATACAAGGAATCAATATTAGACTTGGTGCTGATACTACTTCATTAAACAATGCTTTAAAAGACGTAGATAAACAATCCAAATCATTACAGAATGAATTAAAACAGGTCGATAAAGCGTTAAAGCTAGACCCATCTAACGTTCAATTAGTTGGACAGAAATATGAAGTATTACAAGAAACAATTAGAGCTACAGAACAACGTTTAGATACTTTAAAGAAAGCACAAGGTCAAGTAGAAGAGCAGTTCCGGAATGGTGATATAGGCACAGAGCAATATAGAGCGTTTCAACGTGAATTAGCAACTACAGAAGCTTCTCTTAAATCATACGAAGGTAAATTATCAAGCGCTGAAGCAGAACAATCTAAATTAGAAGACAACACTAATCAATTGAAAACATTCTTTGCCGCAACAGGTACAGAACTTGATAACTTTGCTGATGTTCTTGGTACTCGTTTAACTAGTGCTATTCGTGAAGGTTCTGCAACGTCTGATCAAATGGGTAAAGCATTAGAGATAATGGGTAAGAAGGCGTTAGGCTCAAGTGCAGATATTGACCGTATGCGTAATTCATTGCGTAATGTTGATGCAGGTGCTTCTCTAAAGGAAATTCAACAGGATTTAGGGAGAATAGCAAAGGAAGCAGATGAAGCAGGAAATTCTGTAAATGGATTCGGTGAAAAATTACAGGGAGTAGCTGCAGGTTTAATGGAAGGTGGTGGTATTGCCGCAGTTTTAGAACAAGCATTAGATGTATCTAGTTTAAATACTCAAATTGATATCTCTATGAATCTCAATGAAGCAGATACTAAAGCTGTACGACAATCCATTATGGAGACTACAGCTGCTATAGGCGATGAAGAAGCCGCTTACGAAGGTGTTCGTAGACAGATGACTCTTAATAAGAATGCATCGTTAGCAACTAACCAAGAAATTATTAAAGGTGCATCGACTATCTCTTATGCTTATAAAGAGATTGATTTTAAAGAGTTAATTCAAGAATCTCATGAGATTGGTAAAGAGATGGGAGTTTCGCAAAAAGAAGCTCTAGCATTAACTAACCAATTACTATCAATCGGATTCCCCTCTGAACAATTAGATATCATTGCTGAATATGGTGGACAACTTCATAGAGCAGGCTTTAATGCGGAAGAAATCCAAGCAATCATGGCGGCAGGCGTCGATACTGGTACTTGGAACATAGATAACTTGCTCGATGGTCTGAAAGAAGGACGTATCAAAGCCGCTGAATTTGGCCAAGGTGTAGACGATTCAATGAAAGAAGCGTTGAAAGGAACTACTATTTCAGCAGAAGCTTTACAGAAGTGGGGCGTAGCTGTATCTAAAGGGGGTAAAGAAGGTAATCAAGCATTCCAAGATATGACTAAAGCGTTAATGGGTATCAAAGATGAAACCAAGCGTAATGAAGTCGGAGTTAAGCTTTTTGGAACTATGTGGGAAGACCAAGGGGATAACATAGCCGCTACTATTCTTAACATGAATGAGCATATGAAAACCACAGCAGAAATGCAAGGTAAAATCACAGAAGATACTAAGAGGATGGATGCAGACCCTGCACAAAGAATGGCTACAGCGATTGGTCAAATCAAGGAAGCATTAGCACCAGTATTAGCAGACGTAGCAGAACTAATCGCAAAAATTGCTAACTGGGTGAAAGAGAATACAGCTCTAGCCGCTACTATTACCGCTATTGTTACTGTAGTAGGTATTCTAGCAGGTCTATTTGCCGCATTCATGCCTGCAATAAGTGGATTGGTAGGTTTGTTAGGTGGAACTGGTGCAGCGGTAGCAGGATTAAGTGCCGCCTTTACTGTACTGACGGGACCCATCGGATTAACAATAGCCGCAATAGCCGCTATAGGTGTAGGTCTATTTGCTCTTAACAATCATATGAAGCAATCATCTATTGAGACAGAAGACTGGACAGAGAATGTATCAGAAGGTACAGCTAAAGCAGTAGGCGGATTCATGGATTTAGAGAAAGGCGCTACAGATGCCTTGACTCAATTAAAGTGGTCTGGTTCTACTTTAACTCAAGAAATGGCTGACGATATGATTGCCAAGAATAATGAAATGACTACACAAGTCTTAACGGCTATGAAAGAACGTCATGCATCTCAGTTACAAGAAACAACTTCTTACTTTGATGAATCTAATGCATTAACAGCAGAACGTGAAGCTGACATTCTTAAAGAAATGCAAATACGCAACACAGAGAAAGAACAAGCAACGTTAGAAGGTCAGAATCGTATCAATGAGATTATGAAAACTGCATCTGCTGAGAAACGGGCTGTAACTAAAGAAGAATTTGCAGAAATAGATGCTATCAACGCTAAGCTTAAAGATAATGCTATCAAGTATTTATCTGAATCAGAACGTGACCAAAAGGTTATCTATGAAACTCTTAAACGTAATGCAAGTGAACTATCAGCACAACAAGCGGCTGATGTAGTAGCTAATTCTAAGAAACAACGTGATACAACTATTAAAGATGCAGAAGAAACTTATAAGAAACGTGTTGCCGCTATTACTAAAATGCGTGACGAAGATAAAACTATCTCTAAAGAAGAGGCTGATGCTTTAATCAAAGAAGCTGAACGCTCTAAGAATGATACTGTTAAGAATGCTCAAGCAATGCATAAGAACGTTGTAGCAGAGGCTAAATTACAAGCAGGTGAACACGTCAATCAAGTTAACTGGGAAACAGGTCAAGTTAAAACTAAATGGCAAACGTTCACAGGTGAAGTAGGTAAGATATGGGATTCAATGGGCAGAGGTTTTAATAAGGCTTTAGACACTATGTGGACAGGTGCTAAGAAATTATGGGGCGATATTGTAGGTGTGTTCGATAAATCTATTCAGAAAATTGTAGGATTCTTCAAAGGTCTTAAATTTGAATTCCCTAAACCTAAAATGCCTCCAATGCCTCACTTCTCTATGACTGGTAAGTTTAGTTTAAACCCTCCTTCTGTTCCAAAGCTAGGTATCGATTGGTATGCAAAAGGTGGTATCATGACTAATCCTACAGCATTCGGTATGAACGGTTCTAATCTAATGGTAGGTGGAGAAGCAGGACACGAAGCAATCCTTCCATTAACTGCTAAGAACCTTGCAGGTATCGGTAAAGGTATAGCAGACCAAATGTCTACAGGACAATCACAAGTAATTTACATGCAAGCCGCACCTATCTATTTAGATGGTCAACAAATTGCAGAAGTAACATTCGATACTTTAAACGGAATGCAATACAACGCAACGAGTTTTAAATCATTAAGCAAAGGAGTAAACCTATGATTATAGAATTATTAAACGGTAAAAAAATAGATATAGCAAATCATAGTTTAAAGCGTTTATTCCATCACATCCCTTCTGTTTCACTTGTTCATCACACTGAGCAAGTGGACGGTATGGATGGTTTACTATTCCTAGAAACTAAATTTGAATCAAGAACGATTACTGTAGAGTTCTTATATGAATCTACTGATATATATGATTACTATTTATTACGTGATGAGATTAATGCTCTATTCACTCGTAAAGAATCATTCTATATTACATTCAAGAATGAACCATACAAACGTTATCTTGTTAGATTAAACCAAGCATTCGAAATGGAACCAAACCAATACATGAACTCATTCTCAGTTGAATTTGCATGTGTAAATGTGTTTGGCGAATCAATAGTAACAACTAATTCTAAGAAAGAATGGGATATTGATGTTTGGGCATGGAATGGTCAAATTACATGGGAAGACGATTTAAAATATACATTCAATACAAATAATTTTGACGTATATAATCTAGGTAATGTAGATATTGACCCTAGACAAAGTGAACTACGTATTAGTGTCAAAGGTAAGTTTACTGACACTGTATCAATATTTAATAACACTACAGGTGAATTATATCTTTATAGAGGTGGTTTAACTTCTGGAGATAGTTTAATCCTACAAGGTGTTCAATCATTCAAAAACGGAACAAGTGTATTTAGAAACACAAATAAAAAATTAATTAGATTGGCTCAAGGTAAGAACTCATTTAGCATTACTGGTGGAACTGTTGAGTCCGTTAGTTTTGACTTTAGATTTCTCTACCTATAAGAAAGGAGAACAATAATGACTATTATATTAAATCAAACTGGTAATCCTATCACTCGTGAAGAACGTCAGAAGATTAACCAAAACTGGGATAGAATTATATCAGGACTTACAGCATTACAGCACCAAATCACAACTCTAGCAAATGGTGAAGATGTAACAGAGTTATTGGAAAATATCAAGAAGGCAACTGCAGATGCTAATAGAGCAGCGCAAGATGCTGTTAATGCAACTAAACTTACAGCGGAAGCAACACAGAATGCTATCAAAGCAACTCAAGATGCGATTAATGCAACTAAAGATATTACTGATAAGATTCAAGAACTTGAGAAAGTAATCACAGAAAGTAAAGCACTAAATACAACTTCTCAACAAAAAATTAATGAAATGACTGCATTAATTACTACTGGTAATCAATTAGCAATGGAATTACAAGCACTTAAAACTCTTACAGAAGAGTTACTTGTTAAAACTTCTGATGCTTATGAGAAAATCAAAGGTTGGGATGGAGCAATTAAATATAACCCAATTGCAACTTATTCACGTAACAACGTAGTAACATTTGGTGGTCGTACTTGGCAATCAAAAGTAGATAACAATAAAGGTAATGAACCACAAGAAAACGCTAATTGGATTATGTTAGCAGATAAAGGGATGTCTTATAAACTTACTACTATCCCTGCACACTTAGAAACTACTATTGCTAATCAGAAATCATGGGAACTTCCATCTTTATATGATGATGCTCAAGATAGTTTAATTGCATTCTTCAACACAGTATATCTAAAACCAGAGAACTATACAATCACTGGAGATTTAGCAACTGGATTCAAATTAAACTTTGATTCACCAGAACAAGTAATTGCAGATAACAATGTTGATGTAGTTATCTATAAGAATGTTCCGAACATTGACCAAGGACTAATCAATACTTCTGATATTCTAGATGGTTCTATTACATGGGTTAAACTATCTAAAGAGGTACAAGATAAGATTAATGCAGGTGGAAGTGGTTCTATTCTAGATATCGTTGACGATTTAGTAACTGGTGGTTCTGATAAAGCATTAAGTGCAGAACAAGGTAAAGTATTAAAAGGTGAAGTTGATACAGTTAATAACAAACTTATTGGTACAAATGCATTAGTATCTGAAAACACTACTAAAATTGCTGAGAATGCAACAGACATGAATACACATGTTAATGATAAAAATATTCATGTTACGTCAACAGATAAAACTAAACTTGCAGGTATTGAAGAAGGGGCAAATAAAACTGAATTAGTCAACGATTTGACAACTGGTGGAGCCAATAAAGCATTAACAGCAGAACAAGGTAAACAACTAAAGATTCTTATTGATAAAGGTACAGGTGGCGGTGGAGTAGTAGTTACAGAAGGCGATGTTGATAAATGGAATAAGAAAATGGATGGTAAGTATTGGTTAGCGGCAGATTCAGACCAAGAAGACCCACGCAACCACGCTATGATGTCATTTAACACAGGTGGTAAAGCACAGCGCTTTGTTGTTAAACATGATAATGTTCAGAATAAAGGTGAAACTGGTATTCAATGGGCTGTAACAACTGAACAAGCAGGAACGTCAGGTAGATATATTCAAACTGCATATAAAATGAATGGTTCATCTGGAGATATTAAAACTAGATTGTTAATGTTGGATACTGCTAATGGCACAGTTATTAGTGGAACATGGTCACCTTCAACACAGGAACTTTTTCAATCTGTAAGTGATGGTAAAGCAAAAGTAGCATCTGCCATTACTGGTAAAGGAGTTCAAACTGCTTCGGATGCTACGTTTGATGAGATGGCGGCTAATATTGCCAAAATTACATCTGGAGGCGGCGAGGAAAAATCTGACCAATATTTCACTAAGAAAGTTAAATGGACAGGAGACAAAGCACTTTTAAGTTACACTGAATCTGGTGATGAATACTTCTATAACAAATCAAAGAATTACAATGTTGTTACTGTTAACTCTCCATTTAAACCTACTATGGTTGACCTTGGTACTAACATTAGTGTAACTACTGCCGATATAGATTTAGTATATTCATTTGCAGGTCACAAAGGCACTAGAGAAGATTACTTCTTATATGGTGTTTATACTGATTTCTATAAAAACAAAGCCGCAGGTATTAATAGAACAGAATTAGTTACTATCATTTTAAACCAATTGCCTAATGATACTTGGGATATTACCATTCCAGTTTCAGATAAAATCAAAACAGATAACGATGTATCTATTGCTGTTTATGGTAAAGGTAAAGAGATTACTATTGGTAATAATGAGCATTTCAAACAAACTATTAAATATAATTCACAAGTAAGCAATGTACAATATACTCGTACTGGTGATGCGTCATTTTACTCTAAGTCAGAAGGGTATCGAGCAATAGCGGTAGAGTTAGATTTTGAACCATATATCATTACAGCAGATGGTACACTAGGCAATGGAGCAACGTATGAATACTCTGGTACTATCAATAGTTCTAAAACTGGTGCAGACGGCGCATTATCAAGTTTCTTCCTTAACGCAACAAAAGGTGTTAATAAGGTTGAACATGTACGTGCATTAATAGAAAAGGATAGAATATATGCTAAGTGGAAAGTCGTAGTTCCATTACCGTGGGAAACTAGCAGAGGAGATAGTATTAATATTGAAATCTTTGGCGCTAATGCTACTGTTGTCCCTGCCTGCAAACAATACGTAGGCGAATATAGAACTTATGATATCAAATGGGATGGCGCAAGAGAAGAATTATATCACAACTATCATAAGAAAATAATGTCTACAAACGTTAAGAAAATTGTTACACCATTCTTCCCATCTTCTGTAACTGTAATGGGTAAAGGTGATGGTACAAGTAGTCAAACTCGCTATATAGAATATCAATGCAACGCAGTAGTATTCGAAAAGGATACTGGAAGCAATGTAGGAACTTATATGTCAAGTCATAGATATATAAGAAAAGACACAGGTGAACATGTGAGTGGATATATGGACTCATGGAAAATTGAACCTAAACTACTTCCAAACGGAAACTGGGAAGTTAGTATTCCTACTATCAATGACGCAATGTTCCAAGAAGTAGAACGTTATTCAATCGCAATACATGGAGACAACCCAAAATAATAATAAAGGAGCCAACTAATTATGGCAAATGAACGTGGACAACGAATTATCTTTGATACTAAAACAGGACGTATATACTATGAGAGTGGTGAAATCGACCATTCTCCAGTTCCTATGCCTCATCCAGTTATTGAAGGTTTAGAATATATCGATTATCCTTATGGCAAAGTTGATTTTAATAAGTATCAAATTATCAAAATTGACCCTGTAACAAAGGAACCAATTCTTGAGAAATATCCTTGGATTATTGATGAAGATGAAGCGCCAACACAACAAGAAGTTATTGTTAAGTATGAAGAAGATTTAGAATTGCTAAAAGCAAATGAAGAATTAGGAGGTTTAATCTAACATGGCTAAACCAAAATTAGATACTAAACTAGTAGATATCATTGCAAAACGAATTGCAGAAGGAGAAAAGAATCCATTACGTGGAGTAGTTTATACTATTGAACACGTAACTAACGAGTTGTATCGTCCTGCAATTATTGAACAATTGAAAGACAAATACGGAATCGAGGTTTAAATAAATGAAAGGTTATATCACTTATGAAACTCTATCAGAAACCCTCCAAAAGGGCATTGATGCAGGAGGTTCTGGTGGTAGTTATGTAGAAATAGTAAACGACTTAGAATCTGGTGGTGCTAAGAAAGCACTATCAGAAGAGCAGAAGTTGGAAGATACAAACACCAATGTTTCTAACCTTGATGCAAATTTAAAGAACGCTCAGAATGACCTCAGAGCAATCGAAAAGAAAGCAGATGATAATACGTCTGCAATCGGTGCTGTAGAATTAGAAATTACAAGTGTAAAAGAACGTGCTACTACTCTAGAAACTAAAACTAAGAATCTAGAAACTAAAACTACTGCTACAGATACTAAACTAGGAACAGTAGAAACTAAAGTTAATGGTCATGATAAATCAATTGCTGATAATATCGTTGAAATTACAGATATCAAAGAAGATATTATCAATGTTAAGAAAGATGTTAACACAAATAAAGATAATATTCAAGCGAACAAAACTGATATTGATACTCTTAAGCAAGATATCGCTAAAGTAAAAGTTCCAGATATCATCGACAATCTAACTTCTGACCGTTCAATGCTACTCTATCTGCTAAACAAGGTAAAGTATTAAAAGGTAGTGTTAAATCATCTACAACCGACAAATCATGGGTATGGTATGAAGTAAATGGTTCGAATAGTAGAGCATACACAATTGCAATAACTCTTCCGTTTGAACCATTATTTATTTGGGCTGTATATTTAGCGTATACAACTGGTTTCCCTCCTGTATATACACGCTCATATATTTCAGAATATAACGCACGTACAATGAATCCTAAGAGTCCTATTAATCAGTATGATGAATGCCGTTTTTATTGGGAAACTACAGGTGTTAGCACATCCACTGACTCTGGACACTTTAGAGGTGTTAAGAAAGATAATGGCGATGGTACATGGACAATTGAATTACCAACTAAAATGAGTGGTCAAACATTCGATTGGACAGCAGTAGCAAAATAAAAGTAAAGGAGAATACAAATGATTTTTGTAACTAATGGAAATGATGTAGAACCATTAATACAGATATCTAATTTCGAAATGAATCAAGAGGTTAGAGGGGAATTCCAAATTTCCTTCTTATCTCATAAAACGGATAAGAATCCTGCTCATAGAATCTTATTAGAAGAATCTATTATTACAGTTGGTGAATTTGAATTTAGAGTAAAGCAATTGAAAGAAAATCGTATAGGTAAGCAAGTTATTGCTGTAAATACATTCTATGATTTAATAGATAAGCGACAAAACGAAATCTATGGTGGTACAAGAACTATGAATGAGTTCTTAAACTTTATCTTTAAAGATACTGGTTGGAGAACTTCAACAGATTTCAACGACAGCGCATTTATTGAAAACTTTGGTGAGAATAATGTAATCGCATTAGTAGAACAACTATGTGATAAGCATGGTTGTGAATATAGAATCATGCCAAACAATCAAGTACATTTCTCTAAACAAATTGGTGGAGATTATGACGCTCAGTATCGCTATGGTCATAACGTAGTAGCATTATCAAAGAATGTTGATACAACAAGATTAAAAACTTATATCGAAGGTTACGGAAAAATTGACGATGAACAAGGTGGTCAATTATATGTATCTTATACATCTCCTCATGCCGCTAAGTATGGTATTCGTGAAGCAGACCCAGTTCATGATGAACGTTATACGATTCCAAATGAATTGCTTGACAGAATCAAATCAGAAATTATTGATTATCCAGAAGTAACATTCGAATTAGATTCAGTTGAATTGTTAGATAAAGAGTTAGGCGAACGTGTTTGGTTAATCTACGAACCGTTAGATATGGAATTTCAAACACGTATTCTATCTCAAACTAAACAAATAGTAAACGGTATATTAAGAACAACAAAAGTAGTATTAGGTAATACTATACCTAGAACTATTTCAGATATATTCGTAGAACAAAAGATAGAAATCGATGAGAATAAGGAAATCTTCCGTTCAAGAATCGAACAAACAAATGACCGTATCACAATGGAAGTTGAAAACGTTGGTAAATCTCTTGCTGAACTAGAAATCAAAGCAGACAATATCAAGATAGAAGTAACAAATAAACTTACAGAAGAAATCGGTAAGGTTAATGTTCGTGCAGATAATATCGAACTATCTGTAAAGAAAGCAGAAGATGAGATTGCTAAAGTTGATATTAAAGCAAATGAAATTAAATCTACTGTATCTGCTCAAGGTGACGCATTAGCAAAACAACAAGCAGAATTAGCCAAACAACAAGGTGAGTTAGATGACCAAGGTCGCAAACTTTACGATAGTGGTGTGAGATTAACTCAAGCAGAAACAACTATTAGTCAACATTCAACTTCTATTAATTTAAAACTAGATGCTACAGATTTCACAGGTAGAAACATTGTATCTGAAATCAACTTAGGTACTGGTGGTGTAATGATTCGTGGTGAAAACATTAACTTAGTAGGTGCTGTAAGAGTACTATCAGACATTACAGGAGATATGGGTAATATCTATGCAGGTAACATTAGTTTAACTAACGATGTTCGTGTAGGTAATAACATCTATCTGCAAGGTTCTGGAGGTAAAGGTCTCCACTTCTTTAGTGGAAATCAAATTACATCTACAAGTGATGTTATGACTATATCAGCACCATATGTTCGTATCGATACAAATGCAACAATCGGTGGCTTCAATACTACTACTTATCTTGGCGGTACAGTTGACTTCTCAAGAGCAGACAATATTATTGGTGTTGCTAAAGCAAATTCACGAGGCATTGGAATTAGTACAGACGGCTCTACACTATTTGTACAAGTAAATGGTACTCGTGTAGGTTCAGTAAAATTAGCACCATAAAACTAAAAACAGAAAAGGAGACATTATTATGTCAAACAATATTACAGGATATGAATTACGATTAAACTCAGGAGAAAACTATACACTATCAAATGCAGAACTTAATGCAAATGAAGTGACAGCGCAATTAAACAATCAAGCAACTACATTTGTAAACTTTGCAGGTATTGTAATCAATAAACACATTATCATCGGACTATTCCCGATTTTAACAGTTGTAGAAGGTAAATAAGAAAGGAATTAGACCTGCGTACTCGTTTTGCATACGCAGGTTTTTATATGGTGAAATCATGGGAGTTTTAGAATTCATTATTGCTGTACTAACAGTCGTATCTATTGTTGTTGGTGGCTTAGTAGCAATATGGAAGATTATGAATGGTGTAGACAATACACTAATCAACTTAAACAATAGTGTTGATACATTAAACACACACCTAGAAGAAGTTAAACTTGACCAAAAAGAAATGCAAGAAAAAGTATTTACGCACACAGTTGAAATTGAAAAGCATGGTTTACGTTTAGACACATTAGAAAAAAAGATTGACCAATGATAAAAGGATGTGATAGTTATGAAGCGTCAATTAGCAAAACTATTAGAAATTAGAAATATTATAGCATTAGCAACAGTAGCATTATTCTTAGGATTATCAGCATTTAGAGTATTACAAACTGACTTCATTCAGAACGTTATCTTAACAGTAATTATATTCTTCTTTGCTAAAGGTGTGTCCTATGATGATGTGAGTAAAAAGGAAGATGATAAGAAATGATTTACGATAAAAGGAATCGAAGTAACTTAAATAACCTTGCAGATAATACGCGTCAGAAAGCTTATCAATGGTACGACTGGGTTACTGCTCAAGGTATAGACATACTAGTATATGAAACTATTCGCTCAGTAGAAAAACAAAAAGAAAATGTAGCTAATGGGGCTTCTCAAACTATGAAGTCTTATCATATCGTTGGTCAAGCTTTAGACTGGGTATTAGTAGATACTAAAGGTACTGCATTATGGAACTCTTACAAATCCGATGTAGGATTAAAAGTTGCTAATTATGCAAAGTCACTAGGTTTCGAATGGGGCGGAGATTGGAAGTCGTTCCCTGACGCTCCTCATTTGCAATATGAATATAAAGGTTATGGAACAGATACTTTCGGCAAGATACAAGAAAATGGAGATGAATTGACAGTGAGTCAATATACTGAATTAAAGAAAAAAATCGAAAGCTTACAAGCGGCATTAAAAGGTATGCAATATAAACAAACAACTCGTAACGCAGGTAAAGACCATGCAGTCGATTGGGAATGGCTTACCGCAAACGGTATTACAGACGGCAGTAATCCGCAAGATGATTTAACTCGTGAGCAATTAGCAACTATATTAAAACGCTTTGAAAACTATTTAACTAAAAAGTTAAAAATATTTATAATAGAAGAAAATAAGAAAAAGGGGAAGATTTTATGAAGAAGTTATTAACAGTATTGGGTTTATCAGTAGGTTTATTATTCTCAGGAGTATTAAGTGCGAATGCGGATACACTTATGCCTAACCCAATGACAGGACAATTTGACGAATACACAGAGCAACTCAGTAAGTATACAGATATTAGAAATTACTCTGTAAATAAAGTTCAGTTTGATAAAGATGCTACAGAAAAGTTCGCTAAGAAAAATCCAAATTCAGTAAAGGTCTATGTATTTAAAAATGATATTTACGATGGCTACGGTAAGTTGTTAAAGACTTTAGATTTACAAATTACAATTACAGACTGGAACAAATTCAAAAAGGACTATAAACCTGTAGAAGGTAACAGCTATATTATAGTACAAAATTCCGAAAAACGTTATAAGGTTGAAGAATTGATTAGTCTTGATGAAGACGAAAAGATTACAGCTAAAAAGAAACCTATTTTAAAGAAGAAATAACAATTCAGGTTGCTCTTAAATGAGCAGCCTTTTTTTGCGGCTAAGTAATTGTATAAGAAGTAAAAATAGGTCAGAACTCAATAGTATCCGACCTATCTATTATTTAACTTGATTTTTTTCTATTTTAAATTTAGTCTGAGTTAGATTAATCGGTTCTTTTGTAGGGTCGTTGTCAGTAAATTGTACCGCAGTTACAGTATACTCTCCTTGCTTTAAATTATCTTCTGATAATTCTAATGAAGATTGTGCAAGCTCTCCAACTTGTTCAGTTGTATTAAAGGCTTCATTAATATAAACAAACGTTTCTAAATTTCCGTCAAAGTTTTCGTATTCAGTACCTATTTGAACGAGCATATCGTCTTTACCTACAAACAATACAGGCACATTTCCATTAGAACTATTTCCTGCAGGAGTACTCACTGTTATGGTTGCGTTACCCATTGGCGTAGCGTTTGGAAATGGATACTTACTTTCGGCAGTTACGGCTTCCTCTTTAGCATCTGCTTGTTCACTAGTCGGAGCTTCTTCTTTAGGAGCAGTTTTCTCTTCCTCTCCACATGCCGCAAGTAATAGCGCTGATAAAGCTCCGATATAAAACAATCTTTTCATTTTAAAATTCCCCCCTCTATATTTCCATTTTAGGAAACTTGGAAACAAAAGTACATATAAAAAACAGACAACCTTATTAGTTATCTGTTTTCGAGAATTGAATGATTTCGGAGATATCCTCAATATTTAGGGCATCAGCTATTTTTTCTAGTGCATTTTTATTAATACGAATTGTTTTATCATTAACTAATTCACTTATGGTACGAGGATTTAAACCTGTTACCTCCACAAGTTTCTTTTGATCCCAGCCGCGTTTTTTCAATAGTTCTCCAAGATTAGATTTTAATTTAACGCCCATTATTCACCAACTCTCATGTTATTATGATGCTTTTATTATAAACCATAATTTACTTAGAAGAAATTAAATGTTGACAATTTACTTAAACGAAATTATGATTTACTTAATCGAAATAATAATAACGCGTTTATATTTTTTTAAATGTTGATTTCTTTTAAGTAAATTTGAAAGTGAGGTGAAAAACAAATGGCATTCGAATACTTAGCACAATACACAACATTCGATAGCGTGGAGGACATGGATCAGGCAATCGAGGAACGAATCAAAGATGATCGTTTTAATTTGACTAAATCTGAACGTGCTATTGTTTTCGCTATAAAATCACACTGTTTAGATTATCCGGGAACTTGCCATTTAAGAAACGAAACAATTGCAAAGGAAGTTGGAGTTTCTTTATTTACAGTTAGTCGTGCCATTAAAAAGTTAGTTGAGTTAAAAATCATCGGTAAGGCAAATCGTTCAAAATTAAACGGTATCAAAGGAGCGAACATTTATTACTTTTTACCTCAGAATGATGTATCGGACATGATGCATCGAGAGGAAGTCGTTGAAGATAGTAACGGCGAGGATTCGGAGGAGATTTCAGAAGATGTAAGCATTAAGTCTTTTTATCTTTTAAAAACAAGCAATTTACAAGAAATATATAATAACGCTCACGCTGAAAAAGAAGCTCGTAAGGAATACATGAACGAGTACCAAGTAATGCTATTTGACTTCATGAATAGTTTGCCGTTAGCAGATAACTTGAAAGATGAGTTACATAAATGTGTAATGGCTTTACAAGTAAATAGTGTACCTGACTTTATAAAGGCTAAAAACGTTCTATTCAAAATTGCTATGGATATTAAAGAAGGTGTACTAACGGTTGCTAGTACTTTACGAGCTGTTTTCGTAGGGGCTTATAGTAAGGCTGTAGAGCGATTGAATAGCAAGTATAATAAATCATCATATATAAAAGAAACACCGAATAGAGAACGTCCTGTGCCGTTTTATAACTGGCTTAATGAGCGTGATAGTAATACACAAGTTAATAGCAGACCAAACTTAGAAAATTGGCTGGAATGGTAGATTTGTGTGGAAAATTGAAGAATATTTTACTACAATTACATTATTACTAGTTTTTGAAAATGTAGGAGGGAATATAATGGCACAAGGTTTGCTTGGTGGTGCAACTGATTACGGGGATCAATCCATAGAAGATATAATTGAAGATATTACCGATTGGATTGATTATACAAATAAAACAAAAAAATTCTTTGAAGAGAATATAGAAATAATACGGAACAATGGTTATTGGAGTAACAACATTCCTTATGATTTTGGAAGTGTATTGTTGCAAAGTATAAGATGTTTTAATACATTTATTGTGGATTTAGAAATCATTTTGCAGGCAATAACTAATAAACGATTAACTGTAAAAGAAGTAAAATTAATGCAAAAAATCGGTAAAAATTCTTCATACTACGATAGTGAATACGGAAAAACATATAACAATGGAGAAAGATGGAAAGTTTATGGAGATGAAAACTTTAAAATTGCTGAACAATTATATGCAGAAGGTAGGGATTACTTCGTGACTTTAAAAGATGCAGGTAATATTTATGCAAGATTAAATGACTATGTTGACCCTGTGCAACCAATTGTAAATAATCATTTAAGTCAAACAATAAGTGGGAATAATAACCAAGTTGCAGGTGTTAATAATGGTAGTATGGATCAAAAAAACATAATTTCAAATGATATAGAAAATGAATTTGATAAAGTTTTAGATGAATTAGTTAAAAGTGAGGATTTAGAAGCACATTTAAAAACAAGCCTTGAGTTATTGTTAAAGGAATCTAAAGAAGCAGTGGTAAAAGGTGATATTGAAGCGCAGACTGATTCTAAATCTAAAATGAAAGGTTTTTTAATGGCAGCAGGAAGTAACGCTACTAAAATATTTCATTTGTTAGGAACCTCCGCTAGTATTGCTTCTTATTTTAGTGTAGATGTATAAAATTTAAAAAGTTAAGTAGTAAGACCACTCCGTGAGGGGTGGTTTTTTGTTTTGTATTCAAATAGTTGTGGAAGACAAAGCAATTTAGTAATCTGCGTTTAAAATGTAAGTAAATAGAAGGGTGTAAAAGAAGGTATTTATTCTTAGGTTTTATTCCTTATTTAGGTCATATGTGGTAACTTTGGTAGGTGAATATTGTATAAAAAGGAGAGGTATGAAATGTTACATAAGAAATCATCTAGAAATAATTTAATGATTAAAGCACTAGCTGCGAGTGTTATGACAGCCGCTATGGTTATTCCAGTTGCTACTGAAAATGTGCAAGCTGTACCAGTAACAAAAACTACATTTAATGATGTACCTAAATCACATTGGGCATATGAGTCCATTAAACATGTCGCTGAAAAAGGACTAGTAACAGGATATGAAGACGGAACATACAAGCCATCTGCACAAGTTACTCGCGCTGAGTTTGCGACTTTCTTATCTCGCATATTCGATGGTAAAGACCGTACTACTGCAATGTTTACAGATGTAGGTTCACATTGGGCAATTGATGCCATTCAAGAAGGATTAGCGGTTGGATTTATTCAAGCGAGCGATTTTACTAACAATAAATTTGAGCCAAACAAACCAATGACTCGTGGTGAAATGTCTCGTTGGCTTGCGAATGGGTTAGCTTATACTAATCCTGAATATGCAAAGGCAATTGAGGAAATGGCGAATTCAAGCCTTACAATTATTCCGATTCCAGAGTTTTATGGTGGCGGGGTAAACAAGAAGGATCTTCCGTATATCGGGGTAACGCTTGGTACTGGATTGCTTTCTGGTTATGAAGATTTTTCATTTAAACCGAATGGCAATACAACACGTGCCGAAGTAGCAACTATTCTTATCCGCTTCATGGATACGATGAAGAAAGCTCCATCGGACTTTACAGGATTGAAAGAGTTGCTTGAGGTTGCTAAAACAGGAACAAATATCTTAACCATTTCTAATTTCAAGAAAACGAAATATACAGGATATGAAGCTGTCCTTGGTAAACCACATACTCATTTGAATAAAGGAGTCGCGACAATTGAACGAGCAATTGTTGTAGATACTACTGGTTCCCAAGCTAAAGGAATCTACAAGGATATGTTCTTTAATGAAGTTGCAGAACCTTTTTCGTTAAATAAAAACTTTTATAGATTATATCAAGAGTATACTCTAGTACCAGGTCGCGATGTCAGTTTAAATAGTATTGCCGATGGAGCTTTAGAAGGCTATTCATCATTACTGCGTGTTGACAAAGGTAAAAGTGAACAATTTAATATATCTACACCTAAAAATGTAATAGATAATGTTTTTAAAAAGGGAGAGAAATATCGATATTGGGGATCACAGGGAGTTAAAAATAGTTCGGGCATAAGCATTAAGGGTAGAGCGGACGATAATAGTTTATTCTATTACGAAATTCCGCAATAAAAGGGGTTTTTAAATAAAATTTATTTTCAAATACTAATTAATAACAATGAAGACCACTCCGCGATGGGTGGTCTGAAAAGTTAGGTAAACAAAAGGTAAACATTGTAGTTGTAAACCATTGATATATCAATGTTGTAGTATGTCCTCCTGGTACGTCTAAGGGTTCAGATAGAATAAGTTTGAACCAACTGAAAAGCGTTTTAAATCCTTTGATATAAAGGGTTTGAAGCGTTTTTTATTTTTTGATAATACGAGAAAAAGATAGGAAATGTAGCGAGAAGACGCTACTTGTTTGTTCTGAATCGAACTCCCCTGTTTTTTTTAAGACGTGAAGATGGTAGTACTTTATTTAATATAAATAATTCGGGAAACAGTAATAAATAAAAAAACGGGAAAAGCATTCTAATTTCGATTTTTCCCACTCTTGCATCATCAAAAGGAAAAGAAGCAAGAATACCTATAGCTGAAAACGTGGTCTGAATCAATTATTTCAAATAATTTATGAACGTAGGAAACAACAAAAGCGTTTAACATTGGTTGTATCAAAATGTTTAATTGCAAGCTAGAAATATAAAAAATAGCGCATCTTATTGATACGCACGACGAATGGCCATCTATCTGGAATTTTTTCGGATAGATGGCCATTTTGCACATGAGGCTTGATATTACTCGACCAAGACATGTAATCATTTAAAATCTTTGGCTACCTGTGATATGCCAAATCAGTTTACAACAGTAATATTTACACGCCCAAAAGAATGCGCAACATATCCATTACGTGACGATTTACTGTGTCAAAAGGTATTCAAAATCAAGTGTGAAAAGGATATTCGAAAGATTCAGCATGAGATTGTTCTCATAATTTATGTGCTCTCAATACAAGTGAAACATACTGTTTTCCTTCAACATACATATGTCGAATAGCAATATTGTGCTAATATTTCGAAACATCCTCTAGAGTCAAATGTATTAAAAATAGATATAATCGCTGTATCACACTAATCGATTAATAAATTACTAAATTATTAATTGAGTGATTGAAAGCGCTTTAATAGAGGACTAGAGGGAGGTTTTTGAGTCATTTAGTTTATTTTTTTAGATATAAATATCTGAAAAATCAGAAAAAGAGAGGGGAAATTCTGATGAATGGACAAACATATAGGATGGATGACGCTCCGCTAAATAAGTTTCATATAAGGATCACAGCACTTACATTTGGTTCTAATTTTTCTGATGGATATGCACTTGGAATCATCGGGATGGCTCTTAGCCTCCTTGGTCCGCAAATGCACTTTGGTTCATTTTGGACTGGATTAATTGGAAGCTCAGCCTTAATCGGATTATTCATTGGTAGCCTTTTTCTTGGGGGACTTTCTGATAAAATTGGCAGGCAGAAAATCTACTTATCTAATTTTGTCATTATCACAGTAGCATCAGCTTTGCAATTTTTTGTAACTGATCCAGTCACACTTTTCATACTGCGGATCTTAATCGGCGTTGCCCTTGGAGGAGATTATGCAGTAGGTTCTACTTTACTCGCAGAATTTTCACCAAGAAAGTACAGAGGCATTTTATTATCATCCTTAAATGCTATATGGACATTAGGCTATGTCTCTGCCAGTGTTGTAGGATATTATCTTGGAAAGATGGGACCGGACTCGTGGCGCTGGATGCTTGTTAGTGCAGTGATCCCTGCTGTAATTGTGTTAGTTATGCGTATTGGAACTCCTGAATCTCCAAGATGGCTTGTGAAAATGGGAAGAAATGAAGAGGCAAAAGAAATTGTTAGAAAATATATTGGCCCTAATGCTGTAATGGATGAAAATATCTCGCAAAATACTGCCGCTAATTATGGTATAAAGGATCTTTTCAACAAACATCTTTGGAAACGAACTGCTTTTGGCGGTCTATTCTATACATGTCAGGTAATTCCTTATTTCGCTATTTTTACTTTCCTGCCGACAATTTTAGAAGCAATGGGCTTTGAAGAGACCTTTACTGTTGATATGCTGTTAAATCTATTCCTTCTTGTGGGGGCAATCGCTGGTGTATGGTGTACCGAAAAGCTTTCACGCAGAGGTTTTACCATTTATTCATTTATTATCCTAACTATCTCCTTATTTATTTTAAGCCTTATGCCAGCAGGTTCAAATGGTTTTGTTATCATGGTGTTTGCCATCTTCACTTTTGTAATGGCAGCAGCTGGCAATCTTACACTGGTTTATCCAGCAGAATTATTCCCAACCGAAGTCCGTGGAACAGGAGTTGGGTTAGTCACAGCGATAAGCCGTATCGGTGCAGCAATTGGAACATTCCTTTTACCGGTTAGTGTAAGCTCTTTTGGAATGACTGCATCTATGATAACCTTGTCAGTTATCTTATTAATCGGAACGGTTGTCTCGATTGCATGGGCACCAGAAACGAAATCACTTGGCTTGAATGAAGCAAGTAATCCGAATCTGGACGTTGCCACTAGCCTAAATAGAGAGGGAAAGAGCGTTGAAGTAAGTAGATAACATTTATTTCTTGGTCATATTGGAACTTGAAGGGAGTAGGTAGGGAATATGAATACAACTATATCAAAAATCCACCCAAAGGAAATCAAAAGAGTTACACTAGGTGCAGGGGATATTTCCATAAATGAACTCATTGCTGTAGCTAGATATGATGCCGAGGTTTTATTTTCACAGGATTACCGTGAACGGGTAAATCTTTCACGGTCGGTCATCGAAAAGTTTTTAGATGAAGAACGGGTCATTTACGGGGTCACAACAGGATTTGGCAGTAACGTAACTGAAACTATCTCCACAGAAGATGCCGAGATTCTTCAGAAAAATATTATTCGTTCTCATGCAGTATCAGTCGGTGACCCGTTGGAAAAGGAAGTGGTAAGAGCCATCCAATTTATGATTTTGGTAAATTTAGGGAATGGTTTCTCTGGTGTAAAGTTAGCGACTTTAGAACTTTTAAGGTCGCTACTAAATCATCAAATTATTCCTTTTGCCCCTGGAGAAGGCTCGGTGGGGTATTTAGCTATTGAAGCCCATATGGCCTTAGTGTTAATGGGGGAAGGAAAAGCATGGTACAATGGTGAGCTTATTCCAGGGAATGAAGCTTTAGAAAAAGCTGGTTTACAGCATGTTTCATTGGGCTGCAAGGAAGGATTATCCTTAACAAATGGATCGACTTCGGTCACAGCTGTCGCTTCATTAGCTCTTTATAATAGTATTCAGGCAGTAAAAACAGCGGATATTGCAGGTGCCATGTCACTAGAAGCATTAAAGGGAACCATTAAAGCCTTTGATCCAAGAATCCATTCAGTTAAAAGGCATGAAGAGCAAGCTATCACAGCACGAAATATAGTAAAAATACTGGAACACAGTGAGATTGCTGAAAAATATCAGGATTACAGAGTACAGGATGCCCTTAGCCTGAGATGTATTCCTCAAGCTCATGGAGCTGTAAAAAAGGTTTTAAAAGATGCAGAATTAACCATCAGCAATGAAATGAACTCAACAAGTGACAATCCAATTATTATCACCGAGGATCAGGGGGATGCCCTAATGGTTGGAAATTTTGATGGATCATTCGTTGGTATCTATGCGGATACGATGGCCATAGCGATGGCTAATCTTGCGAAGGTTTCAGAGAGAAGGCTAGACCGACTCGTCAACTATCATGTAAGTGAGCTTCCGAGCTTTCTCGTAGCAAAGCCAGGCTTAAATAACGGTTACATGATTCCACAGTATACAGCGGCTGGGCTGCTTAATGAAATAAGGGTTCTTGTTCATCCCGCAACTGTTGATAATACACCAACCAGTGCAAATCAAGAGGATGTGGTCAATTTTGCTTATTTTGCGGCAAAAAAGGCCTATCAAATTTCTAAAAAGCTGGAGTATATTTTAGCACTTGAATTGATGGCGGCTGTTCAAGCATTGGATTTTCATCAACCTTTAAAACCTTCACCTGTCAGCCAAAAGGTTTATGACCTCATCAGAAGTGCCGTTCCAACTGTAGAAGAAGATCGATATTTTTATCCGGATATTCAATTTATTACTAATCTTATTCATGAAGGAGAAATCCTAAAAACTGTCGAATTGATAATTGGAAAACTAGATTGGTAGGAACATCAAGAATAATGGAAGCTTTTTTACTCATCTTCATTCGAGTAGAAAAGTTTCCTTTCTATTTGGGGGCTTAGAATATGATGGAAGAACTGACACAAATATCTTTTTCACAACTATTGCTTTCAGGAACCTTTGTACACGTGGCACCTTTTGAAGTTTTACAGGAAATGTACGGCGTGAATATTCAGCCTAATGTAGTTGTTTTAGTTTCGATGGATCGCTATCCAGATTTAGCTGAGGAAAAACCGCTTGAATGGAAAATGAAGATTGGACGAAGGCTTGTAGAAGAATTAGACACCATCTTACCTATCCCATTTTTAAGGATATGGATCGAAGAGGGCGTTCTTGCCCTTTTACTGGATTTTCATGAGGTAAATCCACAAGATAGAAAGAGGTATGTTCTTTTACTGGCCGAAATGATTCAAAAAACCTCAGATCAAAATGGCATACATGTTTCGATTGGTATTGGTAATTTTTACGATGATCCTATATCCCTCATTTATTCTTTTGAAGAGGCGAAAAAATCAATGTCCGGAAGGTTTTTTCAAGGGAATAAATTAATTTTTCATACCGATATGAGAAAAAACATGATTGAATCATTAATGATTCCTTTAACGAAAGAGAAGTCGGAACTACTTTCGATCGTTAGAATCGGGCACACAGAAGGAGTCGTGACCCAAATGAAAGGAATCATGAATAGAGTTGCAGAGATTTATAACTATAATGAAGATGTTTTTAAATCAGAGGTTATTGACCTTCTTATGATGATGTCTAGAATTGTGTTAGAAGTCGGAGTAAGTCCTGTCTCGATTTTGACCAATACGGCAAATGTGATTCAAGATCTCTATCATATGATCCGATATGACAAATTTGCTATGAAAGTTTGTCATTATGCAGAATGGTTAACCGAGCAGGTAGAAAAAATATATATTGGTGATGTTTCACCCACTATTAAACATGCGATACGTTATATGAAAGAGAATCATCAAAAAGAAGTTTCTTTAGACGATATCGCTCATTATTGTCATTTAAGCAGATATCATTTTAGTCATCTTTTTAAAAAAGAAGTTGGAATTAGTGTTATGGATTTTTTTAATAAACTTAGAATTGATAAATCCTTATTTTATTTAGAAAAAACTGAATTTCCCGTACATGAAATTGCTAATCAAGTGGGTATCTATGATTCCAATTATTTTAGCAGATTGTTTAAAAAATATATGAAATCCAGCCCCACAGAATATCGGCATCTAATGAGGAAAATTTAAAAATTTATTAGGTGTCCTGCTGTATGCCTTTATATAACAGCAATAGTCAAAAAAGAGTTTCTTATTTAATCAAGAATTGAGTACAATTATTGAATAACACTTAGATTTAAACTACTTTATTGTTATTTTATTAAGTAAAGTGAAGTATCTTACAGAAAAAATTCAAACAACTATTTAAAACCCCGTACTAATTTTAGAACGAGGTTATGCTTGTTACCGCTTTTTTTGTTTTGTGGTTTTCGATTAGATTCGATTGAACATTTTAAGGTGAATACACGAATCCAGAGTGAGACTTTCAGAATCACGATAATTGCCATGAACGTAGCTGTACAACATTTAGGTGATTGAGCATGGGAACTTCTCAAATGCAGTAGGCATAAGCTGATATATATGCCGAATGGAAAGGGTGTCTTGTTCATGTTTCCTTATCCTCAATTTCCCTACCGCGATTATAGATCTATGTCCAACAGTTTTTATTACGCCCCTTATTGGTCGCCCTGGAGCAATGGTGCCCCTGAATTAGATGAAAGACACCTTTTGCCCTCACAGCAACGGCTTACTTTCGTGCTTGTGCATGGTTCTTGGGCTGATGCTCACTTCTGGGATGGAGTAGCGGCAGAGTTACGCAGTCGTGGGCATGATGTTTATACACCTGAATACGCAGGTCACGGTGAAGATCCGAATAAAAATGTCACACATGCGATGATTACGAAGTCTGTCGTTGATTTTATTACAAAATGGAATCTATATAACTTTGTTCTCGTCGGGCACAGTTTCGGAGGATCAGTCATTCAAAAGGTTGCAGAACAGGTTCCGGATCGTATTAAGCGACTGGTCTTCTGGGACGCGTTCGTACTGAAAGATGGAAAATCAGTTGCTGACGAATTCTCGCCCCAAATGATACAAGGTTTTGAACAGCTCAGAGCCAGCTCGAAGGACGATACGATTTCTATGCCGTTTTCCCTATTTCGGGATTCGTTCGTCAATACGGCCTCTTTGGAGGAAGCTATACGGATGTATGAAAGTGTTACTCCGGAACCGGCTAAGCCGCTTTTCGAGAAACTGGATCTTAAAACGTTCTACTCGCTACCTACGTCCAAAAGCTATGTCTATTTCTACCAAGACAACGCATTGCCACGAGGAGAGAATTACGGCTGGCATCCGAATATGTCTAGTCGGCTCGGGCAGTTTCGCCTAATTGTAGGTGATGGTGACCACTTTACGGACACACGTACAAGGCCGGCTATGGTGGCACAGAAGTTTTACGAGGCAGGTCGTGACTGAGCAGGATTAATGTAATGATTAGCATTAATAATCCATAAAAATTTTGAGATTTATACCGCTGTAAAGTTATGTACCTCTGAAGACAAATCGGGGTTCAGAAAGAACAAGTTTAAACAAACTGAAAAGAGCTTCAAAACCTTTATTATCAAGGTTTGAGGCGCTTTTCTTTTTTGAGAAAATGTAATTTATTGCACTTAACCTCTATTGGATCTAGTGGACTTTCTCACTTAATCATTTTTAATGCCATTCTCCATCCGTAAAGATTCTTTTGTAAATTAGAATAATTTATATAAAAAACGGAAAGAAATATGTGTAAAAATGATGGAGTTGATAGTCATGGATTTTGATAAAGAGTTAGAAATATACTGCTACAGCTGTCGTAAAAAAACTATATTTACACGTAAAGATATGCATAGTAAAAGTGGGGTAGATAGTCACTGTAGTGAATGTTCAGGTATTTGGTTTGAATGGCAAAATCGAGCCGTTGAGAGAGAAATGGAAAAGTGGATTGAATATAATAAAGGGCTCGTAAATTAGCAGAGTCAATGATACTAGTTGAATATAAAACAATTTCAAATCTAAATACGTACCAATCCATATGTCTCAGAAACGAGAGAAGCGTAAACCTATAAAAAGGGTTATAATATAATAGGAAGAAACTCAATAAAGAGAGATGGATTTTAAAATGAACGAACAATTAGTAGATTGGATTACACGTTTTCAAAAGGAGAAAGATATAGAAGCACTCGCAAACTTAAAAGACTATTGCTACTATATGATTGAACCTTTAATTGAGGAATTTACGGAGAAATACGGTGAAGATGCTGGGGAATTATTACGGTTAAAATGGGATAAGCGTTTTTATTTTATTTTTACAAAGTATCAATTAAATGTAGGACTGCCTTTAGATTCTTTTGTTAAAAATACATACCGCTTTTATTTTATGCAGGTTTTGAAAAAGGCTGGCTATTGAATAAATATATCATTAAAAAATCCTTGTCTCGTGTAAAAACAAGACAAGGATTTTTGTGCTCTTAGGGAGATTAACTGCCTGTAAAAGCCTCTAATCACCAGTAGGGGATGAAGAAAACCATCTACTGATGAAAGGTACATTTTTATTGATACACAATATCTTCTGCGAGGTGGGTAAATACCTCACCGATGATGGAGTCTTCGTCATAAACGGAAGAACCTGTATTTTCCTCAGGTTGGGCAAATGGAATTTGAGCGATGATACTTGACTGAAGCTCATCTGCTAATTTTTCTGCGCCACCTTGACCGAATAAATAGTTCTTTTCACCATTTGAATTTTCAAAGTAAGCCATGTTTTCAACAACACCAAGAATCGTGTGTTTCGTATGTTGAGCCATAAGACCTGCACGAGAAGCAACATGAGAAGCTGCAAGGTGTGGTGTTGTTACAATAATTTCCTGCGCTTGTGGGATCATTGCTGCCATATCAATGGCTACATCTCCTGTACCCGGTGGTAAGTCAATAAGGAGATAATCTAATTCATCCCAATGTGTATTAACAAGGAAATTACGAATCCATTTGTTGAGCATTGGGCCACGCCACATGACAGGTTGGTTTTCGTTTGTGAAAAAACCCATCGACATGATTTTTACACCATGACTTATTACCGGAATAGCAGTTTGGTCAATCATTGTTGGCTTTTGTTGAACCTTCATCATGGCAGGAATACTGAATCCGTATATGTCGGCGTCTAAAATACCTACACGTTTACCAAGACGGGCAAGAGCTACTGCTAAGTTAATCGTCACGGTAGATTTACCGACGCCACCTTTACCACTAGTAACTGCTATAAATTTGACACCAGAATCGGGTAGAAGCATTTTAGGCATTCCTTTATCCGTAACTTTTTCTGATTTTAAAGTAGCTGTTAAACTACGACGTTCTTCATCCGTCATAGAACCAAATTTAATGGAGACTTTTGATGCACCGATTGCTTTCAACGCTTCTTCAATATCTTGTTGGATTTTGGCTTTCAAAGGACATCCTTGAATAGTCAAGATAATATCAAGTGAGATATCCGTACCGTTGACTTGAATATTGCGTACCATATTCAAGTCAACGATGCTTTTATGAAGTTCTGGGTCATCGATTTTCTGTAAAGTTTTTAAAATGTGTTCGTTCGTTAGCATATCAGAATCCACCTTCCTATTTTAGGCCTTTGCCAAGCCCTTTTAAGAAGTGAGCGCCAAAATTTACAGCACGATTAACATCAGGATCGTTTAGCATTTTGAACAGCTTAAAAGCACTAACTTTTTCATCAGATTCAACAGCTTTGTTCGCTTCATCTAAGCCTGAATTTAAGCCTTCAATTAGCTTTGTTGTTGTTTCTGGGTTCAGTTCGGTTAATGCTCCCGCAACACCCATTAAGTTGTTGATGATATTCGTAACAGGCTTACGAGTTAATTGACCAAGAGCAATATGGGTAACTTCTTCTTTTGCTTCAAGTAGTTTCGTAGCTGCTTCTAGTGCTCCAATATCATTTAGTTCTGCCATGATCGTAAAGACCTGGTTAACCATTTCTTCATTCTCAGAAAGAAGTTG
>Ga0209025_1001144_pt1 | contig 37770 bp, 35 predicted proteins | sample AraplaMF_Col_mLB_FD_184256 | JGI IMG/M metagenome (GOLD analysis project Ga0209025, IMG submission 184256) | Arabidopsis root microbial communities from the University of North Carolina, USA - plate scrape MF_Col_mLB (SPAdes) (version 2) | ecosystem: Host-associated > Plants > Roots > Endosphere... | reverse complement strand
CGAAGTCGGCCTGCAGCGCCGGGTCGGTCATGGCGTTGCCGCCGTACTTGATGACGATGGTCTTGCCGTGGAACTTGCGGATGTACGGCAGCGCCTGGGCCAGGATCTCGGCCTTGTCGCGCGGGGGAATGTTGAGGACGGGGTCGGTCATGGGCGGTCAGGCTCCGGGACGGTGAACGATGGGACGGGATTCTCGCAAAGAGAAACGATCAGGGGCGCAGCCAGCGCGGCACCTTGAATCGCACGATCATGAGGTAGGCGCCGACGTAGGTCGTGACGAACAGAAGACAGAAGAACATCAGCACCCAGGTGTTGTTCCAGAACAGCACCGCGGGCACCACCGACATCGCGGCGAAGATCCACAAGTAGGGCGAGGTGCGGTTGTTGCGCGCGAGCAGCTGGCGCGCCTCGTCGTCGGCGAAGGCCACGCGCACGATGCGGCGGAAGATCAGCTGGTGGAAGTGCAGCGCGTCGGCCGTGCCCGGCGACTGGCCGCGCGCGAGCTTGCGGTAGATGGAGAACAGGGTCTCCCACACCGGATAGATGAGCAGCAGCATCGGGAACCAGGGCGAGACCACGCGGTGGCGCTGCACCAGCGTCACGCAGGCCACCGCGATCACCATGCCCCAGACGTACGCGCCGCCGTCGCCCGCGAAGATCTTGCCGCGCGGATAGTTCCAGATCAGGAAGCCGAAGGTCGCGCCGACCAGGCAGACCATCATGGCCGCGAGCTGGCGGTCGCCGAGCTGCAGCGCCACATGCGAGATGGCGAGGCAGACCAGCACCGCCACCGTGCCCGCGAGGCCGTTGTAGCCGTCGATGATGTTGAAGGCATGCGGCAGGCCGCCGATGGCGAGCGCGGCGAACAGCACCGAGGCATAGGGCACGGCCGCGAGCCAGCCGTCGAGCAGCGGGATGCCGGTGCGCGCGAGGCTCAGGCCGTGCACCCAGCACACCAGCAGCGCCGCGCCCAGGGTGAGCATCAGGCGCCAGCGCACCTGCACGCGCTGCGTGACGTCCTCGACGATGCCGCCGAGCACGGCCGGCAGGATGCAGACCAGCATCAGCATCGAGGCCGACACGGGCCACGAGACGTTGAACGGATCGGTGCCCGTGATGCCGGCCGCGAGCCAGGCCACGCCCATGCCGAGGATGATGCCCGCGCCCCCGAGCCGCGGCACGTGGCCCTTGTGGAAGCGCTGCGGCATGTCGGCACCGTACAGCCGCGCATGGCGGCGCGCGCGGCGCATGAAGATCTGGACCGCGAAGGCGGCGACGAAGAAGCTGATGACGATCAGGGCAATCATGGGTGGTAACGGGGCCCCTAGAATCCCCGGGCGAAATTAGACCATGGCCATCCCCGCTACGACCTCCCCCGCCGTCACGATTTCGATCGTGAGCCATGGGCAGCTCGAGCTCGTGCGACCGCTGCTCGACCAGATCGACCGCTTCAGCCGCGCGCAGGTGGCCAAGGTGGTGCTGACGCTGAACATCCCCGAGTCCGACGCCCCACTGGCCGGCGCCGCCTGGGGCTTCGCGCTCGAACGCATCGAGAACGCGCAGCCCAAGGGCTTCGGCGCCAACCACAACCAGGCCTTCGAGCGCTGCGCCACGCCATGGTTCCTGGTGCTCAACCCCGACATCCGCTTCGATGCCGACGTGCTGGCGCCGTTGATCGCCCTGGCCGCGCCCGATGCGGGGCTGCTCACGCCGCGCATCATGGAGCCCGGCAAGCGCGAGCCCGAGCAGCACCGCGACATCCTCACGCCGCTGGAGATCCTCACCCGCAAGAAGCCCGGCTATGCGCGCCCGGCCGTGCCGGCCTGGGTGCCGGGCCTGTTCATGCTGTTTCGCGCCGAGGCCTATGCCGCCATCCACGGCTTCGACGAACGCTTCTTCATGTACGGCGAGGACTTCGACATCTGCGCGCGGATGCGATTGGCCGGCTGGCGGCTGCAGGTCGGCGAGCAGCTGCGCGCACGCCACGACGCCCAGCGCGCGAGCCATCGCAGCAGCAAGTACCTCTACTGGCATGTCACCAGCCTGCTGAAGATCTGGAGCTCGGGCGCGTTCTGGCGTTATCGCCGGCTGCGTCGCTCCGGCGCCTGAGCGGGGCGAAAAGCGTTTGCGGGGACAATGGGGAACGAAAAAAGCAAGCGCGCCTTCACAGCAACGATGACGACGACAACGACGAGCCCTACGCCCCACGACGCCCACCTGGTCCACCCCAAATACCGCCCGGACATCGACGGGCTGCGCGCCGTGGCGGTGCTCTCGGTCCTGGGCTACCACGCGTTCCCGCAGTGGATCAAGGGCGGCTTCATCGGCGTCGACATCTTCTTCGTCATCTCGGGCTTCCTGATCACCACGATCATCCTGGGCAGCTTCGAGGGCGACGGCTTCAGCTACCGCGAGTTCTACGCCCGGCGCGTCAAGCGGATCTTTCCGGCGCTCGCGCTGGTGCTGGCGGCGTCGCTGGCCTTCGGCTGGTACACGCTGCTGCCGCACGAATGGGAGCAGCTCGGCAAGCACGTGGCCGCGGGCGCGGGTTTCGTGTCGAACTTCGCCTTCTGGAGCGAGGCCGGCTACTTCGACAATGCCGCCGAAACCAAGCCGCTGCTGCACCTGTGGTCGCTGGCCATCGAAGAACAGTTCTACATCTTCTGGCCCGTGCTGCTGGGCCTGGCGTGGAAGCGCAAGTGGCGCGTGCTGACCGTGCTGGGCATCGTGGCGGGCCTCTCGTTCCTCCTCAACGTCGGAACGATCCACAGCCACCGCACCGCGGCGTTCTACTCCCCGCTGTCGCGCTTCTGGGAACTGATGCTCGGCGGCATGCTCGCCTACGCACGGCTGCACCGGCCAGCGCCGAAGCCCGGCTGGGGCCGCCATGCCCAGTCGATCGCGGGGGTGGCGCTGATCGTGCTGGGCCTGTGCTTCATCCGCGGGGGCAAGGCCTTCCCGGGCTTCTGGGCGATCCTGCCGACGCTGGGCGCCTTCTTCTGCATCGCGGCCGGTCCGAGCGGCGTGCTGAACCGCTACGTGCTGGCCTCGCGGCCGATGGTGTGGGTGGGGCTGATCAGCTATCCGCTGTACCTCTGGCACTGGCCGCTGCTGAGCTACGCGCGCATCATCGAGGGCGACCTGCCCTCCGAAGGCATGCGCGCGCTGATGCTCGCCATCGCGTTCGTGCTCGCCTGGCTGACCTATCGCTTCGCCGAGCGCCATGCGCGCCGCAGCGAGAACCCGGCGGTCACCGCCGCCCTGACGGCCGTGATGGTGGGCTTCGTGCTGCTCGGCCTGCTGGCCACCACGCGCTACTACGTGGGCCGCCACAGCGATCCCTACTTCGTCAAGACCGCGGCCGCCGCCAAGGACTGGGCCTATCCCGACGGCCTGAACCCGATCAAGGTCGATGGCGAAGTGGTCATGCAGATCGGCCACGGCAAGCGCAGGGTGCTGCTCTTCGGCGACAGCCACATCGAGCAGTACGGGCCGCGCGCCGTCGAGTTGTCGAAGACCTCGCCGGACACGCTGGACTCGCTCTCGTTCGCGACCTGGGGGGCCTGCCCGCCCATTCCCAATGTGGTCGACGAGGGGAACAGCGTGTGCGCCGAGCGCAGGGATGGCGGCATGCGCCTCGCGGTGAGCGACAAGTTCGACGCCGTGGTTTTCGGCGGCTGCTGGAACTGCTACTTCACCGAAACCGGCAAGCCCGATGCGAAGACCGCCAAGGCGGATCGCTACTACTTCTTCGACGGCAAGAACAAGCACCGCTTCATGGGCGGCGGCGGCGTCGACATGGCGCTCGCGATGCTCGAGACGGTGCTGACCAATCTCGCCAAGCACAAGCAGGTCTACCTGGTGCTGGACCACCCGACCAGCAACGGTTTCGGCCCCGAGGAGTTCGTCAAGGGCGGGCGCCTCGGCGACATGACGGTGGGCCGCATGTCGCCAACGGCGCCGTGGGACCCGAAGCAGAAGGCACTGCACGAGCGCATGCGGCAGATCGCCGAGCGCAGCGGCGCCATCGTGATCGACCCGATCCCCACCCTGTGCGACAAGGACTGGTGCACGCGCGCCGACGCCGACGCCACGCCGATCTACAAGGACGCCGGCCACCTGCGCGCCGAGTACGTGCGCAAGTTCGCGACCTTCATGGACCCCGCCATGACCTCCGGGCCGGCCGCGGCACCCCGTTAGCCGAGGCCTGCGACTCCCGGCGAAGGCCCGCCGCAGCACGCGCGGGCCTCGCTCAGGACTTGTAGACCTTGCGCAGGTTGCGAATGATCGGCAGCCGCGTGAGCGCGCCGATGAAGCGGATGATTCCCGGCGTGCTGTGGCGCAGCAGGAACACCGTGATCCACAGCCGCAGCTTCTTCTTGCGCCCCACGTAGGGATTCGCGAACACGACCGCCGCGTACTCGTCGAGCACGGCACTCATCTCGTCGCGGTACTGGTCGTCCTTCTTGATGGCCTCGATCACCTCGTTCACGAAGAACACCTGGAAGCGGGGCATCAGGTATTCGCGAAGGTAGTAGCGGCCGCGCTGATGCTCGTCGGGGAACATCTGCAGCAGCTTCTTGAAGTACTTGAAGCGGCTGCGCAGCATGCGGATGCTGAACGAGGTGCTCGCGGTGTGGATGCACCACACCGTGACCGCCTTGTCGACGAAGTGATTGCTGTAGCCCTTGCGGAAGATGCGCAGGAACAGGTCATCGTCCTCGTAGCCCATGAACTGGGGATCGAAGCCGCCGACCGCGTCGAAGGCCTTGCGGCTCACCAGCGCGGCGGAAGGCAGCACGAACATGTCGTTGCGCAGAAGATCGAAGATGCTGCGCTTCGGATGCGTCGAGTGCTCCTTGATGACGCCGGTGCGGATCACGTTGCCGTCGCCGTCGGCCTCGTAGAGGTCGGCATAGATGTAGCCGAACAGCCGGTCATCCGCCGGGATCGAGGTCACCAGGGTCTCGATGTGGTTGGGAAGATAGAAGTCGTCCTGGTCGAGGAAGCAGATGAAGGGCGCGCTCGAGGCCGCCACGCCGGCATTGCGCGCCGAACCCTGGCCACCGTTTTCCTTGTCGAGGATGCGGAACGGGTACCGGAGCGCCAGGGCATCGAGCGCGGCCCGCTCCTCGGGGCGCGAACCGTCGTTGACCACGATCACTTCGCTGGCGGGCATGGATTGCTCGAACACGCTGCGCACGGAACGCTCGATGAAATCGGCGCCGTTGTAGAACGGGATGATCACCACGACATCCGGTGGGATGCCGCTCGGGTCGGCAGGATTGGGGACCAGGGAAGCGTTCATGGTGGTCATCTGTTGTAGTTGTCGGTTCAACCCGGATCTAGACGGATTCGAAGAGGTCGCGGACCACGCCGCGAAAGCCCCGGCCGAACTTGTCGTAGCGGCCCGTCATGGCTTCGCGCAGGATCGGCAGGCAGCGCGCGATCCGGGACGCCGGCAGCGCAGCCCTGAAGCGCTGGTGTTCGATCTTGCCACGCACCTTGTCGATGGCGACCGGATCGACGCGCCCGCCCAGTTCGAGCAGCTTGGCCAGGAGCAGATCGGCCTTGGCGCCGCGCTCCGCGTGGATGGTGCCGCGCGAGGCCAGCGCCTTGCGCACCTTGCCCATGAAGCTGTCGCGCCGCGCGCCGATCTGGTTGGACTCGTGCTGCCGGTACTCGATCAGCGCATCCTGGAGCAGGTCGACCCGTCCGATCGCCGAGGCGACGATCGCCAGCCACTCGTCGTGCACCCATTCCACGGGAAGCGGTACCGCGGCGTCGACCAGCGAACGCCGGAAGATGGCCGTCGCGCCCGTGACGAGGTTGCGCCGCAGGAACACGTCGAATGCCGCTCCCCCATGCACCCGCTCGATCTCGGAGGGGGTCACCTCCAGCGCGTAGAACAGCGATTGACCAAGGTCCTTTCGCTTCGCATCCACCAGCCGCGCGTCCGTGTGCAGCAGCAGCAGGTTCGGGTCCTGTTCGAAGAGCGGAACCATCCTGGCCAGCCGGTCGGGCATCCACACGTCGTCCTGGTCGCTGAGCGCGATCAGCTCGTGGCTGCAGGCCCGGATGGCCTGTTCGAAGTTCTTGACGACACGCAGCGCCACCGCGTTCTCGAACACGCGCAACGGTATCGCGCGGCCCGATTCGGCCGCGCATTCGGCGACCGTGGCCCGCACCACCTCGATCGAGCCGTCGCTCGACGCGTCGTCGGACAGGACGATTTCCGCCGGCGGCACGGTCTGCAGGCAGATGCTGCGCACCTGCTCGCGCAGGAAGCGCGCGCCGTTGTGCGTGCACAGCGCAACGGAAACCTGGATAGGATGGAGATTGCTCATGGGTTGCTCGCTCTTCGAAGCGCTGCCCGTCGATTCGTTATTCGCGGACGCTTTTTTGTTCTGCCAGCCACCGGCGGCTGGGGTCTGGCGTGCAGCCTGATCAGCGCCGGTAAAATTATCGCCCACTTCACTCGCAACCCAGTGGACCCTGACCCCGGGACGCGGCTTTCGCGTCCCGGCCTGCGTTTGCCAAAGACGATCGCCGACCGGGCCATTCACGGAAAGAGAAACCTCGCTTGACTACCATAGGCGATCAGAAGCTGGCGGCCATCGCTGCCCAGCCCCCCCTCCCAATCAGCCGCAACACCGGTGCCTCAGCGGCCGGCGGCTCCCTGCACACATGAGCCAAGTCCATTCCAACCTCCACCGTGGCGCCTGGGCCGACTGGTGGGACGGCACCCGAAGACCCGACATCTGGTGGACCCTCGCGTGGTTCGACATCGTCCTGCGCTACCGCCGCTCCCTGCTCGGCCCGCTGTGGCTGACCCTGAGCATGGGCATCATGATCGGCGGCATGGGGCCGCTCTACAGCGGCCTGTTCGGCACCGAGCTCTCGCGCTTCTTCCCGCACCTGGCACTGGGCGTCATCTTCTGGGGGTTTTTCTCCAACATCGTGACGGATGCGTGCCATTCCTTCGTGAATTCGGCCCACTACCTCAAGCAGGGCTACTTTCCGATCACGCTGTTCGTCTGGCGCAGCCTGTCGCGCAACATCATCCAGTTCGGTCACCAGATCGTGCTTTACGTGCCGGTCGCGCTGTGGGCCGGCATCTCGCTGTCCTGGCATGCGCTGCTGTTCGTGCCGGCTTTCCTGCTCCTGATCATCAATGCGCACGCCGTCGGGCTGGTGCTCGGCCTGGTGTGCACGCGTTTTCGCGACGTGACGCAGATCGTCACGAGCATGATGCAGATGCTGATGTTCCTCACCCCGGTCTTCTGGCTGCCCGAGAACCTGCCGGGACGTGCCCGCTACGTGCTCTGGAACCCGCTGGCGCAGATGCTCGACCTGCTGCGCACGCCGCTGATGGGTGGCATACCGGACATGCACCACTGGCTGGCGATCGCAGGCTGGACCGTCGTCAGCGTGGTCTGCGCCAGTCTGCTGTTCATCAAGTACCGCCGCCGCGTCGTCTACTGGCTCTGACCCATGGCTCTGATTTCCCTCAAGAACGTTTCGGTCAACTTCCCCATCTACGGGGCCGGCGCGAGTTCGCTGCGCAAGACCCTGGCTGCCTCCGTGACCGGCGGGCGGCTCGGCAAGGAGACGGGCGTGACCGTCGTGCAGGCGCTCAGCGACATCAGCATCGAGCTCAACAGTGGCGACCGGCTGGGCCTGATCGGCCACAACGGCGCCGGCAAGTCGACGCTCCTGCGTACGCTGGCCGGCGTCTACGAGCCCTCCTCGGGCGAGTTCACGCGGCAAGGCACCGTCGCCAGCCTGATCGACCCGGTGCTGGGCATCGAAGTCGATGCCAGCGGCTTGGAGAACATCATGCTGCGCGGCCTGGTCATGGGCATGAGCCGCAAGCGGGTGGAGCAGCTCACGCAGGACATCTGCGAATTCAGCGGCCTGGGCGAATACGTGAACATGCCCGTGCGCACCTACTCCACCGGCATGCTGATGCGCCTGGCCTTCTCGATCTCGACCAGCATCGAGGCCGACATCCTGCTCATGGACGAATGGCTGTCGGTCGGTGACGCCGAGTTCACCGAAAAGGCCGAGCGGCGCATGCGCGAAGTGGTGGCCAAGTCCGGCATCCTGGTGCTGGCGTCGCACTCCCCCGACCTGATTTCCAAGGAGTGCAACCGCGTGATCCGCCTGGAGCACGGGCGGATCGTGGAGGCCTGAGGAAGAAAAAGGCGCCCGGCGGCGCTCGAGCAGCTAGGCGATCTGCAATGCGTTGAGGATCGCGCCGGTCTGGTGTTGCCAGCCGAACTTCAGCAGCGCGTCGCGCCGGGCCGCTGTCGCCATCGCTTCGTAGCGCTCGGCACCGTGATCCACGGCTTGCAGGATCGCCGAGGTCCACTCGTGGGCCTTCGCCAGGTAGCCGTTTTCACGGTGCTGAATGGCACGACGGTAAGTGAAGCTCGGCGAGGCAATGCTCAAGGTACCCACGCTCGCCGCTTCGAAGTACTTCAACTCGGACTTGCAGTCGGTGAAAGCATTCGATTGCAACGGCATGAGATTGAACTCGACCGTTCCGAGCAGCCGCTGCAGGTTCACATAGTCGTGGAACGGCTGCCGGCTCACGCGGTCGGAGAACGCCCGCATCGCGGGGCCGTGGTCGATATAGCCCACCACCATCACTTCGACTTGGGGCCGCTGGGCGAGCACCTCGACCAGCGCCGGCTCCACGATCGCGTAGTCCAGGCGGTGCGACGGCGAGCCGCTGAAGTAGCCCAGGGTGATCTTGCCATCGCCCGAGAAGTGCATGCGCTGCTTCTCCGCGAAGACTTTCTCCGCGAGCGCGAGCTGCTCCCTGTTCATGAAGTTCGGGACCACGGACACGGGAAGGCCCGAGTAATCCGCGAGCTTGCGGGCCAGGAAATCGTTGGTCGTGATCGCGCCGTCGCACAGCCTCAAGGTCTGCCCCATGCGGGAGATCATGGCGAACCAGTCGTCCCACAACCCCTTCTGCGCGACATCGAGTCCCAGAGTCGCCACCACGAGGTGCGCATAGTCCGTGTCGAACACCAGGTCGTCGATGTCGAACAACACCCGCTTGCGGCGCGCGCGGAACTTGGTGATCAGTCCGTTGACCTGATGGCAATAGCGCGAGCGGCAGATGACCAGGACATCCGCGGCATCGGCGATTTCGTCGAAGCGCGCGCTGTCGGACAGGAAAAAATAGCTGGCCGAAACCTGGCTGCCGCCATCGAGTTCGTTGAGCACCTGAGCCATGTTGTAGGCCCGGTAGCGAAACGTGCTGTTGTTCGGCTCTTCATAGAAGTACGCCACCCGCGTCGGGCGCCGGTGCAGCATGGCCAGACGTGCGGAAACCGGCAGCAGCCAGGGGTCGGCATACGAAACACCGGGCGTGTTCAACGCAAACATCAGCGTGCCGCCGTGAGGGACTGAAGGACATCTTCGAACGCCAGTGCCCAGTCCGTGCCCAGCCCGTTCGCGGCGTAGTTGCGGCTGCGCGCCTGCGCGTCTCCGGCAAGGGCTATTCCCTCCCGCAGCGCGTCCAGCAAGGCTTGCATGTCCAGTTCCGCGCAAAGGATGTTCGGCGAATAGCGCGAGAGGTCCTGCTTGTTCGCGAACCTGTTCGTCACCACCACCGCGCCGCTGGCCGCGAGATCGAACGGCGGATAGCTCGGATGCGGCGTGTACATCAGGCTGAGCCCCAGATCGATGGTGCCGACGAGGTCGGCATAGGCTTTCCACCCAAGGCCTTCGCATCGCTGCGGCATGCTGCCATCGGCGAACGACACGTTCGGAATGTCCTTGCCGACGAGAAACACGTCCCACTGCTCGAGATCGAGGATGCCTTCATTGACGGCGCGATCGAGGAGCGTCAGCCCGACATGGAACAGATTGCGCGGATTGTTCGGCCGGGCATAGAAGAACAGGCGCTTCTTGCCCCCCGGCTCCCGGTCGCGCGTGTGAAACAGCGACTTCGGGAACGCCGGCTCGAACCAGCACCCGGTGCGGCTCAGATGCGGGAGGCCCGAGGCCACCAGGTGGTCGTAGAGCAGCTGCGTGTTGATGACGAAGCGGATGTCCTCGGTCCGCAAGATCTGCTCGCAGTGCACCCGCTCCTCGCCGAACGGGTAGAACATGCGTTCGTCCTCCTGGAGGAGATAGATGATCGAGTCATGCGGAACGCTCGGCAACGCGGCAGCCGTCGACCACCAAGAGGTCGTGACGAAGGTCTCGTCCGGGTAGATGTCCAGTCCGGGTGAGGCCACCGCGTCAGTCCGGCTCACGCCCGGGCTCTCCTCGATGAGCGGTGCGAAGGCAAACTGGATCTCGTGCGGGAGTTCGATGCCGTACGCATTCAGGATCTGCCAGGCATTGCTGGGATTGGGCGCTTCGGTGCGCGTCACGACCCGCAATGTCGCGTTCATTCGCTTGGCCAATTGCGCCGAGAACAGCAGCGCCGTGCCCACGCCTCCGAACAGACTGTCCGACCCGATGCTGTCCGTCACCAGGCTGACGCGCGGCAGCGAAGGCTGCGGGATGACATAGGTCTGCAAAGGCTGCTGCGAAAGAAAGCGCTGCCCATAGATTTGCGGCACCGTCTCAGACCGCTCGGCGACGGACGGCACGGCCTCCAGCGGGTTGAACACGCCACGGCCGGCAACGGCATCTCCCAACTTCCCGCGAATCAATCTTGCAGTCGCTCGGGTTCCATGTTCCCTCCAGAACTCCACGAAGCGTCGACCTCGCATACTCATTTTCGTTTCCTGTTTTTTTCTTCATCAATCCCGACAAACAACTGCCGGAACATGCAACATCGTGGGGTAAAACTCGAAAAATTCAAATCCTAAAGCACCATCAAAGACCCGGCCGCTCGAGGTTGAAAATCAAATACACACCCTGGCTTCACATTTTAGAAAACAATGTGTCTTATTTTTTTCCAGAACGAAACACCAGATACTTGCTGATCAGGTAGGCCGTGACCGTGTAGGCCGGCGTGCCAAGCGCTTGAGCGACATAGGCATTCATGCCGAATCCTTTGATTGCGGCCATGACTGTCAACAGATTGGCCGCATACGCCACGAGCGCCGCCCCCAGAAACTTCAATGCCGCAGGCAGCATGAGCCCGCTGTATCGAAACGTCCAGCGACTGTTCAGCATGAAGCTGACAACAATTCCCACGCCATATCCAATGGCATTTGCCAATACATCGCCCAGAGAAAAAAAGTATTTGGCCGAGTAAATAATCGACAAACCCACCAGTGTGTTGGCGACCCCGACCAAAAGGAAGCGAACGAACTGGAAGGAAAAAATATCGGCCCGCCTCATTTTTGCTGTACAGGAACCAGGGGATTCTCTTGAAAACTCAACACTCATTTTTCTCAGGGTTGGCGTACGCCGCCCGCTCGGCATTGAGGATCTGGTGTATTCCCACGCCCAGACTGCGCATCGGTGGCCGCTGCCCACCATTTCCGACCACGGACTGGAATTGAATTTTTCTTTGATAGAGATTTGAAATCTTGCTGATGCCGGTAGTGATTTTCGACGGCTTCCTAGAGATTCTCTTGAAGATGGAGATGATTTCGGCAATCGTCGTGGGTCGCCCTGATGCCACGATTTTCAACACCACGCCGGGCCAGAGATCCGGTTCGCGCAACGTCCCGATGATCTCGGATGCCGCGTCGTCCACCGAGATGTAGTCCCGGATCGTATCGATGGGCACGTAGATGCCGATAGGACGATTGCGCACGATGCTGCGGGCCATGTGCGTCAAAAGCCCCTGTGCTTTTCCGACAGCCTGCCCCGTCCCGTAGAGCGTCGAGATCCGTGCCAGCAGCACGGAGACTTGCGGATGTGCCGCTCCGAACGCGCGCAGAAGCTCCTCCTGCCGCAGCTTGGCGCGCGCATAGGCGCTGTTGGGCGCCGGCGCGGAATCCTCGGTGATGACTTCGTCCCTGGACGATGCGTAGATTGCGCCGGCCGAGCTCGACAGCACCAACGCCCCCGGCATCGCCAGCAGCACCGAGTTCGACTGGATTCGTTGAATCAGCGACCGAAGCGCCTGGACTTCCGGTGCCAGCGATTCTTCCGTGCTCCCCATCGTCCCGATGCCGGCGGCCCAGTAGATTTCCCACCTGGACGCCTGGCGCGCCCGAAGCGCGAAGGCATCGACGGCGACCTCGATCTGCGATGCCAACTGCGCTTCGTTCGCCCAGCAGAATTCCCCGGCGGGAACGAATACCGCGGCCCGCTCACGTTGGAGCGCTCGACAAAAAGCGGAGCCCAGCAAGCCTCGGCGGCCGAGCACCCAGGTCAAGGTCATGGGCGACTCTTCGGCCGGGTCGGTTTCGAACTCACCACGTAGAGCGGCTTGCCCATGGCAATGCCCATCGTCACAGCCAGGTATTCGGCGATCACTCCGAGTGCGGTCAGGATGACCCCGGAGAAGAAAGCCACCACGACAGCCAGAGACGTCCACCCTTCAACCGGGACCTGCCCCGTGTACTTCTGGTGGATGGCGAAGACGGCGAATCCCACCGCCAACACGATCGAGAAGAATCCCATGATCGTGATGAGACGCAGCGGCCGCGTGCCGGTCGCCAGGATCAGGCCCCAGAAATGCCGGACCAGCGAGAGGAATGAATAGTTGGAAGGCCGGCCGAACTCTTCGCGCAGGCGCAACGGGCAATGTCCGACGCGCCCGGTGATCCAGAGCAGCCCGACATCCAGATAGACACCATTGCCGCAATAGGCGGACAAGGTCCTGGCAATCTCGCCGTCGATGAACCGGAAGCTGTTGAAGCGGCCGATGGCCTTGTTGCCGAGCAGACGCGTGCTGATGCCCTTGGCGGTTCGGCTCATCAGATTGCGCAGCCAGCCGTGCGGAGGCGGATTCGTCGGTTGCGCATAGACCAGCTGCAGCGAAGCGTCGAGGGCCTGGTCCAGCATGGCGCCGATGCTGCCGGGGTCCTGCTGGCCGTCTTCGTCCATGGTCACGACCCAGTCCCCGGTCGCGCTTGCCATGCCGGCCATGGTGGCGGCGTGCTGCCCATAGTTTCTAGACAGCCACATCGGTTGAACGAAGGAATGGCTCTGCGCGAGCGCCGCCATGGTGAGGTCCGACCGATCCGGGCCGCAATCGTGGACCAGAACCACTTCGCTGACGACGAACGAATTTCCGCCCGCGGTGACTTGAGGAAGCGTCAATTTCTCGATTTCAGCCACGAGAATCGGCAGCGTTTTCTCTCCCGCATAAACCGGGATCACTATGGAAATTCGCTCCAACCTGTTCATCTTGAAAATTCTTGAAATTTGGTCCGACATGGCGGGAAACTGAATCGAAGTTCCAATCGGCGGCAGGGCATTCGAATCATTTCTTCAGGCAGACGATGGCCAGGTCTCCGGCGATCGAGATGGATTCAGGATTCGGCCAGGGCTTGGCTTTTTCGCAGTATTTCTGGCCAGCCAGCCTCCGATCGCCAAGAGCCCTCTTGAATGCGTAGCCGGAAATCTCCACCATCAATGGTGCTCTCGAGTATTCCGGAGAAAATGCCGAGATATTCATGTCGCCCTGGGCCGTTCTCAGCCCCGACGGATGACGCCACCCACCGTCACTCACGAAAAGGTATTCGATCTTCGAAAAATCATCCTGCTGCTCGAGTCGAGCGATCACTCGATTCGCTTCCGCCCTGTTCCAGGAATTCACCCGCAGCTGGTCCGCGAATATCTGGTTGTCGATAAAAACAAAAGCAGTCAACAGGACGACCAGCAGTCCCGCGAAGATATCTCCAGGAATCTTTCCCCACAAGCCTCTGACGGCCGAATAACCGATAAACAACAGCAGTCCGACGATCAACGCGACTTGCGGCAGCACCCTCGTCACGGGATGCCAATCCTTGAAGGGCGCAATCATGCCGACGGTCGCTGGAACCAGCAAAAGCAGCAGCGACGCAATGCCGAGAAGCGCCAGCGGATTACTCGAGCCTTCTTCGCGCTTCCACGAAATCTTCGCGACCAGAATGACTGCAAGCGAGATCATCGTGGCGACCAGCGCCTTCAACCATTTGGGGGAAACCGGCTCTCCCCACCAGTAGATTTGAATGAGGAGAGTCTTGATCTGCCCGATTCTTTCCGCAACCCCATCCCGCTCGATGAAGTTCGCCCTTGCCGTCAACTCGATCCACCCCAGACGCTTCGACATACCGAGAATGATCAGGAAAATGAGCGCGGAGGCAACGCAAATGAGCACCAGCATCAAGGCTCGTCGCTTGAGATCCCGTCCATCGACGACTTCCAGCCCGATCCGCTTCCAGGACACCACGCCGAACAGGCAGGCAAAAATAATGGCTGCGGCGAAATAGTTCAAAAACCCCTGATAGATGAACAACATGCCAACGGTGGCAATCAATGCCATCGAGATATGCGAGCGCCTCAGGGGCGTCTGCGAAATCATCTCCAGCGCCACGATGGAGAGCAATGCCGCGACGCAGTACCCGGGCAGCACCATCCGGAAGGTGAGGATTTCGGTCAGATAGGGATGGACCGCCATGACGGCACCCACCAATGCCGCCCCCCGCGCGTTTGCGATGCCGACGAATCGCAGGATGGAAACGATCAGCGCCGCCTGAAGAAGCAACGCGCAAAGCCCGAGCGAGACATACAGGTCATTGATGTTCACACCGAGGGATTCGATGAAGCTGTCGATGCCTCCCAGCAGGAACCGCCCCTGTGTCATGAACAGGTTGAGTTCACCCTTCGTGAAGCCCTGACCGAACGCGTAGTCGTCGACGGCAAAGCCGCGTGCCAGGATCCCACCTTTTGCAACGAGGGCTGCACCGAAGACGATCAGCAGCAACTTGACCTGCGCGCGCTCCCATCCGTCAAAAAATCTAGGCTTGGTCTTTTCCATTGCGCGTGAAGTCGAATCCAAAAAGCTCCTCGGTGTCGATGGAATCAAACCGCCACGCGAAGCTTCGAGTTCGTCCTCTTTACCTGGTCCTTCAACGTCTTCTGGAAGATATCGCTGGGCGCAGCAATGCAGCCGGCCGACGTCGTCTGGCGAACCAGGGAGATCTGCTTCATTCGTATGGCATGCCCGGTTCCAGGCACGCATTTATGCACAGCCCCCGCTGACATGACCTTGAGATTCCAGGCCCAGTCTTCGTAGCCTATTTGCATGGCAAGGTCGGTTTCCGGGTACGGGGTCTGCACGAGAAATTCCCGGCGCACGAAGCAAAGCGAGGTCCAATAGTTCACCAGGGCAAGTGCTGCCACGTCGAATTTCCTGCTTTCGGCGTCCACGTGAACGAAGACATGGGGATCGTGCCCGAAATAGACATTCACTTCGGGATGAAGCACGAGTTCCCGTTCGTCCGCGATCGCCATCGCATGCGCGTCCGCAAGCCAGGCCGCTCCCCACAGGTCATCGCCGTCGAGAAACGCCACATACTCCCCTTCCGCGATCAGGGCGGCCTGGTTGCGGCAATGGCCAATGTCCCCGTTGTCCATCGGGACCACGCGCACATGCGGAAATCGCCCGATGCTGGCGTTGACGATCTCCACGGAAAGCGCGTCCGAGCGGTCCATGGCGACCAGCAATTCGGTGGTCAGGCCGCGTGTGCGGGCCAGCTCGAAGCAGGCCCAGACACTGTCGAGCGCCGGCTTGAGCAGCAGGCCTTCCCGGTGCGCGTTGACGATCGCAGTGATGTGAAACTTAGACATGCGCAGGTCCGCTGGAAGACATGGATGAGAAGGGAAGTCCCGCCTTGAACACGGACCAGGAGCGCTCGACGCCAAGTTTTTCTCGCATGGCTTGCAGCCGGCGCTCGACCTCCTTCGGGTTGTCGAGAATTTCCTGGACGGCAGCGCTGTAGGCGCGCTCGTCGTCCAGGTCATCGATCAGCCATCCAGTGTCGCTGGTCACCAGTTCATGAACGCCTCCGACATTGCTCGCAATGATCGGAACGCCCGCGGCGGCCGCATTGATCAGGACCGTCGGCATTCCCTCGAAACGAGAAGTGAAGAGGAAGGCGGCATAGCGCTCCAGAGGAAGCTTGCTGAAGGAAGCAAAGGTGCCCATCAGATGCAACTGCGGCTGTGTCTGTGCGAGCGCCTTCAGTTCGGCTTCACGCTGAGGCTCGCCTCCGCCATAGACGTCCAGGGAGACGTTCGGCAGACACGGCACGATCCTCGCCAGCAGTTCCGTGTTCTTCTGATGACAGAAACGACCCGCCCAGAACACGGCGGTGGGCCGCTGCTCGCCGGTCCAGGCATCCTTGGAAATCTCTCGCAGGTCGTCCAATGCCGGCTGCGGAAGAAACTGGAGCTTCTGCCTCAATGCAGGCGTGAATCCATACCTCGACGCCACTTCTTCAATGAAAGCCTCGGTGTCGAAATAGATCTTGTCGAGGTTGTGGATTGCGGCCCGAAGGTGCGTATCCGCGTACCCCGCTCCGCGGCCATCCGCCGTGAAATCGCGACAGAACAGCGTCGCGTACACCTTGCAGATCGAACGGAACGCCTTGCCTTTCTCGATCAATGCGGTCCAGCACGCCAGGCTGTTCACATTCGTAATCGACTCGGGTAGAAGCGCGAAGATCAGCGCCTCGACGATGCGTTGCCGGTGTTTCTGGCTAAGCGTGGAGTCGTAATCGGACAGGACGAGCACCTGCGATCCCGAGGGCAGCCAGTCGAAGGCATCGATATTGTCGTGGTCCGTCAATACCAACAGCGTGGCGGACGCGCCAACCGCTTCCTGAGCCGCACGCAGAATGTTGACGCCAGCGAGATCCGCCCCGCCTTTGACGAGCCAGGGCATGAAAACGATATGCCGGATTCCGGCAGGCAGATCGTGAAAGATTTCAGTCCACACCGCACTGAGCTCATCGGTCGGAATGCTGAAATTCGGGCGCAACCTCAGGTGCGTGCCATACAAGGGATGGCACGATTCGATTTCGGGATCGAGCGCCATCACATCCGCCACGGTCTGCTTGACGACCGATGCGATCTTGGGCGATATGCCCTTGAAGCGACCTTCCTTCATCCCGTGCTGCAGATAGTGAAGCAGCGGATGCACGCCATGCAGGACGACATCGGGGTAGATGTCGCAATACCAGGCGCAATCGAATTCCTCGCTGGCACTCAGGCCCTCGAATCCCCCATGGCGCAGGAAATGAAGATAGGGATCCTGATTCTTGATGAGATGCGGGTAGGTCTCCAGATACCACTGCGCATCGAACAAATCCGTTTCATGGAGCAGCTCGAGATCGCGGATCTCCTGCTCGGTCACGAACAGCGTGCCGTTCTTCTTGTAGCGGCTGAGATCGATGGCTGGCGCCGAACGCCGTCCCCCGACAGGGGCGCGCGCTCGCGTGCGAGCAGCCACGATGTTCCGGCCCTCGCTTTTTCCCCACCTGAGATAGTGCACCAGGGGATTGAGCCCGCGGTACGCCACGTCCTTGTTCGTTTCCAGATACCAGGCCGCATCGAATTTCTCGCTGGGGGAACGACCTTCCCTGCCACCGAATCGCAGAAAGTGCCGGACCTCGCTCCCCTTGGCAACGTCGGGATTTTTCTCCGAATACCATTTTTCATCGAACAGATCCGACTGCCGTAACAGGCCGGCGTCGCGATACTCATCCACGAACTGAGCGCTGCGCTTGAGTAGCTTTTTGAAATTCATTCCGGGTTTCATGAAAAGTGGCGGGCGTCCTCGGATTCACACGATCGGACTCCCGCTTTCGACGCTTGCTCGGCGGCGAGCCGTCACGAAAGCGAGCCTTGGTTCGACCGCCGCTCGGAATCCTCGCCCGAGAATGTCTGATCACTCGAAGACGTCTGCCGCCTCGAGCGATTTTCCTTCGGAATCCTTCTTGGACAGCTGCGGCAACATCCCGATGTCCGGCCACGCGATCTGCAGGCTCGCGTCATTCCAGGCGATGCATCGCTCGTGTTCCGGCGCGTAGTAGTCGGTCGTCTTGTAGAGGAAGTCCGCGGTCTCGGTCAGCACGAAGAATCCGTGCGCAAAGCCCGGCGGGACCCACAGCTGCCGATGATTGCTTTCGCTCAGCTCCGTGCCGACCCAGCGCCCGAACGTGGGCGAAGAACGGCGGATGTCGACGGCCACATCGAAGACCGCGCCACGCACCGCGCGCACCAGCTTTCCCTGCGCTTGCTGGACCTGATAGTGGAGCCCCCGAAGCACGCCCTTGGAGGACCTGGAATGGTTGTCCTGCACGAAATCGACCGTGGACCCCACTGCGTCTTCGAAGGCACGCTGGTTGAAACTCTCATAGAAAAACCCCCTGGCATCGCCGAAGACTTTCGGCTCGATGATCAAAACGTCGGGGATCTCCGTCTGGATGACCTTCATGAACGCACCTCCTCCGCCAGCAGGTGCTTCAGGTATTTGCCATAGCCGCTCTTCTGCAGCGGAGCGGCAAGCTTCTCGAGCTGGGCGCTGTCGATGAACCCGTTGCGCCACGCGATCTCTTCGGGGCAGGCGATCTTCAACCCCTGCCGGTGCTCCAGCGTGGCGATGAACTGGCCAGCCTCGAGCAGGCTCTCGTGCGTGCCGGTGTCGAGCCAGGCATAGCCGCGCTGCATGATCTGCACGTTGAGCTGTCCGAGGTCGAGGTAGGCCTGGTTGACCGCGGTGATCTCGAGTTCGCCGCGCGCGCTGGGCTTGACGGCCTTGGCGATGTCGACGACCTGGTTGTCGTAGAAGTACAAGCCCGTCACGGCGTAGCTGCTCTTGGGTTCGAGCGGCTTCTCCTCGATGCTGCTGGCCTTGCCCTGCGCATCGAAGGCCACCACGCCATAGCGCTCGGGGTCGTGCACGTGGTAGGCGAAGACGGTCGCGCCCTGGGCCTGTGCATCGGCATCGGACAGCAGGTGCACGAAGTCGTGGCCGTAGTAGATGTTGTCGCCCAGCACCAGCGCACTCGGCGAATTGCCGACGAACTTGTCGCCGATGATGAAGGCCTGCGCCAGCCCGTCGGGACTGGGCTGCACGGCGTATTGCAGGTTCAGGCCCCACTGGCTGCCGTCGCCCAGCAGTTGCTGGAAGCGCGGCGTGTCCTGCGGCGTGCTGATGATCAGGATGTCGCGCATGCCGCCGAGCATCAGCGTGCTCAGCGGGTAATAGATCATGGGCTTGTCATACACGGGCAGCAATTGCTTGCTGATCGCGAGCGTGGCCGGATGCAGCCGGGTGCCCGAGCCGCCGGCGAGGATGATGCCTTTGCGCTGCGTCGTCTGGATGGTCATCGTTGGTGTCTCTTCTCTTCGGGTGTCGTGTTCGACGCGGACGCCGGACTCAGAGGATCTCGCGCAGCATGCGCGCGACGCCGTTCTGCCACGGCGGAAGCACCAGGCCAAAGGCGGCCTGCAGCTTGCTCGTATCGAGGCGCGAGTTGTGTGGCCGCGTGGCCGGCGTGGGAAAGGCACTGGTCGGCACCGCCTCGACCTGCTGCGGCCCGGCCTTGAGCTCGACGCCGGCCTGCTGCGCGAGTTCGAGCACGTAGCGCGCGTAACCATGCCAGCTGGTCTCGCCGCCCGCGATCGCGTGATAGAGCCCGGCTTTGGACGGATCCTGCAGCGTCGCGCGAATCGCATGCGCCGTGATGTCGGCCAGCAGCTCGGCACCGGTGGGCGCGCCGAACTGGTCCTCGATGACGGTCAGCTTGTCGCGCTCCTTGGCCAGCCGCAGCATGGTCTTCGCGAAGTTGCCGCCGCGCGCCGCATAGACCCAGCTGGTGCGAAAGATCAGGTGCTTCGCGCAGTGCCGCGCCACCAGTTGCTCGCCCTCGAGCTTGGTGCGGCCGTAGACGCTCAGCGGCCCGGTCGCATCGTCTTCCTTCCAGGGCTTGCTGCCGCTGCCGTCGAAGACGTAGTCGGTCGAGTAGTGGACCATCAGCGCGCCGATCTCCTGTGCGGCCTGCGCCACCACGCTGGGCGAGGTGGCGTTGAGCTTGCGCGCGAACTCGGGCTCGCTCTCGGCCTTGTCGACGGCGGTGTGGGCGGCGGCATTGACGATCACGTCGGGGCGCACCTGCCGCACGGTGTCGGCCAGTTGCTCGGGCCGGCTGAAGTCGGCGTGGAAGTCGGTGCTGTCGAAATCGAGTGCGACCAGCTCGCCCAGCGGCGCGAGGCTGCGCTGCAGTTCCCAGCCGACCTGTCCGCCCTTGCCCAGCAGCAGCAGCTTCATGCGGGGGCCTTCGCGTCGTACTGCTTCTCGACCCAGGCGCGGTAGGCGCCGCTTTGCACGTTGCGCACCCAGTCGCCGTTGGCGAGGTACCACTCGACCGTCTTGCGGATGCCGGTGTCGAAGGTCTCGGCCGGCTTCCAGCCGAGCTCGCGCTCAAGCTTGCGCGCGTCGATGGCGTAGCGGCGGTCATGGCCGGGGCGGTCGGTGACGTAGCTGATCTGCTCGGCATAGCCTTTGCCGTCGGCGCGCGGACGCAGTTCGTCGAGCAGCGCGCACACGGTCTTCACGATCTCGATGTTCGGCTTCTCGTTCCAGCCGCCCACGTTGTAGGTCTCGCCGAGCCGGCCCGCTTCGAGCACGCGGCGGATCGCGCTGCAGTGGTCCTTGACGTAGAGCCAGTCGCGCACCTGCATGCCGTCGCCATACACGGGCAGCGGCTTGCCGGCCAGCGCGTTGACGATCATCAGCGGGATCAGCTTCTCGGGGAAATGGAAGGGGCCGTAGTTGTTCGAGCAGTTGGTGGTGAGCACCGGCAGGCCGTAGGTGTGGTGCCAGGCGCGCACGAGGTGATCGCTGGCGGCCTTGCTGGCCGAATACGGGCTGTTGGGCTCGTACTTGTTCTCCTCGGTGAAGGCCGGGTCGGTCTTCGAGAGCGAGCCGTAGACCTCGTCGGTCGACACGTGCAGGAAGCGGAAGGCCTCCTTCTGGTCGGCCGGCAGGGCGTTCCAGTGACCGCGCACCGATTCGAGCAGGCGGAAGGTGCCGAGCACGTTGGTCTGCACGAAATCCTCGGGGCCGTGGATCGAACGGTCCACGTGCGATTCGGCCGCGAAATTGACCACCGCGCGCGGCTTGTGCTCGGCCAGCAGGCGGTCGAGCAGCGCGCTGTCGCCGATGTCGCCCTGGACGAAGATGTGGCGCGGATCGTCCTTGAGCGAGGCCAGGGTCTCGAGATTGCCGGCGTAGGTGAGCTTGTCGAGGTTGACGACCGGTTCGTCGCCTTGGGCGATCCAGTCGAGGACGAAATTGGCGCCGATGAAGCCGGCGCCGCCGGTAACCAGGATCATGGGGTCCCCTGTGCTGTGTGATTGCTGAATTGCTGGGTCGAAGCCGCGCGGGCGCGGCCGGGCGTGAATTATCCCACCCGTGCGCAAGGCCGAATCCTCCGGTTGGCGGGTGGGTGCGGCGCGCCTACAATCGCCACCCATTGCAGGAGAGCGGGCCGCATGCATCGCGCAGGCAGCCCCACCGAAGGCGCAAACTCCCATAAACGCTCAGGTCGGCTCCACGCTTCGCGCGGGGCCTGTACTGCAACCACTGAAACGCCGTCTGGAGAGCCAGCACAAACGCCCATCGCGGTCGTGCTGCGCCGAAGGAGCAAGTCCGTTGCGAGGTGCAACGGATGAAACTCTCAGGTACCGAGGACAGGGGGAGCGGCAATTGGACGGTCGTCCGGTTGCGCGCTATCTTTTCAGTAGCACAACCTTCACGCCGTTCAAGCGCTTCGACCTCGAAAGGTACTTGAAATGCGCGTGATCGTATTGGGCGCCGGCCTGCTCGGCGTGACCTCGGCCTACTACCTCCAGCAACTCAGCCACGACGTGACCGTGATCGACCGTCAGGCCACCCCGGCCGCCGAAACCAGCTTCGCCAACGGCGGCCAGATCTCGGTGAGCCATGCCGAGCCCTGGGCCAATCCCAGCGCGCCGCTCAAGGTGCTGCAATGGCTGGGCAAGGAAGACGCCCCGCTGCTGTTCCGCATCCGCGCCGACATGCGCCAGTGGCTCTGGGGCCTGCAGTTCTTGCGCGAGTGCACGCCCGCGCGCACGCGCCACAACATCGAGCAGATCGTGCGCCTGGGCACCTACAGCCGCGACACCTTGCAGCAACTGCGCCGCGACGCCGGCATCCGCTACGACGAGCGCACGCAGGGCATCCTGCACTTCTATACGACGCAAAAGGAGTTCGACGGCGCCCTCGCGCCCGCCGAGCAGATGCGCGCGCTGGGCTGCGAGCGCCAGGTGATCTCGGCCGACGAGGCCGTGAAGCTCGAGCCCGCGCTGGCCCACATCCGCCCGCAACTGGCCGGCGCCACCTACACGGCCGAGGACGAATCGGGCGACGCCAACAGCTTTGCGCGCGAACTCGCGAAGCGCGCGGCCGAGGCCGGCGTGAAGTTCCTGATGAGCCACACCATCACCGCGCTGCGCGAGGCGGGCGGCGCGATCGACCATGTCGAGGCCACCGACGCCGAGGGCCGCTTCCAGCGCATCCGCGGCGATGTCTTCGTGCTGGCGATGGGCTCGCTGAGCCCGCTGCTGGCGGCGCCGCTGGGCATCCGGCTGCCGATCTATCCGGCCAAGGGCTATTCGGTCACGCTGCCGGTGAAGGACGCGAGCAAGGCCTACCAGGTCTCGCTGACCGACGACGAATACAAGCTGGTGTTCTCGCGCTACACCTCGGAATCGGGCGACCGCATGCGCATCGCCGGCACGGCCGAGCTCAACGGCTACGACCGCGACCTCAACCGCGTGCGCTGCGAAGCCATCGTACGCCGCGTCGAGCAGCTGTTCCCCGGCGCCGGCGACACCGCCCAGGCCCAGTTCTGGACCGGCCTGCGCCCGGCCACGCCGAGCAACGTGCCGCTGATCGGCCGCACGAAACTCGCGAACCTCTACCTCAACACCGGACACGGCACGCTCGGCTGGACCCATGCCTGCGGCTCGGGCAAGTCGATCGCGCGCATCGTGAGCGGCCTGGCGCCGGAGGTGGATTTCGCATTCTCGGGGCTGCCCAGGCCCGTGACCGGAATGGCACGGCCCGCGTTGAGCTGAGGGCCGGAAAGCGGACTGCCGCACGCAGAGGACGCGAAGGTTTCGCGAAGGACGCGGAAGAAACCGCCAAGAAGAATTTCTTGATGGTTTTCCTCGCGACTTCCGCGCTGCTTGGTCTTCCTTCCGCGTTCGGCTGTCCGATCCCGATTTCAGTCGTCCGCCGTGAACACCGTCAGCACCCCGGTATAGCCATACACGTGGTGCCTTGCGATCTCGCCCGCGGCGAAGAAGCCGACCAGCGGCACGTCGCCCAGCGCATGGCGCACGATCTGCAGCTCGGCGCCGGGTGCGCCGAAATGCGGGCCGCCGCGGCCCGAGCAGCTCACGTAGACGGCGCCGGCGATGCGCCGCGCGGGATGCGGCGCCGCCTCGGCCTCGCCGGCGGCGACGGCGCGCGCGGTGGCCAGGGTCTGTTCCTCGGGCTCGAGTTCCTCGCGGATCTCGGCGCAGATGCGCATCAGGTCGGCGCGCGCGGCCTGGGCGTTGCGGCGGCAGAAGCTCAGGCGCATGCCGGCCTCGGCCACGTCGGCGATCGCGATTCCGCGGCGCGTGGGGTCGAGGCCGATGATGTGGCGCACCAGCACGTCGGCGCCGAGGTCGCCGGTGCGACGGATGCCGTCGCTGCCGGCATCGACCAGGCCCACCAGGGTGGCGCGCACGGCCTCGATGGCTTCCTGCGGCCGCTCGAGCGAGACCTGCAGGTCGGCCAGCAGCACGTCGAGCGCGGGCTCGCCGTCGAGCTGCAGCACCAGGTTGCCGTCGGCCTCGGTGATCTCGCGCTCGCGCGCGCTGCCCGAGCGCAGCGGCTGGCAGCCCTGCGTGACGCGCGACACCAGCCGCACGCCCTCGCCGAACACCACGCCCGACAGGCCGCCCGAGAACACGCCGCCGGCCGCGCCCTGGCCGCGGATGTTGCCGTTGCCGCCGACCGCGAACTGCAGCGCGCCGCCGCGGCCCGAGGAGAGGCCGCCGAACAGGTAGCCGGTGTCGGTGCGCCCGGCCATCTCGCCGATGAGCTCGGTCAGGTCAGGGGTGGCGGGATCGGCATGCACCAGCGCCGTGTGGGCCTCGAAGCCGCTCATCTCGGAACTGGCGAGCGGCGCCACGCCAGAGAACACGCGGTACTGGTCGCTCGGCAGCGCGCAGAGCATCAGGCTCAGGCCGGGCTCGTCGAAGTACTCGGCATTGTTGGCCGACACGCCGACGCCCACGGTGCCGGCCCAGTCGGTCACCTCGGGCAGCTCGGCGCTCAGGTGGTCGAGGATCTCCCGCGCGTCGACCGCATAGTGGTCGGTGATGTAGAGCAGCCCGAGGGTGGGTGCCGAGGCGTAGTCGGGCAACGCCATCTGCGCGCGCAGCTGGGCCAGCACGAGGCCGGCCGCCATGCGCCATTGCGGATGGGTGGCGTGACCGGAGGGAAACAACTTCATCGTGCCAACCTGCTTCGTTCGATGTTCAGGACAAGGCGGCTCAGCGTCGGCCGCCCGTTCGCTTGCGGGCCGCGGGCGCCGCGGCCGGCTTCTTCGCCGCCGGTCGCTTGGCGGCCGTGGAGGCCTTGCGGGGGGTGGACTTGCGCGAGGCGCTCGGGGTTCCCATGGCCTTGCCGACGGCGTCGGCCAGCGGCTGGGTCACGGCGGGCATCTTGAGCTGGGCCGCGTCCTGCAGCGCGGTGCTCGCGATCTGCTGGAACTGTTCGGTCAGCGAACCCCACCACTTGAGCGGGTCGACCGCGCCGCCGGCGGCGGCATCCGAGGAGGCCTTGGCGGTCGGCCTGGCCTTGCGGCGCGGCGGCGGTGCCTCCTCCTCTTCTTCCTCCTCCGCGTCGAGTTCCTCTTCGTCCTCGAGCTCGACCTCGGGTTCGGGCGCCGCGGCCGGCGCGACTGCGGGTGCCGGGCTGACCGCCGCGGCCGCCGCATTCGCCTGCCGCGTGAACGCGCCCGCGAGGTCCTCCATGCGCACGTTCATGCCGCGCAGGGTGGACAGCGTCATCTTCTGCACCTCGAGCGCCTGGATCGTGGCCTTGAGCGCATGGCCGTTCTGCTCGAGCCAGTACTGCACCGTCTTGAGTTCCTGGATGCGCTTGTCGACCTCCTCGACGCTCATGGTGGGCGCCACCCAGCTCGCCAGGCTCGGGATGCCGGGCACGGAACCGGCGCCGGTCGCGCCGGCCGCGAGGTTCTTGAGGAAGTCGAAGCCGGGTACGAACTGGCTGAAATCGAAGGGTTGGCTGGCTTTGTTCATGCGGCGGTCTCCGGTCGGGCGGGTGTTGTGCTGCCAGCTTACTCCAAGGCAGGGCCCGCCTCGCCCGGCTCAAAGCTCGTCGCGCGTCCTGGCGAAGACCTTCCAGAAGCTCGCGTCCTGCGAGCTCGCGAAGTTGATGCGCATCAGCGTGGTCGGCGGCCGGCGCGCATGGAACAGCGAGCCCGGCGCCAGCAGGTAGCCCTGGTCGAGCATGCGCTGGGTCAGCACGTCGGTGTCGACGCCGGTGTCGACCCAGCCGAACAGCCCCGCGGGCTCGGACGCGAAGGTGCAGCCGTGCGCCAGCACCAGCTTGGCGGCGCGCGCGCGGGCGCCCTCCAGCCGGATGCGCACGCGCTCCGAATGGCGCCGCAGCTGGCCCTGGTCGATGCACCACGAGAGCGCCCGCTCGAACAGCGCGGGCGAAGTCAGGGTGGCGAGCAGCTTGGTCTCGAGCAGCCGCTCCTTGAGCGCGGGCGAGGCGGCCAGGAAGCCGATGCGCCAGTTGGGCGCGAGGATCTTCGCGAAGCCGCTGACGTAGATGGTGCGCTGCAGCCCGTCGAGGGCGCTGAGCCGCGTGGCGTGCTCGGGCGCGAGGTGGCTGTAGGTGTCGTCCTCGACGATGTGGAAGTCGTGCTCGTTGGCCAGCTTGAGCACGCGGTGCGCGCTGTTGGGCGACAGGCTGTAGCCGGTCGGGTTGTGCAGCACGCTCACGCTGACGAACAGCTTGGGGCTGTGCAGCGCGCAGTACTGCGCGATCACGTCGAGGTCGGGCCCGTCGGCGCGCCGCGGCACCGGCAGGATGCGCATGCCCAGCGCCTCGAGCCGCGCGAACTCGAGCGCCCAGCCGGGCTCCTCGACCATCACCGGATCGCCGGCGCGCAGCATGGTGCGGCTCACGATGTCCAGCGCATGGGTGGCGCCGATGGTGGTCACGATCTGGTCGGGCGCGGCCGGCACGTTGATGCCCACCAGCTTCTGCGACAGGCTGCGCCGCAGCGCCGCGTCGCCCGCGGGCTCGCCGTACTGCAGCGACAGCTCCTGCAGCATCGCGGTGCTGGTCATGCGCCGCACCGCCGTCGGCATGAACGAGGAATCGAGCCAGTCGGGCGGGAACACGCCCATGCCGGGCTGCGGCTTGTCGCTCGGGCGGTGGAACATGCTGCGGATCAGCGAGCTGGCGTCGGCCGGCGTGCGCGAGGCCATCATCTGCGTGACCATCGACATCGCGCTGACCTGCAGCGGGTCGCCGGGCGGCTGGGCCGGGTCGCGCGCAGGATCGCGGCCCGAATCGCGCACGAAGAAGCCGCGCTGGCGCCGCGCCTCCACCAGCCCGAGCGCCAGCAGCTGGTCGTAGGCCGCCACCACGGTGTAGGGGCTCACCCCCTGCTGGCGCGCGCATTCGCGCACCGAGGGCAGCCGCGCGCCCGGCAGCAGCAGCCGGTTGCGGATGCGTTCGGCCAGCCGATCGGCCAGTTGGGCGGTCAGCGACTGGGACGAGGTTCGTGTCAGCATCGGCGTTCGATCTGTGTTGTACGCAAGCCCGATACAGATTGGCTGTGTGTACGGCCATCTGTACTGGAACTGTAATGGTCCAAAGTTTAGAGTGTGTGTCATGAACTGGCAAGAATTCACCGCGCTGCTGGTGCTGGCCACGGCGATGAGCTTCTCGCCCGGCCCCAACACCACGCTGTCGACCACCCTCGCGGCCAACGGCGGCCTGCCGCGCGCGATGCGCTTCGTGGTCGCGGTGCCGGTGGGCTGGACGCTGCTGCTCGCGCTGTGCGCGGCCGGCCTGGGCGCGCTGGTGATGGCGGCGCCCGCGCTGCGCTGGGCGATCAAGGCGCTGGGCATCGCCTACCTGCTGTACCTCGCGTTCAAGCTCGGCACCAGCACCACGCTGGGCCGCGCCGACGACGCGAACCTGTCGGTCGGCTTCGTGCAGGGCGTGATGCTGCAGTTCCTCAACATCAAGGCCTGGCTGCTCGCGCTCACGCTGGTCGCCGGCTGGATCGCGGGCCAGGCCGAGCCGCTGCACCGCTTCGCGATCGTCGCGCCGGTGATGCTGGTCTACGCCTTCGCGAGCAACTTCACCTATGCGCTGGCCGGCGCGCTGCTGCGCGACTGGCTGTCGAAGGGCAAGCGCCTGGCCTGGTTCAACCGCGCGATGGCCGCCGTGCTGGTGCTCACCGCCTGGTGGATGCTGCGCGTCTAGGGCCGCCATGAAGATCAAGGACGAAACCCTCGGCATGTGGCTCGGCGTGATCGGCGTGGCGCTGTTCGCGGTCACGCTGCCGATGACGCGGCTGGCCACCGGCACGCAGGCGCAGCCGCAGCTCTCGCCGTGGTTCGTCACGCTCGGCCGGGCCGCGCTCGCGGGCCTGCTGTCGGCCGTGTTCCTGCTGGTCACGCGCTCGCCGCGGCCGGCGCCCCACCAGTGGCGGCCGCTGGGCATCGCGGTGCTCGGCAACTGCATCGGCTTTCCGCTGCTGCTGGCCTATGCGCTGCGCGTGGTCACGGCCAGCCATGCGGCGGTGGTGACGGCGCTGCTGCCGCTGGTCACGGCCGCGGTCGCGGCCTGGGTGCTGCACCAGCGCGCGCGGCTCGGCTTCTGGCTCTGCGCCGTCGCGGGCAGCCTGCTGGTGGTGGTGTTCTCGCTGGTGCGCGCGAGCCAGAACGGCCACGGCTTCGGTTTCGAATGGGCCGACCTGCTGTTGGTCGGCGCCGTGATCGCCGCCTCCTTCGGCTACATCTACGGCGCGCAGGTCACGCCCGCGCTCGGCGCCGAGCGCGTGATCTGCTGGGTCTGCGTGATGGCGCTGCCGCTCACCCTGCCGGCCACGCTCGCGCTGTGGCCCACGCAGCCGATCGCCACCGCCTCCTGGCTGGGCTTCGTCTACGTCGGCATGTTCTCGATGTGGATCGGCTTCTTCGCCTGGTACCGCGGCCTGGCCCTCGGCGGCGCGCTGCGCGTGAGCCAGACGCAGCTGCTGCAGCCCTTCCTGTCGATCATGGTGTCGATCCCGCTCTTGGGCGAGCCGCTCGACGTGGTCACGCTGGGCTTCGCGGCCGCGGTGGTGGCCACGGTGGTGGTCGGCAAGCGGCTGTCGCAGCCGCCGGCGCCCGCCGCACCGACCCTGCGCGCGCCGGTCGGCGCCGTGGACTGATCGCGCCCGCCGTCTTACCCTCGCATCCGCACCCCGTTCGTTCGCATCGCCCCTCACCGTCAGAAAGAAGACTCCCATGAACTGGAAACTCGCCGCCCGCGCCGCCAAGATGAACCCGTCGGTGCTGCGTGAAATCCTCAAGGTCACCGAGCGCCCCGGCATCATCAGCCTGGCCGGCGGCCTGCCCTCGCCCAAGACCTTCCCGATCCAGGCCTTCGCCGACGCCTGCGCCGAGGTGCTGCACAACGACGGCCAGGCCGCGCTGCAATACGCCGCCAGCGAGGGCTTCGCGCCGCTGCGCCAGGCCGTGGCCGACATGCTGCCGTGGAACGTCGATCCCTCGCAGGTGCTGATCACCACCGGCTCGCAGCAGGGCCTCGACCTGGTCGCCAAGGTGCTGATCGATCCGGGCAGCAAGGTGCTGGTCGAGACGCCGACCTACCTCGGCGCGCTGCAGGCCTTCGGCCCGATGGAACCCAACCCCGTGGGCGTGGCCAGCGACGACGACGGTGTGATCGTCGAGGACCTGGTCGCCAAGGCCAAGGACGCGCGCTTCATCTACCTGCTGCCCAACTTCCAGAACCCCACCGGCCGCACCATGACCGAGGAGCGCCGCGCCGCCGTGTCGGCCGCCGCCGCCGAGGCCGGCCTGCCGATCGTCGAGGACAACCCCTACGGCGAGCTCTGGTTCGACGAAGCCCCGCCGCTGCCGCTGGCCGCGCGCAACCCCGAGGGCGTGATCTACCTGGGCTCGTTCTCGAAGGTGCTGGCGCCCGGCCTGCGCCTGGGCTTCCTGGTGGCGCCCAAGTCCATCTATCCGAAGCTGCTGCAGGCCAAGCAGGCGGTCGACCTGCACACGCCGATCTTCACGCAGCGCATGGTGTCGGCCGTGATGAAGGACAACTTCCTCGAGCGCCACGTGCCCACCATCCGCGCGCTCTACAAGCGCCAGCGCGATGCGATGAGCGCGGCGCTCACGCGCGAGATGGCCGGCCTGGACGTGAAGTTCAACGCGCCCAAGGGCGGCATGTTCCTGTGGGCGCGCCTGCCCGAGGGCATCGACACCGTGACCCTGCTGCCCAAGGCGGTCGAGCGCAACGTGGCCTTCGTGCCCGGCGCGCCCTTCTATGCCGGCGAAGGCGACGCGCGCACGCTGCGGCTGTCGTTCGTGACCGCGAGCGTCGAGGAGATCGACACCGCGATCGCCGCGCTGGCGCAGACGGTGCGCGAGGAGCTCGCGCTGGCCGGCGACAAGCAGCTCGCGGCCGCGCAGATCTGAGCGCGCGCAGCCAACGGAGCCAGCCTTGATCGGCCTCGCGACCCTCTCGCTGTTCCTGCTCGCGGTGCTGGCGCTGTTCCTGTCGCCGGGCCCGAACATGGCTTTCGTGCTCTCGCACGGCGTGGCCCATGGCCCGCGCGGCGGCTTCGCGGCGGCGCTCGGGATCTCGGCCGCCGACCTGGTGCACACGCTGTTCGCCGCCACCGGCGTGACCGCGCTGGTGGCCGCCTGGCCGCCGTCCTTCGACCTGCTGCGCTATGCCGGCGCGCTGTACCTGCTGTGGCTCGCCGTGCAGGCGCTGCGCAGCAGCGGCGGCCTGCGGCTCGGCGCGCAGGCGCGGCCGGCCGGCTTCGGCCGCATCGTGCGCATGGCCCTGCTGAACAACCTGGTCAATCCGAAGGCGCTGCTGTTCTTCATGGTGTTCCTGCCCCAGTTCGTCGATCCCGCGCGCGGCAGCGTGCCGCTGCAACTCGTGCAGCTCGGCATCGTGCTGTCGCTGGCCGCGCTGGGCTTCAACACCCTGCTGGGCGCCTGCAGCGGACAGGTCGGCCGCTGGCTGCAACGCCGCCCCGGCGCCGAGAAATTCCAGCGCGGCCTGCTCGCCACCGTGATGCTGGCGCTCGCGGTGCGCCTGCTGTTCCTCGACCGGCCCGTGCCGCGCTGAAGAGGTCCCCATGAATGTCCTGAAGATCGCGGCCTTCTCGGATGGCGAGCAAGGCGGCAATCCCGCCGGCGTCGTCATCGCCGAGGCCCTGCCGCCCGAGGAGCGGATGCAGCGCATCGCCGCCGACGTGGGCTTCTCCGAGACCGCCTTCGCCGCGCGCACCGGCGACGGCTGGCGCGTGCGCTACTTCGCGCCGCAGTCCGAAGTGCCGTTCTGCGGCCACGCGACGATCGCGCTCGGCGCGGCGCTCGCGCTGCAGCACGGCGACGGCGTGTTTCCGCTCACGCTGAACCAGGCGCGGATCACGGTCGAGGGCCGCCGCAACGGCGCCACCGTCGAGGGCGCGCTGCAGTCGCCGCCCACGCGCAGCGCCGCCGCCGTGCCGGCCCTGCTGTCGGCCGCGCTGGATCTGTTCGGCCTCGACGCGGCCGCGCTCGATGCGCGCATCCCGCCGGCCGTCGCCCATGCGGGCGCCGATCACCTGGTGCTGGCGCTCGAGAGCCGCGCGGCGCTGGCGGCGATGCACTACGAGCTCGAGGCCGGCCGCGCGCTGATGGCCCGCTTCGATCTCACGACCATCGTGCTGCTGCATGCCGAAAGCGCGCGGCGCTTCCATACGCGCAATCCCTTCGCCTCCGGCGGCGTCTACGAAGACCCCGCGACCGGCGCCGCCACCGCCGCGCTGGCGGGCTACCTGCGCGATATCGGCTGGCCGCACGGCGGCGCCATCGACGTGGTGCAGGGCGAGGACATGGGGATGCTGTCGCGCCTGCATGCCGACATCCCGGCCGGGCCCGGCGGCTCGATCCGCGTCTCGGGCACGGCGCGCATCATGCGGGACTGACCCGAACACGAACACACAAGCTTCAAGGAAAGACGACGACATGCTCAACATCTGGGGCCGCATCAGCTCGATCAACGTGCGCAAGGTGGTGTGGTGCGCACAGGAACTCGGGCTGGACTTCCAGCGCACCGAGGCCGGTGGCCGCTTCGGCGTGGTGCAGACCGAGGAGTACCTGGCGCTGAATCCCAACGCCATGGTGCCCACCATCGACGACGGCGAGGGCGCGGAGCGCGTGGTGCTCTGGGAATCGAACGTGATCGTGCGCTACCTCTGCGCCAAGTACTCGCACGGCGCCTTCTACCCGGCCGACCTGCCCGCGCGCTTCGACGCCGAGCGCTGGATGGACTGGCAGCAGACCACCCTCAACCGCGCGAGCCGCGATGCCTTCGTGCAATGGGTGCGCACGCCGCCGGCCGAACGCCAGCCGGCGCTGATCGACGCCTCGGTGCGCGAGAGCGAGGCGCTGTTCGGCCTGCTCGACGCGCACCTCGCGCGCCATCCCTATATCGCCGGCGAGCGCTTCACCATGGCCGACATCCCGATCGGCTGCGAGGCGCACCGCTGGTTCAACCTGCCGGCCGCCGAATACCGCCGGCCCGGCTGGCCGAATGTCGAGCGCTGGTTCAACGACCTGCTCATCCGTCCGGGCGCGCGCGGCGTGCTCGATCTCCCTCTCGAGTAAGCAATGAAAAACCCCCTTCGACAAGCTCAGGACAGGCTTTTCAAGCAAGTCGACGTCTTCACCGCCCATCCCTACTTCGGCAACCCGCTGGCCGTGGTGATCGATGGCAGCGAGCTCGACGATGCGGCCATGCTGCGCTTCGCGCAGTGGACCAACCTGTCCGAAACCACCTTCCTGCTGCCGCCCACCGACCCCGCGGCCGACTACCGGGTGCGCATCTTCACGCCCGGCGGCGAGCTGCCGTTCGCGGGCCATCCCACCATCGGCAGCTGCCATGCCTGGCTGCAGGCCGGCGGCAAGCCCAAGGCCTCGGGCCAGGTGGTGCAGCAGTGCGGCGCCGGCCTGGTGCCGCTGCGGCGCGAGGGCACGCGGCTGGCCTTCGCGGCGCCGCCGCTCAAGCGCAGCGCGCCCAGTCCCGCGCTGCTGGCCAAGGTGGCCGGCGCGCTGGGCCTGAAGGCGCAGCAGGTGATCGCCGCGCAGGTGCTCGACAACGGCCCGGTCTGGTTCGGCCTGCTGCTCGAGGATGCCGACGCGGTGCTCGCGCTCACGCCCGACCATCGCGCACTCAAGGAACTGGGCGTGAAGGCCGGCGTGGCCGGCGTGCCCTCGGTGCACGACACCTCGCTCCTGATCGGCCGCTCGAACCGCGAGGCGCGCGCCTTCGGCAACCGCCCCGCCGTGCCGCTGGACGACGGCGCGAAGATCGACCTCGAGGTGCGCGCCTTCGCCGAGCCGATCGGCGTGCAGGAAGACCCGGTCACCGGCAGCCTCAACGCGGGCCTGGCCGAATGGCTGATCGCCGACGGCCACATGCCCGCGCGCTACCTGGCCGCGCAGGGCCAGTGCCTGGGCCGCGCGGGCCGCGTCCATATCGAGCGCGACGCCGAAGGCCGGATCTGGGTCGGCGGCGATGCCGTGACCTGCGTCGACGGCCGCGTCGCGCTCTGAACGGAGGCACCGCCATGCATGCCGAAGTCGACCACCTCGTGATCGCCGCCGCCTCGCTCGCCGAGGGCGTGGCCTGGTGCGAGGCCACGCTGGGCGTGGTGCCCGCGCCCGGCGGCGCGCATCCGCTGATGGGCACGCACAACCGGCTGCTGAACGTCGCGAGCGAGGCCTATCCGCGCGCCTACGCCGAGATCATCGCGATCGAACCGGGCCAGGCGCCGTCGCGCCCGAACACGCGCCGCTGGTTCGACCTCGACGACGCCGAACTGCAGGCCGGGCTCGCGCAGCTCGGCCCGCGGCTGATCCACTTCGTGGCGCGCGTGCCCGATGCGCGCGCCGCCATCCAGGCCCTGGCGCGCGAGGAGCATGCGCAGATCGACCGCGGCCAGTTGCTCGAGGCCTCGCGCGACACCGCGGCCGGCCGGCTCGAATGGCAGATCGCGGTGCGCGACGACGGCCAGCGGCTGTTCTACGGCGCGCTGCCCACGCTGATCCAGTGGGGCCCGGTGCATCCGGTCGACGCCATGCCGGCCTCGGGCCTCGCGCTGCGCTCGCTGCATGCCACCCATCCGCGCGCGCCGGCGCTGTCGGCCGCGCTCTCGGCCATCGGCCTGCGCGCGCTGCAGGTCGATGCCGGCCCACCGAACCTCGTGGCCGTGTTCGACACGCCGCGCGGCCCCGTCACCCTGGAATCCCGAGGACTCTGACATGCTGACCCTGACCGAAATCGCCTGGTTCGCGCTCGCCTCGCTGCTGCTCGCGCTCACGCCCGGGCCGAACATGATCTATTGCGTGTCGCGCACCCTGATCCAGGGCCGCCGTGCCGGGCTGATCTCGCTGGGCGGCGTGCTGATGGCCTTCCTGGTCCACCTGTGCGCGGCCGCGCTCGGGCTCACGGCGCTGCTGCTCGCGGTGCCGCTGGCCTTCGACGCGATCCGCTTCGCGGGCGCGGCCTACCTGATGTGGCTCGCATGGCAGGCGGTGCGCCCCGGCAGCGCCGCGCCCTTCGAGGCCCGCGCGCTGCCGGCCGACCCGCCGGGCAAGCTGTTCCGCATGGGCTTCCTCACCAACCTGCTGAACCCGAAGGTGGCGATGTTCTATCTCTCGTTCTTTCCGCAGTTCATCCATCCCGAGCGCGGCTCGGTGCTGCTGCAGAGCCTGCAGCTCGGCGCCGCGCAGATGGCCAGCAGCGCCGTGGTCAACACCACGATGATCGTCGGCGCCGCGAGCATCACGGCCGTGCTGTCGAGAAGCGAAGGCTGGCTGCGCGCGCAGCGCTACGTGATGGGCAGCGTGCTGGCCGCGCTGGCGGTGCGCGTGGCGTTGACCGAAAGAAAGTGACCCCCATGCGATTCACCCGCGAAGAAATGGAAGCCGCGCTCGCCACCGTGCACGCGGCGATGCAGCCCACGCCGCAGTACGCCTGGCCGCTGCTCGAGCGGCGCCTGGGCGCGAAGCTCTGGGCCAAGCACGAGAACCACACGCCGGTCGGCGCCTTCAAGATCCGCGGCGGCCTGACCTACTTCGAGACGCTGGCGCGCGAACAGCCCGAGGCGCGCCACGTGATCAGCGCCACGCGCGGCAACCATGGCCAGTCGCTGGGCTTCGCGGCGCGCCGCCACGGCCTGGCCGCGACCATCGTGGTGCCGCACGGCAACTCGGTGGAGAAGAACGCCGCCATGCGCGCGCTCGGCGTCGAGCTGGTCGAACACGGCGAGGACTTCCAGGCCGCGTCCGAGCATGCGGCCGTGCTGGCCGAGCGCGACGGGTTGCACCGCGTGCCCTCGTTCCACCGCGAGCTGGTGCGCGGCGTGTCGACCGCCTACGTCGAGTTCTTCGAGACGCTGAAGCACGCGCCGCCCGACGTGCTGTTCGTGCCCATCGGCCTGGGCTCGGGCTTCGCGGGCGCGGCCGCGGCGCGCGCGCACTGCGGCGTCGCCACCAAGATCGTCGGCGTGGTGTCGGCCCATGCCACCGCCTACCTCGACTCGTTCCGCGCGCGCCATCCGGTCGAGTCGCCGGTGAGCACGCGCCTGGCCGACGGCATGGCCTGCCGCGTGCCCGTGCCCGAGTCGCTCGAGGTGCTGCTGCGCGAGGCCGAAGACGTGATCGCGGTCAGCGACGAGGAGGTCGGCGAGGCGATGCGCATCCTCTTCAGCGACACCCACAACGTGGCCGAGGGCGCGGGCGCCGCCGCGCTCGCCGGCGCGCTTCAGCAGCGGGAACGCTGGCGCGGCAAGACGGTGGGCATCAGCCTGACGGGTGGCAACGTCGACTCGGGCATGTTCGCCGAGGTGCTGGCGAAGGCCTGAGCGGCCGCCGCTCTTTTCTCTCGCTCTTTTTTCAGGGCAGCGGGCCGGTGTTCGCGGTGCTCAAGGGCAGGCGCGACACCTCGGCCAGCAGCAGCGCGAGCTGCGCCGCCGCGGCATCGACGACCGCCTGCCCCGCCGGCGCCGTGGCCGCCGCCGCATTGCCCGCTGCGCCCTGCGCGTTGTAGTCCTCGATCGCCCAGCCCAGCTTCGCGCTCCGGCCGTTGCCGAGGATCGCGTAGTCGGCCGCGCGCTGCTCGGAGCTGGAGCGGAAATCCTGTGCCGCGTCCATGCGCACCAGCTGCGGCGCGAGCGCCAGCATCATCGAGGTCTCGATCTCGCCCGCATGCACGCCGAAGCGGTGCTCGTGCGCGCTGAACCGGGCGCCCGCCTCGCCCAGCGGCAGGTTGAACCAGCTCGCGGAATAGACGATCAGCCCGTGCGCGGCGCGCAGCTCGCGCGCCACGATGTCCATCGCGCCCACGTGGCCGCCATGCGCGTTGAACAGCACCAGCTTCTTCACCCCGGCGCGCGCCACCCCGGCGCCGATCTCGCTCCACATGCGGATCAGCGTCTCGGCCGACAGCGTGAGCGTGCCCGCGAAGCGCGCGTGCTCGGGGCTCAGGCCGATCTGCTGGGTCGGCAGGAACAGCACCGGCAGCTCGGCCGGCAGCAGCGGCAGCGCCGCCGCGACGATGCCGTCGGCCAGCACCGTGTCGACCCCGAGCGGCAGGTGCGGCCCGTGCTGCTCGGTGGCGCCCAGCGGCAGCACCGCCACCGTGGCTGCCACATCGAGCGCGGCGAAGTCGCGCGTGGACAGCTGTGACCAGAAGCGGGGCAGGGATACCGTGGGAGCGTTCATCCGGCGATCTTAGAGCGGTGATTCAATCCACGCGACTTCGCCAACCAACCCAAGGACACCTTCATGGATCTCCAACTCCAGGACCGCCACGTACTCATCACCGGCGGCAGCAAGGGCATCGGCCTGGCCTGCGCGCTCGGCTTCCTGCGCGAGGGCGCGCGCGTGAGCCTGGTGTCGCGCGATCCGGCCAACCTCGAACAGGGCCGCAAGGAGCTGCTCGCGGCCCACGCGCAGGCCGAGGGCCGCGTCTCGCTGCATGCCGCCGACCTCAAGGACCCGGCGGCCGCCCTCGCCGCCCTCGACGCCGCCGAACAGGCCTTCGGCCCCGTCGACGTGCTCGTCAACTCGGCCGGCGCCGCGCGCCGCACCCCGCCCGACGACCTCACGCCCGCTGCTTGGCACGACGCGATGGACGCGAAGTACTTCAGCTACATCCACATGATCGACCCGGTGGTCAAGCGCATGGGGCAGCGCGGCAGGGGGGCCATCGTCAATGTCATCGGGCAGGGCGGCAAGGTCGCGAGCCCCGTGCACATGGCCGGTGGTGCCGCCAATGCGGCGCTGATGCTGGTCAGTGCGGGGATGGCTGCCGCTTATGCCGCCAAGGGGGTGCGCGTGAATGCGGTGAATCCTGGACTTACGCTGACTGCGCGGCTGGCCGAAGGGATGAAGGCGGATGCGAAGTTGCAGGGTATCGGTACCGACGAGGCGCTGAAGCGGGCTACTGCTCGGCTGCCGCTGGGGCGCATCGCCACGCCGGAAGAAGTGGCGAATACGGTGCTGTTTCTGGCTTCGGGGAAGGCTAGTTATGTGACGGGGGCGATTGTGGCGATGGATGGGGCGGTTACGCCGATGATTTGAGTGGCGTTTTATTTGGGCTGAGGTTTTTCTTGGCTCTGCTCTTCTTCTTGAGGCTGTTGGCCGGGTCTCGCCCCGGCGGGCGACTTACTTTTCTTGTCTCGCCAAGAAAAGTAAGCAAAAGAAGGCGACCCCACTGTCTGTGTCCCTTCGCTTCGCTACGGGCAACCTGCGGTGCTCGGGGAAAGCGGGGGTCCGCAGAACTCGCTGCACTTCGTTCCGCTCAGACAGCTGCGGCCCTGATCCCGCTTTCCCCTGCGCTCCTCGGCACAGCCAGAGGGGGGCGGTCGGGCCTTTGCTTCGCTCGGCCTCACATACCCAACGGGCCTTCGCTGCGCTCGGCCGCGGGTACCTAACAGGCAATCGCTTCGCTCGGCCCTGAGTCTTGCTCCCTCTCCCCCTGGGAGAGGGCTGGGGTGAGGGCACTGGGCGGTGGATACCGTCGCAACATTGGTGAGGCCCGGTGCCCTCACCCTAACCCTCTCCCAGAGGGAGAGGGAACAAGAAAAAAACAAGGCCGAGCGAAGCGATGGCCCGAGCGGCATTGCAAGGCCGAGCGAAGCAAAGGCCCGACCCACCCCCTCTGGCTGCGCCGAGGAGCGCAGCGTTTCGCGGATAAGGGCTCGCAGCTGTCTGAGCGCAGCGCAGCGGAGCGAGTTCTGCGAGACCCCGCGAAACGCGAGCACCGCAGGTTGCCCGCAGCGAAGCGGAGGGACACAGACAGCGGGGTCGCCTTCTTTTGCTTACTTTTCTTGGCGAGCTGTATGGACCGGGCACATGGTGGACAGGTGTGCGAGGACATGGTGGACACCATTGGGCATATCGCCCGATCGGAAGACGACCATGCCCTGGAGCACCCGAGACACCATGAGCCTGAGAGAAGAGTTC
>Ga0209025_1001142_pt1 | contig 37856 bp, 32 predicted proteins | sample AraplaMF_Col_mLB_FD_184256 | JGI IMG/M metagenome (GOLD analysis project Ga0209025, IMG submission 184256) | Arabidopsis root microbial communities from the University of North Carolina, USA - plate scrape MF_Col_mLB (SPAdes) (version 2) | ecosystem: Host-associated > Plants > Roots > Endosphere... | reverse complement strand
GCCGCGCGCGGTGCGGCCGGGCCAGTCTAGCGGCAGCATCGCTTCGGGCAGGTTGGGGTCGCGCAGCAGCACGTGCCCGATTGTTGATCGGTCGGCAAGCGATCCAGGCTCAGCAAGAGCCAGCGGCTGTATGGACGCCCCCGGTTTGCCAAGCGCTGCGCGAGGTCGATGGCTAAAAGGTAGATTGCAGCCATGTATCCGGATTTCGTTCGGGCTCATGCCCGCGATCCCTGATGGAATCCGCTGACCGACGCCCCATCAACCAAGTGAACTCGGAGTTCGTTGTACCAGTCGGGCTCTGCCGGTCACGGTCTGACCTGTCCTGCCATCAATCTGCGTGTTGCCTGAGCAATCTTTGGGGGGGTGTGGAAGTTCTCCGGGGTCAAGTTGGTTGGATGCGTATTGGTCTGCCGTCGCTAAGCGGCTGTGCCGGCCGTTGCTGGCGAGAAGCCTGATTCGTACTCCCGGTCGCATGCAAGCAGCGCCCAGACGATTCGTGCGTTCTTGTTCGCCAGAGCGACGGCAGCGACGTTGAGGTTCCGTCGCTCCAGGAGCTTCTGCAGCCATGGATTGCTGTGCTGATCCGGCTTGCTCCGAAACGCCGTCACTGCGGATCGTGCCCCGTGGATGAGCAAGGTTCTCAGATAGGTGTCGCCACGCTGATGCCGAGGGTCGTCTTGCCTCCGCTGGACGACTGGGCGGGTACGAGGCCCATCCAGGCCGCGAGTTGCCGGCCGTTCTTAGAGTTCTTGGCGTCCCCGACCGTAGCCACGAGCGCGCTCGCTGTAATCGGGCCGATGCCGGGGATCTTCTCAAGCTTGCGACTTGCTTCGCTGTTGCGGTGCGATGCCTTGATCTGGGCCTCGAGCTCGCCGACCTGGGTATCGAGTTCCTTGAGGTGATCGAGCAGGCGCTCGATCAACAGCCGGAAGCTGCCTGGCAGCTCATTGCTGGCGTCTTCGATGAGTTCGCGCACACGGCCGCGAAAACGTGCCGATGCTGTGACGGGTGGGGGCGTCCATCCCATTAACCAACGACGGCCCCATTCTAGTCTGGCGGACCAGACCCCGGATGAGGCATACTTCGCAACGCTGCCAGCGCTCAAATCGGCAGCCTGACTGCCCCAGCGCTTCCACTTAAAAGCTCCGGATCCCTGTCCGAACAAACGGCGCCACCTCTCCCTACCTGCTGTGGCGTGCCGTCGATCAGCATGGGAGTCCGCGCCAAATTGGGGGAAAACGACCGTACCACTTCCAAGAGGCGAGTGAGCACATAGAATGCGCGCATGTCATCCGATCTTCAGCCGGCGATCGCCGTGCTTCAGCTCCGAATTGCGCTGCGCGGCTTGAGTCCGCCGGTTTGGTGACGCGTGGTCATTCCGGAGCACATTACACAGAGTCGGCTACACGATGTCATCCAGGCGGCCATGGGCTGGACGAAGCCATCTTGCCCGTCCAAGGCCGGCGGCACGAACAGCTTGTCAAGCGGCATCAGCGCGGTCGCCGGCACGGCGGTGTGCCCACCAACGTAGAGGGTCAGCGTAGTGGCGTGCGCCGCGAGGAACGCCTCGATCGCTCGGGCCTTGCCGGCGCTGAAGGCCGAGGATGGCCCGGGTCCAGCCATCGCCGAGGCCGTTAACGCGGTCGGCCAACTGGCCCAGCGTGATCACGCCTGCGGCCGCCAACCACCTGTCATTTTCAATCGCCTTGCCGTGGACGAACGCTCCCGCCGTGGTATGTTCTGCCCGTCGCGCGGCCGTCGAGGCCGCAACCCGCCCACCGGACCGCATGAACCAACCCATCGACACCGCCGACGACGATTTCGTCGACAACTACACCCCAGCCCTGCTGGCCCAGGCCAGCCAGCTGATTTCGGGCGAATTCCACGTGATCGTGCAGGCCAATGGTTTCACCGTCGCAGACTGGCGCGTCCTGTCCACGCTGTCCGGCGGCAAGCCAATCAGCATCGGGGAACTGGCGCAGGTCTCGGTGACCAAGCAGCCCACCGTGACGCGCCTGCTCGACCGCATGGAGGCGCAGGGCTACGTCAAGCGCATCCCGCACGAGACCGACCGGCGCATCACGCTGGTGCGCATCACGCCACGCGGGCAGAAGCTGACCTCCACCCTGATCGCACAGGCCCGGGCCCACGAGGACCACGTGCTGGCGCCACTCGGCAAGAAGAAGGCCGACGAGCTGCGTGCCACGCTGAAGCTGCTGATCCACCTGCACCGCCCTGCCAACTGAGGGCAGGGTTGCGCCTCAGGCCGGCCGGCGCATCTGGAACAGCGTCGATTTGCTGATCTCGTAGTAGTCGGCCGGGCCGCCACCGCGCAGGATGGGGCGTGCGGCGGCGGTGTCATAGACCCCGTCCGGCAGGAAGGCGCGGTCGATATGCACGCCGACTACCTCGCCGAGCACCATCCAGGTATCGAGCATGGCGCCGTCGGCCTGGTTCAGCTGCATGACCCTGGTCGCGCGGCACTCGAACGATACCGGGCTCTCCTGCACGCGAGGCGCCGACACCAGGCGCGACCGCACCGGCGTCAGGCCCGCCAGGCCGAATTCGTCGACCTCGGGCGCGACGCCGGCGCTGGTCATGTTCATGCGCTCGGCCAGCGGGCGCGTCACCAGGTTCCAGACAAAGTCGCCAATGTCCTCGACATTGCGCACGGTGTCCTTGTAGCCGACGCTGGAGAACGCCACCACTGGCGGCGTGTAGTTGAAGACGTTGAAGAATGCGTAGGGCGCCAGGTTGGCGCGTCCGGCCTTGTCCACCGTCGAAATCCAGCCGATCGGGCGTGGGCCGACAATGGCGGCCAGCGGATCGTGCCGCAGCCCGTGACCGCGCGTGGGCTCGTAGAAGTGAATGTCGTCCATGTGCATGTGCGAAGCGTCGTCCCCGCGGGAGCAGGGACGACGAAAGCGTGGGATGGCGCTCAGTACTTGCCGCTCAGCAGCTCGCCGCAGCCGGCGACCTCGGCGCGCAGGTTCAGCTTGCGCAGCATCTGCCAGGTGGTGGCCACCGCTGCCGACACCGTCGGGATGCCCGACTCGTCCTGCACCTTCTGGATCGACGGCAGCGACTGCATCTGCACGCAGGCCGACAGCACGATGGCGTCGACACCGGTGGTGTCGATGCGCTTGTAGATCTCGAGCAGGTTGGCCGGATCCTGCGCGGCGACCTGCAGGTTGTCGGGGATCTCCAGCGCGGTGTAGTCCTTGACCTCGATGCCTTCGCTCTCGATGTAGTCGACCACCATCTTCGTCAGCGGCTTCATGTACGGGCACACCACCGAGACACGCTTCGCGCCCATGGCGTGCAGGCCGTCCACCAGCGCGCCGGCGCTGGTCACCACCGGCGCGGGGTTGCCGTTGTCGACGGTGCGCTGCGTCAGGCGTGCCTCGGAGACGCGGTGATAGCCCTTGCCCATGCTCATGATGGCCACCAGGCAGGCGTAGCCCAGCACGTCGACGCGCGCGTCGGAGAGCTCGATGGCGCAGCGGTCGCTGTCGCGGTCCATGGCTTCCAGCTCTTCCTTCACCACCTTCTTCATGCGCATGCGGCTGGAGTGGAAGGTGAAGCGCTCGGCGAAGTCCTTCTCGCGCTCGCGCAACATGGCGGGGATTTCCGTCTCCATGGTGGTATTGGAGGACGGTACGATCTGCCCGATGCGCAGCGGCTTCTGGGGCGTCAACAGGAAAGACATTTACTTGCTCTCGGAAAGGTCGAATGCATTGAGTTCCGCTTCCTCGGCGTCGAGATCGAAGGCCTGGCTGGCGCCGTCCAGGAACTGGGCGGGCTGCAGCGGCCGGCGGTCGACGCGCAGGTCGAAGATGTCGAAGCGGTTGTAGTGGCCGGTGATGTCGTGCATCTGGCGCGGCTGGATGCAGCGCGACAGGTCGATGTCGGCGTAGACGATGCCTTCCGCGTCGATCAGCGGCTCGCCGATGACGCGGCCATCCGGGCCGAGGAAGCCGGAGAAGGCGCTGTTGCGGCGTGACAGCAGTTCGCGTGCCTTGAGATTCAGCGGGCTCATCGCTTCGATGATCTCCTCCGAAACCGTCGAGCACGACACCGCCGTGAACACCTTGCCCTCGAAGCAGTGGGCGGCGGCGCGCACCTTGATGGCCTCGGCCATGTCATAGTCGGCCGGTGCCACCGGCAGCGCGATATAGCTGGCCACGTGCATCAGCTCGCCCTGCGACAGCAGCGAAAAGCGCGCCAGCGTGTTGGTGTTCTCGCCGCAGGCCAGCGAGCCGAGCGGGCCGACGCTGGTCTGGTGCACGCGCAGCGCCGAGGCATCGCCATTGGCCCAGGTCAGCTTCTCGGCCCAGGTCGGCACCAGCTTGCGGTGGCGGCCCAGGATGCGGCCTTCGTCGCTGATCGTCACCAGCGTATTGAACAGGGTGCCGATGCCGGTGCGGCTGCGTTCATTCACGCCAACGATCACGTTGATGTGGTTGGCCTGCGCCGCCTGCGCGATCTTGCGGATCTCCGGGCCGGGGATCTCGATGGAAGCCTTGACCAGCTTCTCGAACCAGGGGCTGGCGTCGACCGGATTGGTCAGCCAGCTCCAGTAGGGGTAGCCGGCAACGAACACTTCCGGAAAGGCGACCAGCTTCGCGCCGTTGTCGGCGGCTTCCTTGATCAGCCGGCAGACCTTGTCGACCGTGGCATCGGCATCGAGGAAGACGGGGGCGGCCTGTACGGCCGCGGCCTTGAACTTGGGCAGGTTGAGCATATGTGTGCCTCGCTTGCAGCGGTCATCCCCGCTCGCGCGGGGATGACGGGGTTTAGACAGCCACCACCGGGTGGCGCAGTTCGCCGATACCTTCCACCGTGGCCACCACGGTGTCGCCGGGCCACAGCCACTCCTGCGGGGTGCGGCCCGCGCCCACGCCGTCCGGCGTGCCGGTGGCGATGATGTCGCCGGGTTCCAGCGCCATGCCCTTGCTGATGTCCGCGATCAGCGCCGGCACCTTGAACAGCATGTGGCGCGTATTGGAGCTTTGCTTGGTCACGCCGTTGACGGTCAGCGACAGGTCCAGCGTGTGCGGGTCGGGGATCTCGTCGGCGGTGACGATGACCGGGCCGAACGGGGCATAGGTGTCCTGGCCCTTGGAGTAGATCCACTGGCCGGCGCGGCGGCAGTCGCGCGCCGAGATGTCGATCATCACGCTGTAACCGAACACGTAGTTGAGCGCATCGGCTTCCTTCACGCCCTTGCCGCGCGTGCCGATGATGACGGCGAGCTCGACTTCCCAGTCCATCTGCTGGGTGATTTCCTTGTTGTGCTCGATGGCATCGCCTGGGCCGATCACGGTGGTGGGCGGCTTGGAGAAGATCACCGGCTCTTTCGGCAGCTCTTTCGAGGTGTCCAGGCTGCGGCTGGATTCGGCGACGTGCTCGACGTAGTTCAGGCCGATGCCCCAGATGTTCTTGCGCGGGCGCGGGATCGGCGCCAGCAGCTTGACGTTGGAAGCCGGCACGGCCACGCCGAACGGGAGCCTGCCGCGATATTCGTTCAGCAGCGCGCTGGTCGAGCGGACTGCCTCGGGGCCCAGGTCGATGAACTCGAGCATGGTGGAGGGAATGCTCACGCCGACGGCGGCGCCGAAACGGGCGAGGTCAACGACATTGCCGTCGACGATGGCGCCCAGGCGGGCGGCGGCAGCGACTTCAGCGCGATAGGTTACGAGACGCATGGTTTGATAACTCCGGAAAAGGCCGCAAGCGGTGCGGCTGCACAATTTGGAAAATGGGTACTGCTGAGGTTCAAAGGACCACCTGATGCCCACCGTTCTCTGCCAGCGCTTGCTCGCGGTACAGGCCCAGCGAATGCATCACCGGCAGGTCGTTGAAGCAGAACAGCACGGCGTCATCGCTGGCCGACGCGTTCGCGTGCTCATGGAAGGCCCACGACGGCACGCAGAAGATGTCGCGCTCGGTCCAGTCGAAGCGCTGGCCGTTGATGACCGAGTAGCCACTGCCCTTGGCTACCTGGTAGATGAAGCTGCCGGTGTGGCGGTGGGCCTGGGTGGCTTCGCCAGGACGCAGCAACTGCATGCTGGCGCCGATGGTCGGCATCACCGGGCCGCCGGTGACCGGATTGACGTAGTGCATCAGCACGCCGTCGAACGGGCTGCCGTCGGTGACCTTGCTGTGGCGTACCAGCGCCTCGTAGGTCGGCGCCCATTCGTACTTGTAGAGCGGCGAATACGGCTTGGTCCAGTTGCCTTCGTGCGGGCGCAGGCCCTTGCCGCCCCAGATCGCCGGCATGTCGTCGACCGGGTGAGTCACAGCTTGCTGCAGGTCCGGGTGCACGGCGTAGAAACCGGCCTCCATGGCGTTGACCAGCGGAATGTCCAGGCCGTCCTGCCAGATGCAGGTGGTGCCTTCGGCCGCCACGCCATGCTCATGCCAGGTCCCGTTGGGCGTGAGCACGAAGTCGTTGGCGTTCAGCGTCATCTTGTGGCCGTCGACGATGGTGTAGGCGCCGCTGCCTTCCATGATGAAGCGCAGCGCCGACGACGAGTGCGCGTGTGCCGAGGCGGCTTCGCCGGGATGCATCACCTGCAGGCCCGAATAGAGCCAGCCCACTGCTGCCGAAACGTCCTGGCGGCCCGGGTTGTTCAGGTAGATCACGCGGCGGCCGGCCTTCTCCGGCGTTACCAGGTCGACCGAGCGCAGCACGTGATCACGCAGGTCGCGGTAGCGCCACAGCACCGGCACCGATTCTGACTTTGGCTGCCACGGCTCGATCTTGTTGGCCACGGTCCAGAGCGCGCCGGTCTTGAGCGCATCGAGCTCCTTGTAGTAGGCGACCAGCTCGGGCGTGTCTTCCACGTCGGCGCGGCCGGCTACGTTCTCGCGGTAGGTGTCATAGGAGGTATTCGACATCGTCTTCCTCTTTGGTCTGGTTTCTCCCTCTCCCGTGGACGAGAGAGGGGCGAGCCATCGTCAGGCCGCCGCGCGCTTGATGCTGCGCTCCAGCTGATCCTTGGCGAACAGGTACTGCTTGGGCCATTCCACGCGGCGGTAGCCCAGTTGCGCGCTCTCGCGCAGCAGCCAGGCCGGATCGGCCAGGTACGGGCGCGACAGCGCGCACAGGTCGGCGCGGCCCGAGGCGATGATTCCGTTGACGTGGTCGGCTTCGGTGATCGCGCCTACGGCGATGGTCGGCACCCCTGCCTCGTTGCGCACGCGGTCGGCGAACGGGGTCTGGAACATGCGGCCGTAGACCGGCTTCTGCGCCGGCGTGACTTCGCCGGAAGAGCAGTCGATCATGTCGGCGCCGGCCTCCTTGAACAGGCGCGCCATGGCCACCGCGTCGTCGGCGCTGTTGCCGCCTTCGACCCAGTCAGTGGCGGAGATGCGCACCGACACCGGCTTGTCCTGCGGCCAGACCGCGCGCACCGCGCGCAGCACTTCCAGCGGGAAGGCCATGCGGTTTTCCAGCGAGCCGCCGTATTCGTCGCTGCGCTGGTTGGTCACAGGCGAGAGGAAGTTCGACAGCAGGTAGCCGTGGCCGGCCTGCAGCTCCAGCCAGTCAAAGCCCGCGGCGGCGGCTCGCCGGGTGGCGGCAACGAAGTCATCGCGCACGCGGTCCATGTCTGCGCGGGTCATGGCGCGCGGCGTCTGCGAAACGCCCGGCAGGTAAGGCAGCGCGGAGGCAGAGATCAGCGGCCAGTTGCCCTCGGCCAGCGGGTGGTCCATCTGCTCCCAGCCCAGCTGGGTCGAGCCGCGGCGGCCGGCGTGGCCGATCTGCACGCCAATGCGCGCGCTGGTGTGCTCATGCACGAAGCCGACGATGCCGGCGAATGCCGCCGCCTGCTCGTCATTCCACAGGCCCGGGCAACCCTCAGTGATGCGGCCGTCCGGCGACACCGCCGTCATTTCAACCATCACCAGGCCGGCACCGCCCAGTGCGCGGCTGCCCAGGTGCACCATGTGGAAATTGCCCGGCACGCCCATCTGGCACGAGTACATGGCGGTGGGCGACACCACCACGCGGTTCTTCAGTTCCACGCCGCGCACGGTGTACGGCGTCAGCATCGGGGGCACGGCGGTGGCATCCGTGCCGGCGCGTCCGGCCAGCCATGACTCGTAGCCTTCCAGCCAGGCCTTGTCACGCACGCGCAGGTTCTCGTGCGAAATGCGCTGCGAGCGGGTCAGCAGCGAGTAGGCGAACTGCTCGGGCTCCAGGTCTTCATAGCGCCTGACGTTCTCGAACCATTCGGTCGAGTTGCGCGCGGCGTTCTGGATCTTGAGCACTTCCACCGAGCGCACGGCTTCGTAGTGCTTCAGTGCATCTTCCAGCGGGCCTTCGGTGTTGCGCAGGGTGCGCGCCAGCTCGATAGCATCTTCCAGCGCCAGCTTGGTGCCGGAGCCGATCGAGAAGTGCGCGGTGTGGGCGGCGTCGCCCATCAGCACCACGGGCACCTTCTTCTCCAGGCCGCTGTCGTCGGCCAGGTTGTTCCAGTGCACCCACTTCTCGCAGATCACGCGCGGGAACTGGATCCAGATCGCCGAGCCGCGCAGGTGGCCGGCGTTGCTGATCAGCGGGTTGCCGTCCAGGTACGGGGCGAACAGCTTCTCGCAGTAGGCGATGCCTTCTTCCTGGCTCATCTGGTCGATGCCGGCGGCCTTCCAGGTTTCTTCCGGGGTCTCGACGATAAAGGTCGAGGTGCCGTCCTCGAAGCGATAGGCGTGTGCCTGGAACCAGCCATGCTCGGTCGGCACGAAGATGAAGTTGAAGGCGTCGAACACCTTCTTCGTGCCCAGCCAGACAAAGCGGCAGTTGCGCGTGTCGATGTCGGGGCGGAAGGTGTCGGCATAGCGCTTGCGCACCACGCTGTTGAGGCCGTCGGAAGCCAGCACCAGGTCGGCGTTGTACTTGCGCGCAATGGCCTGGTCGTCCTCGACGTAGTTCTCGAATACCAGTTCCACACCGACTTCCTCGCAGCGCGCCTGCAGGATGTTCAGCAGCTTCTTGCGGCCGATGCCGATGAAGCCGTGGCCGCCGCTGCGCACCGCGCGGCCCTTGAAGTGGACTTCGACATCGTCCCAGCGGTTGAACGCATCGCCGATGGTCTCGGCCGAGACCGGGTCGGCCTCGCGCAGGTTGTCCATGGTGGCGTCGGAGAACACCACGCCCCAGCCGAAGGTGTCATAGGGACGGTTGCGCTCGACCACCACGACTTTATTGGCGGGATCCTGGAGCTTCATCAACAGGCCGAAATACAGGCCGGCGGGGCCACCGCCGATACATACAATGTTCATGGCTGTTCCAATTTGGTTACTACCGGAGCCTGCGGCACCCCCCGCAGCGGGTACGTCGGCATTCAGACGGTGGTTTCGGGAATAGGCCGGCCTGAGGGCGCAGTGCCGTGTTCGATTGCGGCCCGCAGGTCATCGGGCACCAGGATCGCCAGGTGCGTGTCCAGCGAGGTCATCACGATGGTCTGCGTGGCCGCCATGCGCAGCTCGCCGTCTGCGCCGGTGCAGCGCCAGGCCAGCGTGATCGACTTGCCCCCCAGGCGCACCACTTCCAGCTCCAGCCAGACCTGGTCGCCAAAGCGGCTGATCGCCTTGAAGTCCACCTCCAGGTGCACGGTCGGCATGCCCAGCCGGCGCGCGCCGATCACGCCGTGGTAGCCGTCCGGCAACAGGGTGTCGACCCAGCGTTCGATCAGGTCGTTGAACAGCACGAAGTACTGCGGGTAGAAGACGATGCCGGCCGGGTCGCATTCCGAGAAATGGATCTTGTGCTGGCGCCGGAAGGTATGCGTAGTGCTCATGGTCTGCGGTTCCTGGGTTTGCGAGTGATCACGCCAGCGCGTGGCGGGCGAGGGCTTCCTTCAGCTTCTTGCCGTGCTCGTCGGCAAGCGCGGCTTCGCGCAGCTCGCGCAGCGTGGCCGGGGCCAGGCGGGCACCCGCGCGCATCACGGCGTTCATCAGGGTCTGGTAGTTGGTCAGGCCGCGCACATGGGTGTCGCTGTAACCCTTCACCAGCCGCTGGCACTGCACCACTTCCAGCGCCAGCGCAGGGTTGAGGCGCGCGGCGGCCAGCACCTGGGCCAGCCAGCCTTCGATACGCTCGGTTTCCAGCGCATAGCGCAGCGTGCTGCGGCGGATGCCGCGCAGGCGCGACACCGCCCACAGCATCAGGTAGCCCCGCAGCGAGCTGGTGGTGACCAAGCGGCCCGAGGTGGTGAAGCGGCGCACCAGGCGGTGCACGAAATGCGGCTGCATCAGCCAGCGGCCGAGTCCGGCCGGCAGCGTCTCGCAGATTTCTTCCAGGCGCGGGTGCATGAATTCGTTGATCGCCAGCAGCTGCTTGTCGCCGGCGCGCACCTCGCCCCGCACGCGCGCGAAGCGCGAGTCGCGGGTCTTGAGGTCGGCCACGCGAATGGTGTCCTCGTACGACATCCACAGCGCCAGGTGACGCGCGGTTTCGCGCAGCAGCGCGATATCGCCGTTGCCGACGGCCCGCCGCACGGCAGCCAGCCGATCCAGGTACAGGCCGGCGTAGGCTACGTCCTGGTAGTCGATCATGCGGCGCACGCCTTCGACCACGACGGGCCAGTTCTCGGCCGGTTGTTCGGCGCGGGCGCGCTGCAGCAACTGCGCGACCCTGGGATCCTGCGGCTTGAGTTCGCCCAGCGGCTTTGCGGCTTCCGCGGCGGGCGTCTCGGCGGCCTCGGCGATGGCGAACGCCGCGCCAAAAGCGCGCAGGCTGGGCTTCACGCCCACGCCGCCGCGCTCGATCGTGGCTTCGAACTGCGCGCGGCTGAACGGCAGCACGCCGGTGCCCGCCAGCGCGCCGAACAGCACGGCGCTGATGACGCTGCCGCTGGCTTCGGCCGCCTGCGCCATGTCGAAGCGTACAAAGCGTTTGGCAGCCTTGCCGGCATGGGCGATCAGCTCGTTGCTGTCGACGCGGCCATCGCCCATCGCGGATTTCTCCGCGATGGAGTACACGCGGTGGGTGGAAGACACCAGCGTGGTGCGCTCCGGCGTCACCAGTCCGCGCTGCACGGCGCGGCCGGCTTCCATCAGTTCCGAGGCGAGTACCACATCGACATCGCCAGGGGTGGGCATCAGCGCCAGCACCGGCTGACGGCCGGCCTGCTCGGCCAGGTCGCGCGGGAACAGCTCGACGTAGTAGATGGTGGCGCCGGTGCGCTGCGCCACGCCGGGCACCGACGTGGTTTGCGCGATGTAGCCGTTGTGCTCGCCCAGATCCACGATCCAGTCGGCGAGCACGCCGCCGCCTTCGCCGCCCATGGCGAGGATGGCGACCTTGATCGGCTTGGCGCTGAGGTTGTTGGGTGCGTTCACGATTGAACCTCTCGAAGCTTGGTGTTCAGAATGCAAGGCGGGTGCGGCGCGCGGCATCGCGGCGCTGCAGGAAGCCGATCACGCCGTCGCGCAGGCGCTGGCGCAGCTTGTCGATGCGGGTCGGGTTGGTGACGATCTGCGCACGGTAAAAGGACGGGCACAGCACCGCCGCGTGCGAGACCTCGCCGCACAGGCCACAGCCCACGCAGCTGTCCAGCACGGAGGCGACCGGATCGGTGCGCAGCGGGTCCGGGTTGGGCTTGATCGTCAGCGAAGGGCAGCCCGACAGCCGGATGCACGAGTGATCGCCGGTGCAGGTGTCGGAATCCACGCCAAAGCGCTCCCGTACCACGCGCTGGCCGTCGGCGATCGCCTTGCGCGTCTTCGGCTTCTCGCGGCGCTGCTTGTTCAGCATGCATTCGCTTTGCGCGATCAGAACCTTCGGGCCTTTGGCGCCAGTGGTTAGCGCTTCCTTGAGCGTAGCCTTCATCGCCTTCAGGTCGTAGGTGCGGCGGATGGTGCGCACCCACTTGACACCCACGCCCTTGACTGCGTCCTCGATGGCGTGGCCGGTGCTGCGCGTGTCGTTCAGCGCGGTCGAGGACAGGATGTCCTGCCCGCCGGTGGCGGACGTGTAGCTGTTGTCGACCACGATGGTCAGGTTGTCGCTCTTGTTGAAGACTGCATTGGCGATGCCGCTGGTCAGGCCGTTGTGCCAGAAGCCGCCGTCGCCCATGACGGAGATGGCGCGTTTGCCGCCGGGCGCGTTGAGCGCCGCGGCGCTGGCGCTGCCCAGGCCGTAGCCCATGGTGGTGTTGCCCAGGTTGAACGGCGGCAGGATGGAGAACAAATGGCAACCGATGTCGGCGCTCACGTGGTGCTCGCCGATCTCGCGCTCGACCAGCTTCATCGCGGTAAAGATCGGGCGCTCCGGGCAGCCGGTGCAGAAGCCGGGCGGGCGCGCATGCACGCTCTCGTCGACCAGCTTCTGCGGTTCCAGCACTTCGGCTGCCACGGCGTCGACGGTGGCGGCGGGCGCCTGCACCAGGGGGATCACCTTACGTGCAGGCTTAGGTTCCGGCAGAGGTTCGATCTTGCCGTACTGCTCCAGGAAGGCGCGTAGCCCCTTGAGCACGGTCGCAGTGTTGTACTCGCCAGCCAGCGGCAGCAGGTCCTTGCCATGCAGCGCCGCGGTGGCACCGGCCATGCGCAGGATGTTGGCGGCGTTCTGCTCGATAAAGTTGGGCTGGCCTTCTTCCAGCACCAGCACCGCGCGCTTGCCCGCGCAGAAGCGTTCCCACTCCGAATCGATCAGCGGGTAGGCCACGTTCATCACGTACAGCGGGATCTTCGACTCGCCGAACACATCGGCCAGGCCGAGCTGCTCCAGTGCGCGGATCAGCGTGTTGTAGCTGCCGCCCTGCACGGCGATGCCGATGTCGTCCATCTCGCCCTGGAAGAGTTCATTGAGCTGGCGTTCCTCGATGAACTTCACGGCGGCGGGCCAGCGCTGCTTGATCTTCTCGTGCTCGTGCACGAAGCTCGCCGGGGGCAGCACGATACGGCTGAGGTCGCGCGTGGGGTTCTCGAGCGCGTCCTGGATGGAGAACTTCGAGCGGCGGTTGTCGGAAGCGACGAACTGGCCATGTACGTGGCACGAGCGCACGCGCAGCTGCAGCATCACCGGTGTATTCGAGGCTTCTGACAAGTCGAAGCCGTCCTTCACCGCCTGCACGATGCACGGCAGGTTGGGGCGCGGATCGAGCAGCCACATCTGCGACTTCATCGCAAACGCGTGGCTGCGCTCCTGCATGATCGAGGAACCTTCGCCGTAGTCTTCGCCGACGATGATCAGCGCGCCGCCGGTGACACCGCCCGAAGCCAGGTTGGCCAGCGCGTCCGATGCCACGTTGGTGCCCACGGTGGCCTTGAACGTTACCGCGCCGCGCAGCGGGTAGTTGACCGAGGCCGCCAGCGATGCAGCCGCCGTGGCTTCGCTCGCGCTGTTCTCGAAGCGGATGCCATGCTCGGCCAGGATGTCCTGCGCATCGGCCAGCACGTCCATCAGATGCGAGATCGGCGAGCCCTGGTAGCCGGCCACGTAGGCGACGCCGGATTCCAGCAGCGCCTTGGTGACCGCGAGGATGCCCTCGCCGCTGAATACCTCGCCGGAACCCAGGCGCAATTTCTTGACTTCTTCGGCAAACGAACGCTCAGCCATGGCTTTTCTTCCTGACGCTCACGTTGGGGTGAGACGAATATAGTTTATGTAAAAACATTTCCATAATCATATATATGCACGGAGCTCGAGGACACGGGGGACGGCTTCCGTGGAAGCCGAAGTTCCTCCTCAGGCGATCTATGCGTTGCTTTGCTGGCCGGCGCGGGCCACGACGACTGGTTGCCGTGCCGATGGCAGCAGCGCCACAGCCAGCGCAGCGGCAAGGCCGGCAATGGAGAACGTGATGAAGTTCCAGCCGAAACTCAGGCCTGAGCCGGCCACGTAACCGCCGACGAGCGGGCCGCTCATGGCGCCGAAGCGCGCGAAGCTCAGGGCCCATCCTGTTGCCGCGGCCCGTGCGTGTGCCGGGTAGTAACCGGCCAGATGGCCGGTAAGGATCAGCGATGCCGAGACGCTGCCCACGCCTGCCAGTGCGACCAGCAGGTAGTTGACGGCAACGGAGTTGCGGAACATCAGCGCGCCGATGGCGAGAGCGCCGATCAGGTAGAAAACCGCGACGGTGCCACGTGCGCCTATCCTGTCGGCCGCGCTGCCCAGGAAGAGGCCGCCCACCGCGGACGCAAGGCTGAAGATAACCAGGAAGGAAAGGCTGGAGCCGAGGTCGTAGCCATTCTTGCGCATGATGGTCGGCAGCCACGTATTGAGGCCGTAGACGAGCAGCAGGCCGAAGAACAGTGCGATCCAGAAGCACGCTGTTGCGCGCAGCTGCTTGCGGGCGAACATGCTCGACATCACGTCGCGCCAGGTGGCGCGGGCGGCGCTGTTGGCGGGCCCGGCTTGCGACGGCAGCCGGCCATGGCCAGTGCGATCGGCCAATGCCTGCGCTTCATCGATTCGCCCTTGCCCCACCAGGTACTCCAGCGACTCGGGCAGCAGCCACGCCATCAGCGGTATCAGCACCATGGGCACGGCACCCAGGCCAATCACGCCACGCCAGCCAAGACTGGGCAACAGCCACATCGCAATGAGCGCGGCGCAAAGGATGCCCACGGAATACCCCGAGTACATCAGCCCATAGTTGAAGCTGCGGCGGTGCGGCGGCGAGTACTCGATGGTCAGGGCGGCGGCTACTGGAATGACGCCACCGAGGCCGAGCCCGCCGATGAACCGCAAGACGCCGAAGATGGCCGGCGTCGGCGCATAGGACGCGCCCAGCATGGTCAGCGAGAACAGGGAAACGCAGAGCAGCAGCATGCGGCGGCGGCCGATCATCTCGCTCAGCGTGCCGATCAGGAAGGCGCCAAAGAACATGCCGACCAGGGCATAGCTGCTGAGGGCACCGAGTTCCAGCGGCGTCAGGTTCCAGTTGCGGTCGTCGGCAAGTGTGGGCAGTACCGCTCCCATGACGCCAACGTCATAGCCTTCAAAGAGAATCGCAAGGAAGCATACGAAAAGTACGGTATAGGTCGCGCGAGAAGCGGGGCGCCAGGGCTGAGCGGTGCCAGCTGGGGTCATTGTCTGTCTCCTGATGGGTGGCGGATGGTGAACCGGAGAAGCCGCCAGGGAACCTGTTTCGCGCGATCGTCGCCACGCGCTCGTTGTCGTTCCACATAGTTTAGGCATAAACATATGATTGTGGAAATATTTTTTTTGGGGCGACCAAGAAAATCTGATCGGCGCCTCGAAGTGAGGCGCCGGGCTCCTGCTAGAACTTGTGGCGCAGGCCCAGCCCGAAGGTGTTGCCCGGATTCAGGTCGGTCACCTTGTCATAGCGCCAGGCGGCGTAAAGATCAGTGCGCTTGGAGAACGGGTAGTCGTAGGCCAGCGTGGTGGTGTCGCGGCGGGCCGAGCCCAGCGTTTCGCTGCCGCCCTGCCAGGTACGCACCCACGTTGCCATCAGTGAACCCGGCCCCAGCGGAGCGCTCGCGCCCACCTGCATGGTGCGGTTGCGCTGGCGGCTCAGCGCGCTGAAGCTGTTGTCCGACTGCGCGTACTGGCCGAACAGCTTGACCACCTTGAAGTCATAGGACAGGCCGGCCAGGTAGGCCATCTGGTAGCTGGCGCCGCTGGCCGCGAATTCCGGCGCATTGACCCCCACGCGCTGCACCGCCAGCGTGGCGCCAAAGTTGCCGTTGAAGTAGGTGGCATTGCCGCCGTAGTTCTGCTTGCCCTGGTGGCCGGCGCTCTCGCCGGTCGAGTAGATCGCATTGAAGCGCAGCCCGCCGAAACCGGGGCTCTGGTACAGCACCGAGTTGTCCCAGCCCGTGTCACCTGCGACCGAGTTGCCGACCGGCGCGCCAGGCGGCGTGGTGTAGGCATGCAGGAACATCGGCGAGAACACGGCCGAATCCGCCAGCGGGTTGAACAGCAACATCGACACGAACCACGGCGTGGTGTTGCGGCCGAGCTTGATCGCGCCGAAACCTCCGTTCAGGCCAACATAGGCATTGCGCCCGAACATGACGTCGCCGTCGAAGCGGCCGACCTTGCCATTGTCCGTACGGAAAAAGCTCTCCAGCGTGAACTCGGCGTTCAGGCCATTGCCGAGCGCTTCCTGCCCGCCAATGCCCCAGTACGAGGTGGTCAGGCCGGAACTGTCGACAACCGCGGTGCTGTGCGCATCGCCACTGGCGCGCACGGAGCCGGCAAAGGCGTCGATCGCGCCGTAGAGCTGCACGGCGCTCTGGGCCTGTACGGCGCCCGAGGTGAGGCTGCCGGCGGCCGCCATGGCGGCCAGGATCCTGCGTTGGTGCTTCATTTGTCTTCCCTTCCTCTCTCTTCTCTTGTGGACGTCCGCGGTTCTGTCAGGTGGCCGCGATCGCCAGTACCCGCAACGGACTGCCCGACCCGTTCTGGATCTTCAGCGGTGCCGCCACGATCAACGCGCCGGCAGGCGGCAGCTGGTTTAGGTTCCTGCGCTGGAGCATTGCTGATCGACCCCGGACGCACGATCGGCCGGTACAACCCATGCGAGGTGGTTGTTACAAAAAGGTTTCGGCGCGCCTCAATCACCAGGCATCGCGAAGGCTTTCAGCGGTGCATCTTCCCGGATCACCCCGGCCACCGCCGCCAGCCACGGATTACCTTCATCGCGAAAAATGTTCAGTACGTCATAGTGATGGCGGCCGGCGACCGGCGCCAGCGCGTGGACACCTTGCCAGTACGCAGCAATCCGGCGCGCCTGTGCCTTGAAGCCTTCCGTTTCGTCCGCGCCGACCAGCGTGTAAAGCGGCGCATCGCTGTCGCGGTCAAGCCGCACCGGGCTCATGAGGTCGGCACTCGCCGCATCGAGACCCAGGACGTCGTTGATGCTGGTGTCGATCAGCGGCGTCAGGTCGAAGAGGCCGCTGATCGCAATGGCGCTGCGTACCGGCGCGCCGCCCCCCTTTCCTGCGCCGGCCGTGCCGCCATGCGCCGTCAACATCATTGCCGCCAGGTGGCCACCGGCCGAATGCCCCATTACATGCAGGCGGTCCGGGTCGATGCCGTAGCGCCCGGCATGGCGGTGCAGCCAGTGCAGGGCCCTGGACGTCTGCGCGACCATGCGGTCCAGCGTCGCAGCCGGCGCCAGCGTGTAGTTGTTGACCACGACGGTGATGCCCGCGTGTACCAGTGCCGAGGCAACGAACGAGACATCGCGTTTGTCCCCCGCCTGCCAGTAGCCGCCATGGATAAACATCACCGCAGGCGCGCCGGGCCGAGGCGCGGGAAAGATATCCATCCGCTCATCCGGGGCGGAGCCGAACGCAACGTCAGGCTCATGGGCCAGCGCAGCCCGGGCCAGGGCCGAGTGGCGCTGCCAGCCGGCCATCTGGTCGAGCGCATCGGGATGCCGCTGGCGCAGGTTGAAGTCGGCTTCGTTCTGCGGGTTGATGCGTCGCTTGTGAGAATCGAACATCATGCAATCTCTTGGTCGTTGCCCGGGCCGTCAGTGCGCCACCGCCGGTGCCGCCGCGGTGCGCCGGTCGCCTGCCACCACCAGCAAGGCAGCCAGCACTATCACCTCGACGCTGAAGAAAGCCACGAACGCCATCGTGAACGAGTGCGTCAGGTCGATGACCCAGCCCATCAGCGTCGGCGCGATAAAGGTGGAAACGATGCCGCCAAGCTCGGCATAGCCAATGGCAGTCGCGGCCAGCGCCTCGCCATAGCGTTCGCTGACCAGGCTGAAGATTGCACCGCCGGACAGCACCGTCACGCCGCTCAGTCCCGCGATGGTCAGCAGCATCGCCCACGGCATTGCATAGTGTGTGGCGGCGACGAAGCTCAGCGCAGAGACCACCGACAGCAGCGCCCCCAGCTTGATCATGACCAGGCGCGGCATGCGATCCGACAGCCAGCCGCCGATCAGCAGGAAGGCCACCTGCGACAGCCCCATCAGCGTACCGACCAGCGCAGCGTTGGCAACGGGCATGCCCTGCTGCTGGATGAATGCCGGCACCACCCAGGTCGCCGTTGCCGCCAGCGCGAAGGTGTCGCCAAAGATCGCCAGCCAGCCAACGTAGATCCAGCGCGAGCGGAAGATGCGCGACAGCGGGACATTGGCGGCGTGGTGATCGACGCTCGGGCCCGCCTGCCACCTGAAGTCCGGGAAGCCGATCTCGCGCGGGCTGCCCTTGATCGTCAGCATCCCGAGCAAGCCGACGAGCAAGGTCAGGCCGCCCAGCGCCAGCAGGAACACGCGCCAGCCGAGTGCAGCCGCCACCGGGATACCGATGGCGAAGTCGAGCGTGATCGCCAGGCTGAAGGCCGCCAGCAGTATGCCCATGGTCGCGCCGTGGCGCTCCGACGGAAACCAGCCGACGATCAGCTTCATTGTGCCGACCCACACTGCCGCGTCGAAGAAGCCGATCAGCAGGCGCGCCGCCACCAGCTCGGCAAAGTTGTCGGCGCCGGCCTGCGCCAGCATGAACACGCCTGTTCCCAGCAAGCCGATGGCAAAGAGCCGGCGTGCCGACCAGCGCCTTGCGAACGGCGACCAGAACAGCATGCCGATGCAGTAAGTGATGGCGAAGGCGCCCTGCACAAAGCCGGCCTGGGTCGGGCTCAGGTGCAGCGCTTCCGACACGAAGGTCATCACGGCCGCGAAGCCGTACCAGTCGCCGGCGAGGAACAGCTCGCCCAACACGCCGATTGCCAGCGCGTAGTGCTGCCAGTTACGGATTTTCCGGCGCTGGGCCGGGTCTGCCTGCATCCAAAGCATGGGGCGCTCCCTAGTCGTCTCACTGTCTGTCATTCCGCCTTGGGCGGTTCCGCGTCGGCCGGCATCAGGGCCAGGCGCTGGCGGTGAACGCATTGTTGGGCAACACGGTGGGCGTCGCAGTCCGGAAACCGCAACGGACATCCGAATCCCGCAACGATTTGGCGTGGCGCGTCCGCGGCGGCCCCGCCCGTCGATAAGATGCACTCGCACCTGCCGCCAGTGGCCCGTCGTCACGGCAATCCATGCCGTCCCCGAAACCAGGCAGGCAAGCCATTCGCCTCAACACGCCCGAAACACGCACACGAAACAAAGGAGCCCATGACATGACGTCGATGTCGTCCCCTGCGCCGGCCCGGCCCGGCAACTTTTTCGCCCCGCGCCGCCTTGGCCATGTCAACCTGTGGGTCGACGACCTGGAGATTTCCGAGAACTTCTACAGCGCGGTCTGTGGGCTGAACGTAGAGTTCTGGGAGCCGGACCTGCAAGCCACTTTCCTCGGCACGGGCCACACGCCGCACGACCTTGGCATGATGAAGACCACTGGTGGCGTGGACCGCTACGGCCGCGACGGCCTGCTGCAGTTGCCCGGCACCATCGGCCTGACGCCCGGCCTGAACCACCTGGCTTGGGAACTGGAGAACGAAGCAGCGCTGGTGGACGCTTGGCGCCGGCTGAAGGCGGCCGGCGTGCCGCTGGACCTGACTGTCGACCACCAGGTGGCGCACAGCGTCTACCTGTTCGATCCCGACCACAACTACAATGAGTTCTACTGCGACACGGTGAAGGACTGGGGCTCGGTACTGTCCGGCGAGATGGAACTGCTCACCAGCACGTGGGACCCGGACGCGGCCGAGCCGTCCACCGTTGGCCTCTACGACGACGCTCCCGTGTTGCGGCACGTCACGGACGCCTGCCTGCATCCGCGGCGCATCACCCACGCCGTGCTCCAGACCGCCCGCTTCGACGCAATGCTGGACTTCTACACCCGCATCGGCGGCCTAAAGGTGGTGCGCCAGGCAGAGGGCATCGCTTACCTGGGCGCGAGCCTGGCTGCGTATCCGTACAATCTGGTCCTGGTCGCCGCCGATAACGCGGCATACCACCACGCCGCCTTCGAGCTGGAAGCCGAGGCCACCCTGGAAGCAGCGCTGCAAGCGCTTAGTGCGCGCGGGATCACGCCGGAGCGGGTCGTCGATGTGCCCTGGAAGCGTGCCCTATTCCTGCGGGACCCCGACGGGCAGTACAGCGAGTGGTATGTCCGGCGCGATGCCGCGCCGGCGCCTGCCGGTCCCGACGCCGCCTGGCTCGTGTGAGCGTGCAGGATCAGGAACCCTTGGAGGAGAAAACATGGACAAGACTTTGTCGGCAATCATCGCCGGCGGCGGCCTGGGTGGCCTTGCCACTGCCGCGGCACTCGCCCAGCGCGGCTGGGACGTTACCGTCTACGAACGCCAACCGGCGCTGCGCGCTGCCGGCTCGGGCATCTATATCTGGGAAAATGGGCTGCGCGTGCTGGAAGCGCTGGGCGCGTGCGACGACGCCGTGCGCGACGCCTTTCATGGCCGCTTCTTCGAACAGCGCGACCACCGCGGCGAGATCATTGAATCGGCCCCCATCGCCGCTGGAAGGCGCCTGATCACCGTCAAGCGCAGCCAACTGCTCGATGCGCTGCGCGACGCCTGCCTGCGCACGGGCGTCAAGGTGGTCACGTCGGCCGAAATCATCGGCGCCACGCCGCGCGGCGAACTGCGCTTCGCCAACGGCGACGCCGCGCGTGCCGACCTGGCCGTAGGCGTGGACGGGATCTGGTCACGCGTGCGCCAGGCCCTCGGGCTGGAAATGTACCACCAGCAGACCGAAGAAGGCGCGCTGCGCACGGTGATTGACAGCCGCCCGGGCGATATCCCGCCGCAAGACGCCGGCAAGTACATCGAGAACTGGAACGGCATGCGGCGCTTGCTGATCACGCCCATCAACGCGCAGCAGATCTACCTGGCGCTGACCTGCACCGAGAACGACCGCGCCGCGCGCGACACCAACATCGACAAGGCGCTGTGGAGCGCCGCCTTCCCGCAGTGGGCGCATCTGATCGACCGCATTGGCAGCGAGGTGAGCTGGGGCGTGTACAGCATCATCAAGTGCAGCGCGTGGTCGGCGGGCCGCACCGTCATCCTGGGTGACGCCGCGCACGCGCAACCGCCCAACCTCGGGCAAGGCGGCGGCATGGCGATGCAGAACGGCCTGGCGCTGGCCGTCGCGCTCGAAGGCGTGAGCCGCGCCGAGCAGATCCCGGCCGCGCTGGAAGCCTGGGAAGCGCGCGAGCGTCCGCTGGTGGACCACTGCCAGAAATGGTCGACGCTCTACGGCGAGGTGGCGTTCCTGCCAGACGACGTGCGCACCGCCACCATCCGCGGCGCCATGGGCAATCCGTGGGTATCGGAACAGATCTTCCGGGCCGCCAACCACGCGCCGACCGGCACGACCGGCAACTAGCCAAAGAAGAAGGCCGCGCTCCCTGCGGGATGACGCGGCCCTTATTCCCTGCCGGCGGCTCAGCCCCGCTGCCGGGCGCGCAGCAGCGTATCCTGTGGCCGCTCGCCGAAACGTTCGCTGTAGTACTGGGCAAACCGCCCGTAGTGGAAAAAGCCCCATTGCAGCGCAATGTGCGTCAGGTTGGCCGAAGCCGAGCCCCCTGACAACAGCCCCTGGCGCACGCGCTGCAACCGCAGCTCGCGCAGATAGCCCATCGGGGTCTGGTCATAGGTGTCGCGGAACGCCAGGAACAGCGCCCGGCTGCTCATGCCCACCGCGGCGGCCAGCGCATCCATCGTCACCGCCTCGGCCACGTGCGCTTCCAGGTATTCCACCGCCCGGCGCACATAGGCCGGCGCCACCGCAGGCTTCGTGCGCGAGATCTCAAACCGGTGCGACAGGTTGTGCGAGTGCGCGTAGAGCAGCGTGTCGATCAGCATCTGCTCGATGTGCGCGCAATAGATCGGGTTGTCGAGCAATTGCGGAAAGCTGGCGCAGCCGTCCAGCACATGGCGCAGCGTGCTGGTCCAGGCACGGCCGGCGTGGCCCTCCAGGTCCAGGCTGAGGTCGAAACTGACTGCCTCTTTCGGCTGGTAGCCCAGGTGCGCGGCGCAGGCGCGGTCAATCATGCCCTGGTCGATCCGCACGATCAGCTGCGACAGCGTGGGCGCCAGCTCCAGGTGCACGGGCTTGTTGGGCGACATCACCACGGCGTGGCCGGTATCGCCGTCCAGCGCCTCGCGGCCGCAGCGGTAGCGGCCACCGCCGCGCAGCGGAATCTCCACCAGCACGAAGCCATCGAAGCAATCCGGCTCGACCTTGACCTCGGCGCCGTACTCCAGGAAGAAAAGCGACAGGCGCCCGACCCGGGTCGAAAACAAGCGCGTGGAAAGGGTACGGGCCGGGTCGCGCAACTGCATCGCATGGGGCTTGAACGCGCGGCCGACCATCTCCGTGACCTGGTCGAAATCCTGCACCCGGTCCAGCTCACGATGCCACCCTGCCAGGGCGGGCTGATGCGGGTCAAGCACAGGCGGAAAGATACAGGTGGCATTCATGTATGACGGCGAGGGCGTATGGGAATCTCCTGCTCGCGCCGTCTGGTGCGGCGCTGTCAGCGCGGAACAGCAGCCTCTCGCAAGAAGCAGGCCACCCGTATTTGCACCACGGTGCGGCGCGCGGGGGCTTCTGGAAGAAGATGGCCTCGCCATTATTCCCAGTTCCGCCGGCAGGAACATTGGGGAAAATCCCACGTTAGGCACGAGCGCGCTTCTCAGGGCGCTGCAATACCGCCTGGACCGCCGCCTACGTCACATGCATGATTTTGGAACTACTTCATATGGATCAATCCGAAGCCTGATTCCCGGGCGAACCCTGAGGTCGTCTTTGTGGGACCGCGATTAGCGTTCCTGATCAGCATCTTTAAGCTACGCCTCCGGCCAAACAACCAGTTGTTGCAGGCAGGACTTCATCCCGCCCGTTGCCTCTCCTGCTATGGGGCCGTCTTGCCCGCTGCCGCCGGCGAGTCCAGGCTGCGCTCCAGCAGTGTCAGGTCGTCGCGCAAGAGTTGGAGTATGGCTGCCGGCCCAGCCTGATCGAGCTTGCGGCTCGAGGGCAGTTCCAGTGCACCCAATGCCATGTCGGCAACCTGGCGGGCCACCTCATCCATGGAAGCCTGCCCCGATGGATTGAACCACCACGCGGTCCAGTTGCACATGCCGATGATCGAGAATGCAGCGACCTTGGCATCCATCACGCGGAACTTCCCCTGGTCGATACCGGATTCGACGGCCTGCCGAAACTGAGCGAGCACAGCGCGACGCGATTGCTCGGCCAGTTTGCGCTGCTTTGGAGGCAGGTTGTTCTCATTGCGCTCCACGACCCTGAACTGCAACGGGTGAGACAGGATCAGCATCGCGTGACGCATCACCAGGTGACGAAGGATCCCGGAAGGCGTGCGCATCTCTTCGGGCATTGGCTCGGTAGCCAGTTCGGCGGCGGTGCGCGTCACCGCGGTGGTCAGTTCCTCAAGAATCGCTTCCTTGCTCTTGAAGTAGTAGTACAGCGCCGGACGGCTCAATCCCACGGCGTCGGCGATGTCGTTCAGTCCGGTGCCGTCGAAGCCGCGCTCGATGAACAGGCGGGTCGCCACTTCCAGGATCGAGTCCCGCAGCGCATCGCTCTTCGTCTGTGTCTTTGCCATGAGCTGTCATTCAGATTTTCGACGCAGGCGTCGAGAAGCTTCTCACGATAAACAAGAAGTCGACTGAACGCCAGCATTGCACCCGCGCTCGGGTGCTCCGCTGTGGCTAATACATGCTCAGTACGCCACTTGCCCGTATCACCTTCGCGTCCCTTGCAAAAAAATTTACGTATGCGTCGAAAAATGGACTATTCTGTAAAAAACGGAGTGAGTGACGATGACAATCAAGACGCCCCCCAGCGCTTCGCCTGCGCCTTCTGGTCCGATCGCGGGCTTCCTCAACACGGACTGGAATCCGCGGGACGTGCCTGCCGGCACCATGACGCGCAACGTAGTGCTGCGCACGGAAGATGGTGCCGCTACAAGTGGATCCCTCTATGCCGTGGGCCGACCGGACACCGTGGTTTGCATCATGCATCCCCGTGAGTTCATGGCTTGCCATTACCTGATTCCCGACATCGTCGAAGCAGGTTATGCGGCGTGGTCGCAATCCCCGCGTTCGGTCGGCAACGATCAGCGCCTGGAGCATGAATTTGCGCTGTACGACGTGGCGGCCGGTGTGCGCTATCTGCGTGAAGCGGGTTTTCGCCGCATCGTGCTGCTGGGCAATTCCGGAGGCAGCGGCTTATATGCGCTGTACGTTCAGCAATCGAATGCCGCGTCCGCAGCGCGCATCGGTCGGACGCCCGGCGGCCGAGCCACCAATCTTGCGTCGGCCCTGCTGCCGGCGGTAGACGGCGTCGTCTTTGTCGCGCCTCATCCGGGGCAGGGCGTGCTGCTGCAGGGCTGCATCGATCCTGCGGTGGCCGACGAGCGCGACCCGCTGTCCGTCGACCCGACGCTCGATGCATTCTCCGGGGCCAATGGCTTTGCGCCGGCCCCCGAGTCGTCCAGCTATCGCGCTGACTTCGTCGTGCGCTATCGGGCCGCGCAGATGGCACGGGTGCAGCGCCTCGACGAACTGGCCAGGACGATGATTGCCGAACGCATGGACGCCCGTGCCGAAGTGAAGCGCAATCCCGGTACGGTCAGCGATGCCATCCGCCGGCGCGCTGCCCATACCCAGCTTTTCTCCGTCTGGCGCACCGACGCCGACCTGCGCTGCTTCGATCTGTCGCTCGATCCGTCCGACCGCAAGTACGGGTCGCTCTGGGGCGCCGATCCATTCGCCTCCAACTACGGCTCGGTTGGCTTCGCACGCACCTGTTCGCCGGAGAGCTGGCTGTCGACATGGTCGGGGCTGTCGTCGAATGCCGCGCTGTCCCGGACGGCCCCGGCCATCAGCCAGCCCACCTTGCTGATCGAGTACACGGGTGACCAGGCGTGTTTCCCAACGGTGATCGCTGACATCTTTCACGGCATTGGCAGTGCCGAGAAGCAATACCACCGTGTTCGTGGTGACCACCATGGCCGCGCGCTGGCCAAGGGCGAAGAGCCGGGCCGCTCCCAGGCAGGACGCCTGCTGCAGGCGTGGCTGCGTGAAACCTTCCCGCTATAACGCATCCGACAAAGACTTTTCCGGAGACGCAACGATGTATGCAAGTTCCACCCCGGCTGGTGCCGCCCCTCTGCGATTGCACGGTGTCGACCACACGGCCCGGCCGACCTGGCGGTTGAAGGACACCGTCACGTTCTATCGCGACATTCTTGGCCTGCCGCTCATCCACACCATCTCGGCGCGTGGCTGGGGCACCGCGACGCACCCCGATTTCCTGCACTTCTTCTTTGACAGCGGCAACGGCAGCACCATCGCTTTCTTCTACTACCTTGGCAGCGTCGAGCCGGAGGTCCTTGCCGGCCGAGACCGCCGCCCACCGCTTCCGGACGACCACGTCTTCGATGCCACCCACACGGCGTGGCTGGTCGATACGCAGGAAGAATTGCAGGCATGGAAGGCCCGTCTGGAAGCGCGCGGCGTGGTGGTGTCCACGGAAACCGCGCACGAGGTGATCGAATCGATTTACTTCCGGGATCCGAATGGCTACTTCATCGAGATAACGCGCAAGCTACGGCAGCTCGAAGCGCTGGACGCCCGTGACGCCGATGCGACGCTGTCCGCAGCGATCGAATTGGAGGACGAGGCTCGGGCCAGACAGGCAAGCGTGACCTCGATCGACGATATCTGGCTGCGCAAGGCAGAGATCCTGGGCCGCCGCCTGAACCTGGACAAGGAGTGTCACGCATGAGCAAGTCCTCCCTGCGCATCTTCGTGCTGAACGTGCCCGAGTTCGCCTCGCTGACGGAAGCCGCACACCGCATGCCGGACTGCCACGTCAGCGACCTCGGTGACTATACCGTGATTGCCGCGAGCGGGCCTGTCGAGTTCGGGCGTCGCGCACTGGGACTGAAGCCAGCCGTCTGGTACGGGCTCTTCACGGGCGGCCTGGACGGCAGGATCGAGTCGTTCGGTCGCGACACGGTGCGCATCGTACCGCGTGGGCAAGAGACAGCCTGAAAAGCAGGATATATAGCAGGAGACAACCATGACCGGAATTCAGTTTCCGATCGAAGGCGTGGAGTATTGCCCGCCCGCAGACGCGGCCAGGTACTTCGAGACCGGCGCGTGGGTGGACGACACGCTCGGCGGCGCGCTGCGCAAGACCGCGCGGCGTCACCCAGACCGCCTAGCCTTTATCAGCGACGAGCGGTCGATCACGTTCGCCGAACTCGACGAACGCAGCGAACGCCTTGGTGCGGCGCTGCACCAGCTTGGTCTCGGGGCAGGGGATCGCGCGATCTTCCAGATGGGCACCACGATCGATACGGTCGTCGCGCTGATGGGCTGTTACAAGGCCGGCGTGATTCCCGTGTGCGCAGTGCCGCAATACCGCGAAGTCGAGATTGGCCAGTTGTCCGCGCAAGCAGAGCCGCGCGCCTACTTCGTGCAGGCTGACTTCAGCGCGTTCGACCTTGCCGGATTTGCGCGCGGCATGGCGCAGCGCCACCCCTCGCTGGAGCAGCTGATCGTGGCGCGCGGCAATCCTGTGCAGGGACAGGGCGCGCCGGACGAGCACGGGCTGGACGCGCTGATCGACGCCATTCCCTATGAAAAAGCGGTGGATGTGCTGGCCGGGGTAAGGATCGGGAGCCAGGACGTCCTCAGCTTCCAGTTGTCCGGCGGCACCACCGGCGTGCCGAAGATCATTCCACGCTTCCATGCCGAGTACATCGGCCACGCGTTGGCTTGCATGCGCCAGCTCGGCCAGACCGAGCACAGCCGCCTGATCTGGGCGCTGCCGCTGCTGCATAACGCCGGCCAGCTTTACGTGCTGGTGCCTGTCGTGGCCGGCGGCATGACGTCGGTGCTGATGCCGCGTGTGGACATCGTCCGCATGCTGGAACTGATCGAACGCCATCGCGTCACGCACGGCATGTCCATCGGGCCGGTCGCACCGCAGATGATTGCCTACCAGGAGATGGCGCGGCACGATCTTTCATCGCTCGAACTGTTCGGCACGATGACGCGTGCCGATGCACTCGAAGCGCACCTCGGGGTGCCTTGCTTCAACCTGTTCGGCACAACCGAAGGACTGCTGCTGGGCGCTGGCGCACGCTTTCCGGCGGCGGTCCGCCACGGCACGCAAGGCTTCTCTGGCTGCCCGGATGACGAGATTCGGCTGCTGGTGCCGGGAACGGACGAGCCTGCGCCGCAGGGAGCGCCGGGCGAACTGTGCTTCCGCGGCCCATCGAGCCTGCGCGGCTACTACAAGGCACCGGAGGCAACAGCACAAACGCTGACGCGGGACGGCTTTGTGCGCTCCGGCGACCTCATGACCGAACATGTCATCGACGGCTTCCGCTGCTTCACCTTCGAAGGCCGCCTGCGCGACAACGTCAATCGCGGCGGCGAGAAGATCGGATCGGAAGAGGTGGAAGCGTATGTCAGCCGCCATCCGGCGGTGGCGGATGCAAAGCTCGTGGCGATGCCGGATCCGCTCTACGGCGAGAAAGGGTGCATCTACCTGATCCTGCGCGCCGGACACGCGGCGCCGGATGTGGCCGGGCTTGCGGCCTTCCTGGTCGAGCAGGGACTCGCCAAGTTCAAGTGTCCCGAGCGCATTGAAGTCGTCGAGGAGTTTCCGGTGACTCGCGTCGGCAAAGTCGACAAGGGCGCGCTGCGGGCAATGGTGGCACGCCGTCTCGAGGACGAGACAAAGGCTCGGGGCAAAGATGAACGCGGGAGGGTCTCGGCATGATCTGTACTGAAGCCGTAGTCGCCGAAACGCCGTTCTCGGTACGCCGACGCGTCAAGTGGGGCGAATGCGATCCGGCTGGCGTGGTCTACACGCCATGCTTCTCCGAATACGTCATTTCCACTGCGGAATTGTTCTATGAGCGCCTGTTCGACGGCCTCCCGCAACGCACCAAGGATGAGCTTGGATTCGGCACGCCGACTCGCGCGCTGGCATTCGACTTCCGCCGCTCGCTGTGGCCGGATGAATCGATCGACATCGAGGTCTCGGTCGAGGCTATCAGCACGCGAACCTACACGCTGGCGATGACGGCACGCATGAGCGAGGGTGGCGAGACGGCTTTCGTCGGCCGCCTCACGTCGATCTGCGTGAGGCGCGGGACGCGCGACGCGATCAACGTGCCCGCCGCACTGCGCAACGCACTGGAGCAGTACCGGCGCCGCTGCGAGACCGATCTGCACGGCAACCCATCCCACCAAGGCCAACCAGCATGAACAGTCATACCTACCGTATCGGGCAGATCGTGCCCAGTTCCAACACGACGATGGAAACAGAAATCCCGGCGATGCTGCACGCGCGGGAGCAGATCCTGCCGGAGCGATTCACCTTCCACGCGAGCCGCATGCGCATGCACCGCGTGGTGCGCGAGGAACTGGAGGCCATGAACCGCGAGGGCCTGCGTTGTGCGGCCGAACTGGCGGACGCGCGCGTCGACGTGATGAGCACGGCCTGCCTGGTCGCCATCATGGCGATGGGCCCGGGCTATCACCGGCAGGTGGAGCAGGACCTGCTGCGCGTGGCGCGCGAGAACCATTGCGACGCACCTGTGATGACATCGGCCGGTGCGCTGGTCGCGGGCCTGAAGTCGGCGGGCGCGCGCCGGATCGCGCTGATGGCGCCATACATGAAGCCGCTGACCGACGCGGTGGTCAAGTACATCGAGCATGAAGGCATTGAAGTGCTGGACGCGCTGTCGTTCGAGATCCCCGACAACCTGGAGGTCGGGCGTCGCGATCCCCTGCAATTGCTGCAGGACGTCAAGCGCCTGAATACCGCCAACGCCGACGTCGTAGTGCTGTCGGCCTGCGTGCAGATGCCGTCGCTGCCGGCGATCCAGGCCGCGCAGGACGCCATCGGCCTGCCGGTGACATCGACCGCCGCCTGCACGGTCCGCCAGATGCTGGAACACCTTGACCTGGCACCCATCGTCCCCAATGCCGGCGCGCTCCTTGCGCCGGCCAGCAAGTAAGAGGCTTACCATGAATGTCGTCGTGATCGGAGGCGGGCCGGCCGGCCTGTACTTCTCGCTGCTGCTCAAGCAGCGGCATCCTGAAGACCATATTGTCGTGCACGAGCGCAATGAGGCCGGTGCCACCTACGGCTGGGGCGTGGTGTTCTCGGATATCGCCTTGTCCTTCCTGGAGGAAGCGGATCCGGCCTTCTTCAGGAAGTTTACCGCGCATCACCAGCGTTGCGACTATATGGAGGTCACCCACCAAGGGGTGCGAGTGCCGCTGCATAACAACCACTTCTCGCGCACCTCGCGCATCGACCTCCTGCGCGTGCTGCAGGAGGCCTGCGCCGAGGCCGGTGTCGAGATTCAGTACGGCAGCCGCGTGAGCGACCCCGCCGAACTGCCTGACGCCGACATTATCGTGGCGGCCGACGGCGTCAACAGCGAGGTACGGACCCGGCTGGCGGAGCATTTCCGGCCGAGCTTCGACGTGCGCCGCAACAAGTTCGCCTGGTACGGTACCCATCAACTGTTCCACCCGGTCTCGTTGATTTTCCGGGAAACCGAGTATGGGGTATTCATCGCGCACGCTTACCAGTACAGCGATGCCCTGTCGACCTTCCTGGTGGAAGTGGATCCGGACACCTGGCATCGCGCGGGCCTCGACACTGCAACCGAGGAGGAAAGTCGCGCATTCTGCGAACAGGTCTTCGCAGAAGACCTGGGTGGCCACTCCCTGCTGGGGAATCGCTCGAACTGGTTCCAGGCGAGCGTGGTGGGCAATGAGCACTGGTCGCATGGCAAGGTGGTGCTACTGGGCGACGCGCTGCGCAGCGTGCATTTCTCGCTGGGGTCCGGCACGCGTATGGCGATGCAGGATGCAATCGCGCTCTGCGATGCCGTCTGCGCGCATCGCGACGAGGTACCGGCGGCGTTGCAGGCGTTCGAGAGCAGCAGGCGCGATGCGTCAGCCAAGTTCCAGGACGCAGCCCGCCGCAGCCTCGACTGGTATGAATCGGTCGACAGCAAGATGCACCTCGATCCAGTCGCGTTCGCCTACGACTACATGCTGCGCACCGGCAGGGTCACACATGAAGACCTGCGCCAGCGCGATCCGGAATTTATCGCCCGCGTGGAAGCGGGGGGCTATCACCAGCCCAACGCTACGCCTGCCGCGGTATAGCCGTCTGCCGAAGCGCAAACCTCCGATTCTCGCTTTACCCGCACAAGCCGCAGCATAGCGGCTGTGCGCTGACCATCCCAGGAGACAACATGACTGCCCCATCCGCCCCCCGCAGTGCGGCGGCCGGCGCCTCTGCGCGCGCCGCCGTCAACGTACGCGAGTTCATCGACGCGGCACGCCTATCCGGCCTGCAATTGCGCATCATCGCACTGTGCTTTGCGATCGTCGCACTGGACGGCTTCGATATTGCCATTATTGGCTTCCTTGCCCCCCACATCCGCAGCGAATGGTCGCTGTCGATGGTGGCACTGGGGCCGCTGTTCTCCGCCGGGCTGCTCGGGCTGATGACCGGCGCCTTTCTTTGTGGTCCGCTTGCCGATCGCATCGGCCGGCGTCGTGTGCTGGTCCTGTCGGTGGCGTGGTTCGGCGCCTCATGCGCGGCTTCCGCCGCGGCACCTGGCATCGGCTGGCTGATCGCGCTGCGGTTTCTGACCGGGCTTGGATTGGGCGGCGCCATGCCCAATGCCATCACGCTGACCGCCGAGTTCAGCCCGTCGCGCCGCCGTGGCATGTTGCTGACAGTGATGTTCTGCGGATTCTCCCTCGGCTCTGCGCTTGGGGGCTTGGTGACCGCGTACCTGATCGAACATGTCGGCTGGCGCGGTGTGTTGGCGCTAGGCGGTGCACTACCGCTGGCGCTGGTGCCGGTACTGGCGCTGGCCTTGCCGGAATCGGTGCGCTACCTCGCCACGCGCGAAGGCATGCAGGCGCGGATCGGCGCCATCTTGTCGCGCATCGATGCCGGCAGGGTTTCTGCCGACGCGAGGTACGTCGCCGACGAGCCAGACGGCCCCGGCTCCCCCGTCAGCCAGCTCTTCGCGTCGCGTTACCGGAAAGGGACGCTGTGGCTCTGGCTGGCGTTCTTCTGCAGCCTGCTGCTGCTATACCTGATGATCAACTGGCTGCCGATCCTGGTCCAGCGCAGTGGGCTCTCGCTGAAGGAGGCTTCGATGCTCGCCGGGCTGCTGCAAGGGGGAGGCGTGGCGGGTGCCGTCGTGCTGGGCGTCCTGCTCGACAGGTTCAACCCCTACGCCGTGGTGGCCGGTGCCTACACACTGGGAGCGATTGCCGTGGCATGCCTAGCTTCCGTGAGCGCGCCGATGTCGATGGCAGCGGCCATCTTCGTCACTGGGTTTTGTGTCAGTGGATCACAGGTCTGCGCCAATGTGCTCGCCTCGGCGTTCTACCCGACTTCGAGCCGTGCCACGGGCGTGGCATGGGCGCTCGGCATCGGACGAGTGGGGGCCATCGCGGGCTCGCTCGGCGGTGCGTGGCTGTTGTCGGCGGGCTGGAGCAATGCGGCGCTCTATCTGCTCCTGGCAATTCCGGCGATGGTCGCGGCGTTCGGCATTTACCGGACCGGGCGCGTCCAGCTCGCGCTCAATGTCTCCGGCCCTGACATCCACGCGGACCTCATCCAGGTCGAAGCCGCTACCCAATTCCGTAAATAAGGACCATGAACATGACGTTTTCCCGGTCCGGCCCAAGCTGGCTTGTCCGGCTCGTACACTGCTTCCTCCTGGCGTTGGTGCCTGCCATGGCGAGCGCTGCTGGCACTCTGGAGGTGGCGGCGTCCGCGCCCGCTTCCAGCTACCGTACCAATCTGGTCCTGCTCGGTACTGCCGGGGGGCGCACTTCCTACGGTGGTACGACGCTGGCAGGCATTTCCTCGGCACTCGTGGTCGACGGGGACGTGTATCTGGTTGACTTCGGCCAGGGTTGGCTGCGGCGATACCTTCAGGCGGGCTTGGGAAAGATGCCCGGCAAGCCTGGACTGTCCTCGCTGCGCGCGGCGTTCATCACGCACCTGCACGCGGATCATGTCGTGGACTATCCGGCATTGTTCCAGTTCGGGACCACAGACGGCCTGGCAGCGCGCAAGACGCCGGTGCGGGTGTTCGGACCGGGCCCGCGTGGCTCCCTGGTGCCGGTTGCTGGCGCCAGTCGGACAAATGTCCCAGTGATCCACCCGGACGATCCCACGCCTGGAGCGGTCGCCATGACGGCGGCCATTTACAAGGCGTTCGCCAACGACATCAACGACAACATCCGCGACAGCCAGAAGCCGGACCCTCACACCCTCGTCGCCGTGGAAGACATCCAGGTGCCAAATGGCGTGGTAGTGGACGCCAACCGCGACGTCGCACCGGACATGCAGCCTTTTCCTGTCTACCAGGACGACAAGGTGAAGGTCACCGCGATTCTGGTCAGCCACGCGCCGGTATATCCGTCGTTCGCGTTCCGCTTGGATACGGCAGACGGTGCGGTGGTGTTCTCGGGTGATACCAGTCCGAGCGGCAGGGGTGCATGTGCACTATGGCAGCCGGATCAACGTGATCGAAGAGCTGTCGGCATTCCGGTGTCGGGGGCCTCGAACGTCAGCGTGGATCCGGGTTTCTACGTCGATACAGAAATCGCGTTCCGCGAGCACTTCTGCCCCAGCTGCTGGACCACCGTGCAATCCGGCCTGGTGCCCAACGACCATGTGGACGTGATCGCCGGCATGCAGAAGGTTCAGGCCGTCGACCCGGCTGTCGCGTAAGCCGCGTGCGCGTGCCGGTGAGCCGTTCCGTTGACGGTACACGCATACCATCCCGTGATGGTGTGGCCATTCATATTCCCAAAAGTGTGTTGAAGACATGAAACTGAAAGACAAGGTGGCCGTCATCACCGGTGCGGCTGCAGGTATCGGGCAGGCGACTGCGCGCAAGTTCGCCAGCGAAGGCGCCACGGTGATCCTCTGTGATCTGGCAAAAGATGCCGTTGAGCAAGAGGCCAGCAACCTCCGGTCGGAAGGCTACGCGGCGACGGCCTATTCGTTGGACGTGACCGACCGCGCGGGCATCGAAGCCCTGGCTGCGGATGTCATCGAGAAGATTGGTCGCATCGACATTCTGGTCAACAACGCGGGCATCACGCTGGATGCCAAAGTCACGCGCATGACCGAAGATCAGTTTGATCGCGTGATCGACGTCAACCTCAAGGGCGTCTTCAACTGCACGCAGGCGGTGGTCGGCGCCATGCTCGAGCAGCAGTCCGGCGTCATCCTGAATGCATCGAGCGTGGTCGGCATCTACGGCAACTTCGGGCAGACGAACTATGCCGCTAGCAAGTTTGGTGTCATCGGATTCACCAAGACGTGGGCGCGAGAACTTGGGCCGAAGGGCATTCGTGTGAATGCCGTGTGCCCCGGCTTTATCGAGACGGACATCCTGAAAACGATGCCTGAGAAGGTGCTCGATGGATTCCGCTCCAACTGCTGGCAGCGGCGCCTGGGATCGCCCAAGGAAATCGCCAACGTCTACGCGTTCCTTGCGTCGGACGATGCCAGCTTCGTCAACGGGGAAGCGATCGAGGTGTCGGGAGGTCTCTCGATCTGACGGCGGGGCAACAACGAGGCGCGGGTGTGTGCGCTTGCGAAAAATAAGACAAAGCGGTTTTCGGAGGAAACAATTGAACTACAAGCACATTGCACTGGGCTGCCTCGTGGCGCTGCCCACGGTGGCGTTTGCCCAATCGGTGACGCTGTATGGGGTGGTCGATACTGGCGTCGACTATGTCAACCACGTTGGCGCCGCGCAGAACAGCGTCGTGAGAGAGCCGTCGCTGACGGGGATGGTGCCGTCGCGCTGGGGCTTGCGCGGCTCGGAGGATTTGGGCGGCGGACTCACGGCCAAATTTGCGCTGGAGTCGGGTTTCTCTACAGATTCGGGCTCACTCATGTATGGAAACCGACTGTTCGGTCGACAGGCTTGGGTAGGGCTGTCGGGGCCTTGGGGCGAGGTGGCATTCGGCCGGCAGTACACCATGATGTTCTGGGCGCTGCTGGATTCAGATCTCATGGGGCCGAGCGCATTTGGCTCTGCGGCGTTGGACTACACGATTCCCAATTCCCGCGCGGACAATGCGGTGTCATACCGGGGCAAGTTCGGCGGCCTGACGGTTGGAGGCACGTACAGCTTCGGGCGGGATGCGGCCGTTGCGCCGCCGAGTCCCTCGAGTGCAAATTGCGCCGGGGAAACAGCGGGAGATGCACGGGCTTGCCGGGAGTGGTCGGCGTTGCTGATGTACGAGGCTTCCGGTTTCGGGGTGGCCGCGGTCTACGAATCGACCCGAGGCGGCCCCGGTGCCTTTGGTGGGCTGACCAGCAGTGCCAAGAGTGACAATCGCCTGTCACTCAGCGGATACTGGCTGATCAGCGATGGGGCCAAGGCCGGGGCAGGGTGGCTGCGTCACAACAACGACGGCATGCCTGCGACGCCGCGCAGCGATTTGTTTTGGACGTACCTGTCGTATGACATCACACCGGCGTTCAACCTCGCGGGACAGGTCTATTACCAGAAGTATCGCAACAGCGACAACAAGGCTTGGCTGTATGTGATGCGAGGAACGTACAGCTTCACGAAGCGGACCGCTGTTTACGCGACCGCAGGCTTCGTCGACAACGGTGGTCAACTGGCGCAGTCGGTCAGTGCGAATCCGGGCGCGCCTGCAGCCCCGGGAGGGACGCAGTTGGGAGCCATGATCGGGATCCGGCATACTTTCTGACCGCCACGTCGCTGCTGCGAAGTGAGGGACGGGCCGCTGCTTTCGCCGAACGCGTTGCAGCGGCTTTTTCATCGCTTGAACACCTGTACGCGATTGCTAGGAGCCTGTCGGGCTTTCCAGCCTTCCACTCGATGACGCCCTCACAGATAATCGCGGCAGCACAACCGAGAAACTGATATGACTTTATATGAACGCCTCCCGTTTGCGAGGGTTTTGTGCGCTCTGACGTAACATTGGTTGGGTTGCAGCTTTATATCCGTACATGGACTCCCGCCTATGAGTAAGATGGGGTTGCATTTTGAGGGTCACGACTGCGTCCGTACATTCGGCTTTTGATGTGTCGCTGTTGACACGAGCCATCATGGAAATGTGCGCGCTTGCTCCTCATCGGCCTTCTGGCTTCGAAATGCAGCCGTCGGATATATCAGGATCTGCAAGCGCCGGTCCGACCGGTTCGCCATGCTCGCCACTTCTTGCGCAATCGCTGAGGAAGTGAAACGTACTAACAATGCATCGATGCTACGCTATCTTGAACCTTGCCCGTCAAGATTGCCCATGCGATTCGCGCTGTCTTGTTTGCAAGGGCAACGGTCGCAACGCTCGCGTGACGACGTTGCATTAGAGACCGTTTCAAAAAGACCTCGAGAGGCCTGTTAACTTTCTCGGCGAGCTGTTAACCTTTGGCACCTGAACAACTGGGACCAAGGAGATGGGCGCGCCGGTCATTGACGACGAACTGTGGGCACTGATCGAACCTTTGCTGCCACTGCCGAAGCCGCGGCGCAAGAAGTATCCCGGTCGCTTTCCGATTTCAGACCGAGCAGCATTGAACGGCATCCTATTCGTGTTCAAGACCGGGATACGTTGGTGCGACCTATCGACCAAGTTGGGATTTGGTTCTGGCCCGACCTGCTGGCGGCGTTTGCGCGACTGGCAGAAGGCGGGCGTATGGGTGCGACTACACGAGTTGCTGCTCGCGAAGCTGCGCGAGGCCGGCCAACTCGATTTCTCACGTGCGGCCGTCGATTCGTCGTCGGTGCGAGCTGTTGGGGCGGGCGAAAAACGGGTCCGAACCCCACGGATCGCTCGCGACCAGGTTCCAAGCATCACATCCTCGTCGACGCGAGTGGAGTCCCCGTCTGCGCGCTCCTGACCGGCGCGAACCGCAACGACGTCACCCAACTGCTGCCGCTCGTTGACGCGATTCCACCGATTCGCGGCGTGTGTGGCCGACCACTTCAGAAGCCCAAGGTTATCTACGCCGATCGCGGCTACGATTCCGAACCGCATCGTCAGCGACTTCGCGAGCGCGGCATCAAGCCAGTGCTCGCGAAGCGCCGAACCGAACACGGTAGCGGTCTTGGCAAGTTTCGCTGGGTGGTCGAACGCACTCATGCGTGGCTCCACAATTTCCGTCGTCTTCGCATTCGCTTCGAGCGTCGGGCTGATATTCACGAAGCATTCCTGAAGCTTGGCTGTTGCCTCGTCTGCTGGAATATCTTCAGGCGTGCGTAGCGGTCTTTTTGAAACCGTCTCTAAGGACTCGATTACCGTCGCCTATGCACTCGGCATGGGCGAGGTGGAACTGCTTGGCAAGATTGGTACGTCGAAGGCCGATATCGATCGCCTGTGCAAGCGCCTGCAGTCCAAAGCGCGCCACATCCGGATTGTCTACGAGGCCGGCCCCTGCGGATATGGGCTGTACCGGCAGCTTGCAGGAAAGGGATTCGAGTGCATGGTATGCGCGCCGTCGCTAATCCCCAGGAAGCCCGGCGAGCGTGTCAAGACCGATCGGCGCGATGCGATCAAGCTCGTGCGATCGCATCGCGCCGGTGACCTGTCAGCGGTGTACGTGCCCAGCGTGGAAGATGAAGCATTCCGGGATCTGTCACGCGGCTGGGTCAGTGCCAAGGACGATCTGAAGCGCGCCCGCCAACGGCTCAAGGCCTTTCTGCTTGCGCACGGGGTCCGCTACAGCGGCAAAGCCGACTGGGGACCGGCGCACAGGCGCTGGCTGAGTGCCTTTGCCTTCGACAGTGCGTGGCAGCAACTTGCCTTTGACGAATATCGACGCACCATCGAGGATCGGATCGCGCAATGCAGCCGTCTTGAAGCGGCCCTGCGCGAGGCAGTAGTCAACTGGCGCTTCTATCCGGCCGTACTGGGCTTGCAGACCATGCGCGGCGTGCAGTTCACCACGGCGGTAGGCATGCTCGCCGAGTTGGGCGATCTCTCGCGCTTCGCGCATCCGCGCCAACTGATGGCCTGGCTTGGCGTGACGCCCTCCGAACACTCGTCGGGGGACAAGCGGCGCCAGGGCAGCATCACCAAGAATGGCAATAGCTATGCAAGAAAGCTGCTGGTCGAGGCGGCCTGGAGTTACCGCCATCCGGCACGCGTGAGCCCCGAGATCCAGCGCCGGCACGAAGGCATCCCAAAGGCCATCATTGACCGCTCCTGGGATGCCCAAGTTCGACTGTGCCGGCGCTATCGCAGACTTGCCGCACGCGGCAAGAACCCGAACATTGCGGCCGTCGCGGTGGCCCGCGAACTCAGCGGCTTCATCTGGGACATCAGCCAACTCGCGATGTCGCTTGCCGTACCGAACGAGGCGCAGACAACGTAACCGGCCAACATATACCCACACCTACTGCGGAGCCAGTTTCCTGAAGGCGGCGTAGCCCGGCACACGAGCAACCCGCGGCTTGACTAGGCAACGGATTCCATCCGACTTGCGGCGTTAGATAGCGCCAGGCTCATTGGGCGGACCTCTGTAATGCGGTAACCAACCCGCGGATATCAGTGCGATCCACCGTCGATACTTACTGCTACGTCGCCCTTAGGAAATTGGCATGGTGGGGGAACAACATGAAACTGTGAAGCGGAATCAAACCAATCTCGATTGACACGGGGAGTCATATCAGTCAAAGTTCTCTCGCCATGAATGACCCTGCGGAAGTCTGCCCACTTTCGTGTCGGGCAATGTTGCAGCCCGTATCCCGGCCATTACAGCCGGGCGTTCGCTTTCTCCGCGTTCCTTTACCCAGTCGGCCCTGAAGAATCCCGCAAAGCTAACCGTGACAAGGCATTGAGGGAAGAAACCAGTATCAGGAATTGCAGGGATGAGGCATATTGGCACACAGAATCCTGCAAATTCCGATGAGGTCTGAAT
>Ga0209025_1001140_pt1 | contig 37934 bp, 34 predicted proteins | sample AraplaMF_Col_mLB_FD_184256 | JGI IMG/M metagenome (GOLD analysis project Ga0209025, IMG submission 184256) | Arabidopsis root microbial communities from the University of North Carolina, USA - plate scrape MF_Col_mLB (SPAdes) (version 2) | ecosystem: Host-associated > Plants > Roots > Endosphere... | reverse complement strand
GCCTGCTCGCCCCTGAGCCGACGCACCGTCCCGATCCCCGGCAGACTCGTTTCGACTTCGCTCCCCCTTCCTTGACACTCCGCCGGTCCCTCGCATGAACGCAAAATCCGTGCCGGACACCTGTGGGCCAAGCCCGGGCATGACATTTTGGGGGTATGCGAGACGTGGCTCGGATCCACGTGATGTGGACCATTTCCGCGCATCGACGCGACCATCCAGGAAACCATTTGCAAATTGGTTCCCTTTGCGCTTGGCTGTCCGACAAGATGAAGCGGCGTTGCGCGTCATGATCGGTCCTCAGGGCCGGCGGACCGGACGTCCTCACGGACATCAGGGACTGGCAGATGGCTCGGAGCCGGAATGGCGGACGCAGCCTTTGGGAGACCAATGGCTGAAGTGGTTTCATCCCCACCCCCTACTTCCACGCCGCGCGGCGTGTCCAACTCCAGCGTGGCGCTGGAGCGGCTGCGCGCGCTCTTGGACGACGAGGGCGACCGCGCCGAATGGCAGCTGCCGGCCGAGCGCGACCTGGCCGGGCGGATCGGCGTCGGCCGCCGCGCCGTTCGCCGGGCGCTGGAGGTGCTGGAGGCCGAGGGCCGGATCTGGCGCCACCAGGGCAAGGGCACCTTCGCCGGCCAGCGGCCGCCGGTGCAGCCGCATCTGATCGCCTCGCTGGCCGACCGCACCAGCCCGCTGGAGGTGATGGAGGCCCGGCTGAACATCGAGCCGGCGCTGGCCCGGCTGGCCGCCCTGAAGGCCTCGCCCGACAGCATCGCCGCGCTGCACCGGATCGAGCGCAAGACCGCGGCCAGCATGGACAGCGACGGCCACGAGCTGTGGGACAGCGCCTTCCACCGCCACATCGCCGAGACCGCCGGCAATGGCCTGCTGCTAGCCCTGTTCGACTGCATCGACCGGATCCGCCAGTCACCGTCCTGGCGCCGGCTGCGCGAGGCTGCGCGCAACCGCATCCGCCTGCGCGCCTATACCAGCCAGCATGGCGAGATCGTCGCCGCGATCGCCCGGCATGACGGTGCCGGGGCCGAAGCGGCGATGCGCCGCCACCTGCTGGCGCTGCATGCCAATCTCGAGGCGGCGATGCATGGCGAGCCGGCGCCGCAGGACGCGGTCCAGGCCGCCCGCCATGGCGACAGCGCGGAGGCGGCCGATGGCCTCGGTCTCTGACGCCCGCATCGCCCGCGCCCCGGCCGCCGCCGCGGAGCCGGCGCGGGAGACGGTGCTGGAGGTGGAGGATTTCGCCCTGTCGCTGTCGCTCGGCAGCAACCTGGTCGAAGGCGTGTCCTTCTCCGTCGCCCGCGGCGAGACGCTGTGCATCGTCGGCGAATCCGGCTGCGGCAAGAGCATTACCGCGCTGGGGCTGATGGGGCTGCTGCCGCCGGTGGCCAGCATCACCTCGGGCAGCGCCCGGTTCGAGGGCCGCGACCTGTTCCAGCTGACCGACCGGCAACGTGCAGACCTGCGCGGCAGCCGCATGGCGATGATCTTCCAGGAGCCGATGACCAGCCTGAACCCGGCCTTCACCATCGGCGACCAGATCGCCGAGGGCATCCGCCGGCACAAAGCCATGGGCAAGGCCGAAGCCCGCGGCCGGGCGCTGGAGATGCTGCGCCGGGTGCGCATCCCGGCGCCGGAGAAGCGCCTCGACGCCTATCCGCACCAGCTGTCGGGCGGCATGCGGCAGCGCGCCATGATCGCCATGGCGCTGGCCAACGACCCGCAGCTGCTGATCGCCGACGAGCCGACCACGGCGCTGGACGTCACCATCCAGGCCCAGATCCTGGCGCTGGTGCGGCGGCTGCAGGACGAGACCGGCACCGCCATGATCCTGATCACCCACGATCTCGGCGTGGTGGCGGAGGTCGCCGACCATGTCGCGGTGATGTATGCCGGGCGGATCGTCGAATCCGGCCCGGTCGACGCCATCTTCGAGGACCCGCAGCACCCCTACACCATCGGGCTGATGGGGTCGGTGCCGTCGCTGGGCCGGCGCGAGGGGCGCCTGGCCACCATCCCCGGCACCGTGCCGCCGGCCGACCGCATGCCGCCGGGCTGCCGCTTCGCCCCGCGCTGCCCCTTCGCCGAGCCACGCTGCACCGCCGAGGCGCCGCCCGCCAAGCTGGTCGGCCCGGACCACCACGCCGCCTGCTGGCTCGCTCCGCTGGAACAGCATGCCGGAGGCGCCGCATGACCGAGACAGCGCTTCTCGAAGGCAAAGGCCTGGTCAAGCGCTTCGGCGGCGGCCGCAACCTGTTCGGCGGCTCGCCGCTGGTGCATGCGGTCGACGGCGTGTCGCTGGCGATCCGGCCCGGTGAGACCTTCGCCGTGGTCGGTGAATCCGGCTGCGGCAAGTCGACCCTCGGCCGGCTGCTGCTGCGGCTGATCGAGCCGACCGCCGGCCAGGTGATCTATCGCGGCCGCGACCTGACGGCGCTGCCGCCGAAGGAGATGCGGGCGCTGCGGCGCGAGCTGCAGATCATCTTCCAGGACCCCTATGCCTCGCTGAATCCGCGCATGACCGTCGGCGACATCATCGGCGAGCCGATCTGGCTGCACGGGCTGGCGAAAGGGACGGAGCGGCGCGACAAGGTGGCGGAGCTGCTGCGCATCGTCGGCCTGCTGCCGGACCATGCTGGCCGCTATCCGCATGAATTCTCCGGCGGCCAGCGCCAGCGCATCGGCATCGCCCGGGCGCTGGCCGGCCAGCCGGTGCTGATCGTCGGCGACGAGCCGGTCTCGGCGCTGGACGTCTCGATCCAGGCCCAGGTGATCAACCTGCTGGAGGAGCTGAAGGAGCGCTTCGGCCTGACGCTGGTGATCGTCGCCCATGACCTGGCCGTGATCCGGCACATGAGCAACCGGGTGGCGGTGATGTATCTCGGCGAGATCGTCGAACAGGCGCCGGTCGACGCGCTGTTCGACGCGCCCTTGCACCCCTACACCCAGGCGTTGATGAAGGCGATCCCGGTGCCCAGCCCGGCCGGGCGCCAGGCGAAGTCGCTGCTGCAGGGCGATGTGCCCAGCCCGACCGCCCCGCCGCCCGGCTGCCGCTTCCACACCCGCTGCCCCCATGCGAAGCCGATCTGCTCCGAGGTGCGGCCGCCGGCCGAGGAGGCCGAGCCGGGGCGCAGCGTCGCTTGCCATTTCTGGCGCGAGATCCAGGATGCCGGGGCCGGCGCCCTGGCCGCGCCGCCGACGCCGCCGCGCCTGGCCGCGCGGCTGTCGCTGTACCGCGCCCGCCAGGCCGCCACGGCCCGACCATAAGAACGAAACAGGAGGCTCATTTCATGCGCGCACGCCCCATTCTCCTCATGCTCGCCGGCCTGCTGCTCAGCGGCACGGCCTATGGCCAGACCACGCTGCGGGTCGGGCTGAACGAGGACCCCGACGTGCTGGACCCGCACCGGGCCCGCACCTTCGTCGGCCGCATCGTCTTCGCCTCGCTCTGCGACAAGCTGGTCGACATCAACCCCGAGCTCGGCTTCGTGCCGAAGCTGGCGACCAGCTGGGCCTGGAGCGACGACAACCTGACCCTGACCTTCACCCTGCGCGAGGGCGCCACCTTCCAGGATGGCGAGCCGATCGACGCCACCGCGGTGAAGGCCAATCTCGACCGCGCCCGCACCCTGCCCGACAGCCTGCGCAAGAGCGAGCTGGCCTCGGTCGCCGACGTCGTCGCGGTCGACCCGAAGACGGTGGCGATCAAGCTGTCGCGCCCGGACGCGACGCTGCTGGCCCAGCTGTCCGACCGCGCCGGCATGATGCTGGCGCCGAAGGCCTTCGCCGGCGACAATTTCGGCCAGAAGCCGGTCTGCTCCGGCCCCTACAGCTTCGTCGAGCGGGTGCAGAACGACCGCATCGTGCTGCAGAAATACGCCGGCTACTGGGACGCCGCGAACTACACGATCGACAAGGTGGTGTTCCAGCCGATCCCGGACACCACGGTGCGCCTGGCCAATCTGAAGGCCGGCGACCTCGACATGCTGGAGCGGCTGGCCCCGTCCGACGTCGAGGCGGTGAAGGCGGATTCCGAGCTGCAGTTCGTCCCGGTCACCGGCATCGGCTACCAGGGCATCACCATCAACACCAACAATGGCGACCGGTCGAAGAACCCGCTGGGCCAGGACAAGCGGGTGCGCCAGGCGCTGGAGCTGGCGATCGACCGCGACGCGATCAACCAGGTGGTCGGGGCCGGCATCTACCCGCCGGCACAGCAGCCCTTCCCGCAGGCCAGCCCCTATTTCAGCGACAAGTTCCCGGTGCGCGCCCGCAATCTGGAGAAGGCCAAGCAACTGCTGAAGGAGGCGGGGCATGAGCGGGTGTCGTTCGAGATGGTGTTCGGCACCGGCACCACGGCGCAGCAGATCGCCGAGCTGATCCAGGCCATGGCGTCCGAGGCCGGCTTCGACATCAAGCTGCGCGCCACCGAATTCGCGGCGATGATGAAGGAGAGCGCTTCCGGCAATTTCGAGGCCGAGCAGGTCGGCTGGTCCGGGCGCGTCGACCCCGACGGCAACATCCACGCCTTCGTCACCTGCAAGGGCAACCTCAACGACGGCAAATACTGCAACGAAGAGGTCGACAAGCTGCTGAACGCCGCCCGGCAGACGCCGGACCAGGCCAAGCGCAAGGAGCTGTACGACCAGGCCCAGGCCATCCTCGAGGACGAGCTGCCGATCATCTACACCTACTACCAGCCCTGGCCGTTCGTGCTGTCGAAGAAGGTGAAGGGCTTCACCGCCTATCCCGACGGCATGATCCGCCTCAGGGGCATGAGCATCGAGGGCTGAGGATGCTCACTCTCTCTCCCGCCCGACTGCTTCCAATCGAGTCCCCCCTCCCCTCGCGGGAGGGGGCCAGGGGGAGGGGGTTTGCGCCGACGCTCAAGCCCTGCCGGGACGGGAAGCGGCGGTTCTCCTCGATCGACAACCCCCTCCCCCTATCCCCCTCCCGCAGGGGGAGGGGGGACTCGGTTGGGTTTGTTCGCAGGGCATCGAAGCCATGACCCGGATCATCCTGCGGCGGCTGATGGTGGCCGTGCCGACCATCATCCTGGTGTCGATGCTGGTCTTCGCCCTGCAGAAGCTGCTGCCGGGCGACCCGGTGCTGGCCATGGCGGGGGAGGAGCGCGACCCCGCGGTGCTGGAGTATCTGCGCGACAAGTACCGGCTGAACGACCCGATCCCGGTGCAGTATGTCGCCTGGATCGGCCAGGTGGTGCAGGGCGATTTCGGCATCTCGCTGCGCACCGACGCACCGGTGACCGAGCTGATCGCCCAGAAGCTGCCGGTGACCATTCAGCTGGCCGCCATGGCCATGGTCTTCGCCCTGCTGATCGGCATCCCGGCCGGCATCATTGCCGCGGTGCGCAAGGGCACGACGGTCGACTACGCCGCCAACGTCTTCGCCCTGTCCGGCCTGTCGATCCCGAATTTCTGGCTCGGCATCATGCTGATCCTGCTGGTGTCGGTGGAGTGGCGGCTGCTGCCCGCCTCCGGCTACGTGTCGCCGTCGCAGGACCTGTGGCTGAGCCTCAAGACCATGTTGATGCCGTCCTTCGTGCTGGGCAACGCGCTGGCGGCGACGCTGATGCGGCACACCCGGTCGGCCATGCTGGGCGTGCTGCGGTCGGACTATATCCGCACCGCCCGGGCCAAGGGGCTCTTGGGTCCCGCCGTGGTGCTGAAGCACGCCTTCCGCAACGCGCTGGTGCCGATCGTCACCCTGGTGACGCTGCTGTTCGGCGAGCTCCTGGCCGGCGCGGTGCTGACCGAGCAGGTCTTCACCATCCCCGGCTTCGGCAAGCTGATCGTCGATGCCGTGTTCAACCGCGACTACGCCGTGGTCCAGGGCGTGGTGCTGTGCACCGCCATCGGCTTCATCGTCATGAACCTGCTGGCCGATGTGCTGTACATCCTGATCAACCCGCGGCTGAGGTACCCGTCATGACCGCGCCCGCAGTCGTTCAGGGGGGCCTGGCTACCGAAGCCCCCGCCCGGAAGCGGCGCAGCCGCGGCCTGCAGAAATTCCTGCGCAACAGGAGCGCGGTGGTCGGCGCCGTGTTGGTGCTGGCCTTCGTCCTGCTCGCCATCCTGGCGCCGCTGGTGACGCCGCAGGACCCGCTGCAGACCAGCTTCACGGCCATTCGCAAGGCACCGTCGGCCGCGCATTGGCTGGGGACCGACGATCTCGGCCGCGACATCTACACCCGCCTCGCCTACGGCGCCCGCGCCTCGCTGATGGCCGGGGTGATCTCGGTCGCCATCGCGCTGGCCGTCGGCGTGCCTTTCGGGCTGATCGCCGGCTACTATGGCGGGCTGGTCGACGGCGCCATCTCGCGCGCCACCGAGGCGATGCTGGCCATTCCCTTCCTGATCCTGGCGATCGCACTGGCCGCCTTCCTCGGCCCCAGCCTGTCCAACGCGATGATCGCGATCGGCCTGTCGGCGATGCCGATCTTCATCCGCCTGACCCGCGGCCAGGTGCTGAGCGTGAAGACCGAGGATTACGTCGAGGGCGCCCATTCGATCGGCCTGCCCCATCGCTGGATCATCATCCGCTACATCCTTCCGAACGTGCTGCCGCCGCTGATCGTGCAGGCGACGCTGACCATCGCCACCGCCATCATCGCCGAGGCCAGCCTGTCCTTCCTCGGCCTCGGCCAGCAGCCGCCGAGCCCGTCCTGGGGCTCGATGCTGAACACCGCCAAGAACTTCATGAGCCAGGCGCCCTGGATGTCGGTCTTCCCGGGCGGCGCGATCTTCCTGGTCGTGCTGGGCTTCAACCTGCTGGGCGACGGATTGCGCGACGCCCTCGACCCCCGCGAAAGCTGAGAGACACGCATGTTCACCACTCGCCCCGAGCTGCTCGGCACCTTCGGCATGGTCACCTCGACCCACTGGCTCGGCAGCGCCGCCGGCATGGCCATGCTGGAGCGCGGCGGCAACGCCTTCGACGCCTGCGTCGCCACCGCCTTCGTGCTGCAGGTGGTGGAGCCGCATCTGGTCGGCCCTGGCGGCGACGTGCCGGTGGTGTTCCATTCGGCCACCACCGGCAAGACCCAGGTGCTGTGCGGCCAGGGCCCGGCCCCGGCCGGCGCCAGCATCGCGCATTACAAGAGCGAGGGGCTGGAGCTGATCCCCGGCAACGGCCTGCTCGCCACCGTCATCCCCGGCTCCTTTGGCGCCTGGATGACGCTGCTGCGGGACCATGGCTCGCTGACCGTGCGCGACGTGCTGGAGCCGGCGATCCACTATGCCGAGGGCGGCCACCCGGTGCTGCCGCGTGTGGCCGACACCATCGCCGGGCTGAAGGACTTCTTCGAGACCGAATGGCCGACCTCCGCCGCCGTGTTCCTGCCCGGTGGGTCGGCGCCGAAGGCGAAGCAGCTGTTCCGCAATCCGGCTTTGGCCGAGACCTGGAAGCGGGTGATCCGCGAGGCCGAGGCGGCCGGCGGCGACCGCGAGCGCCAGGCCCAGGCGGCGTATGACGCCTTCTACAAGGGCTTCGTGGCCGAGGCGATCGACCGGTTCTCGCGCAACACCGAGGTGATGGACGAGAGCGGCCGGCGCCATCGCGGCGTCATCACCGGTGACGATTTGGCCCGCTGGCGGCCGGCCTATGAGGCGCCGCTGACCTATGACTATCACGGCCACACGGTCGCCAAGATCCGGCCCTGGGGCCAGGGGCCGGTGTTCCTGCAGACCCTGGCCCTGCTGAAGGACATCGACATCGCCTCGATGGGCCCGGCCAGCGCCGATTTCGTGCACACCGTGACCGAGGCGATGAAGCTCGCCTTCGCCGACCGCGAGGCCTATTACGGCGACCCGGACTTCGTCGACGTGCCGGTCGAGGCGCTGCTGTCCGACGCCTACAACGACGCCCGCCGCGGCCTGATCGGCGCCGGCGCGTCGCGCGAGTTGCGGCCCGGCCGGGTGCCGGGCTACGAGGCCCAGGTCGACCGGGTGATGGCGGTGCTGGAACGGCTGTCCAAGGTCAGCGGCGCCAGCCTGGAAGAGCTGGCGGCGAACGAGCCGACCATGGCCGACATGCTGTCGGCCCGGCGCGGCGACACCGTCCACATCGACGCGGTCGACCGCTGGGGCAACATGGTGGCGGCGATGCCCTCGGGCGGCTGGCTGCAATCCTCGCCGGTGATCCCGGAGCTGGGCTTCATGCTGAACAGCCGCGGCCAGATGTTCTGGCTGGAGCCGGACCTGCCGACCAGCCTCGCGCCCGGCAAGCGGCCGCGCACCACGCTGACGCCGTCGCTGGCCCTGCGCGACGGCAAGCCGTACATGGTGTTCGGGTCGCCCGGCGGCGACCAGCAGGAGCAGTGGCAGCTGCAGCTGTTCCTGCGCCATGTCCATCATGGGCTGACCCTGCAGGAGGCGATCGAGCAGCCGATGTTCCACACGGCGCATTTCCCGAGCTCCTTCTACCCGCGCGAGCGCAAGCCCGGCCATCTGCTGGCCGAGGAGAATTTCGGCCCCGAGGTGCTGGCGGAGCTGCGCCGCCGCGGCCATGATCTCGAGGAGGCGCCGGCCTGGACCGTCGGCCGCCTTGTCGCCGCATCCCGCGACCCCGACGGCCTGCTGCACGCCGCCGCCACGCCGCGGCTGATGCAGGCCTACGCGGCCGGAAGGTAGATCGTCGACGTCTTGCCTTTCAGCTTTGCGCGCGGACGCGCGCAGACCCCTCCCCCTGGCCCCATCCCGCAAGGGGAGGGGGAGAGTGGAAGGCTGGGCACGCTGGTGGGCAACGATGATGGGTGGTTCCGCGGCGGCGGTCAGCCGCCGCTCGGTTTGAGCAGCCAGGGGGCGCATCGGAGCCGTTCGCCGGTCTGGATATCGTACCAGCCCTGGACCGGGATCTTGTCGCTCTGGTCGAGATGCCAGTAGCGGGCGGCATCCGGGCCGTCCTCGGGCCACCAGGGCACGGGGGCTTTGTCGCCGTCCTTTCCGTCCTTGGGCGCCTTCTTCAGCCGTCCGAACCAGTCGGCGCCGGTATAGTCCGGGTTCAGCCAGGCCACGTCGGGTCGGATGCGCATGTCGCGGCAGAGATGGAAGACGATCTCCTCCAGCGAATGCCCGGAGCAGGACAGGTCGGCGTCGATCTGCGGGTCGTCGACCAGCCGCTTCCACATCGCCGCGATCTGCGCCTCGCAGCTCTCGGCATCGAGGTCGCGGTTGGCGGCGACAGAGCAGGCGACGGCGCGGGCCACCCGGTTGCGGCGCGTCTCCTTCGCCGCGGCGCTGTCGCGGGCGTGGGTCTCGGCCTTCTCCGCCATCTCCTGGCGCTTGCGAGCGAGGTGGAGCTTGAGCGCCAGCATGCGGCTGACGCCGCGGCCGGCGCGCTCGAAGGCCAGCCCGAACTCCTTGGTCTTGGCGGCGTCATCGGCCTCGATGGCGGCCATCGTGGCCCGATGCATCGCCTCCGCCTGCTCCATCGCCATCTCGGCCAGCCGGCCGAGCAGGCGCGCCGCCTGCTCGGCATCGGCGGAAGCCGGTGCGGCGGGCGGCGGGGTCGGGGCGGATTGCGGCTTGTTCATGGAACGTATCATGAACTAGTCGCAAGCGGTCGCGCAATGAACATTGCGTTAACAGCGCACCATCAGGAAATCTGCGGCTTTCCGGATGGTGTCGTGCGTTTCAGGGGCGATCGGATCGGCGACCTGGATGTCGATCCCCACACAACGACCGCTCCGCCGGCTCTCGCCAGCGCTGCCCCTACTCCGCCAGTGCGCGCATCACCTTGATCAGGTCGGACTTGCCCTCGAAGCCGATGCCCGGCAGGTCGGGCATGACGATGTGGCCGGCCTCGACCCGCACCCCGTCCGGGAAGCCGCCATAGGGCTGGAACAGGTCCGGGTAGCTCTCGTTGCCGCCGAGTCCGAGGCCGGCGGCGATGTTCAGCGACATCTGGTGCCCGCCATGCGGGATGCAGCGCGCCGGCGACCAGCCGAGCTGCGCCAGCACGTCGAGGGTGCGGAGATACTCCACCAGCCCGTAGGACAGGGCGCAGTCGAACTGCAGCCAGTCGCGGTCCGGCCGCATCCCGCCGTAGCGCAGCAGGTTGCGCGCGTCCTGGTGGGAGAACAGGTTCTCGCCGGTTGCCATCGGCCCGGGATAGAACTCCGCCAGCGCCGCCTGCAGCGCGTAGTCCAGCGGGTCGCCGGCCTCCTCGTACCAGAACAGCGGGTACTCCCGCAGCATCCGGGCGTAGGCGATGGCGGTCTCGAGGTCGAAGCGGCCATTGGCGTCGACCGCCAGCCGCGCCCCGCTGCCGATCTCCGCCAGCACCGCCTCGATCCGGCCGCGATCCTCGGCGATCGGCGCGCCGCCGATCTTCATCTTGACCACGGTGTAGCCGCGGTCGAGATAGCCGCGCATCTCCGCCCGAAGGGCCGAATTGTCTTTGCCGGGGTAGTAATAGCCGCCGGCCGCATAGACGAAGACGCGAGGATCGGCCTCGCGGCCCTGCCGCTGCGCCAGCAGGCGGAACAGCGGCTGGCCGGCGATCTTGGCGACGGCGTCCCACACCGCCATGTCGATGGTGCCGACGGCGACCGAGCGCTCGCCATGCCCGCCCGGCTTCTCATTCGCCATCATCGCCGCCCAGATCCGGTGCGGGTCGAGATTGCCGCCGGTGTCGTCGATCAGGCCGGCCGGGTCGGCCGCCAGGACCCGGTCGCGGAAGCGCTCGCGGATCAGGCCGCCCTGGCCGTAGCGCCCGTTCGAGTTGAAGCCGTAGCCGACGACCCGGCGGCCGTCGCGCACCACGTCGGTGACCACGGCCACGAGGCTCGCCGTCATCTTGGAGAAGTCGATATAGGCGTTGCGGATCGGGGAGGCGATCGGCTTCGTCACCTCCACGACATCGACGATACGCATGCTGGCTTGCCTTTCGTGCGGGAGACGCCCGGCGTCAGCCCCGAGTCCTAGCAACCATCGCGACGATGGTCTCGGCCAATTCCGCTTCTGCCTCCGCGGCGGTCAATTCGCCATTCGCCGCGGCGGCGGACAGGGCCTCGGCGGCGCCGAGCATCGCCCAGAGGCCGGCGGGCGCGATGGCGCCGGCCTTGGCGAAGGGAGCAAGCGCGGCGCGGCAGGTCTCGCGGAATGCCGCGTCGCATTCGCGCTTGACCCGCTCCAGCTCCGGCGAGCTGGTCAGCGCCGCGACCACGCCCGGGATCTCACGGCCCTGCGCCAGCACGCAGTCGAGATAGGCGGAGGCGATCACTGCGGCCCGGCCGGCCAGGGTCGGTTCGCCGGTCTGCAGCGCGGCCTGCAGCAGGGCCGTCTGGCGATCGTCGAACTCGCGGTACAACGCGATCAGCAGCCCGGTGCGCGTGCCGAAATGGTCGTAGACCACCGGCTTGGTGATGCCGGCCTGCTCGGCCAGCCGGCCGAGCGTCAGCGCGTCCGTCCCCTCCTCCCGCACCAGCCGCCAGGCAGTGTCCATGAGCTGGCGATGCCGCTCCTCCCGCGACAGGCGGCGGCGCGGCCGTGGGTTGATTTCTCTCGGTTCGATGCTTGACATGATTATGTACCAAAAGTAACTTACTAAAAGTATATAAGATCTTCTCCTTCCCCGCAATCACCAGCAGGAGCTGCCGGCATGCACGCGCTCATCGTCGTCGCGCATCCCGATCCCAATTCGCTGACCCATGCCGTCGCCGACCGCCTCGCCGAGGGCGTGAGCAAGTCCGGCCATGCCGCCGAGATCGCCGATCTCATGGCGGAAGGCTTCGACCCGCGCTTCACCGCGACCGACCACGCCGTCCATCTCAAGCGGGCGGCGCCCTCCGCCGAAATCCTCGCCGAGCAGGCACGGATCGATCGTGCCGACACGCTGGTGCTGGTCTACCCGGTCTATTGGTGGTCGATGCCCGGGCTGCTCAAGGGCTGGATCGACCGGGTCTTCATCAATGGCTGGGCCTATGACGAGGTCCCCGGGGGCAAGCTGGAGAAGAAGCTGGGCCACCTGCCGGTCCACCTCGTCGCCCTCGGCGGCGCCGACCAGCGGACCTATGAGCGGCACGGCTATTCCGGCGCCATGAGGACGCAGATCGACCATGGCATCTTCGACTATTGCGGCGCCCGAATCGTCACCTCGGAGTTCCTGCTGCCCTCGGACACGCAAACAATGAGCGCCCATCTGGACACGGCCCAAGCCATCGGTGGCAAGCTGTTCCAGACCGCCGAGCGAGGCGAAGCAGCCGACGCCGCCTGACCGCGCTACACTGGCCATTGTCCGACACACCCGCTCTCGCACTGGAGGGGACGATGGCCGGCTTCGGCGTGAAGCCTTTGGACGAAACCACCTGGCTGGATTTCGCCGGCCTGGTCGAGCGGCACAACGGCGTCTGGGGCGGCTGCTGGTGCATGTCCTTCCATCCGGAAGGCATCAGCCGCTCCAAGCCGCCGGCGCAGAATCGGTCCGAGAAGGAGCGTCGGGTTCGGGATGGCCATGCCCATGCCGCCCTGGTGTATGACGGCGCGACCTGCGTCGGCTGGTGCCAGTTCGGGCCGACGGAGGAGTTGCCGCGGATCAAGCACCAGCGCGCCTATCGCGACGGGCTGACCGCCTTGCCGGATTGGCGGATCACCTGCTTCTTCGTCGACAAGGCCTATCGCGGCAAGGGAGTCGCCGCAGCCGCGCTCGCCGGCGCCCTGCAGGAGATCGCCCGGCTGGGCGGCGGCACGGTCGAGAGCTATCCCGAGGATGCGGAGGGCCGGTCGGTCTCCTCGTCCTTCCTGCACAACGGGACGGTGTCGATGTTCGAACGCGCGGGCTTCGAGCGCACCCGCCGCATCGGCAAGGACCGCTGGGTCGTCGCGAAGACTCTCACCTGAACCGCCTGGCTCGTCAGCGCAGGCCCACGAGCAGCGCCCCGATCCGGCGCCCGGCGGCAGTGAGCTGGGCCCGGCTGACCACCCGCACCTGTTCGACATAGTCGGGCGAGAGAATCCGGGCGGAGCCCGGCGAGTTGCCCGCCCTCAGCCTCCCGCGCGCATAGGCGACCTCATAGGCGAGCTCGCGGCTATGGGCCACCCAATGGGCAAAGGCGGTCTCCGGGTCCGGCGACAGCGTCTCGGCCGGCGGATCCTGCTCCAGCTTGGCCTCGATCGATCCCGACGGTGCGAGGCCGAGCGCGGCCGGATGGCCCGCCGAATCCCAGAACCAATGCAGGCGTTCGGGGGCCGCGTCCGGCGAAGGGCGAACCCAGGCCCATTGCCCGCCGGCATCGGTGATCGGGAACCGCCACGACATCCACATCGCCGTGTGCAGCGGCTGGTGCATGTCGCCGACGATGTGCATCACCCAGCACAGCGCGACGGCCCGGTCCGCGTCGGAGGCCGCCGTATCGTGCGCGACCGCGAGGTTGCGCCCGAATTCGAACTGGGCGCTGCCGAAGGCGAAGGGGATCGCGCTGCGGGCCGAGGACACGATCCGCTGGCTCGTATGCCAGATCGAATGAGCATAGGGGGTGCCCCGCACGGCATCCGGCCAGATGGCCATCAGCTCGAACAACCGGCGCTCGCCCTCACGGCCGGTCAGGCCGCCGAGTTGGGAGTCGAAGCGGGCCCGGTCCGGATGCGCCTGCATCAGCCGGAGAACGGTGGCGATCGCCTCCGGGTCGCGCTGCTCCAGGGTGTCATAGGCCAGCGCGCCGGTGGCCATGTGGCCCTCGCGCACCCACGCCGACGCCTGGTGCGGCAGAAGAAACGCCAGCATCAGAATCGCGCCGAGCCCGGCCGACCTCCAGCGCCTGAGAGGGAGAGCTCGCATCGGGACCTCCGTCGTCGGGAAGCCCGACCTTGTCATATTTGGTCGCTGCCGGATTGACGGCAAGAACCGGAGTGAGACCGCCGCCCACACCCACCATCCTCGGCCGCATGAATGACGGAGGGAGAGAGGATATGGGCGCTTTGACGGGCAAGGTGGCGATTGTCGCCGGGGCCAGCTCCGGCATCGGCCGGGCCGCGGCGGTGCTGTTCGCAGGCGAGGGCGCGGCCGTGGTCGCGGGGGCCCGGCGTCAAGCGGAGCTCGACGCGCTGGTCGGGGAGATCGCGGCGGCCGGCGGCCGGGCCGCGGCGCTGGCCGGCGACGTCACCGACGAAGCCTATGCCCCTGCCCTGGTGGCGCTGGCCGAGGAGCGGTTCGGCGGCGTGGACATCGCCTTCAACAATGCCGGCATGGTCGGGCCGATGGCGCCGACGCCGGAGGTGACGCCCGCGGCCTGGCGCGAGACGGTTGAGGCCAACCTGACCAGCGGCTTCCTGGCGGCACGGCACCAGATCCCGGCGATGCTGCGGCGCGGCGGCGGGTCGCTGATCTTCACCTCGACCTTCGTCGGCTACACGGTCGGCTTCCCCGGCGTGGCCGCCTATGCCGCCAGCAAGGCGGGGCTGATCGGGCTGGTGCAGGCGCTGGCGGTCGAGTTCGGCGGACAGGGTGTCCGCGTCAATGCGCTGCTGCCGGGCGGCACCGAGACGCCGATGTACCGGGAGTTCGCCAAGACCCAGGCGGAGCGCGACTTCATCACCGGCCTGTACCCGATGAAGCGCCTGGCCAGTCCGGAGGAGATGGCGCGGTCGGCGCTGTACCTGGCGTCCGACGCGTCGAGCTTCACCACCGGGACGGCGCTGCTGGTCGATGGCGGGGTGTCGATCACCAGGACGTGAGAAGCCGGAGCCCGCCCCCTCACCCTCCCGTCGCCTACGGCGCCGGGCCCCTCCCTCTCCCCGAGGAGAGGGAAACTTCACCTCTCCTCGGTGAGAGGTCGAAATCGCGCAGCGATTTCGGGTGAGGGGGTGGCTCAGGCCTCGCAGTCCGAGCGCGTCAGGCCACCACCCCCGCATGGTGCTCGACCGCCGCCAGCACCGTCTCCATCTGCACCTGGTGGCCCAGGGCGAAGCGGTCGCCGTAGATGGTCTCGTCCGGATATTCGGTGATCAGGGTTAGCGGCGGCACATGGCGCTCGTCCGGGCCGATCAGGCAGGGGATGCCGTTGATCACGGTGAACGGCCCCGCCCCGGCATGGGCGCCATAGGCCGCCAGCTGCATCCGGTTCAGCTCCAAGAGCGGCTCGATCCGGGCCAGGCGGCGGGTGATCGCCTCGATCAGCGCCATCCCCGGCTCCTGCCACTCCGGATGGTGGCGCAGGATCAGGAAGAAGCCCTTCGGGATGGTCCACATCTCGAAGCCGCGCGGCAGGTAGCCGGTGAAGGGCCGGGTCCATTCATGCGCCGGATAGCCGTGCAGGTTGACATGCAGCTGCGCTCCGGTGCGGGCGATCGCCTCGCTGCGCGCCGCGCGCTCGTACAGCCCGTCGCCGACGCGGTACTCCAGGTCGTCGCCCAGCGCGGTGTAGCGCGCGGCGTGGTGCATGTGCCGCGGATTGTCCCGGCACAGGCGCTGGTGCAGGGCGTAGCCGTCCGGATTCTCCAGCGGGATCAGGGCCAGATGGTGCTCGGGGTCCTGCAACAGCACCTGCGCGGCGCGCAGGGCGCCCACCGGACCGGTGGTCTCGTTGGCGTGCTGGCCGCCGGTGACCACGACCGCCGGGCGCGACCCCGGCCGGATCAGCCCCGGCACCGCCCGTCCCTGCCGCGACCGGGCCAGGATCGGCTGCTCTCCGAGCGCCGCCAGCTCGCGATGCACCTGCTCGATCGACAGCGGCGCCTCGGCCATGTCCAGAACCTGCGCCGGCCAGTCGCCGGCCTCGTCTGAAAGAGCGCCGAACGGCACGGTCTCGACCCGCACCCGCGGTGCGCCGGCGGAAGTACGGATTTCCGGCACGATCTGGCCCGGCTGCAGCCGGCGGTCGCCGACCGGCCGGGCGGAATGGCGCTGGAACACCTCCAGCAGCGTGAAGTAGAGGTCCTCGTGCAGCGCCTCGTGCAGGCTGACGGCCTCCTCGTGGAACGGCAGCGCCCGCTCGATCGCCGGAGTCTCGACCGCGATCGACAGCCGCTCGAAATACGGCTCGTCCGTACCCCAAGGATGGGCCTGGACGGTCTCGACCGCGGCGCGGAACAGCGCCTCGACCTCGGTCTCCAGCCGCTCGTCCCGATCGCCCTCGGGCCGGCCGGTGACGCGCAGCCAGCCGGTCGGCGACAGGCAGGCGGCGTCGAGATGATCGGTGCCCGGATGGTTCGGGGCGAAGACCTCGGTCGTCGCCGTCCGGCCGTCCCGGTATTCAAGGACCACCCGGTAGCGCAGCGTCTCGTCGCCCGGCTCGAAACGCAGCTCGACCCCGTCCAGCAGCGCCTGCAGCGGATAGGCTTCCAGCAGGAAGCGGTCGGGCACGGCGGCGGGATGCACCGGATAGCGGATGACGGCCGTGGCCAGCCCCTCGGTCTCGATCTCCTCCAGGAACGCATGCAGCAGCGGCTTGTAGGCGCTGCGCAGCCGGGCCGAGACGCCGGCCGAGGCCAGGGCCGTCTCGGCCTCGCGGCGCGCCGCCTCGTCCTCGAACAGCCAGGCTTCCACCGCCGCGCCGTGATGGCCGTCGGAGAGGTCGCGCAGCAGGGCGTCGAGGGTCCGCGGTGCCTCGCGGTCCAGGAGAACGGTCATGGTCAGAGCTTTCCGGTCGGGTCGAGGACGTCGCGCAGCCAGTCGCCCAGGAGGTTCAGGCCGAGCACGGTGAGCATGATGGCGAGGCCGGGGAAGACGCTGATCCACCAGGCCGTCTGCACATAGGTGCGGCCGTCGGCCAGCATGCCGCCCCAGCTGGGAATCAGCGGGTCGACGCCGAGGCCGAGGAAGGTCAGGCTGCTTTCCAGCAGGATGTTGTTGGCCACGTTCAGCGTCATCAGGATGACGATCGGCCCCAGCACGTTGGGCAGCAGGTGGTCGAGGATGATGCGGTGGTCGCGCACGCCGATCGCCGCGGCCGCCTGCACGAATTCCCGCTCGCGCAGCGACAGCACCGAGCCGCGGACGAGCCGGGCGTACTGCACCCATTGCGAGACGATCATGAAGAAGATCACCCGATCGAGCCCGCCGCCGAGGATGGCGATGAAGGTCAGCGCGATCAGGATGAAGGGCAGCGCCTGCTGCACGTCGGCGCAGCGCATCAGCACCAAGTCCCAGAGGCCGCGGTAGTAGCCGGCGACCAGGCCGGCCAGCGTGCCCAGCACCACCGCGCCGGCCACCGAGGCGAAGCCGACGGTCAGCGAGATGCCGCCGCCCGTCACCACCCGGGCCAGCACGTCGCGGCCGACCGGGTCGGTGCCGAGCGGATGCGCCCAGCTGTGGAACGGCGGCAGCAGCCGGGCGGTCAGGTCGAAGCCCTCGCCGCCGTCGGGGAACAGCAGGCCGGCGCACAGTACCGCCAGCACCATGATCCCGGTCAGCACCGCGCCGAGGATGAATTCCAGGTTGCGCAGGCGGCGCGACCAGGGCCGGCTGTCTTCGACGATCGCCATCGGGCTACTCGGTGCGGATGCGGGGATCGACCAGCCCATAGGCGATGTCGACCGCGAGGTTGATGACGACGATCAGGATCGCCAGCACCGTGATCACCGCCTGCAGCACCGGATAGTCGCGGGCGGCGATGGCGTCGAAGGCCAGCGACCCCATGCCGGGCCAGGCGAAGACCTGCTCGACCACGACGATGCCGCCGACCAGGCCGCCGAACTGCAGCCCGATATAGGTGATCAGCGGGATGGCGCAGTTGCGCAGCGCGTGCTTGTACAGCACCACCCGCTCGCGCAGGCCCTTGCTGCGCGCGACCATGACGTATTGCGCCGACAGCGTCTCCAGCATCGCGGTGCGCACCAGCCGGACATTGGTGGCGGTCAGGATGATCGCCATGGTGGCGGCCGGCATCACCAGGCTGGAGGCACCTTCCATCCCGCTCGGCGGCAGCCAGCCCAGGGCGATGGAGAAGACCAGCACCATCATCATCGCCAGCCAGAAGTTCGGGAAGGACAGCCCGACCAGCGACAGGATGCGGATTGCCTGGTCGACCGCGCGGCCCTTGTGCACGGCGGCGTGGATGCCGAGCGGGATCGACAGCACGATCGAGGCCAGCAGCGAGACGAAGGCCAGCAGCAGCGTCGCCGGCAAGGCGCGTCCGACCAGCAGGGTGACCGGGGTGTTGCCGAGGAAGCTGCGGCCGAGATCACCGCTCAGCAGCCCCTGCAGGAACCCCAGATACTGGACCAGGAACGGCCGGTCGAGGCCGAGGGCGATGCGGATCCGCTGCAGGTCCTCCTCGGTCACGCTGCCGGCGCCCTGGGCCAGCATGATCGCCGGGTCGCCGGTCAGGCGGATGGCCCAGGAGACCAGCAGCGTCACCACCAGCACCACGAACACCGCGAGCGCCACCCGCCTGGCGACGAAGCCGATCATGGGTGGGGTCGCCCCGGCAAAACCGAGTCCCCCCTCCCCTCGCAGGAGGGGGTTAGGGGGAGGGGGTTGTCGATCGAAGAGAACGGAAGAGCGACCGCGGCTCTTGCGGCACGAACCCCCTCCCCCTGCCCCCCTCCCGCAAGGGGAGGGGGGACTAAGAAGTTGCGACCCGAGGGCACCATCACTCGACCGTCGCGTCGACGAAGCGCATCCGCTCGTCGGAGGGCAGCTGGGCGTTCTGCACCCGCTTGCTGACACCGTAGATGGTGTTCGAATTGTACAGCGGCAGCTCCATCGCCTTGTCGGCGACGTAGCCGGCGATCTGCTGCAGCGTCTTCTCGCGCTCGGCCGGGTCGTAGGTCTTGCGCTGTGCCTCCAGCATCGCGTCCAGCTCCGGGATGCTGTCATACGGGTTCCACTTCTCGCCCGTGTGGTACATCAGATAGGCGGTGTTGTCGTAGTCGAAGGTCCAGCCGCCCCAGCCTTCCTGGAACAGCGCGCCGGTCTTGCCGTTCGGCACGATGTCGTTGAGGAAGACATTGCTCTCATAGGGCTTCAGCGTCGCCTTGAAGCCGACCATCTGCAGATAGCCGGCCACCGCCTGCAGCACCTCGCGCAGGGTGGCGTTGTCGCCGCGAAAGTCGAGCTGCAGCGGCGTGCCCGGCTTCACCCCGGCCTGGGCCAGCAGAGCCTTGGCGCCGGCCGGGTCGAAGGGCAGAGGCTTGAGGTCGGGCGGATAGCCGAAGGACAGCCGGCTCTGGAAGCTGACGATCGGCTCGGCCTGGCCGGCCAGCACGGTCTTGACGATGGTGTCGCGGTCCACCGCCATGATGATCGCGCGGCGCACCTCCTCCTTGGATGTCAGCGGGTCCTTGGGGTTGAAGCGCATGGCGTAGACGGTCGGGCCCGGCACGCTGACGATCTGCAGCTTCGGGTCCTGCTCGATCACCGGCACCTGGGCGACCTCGATCTGGGTCGCGACGTCGACGCGGCCGGCCTGCAGCTCGGCCACCCGGGTCGAGGATTCGGCGATGAAGCGGTAGACCAGCTTGTCGATCTTCGGCGCCCCGCCCCAGTAGTTCGGATTGGCCTCCAGCGTCAGGCCGACCTTCGGTTCATAGGCGACGACCTTGAACGGGCCGGTGCCGATCGGGGCGCTGTTGAAGGCGTCGTCGCCCTTCTCGGCGATGTATTTCGGCGGCACGATCATGGCGCCGTAGCCGGCCAGCTTGGTCAGAAGCACCGGGTCCGGCCGCTTCATCACGAAATCGACCGTGTGGTCGTCGACCACCGCGACATGGTCGATCGCGTTGTAGTTCGACTGCTGCGGGCCCTTGGCGCCCTCGGCGCCGAGCAGCCGGTCGAAGGTGAACTTCACCGCCGCGGCGTCGAAGGCCTCGCCGTTCTGGAAGGTCACGCCCTCGCGCAGGTGGAAGCGGATGCGGTTGGCGTCGTCCAGGAACTCCCAGCTCGTCGCCAGGCCGGGCACCAGCTTGAGGTCCGGCCCGCGCATCACCAGACCGTCGAAGATCTGGCTGCCGACCGAGCCCCAGGCCACCAGGAAGGTGTCGATCGGGTCCCAGCTGCCGGGGTCCTGCCGCAGCGCGACGGTCAGCGTCCCCGCCGCCTGGGCCTGGGACACCGCGGCCGGCAGCAGAGCCGCCGCCAGGGCCAGTCCGAGGGCATGTTTGCCAATGATGTTTCTGAGCATCGTTGCTTCCCTGTCTGCGTTGTGTTTGCGGCTCATGACTCGACCGCCGCGAAATGGTTCGGCCCGACCGGAATCAGCCGGTGGATCGCCGGTTCGTCGCCGACCGAGCGCACCGGGCTCGGGATCTCGCCTTCCAGCGCCGGGCGCTGCGCCGCCCGCTCCGGATCGGCCACCGGCACCGCCGCCAGCAGCCGCTTCGTGTAGGGATGCCGCGGCGTCTCGAACACCGCCCGGCGCGGCCCGATCTCCACGATCTGGCCGAGATACATCACCGCGACGCGATGGCTGATCTTCTCCACCACCGCCATGTCGTGGGTGATGAACAGGTAGGACAGGCGCTGCCGCGCCTGCAGCTCCATCAGCAGTTCGACGATCTGCGCCTGGATCGAGACGTCGAGGGCGGAGACGGATTCGTCGGCGATGATCAGCTTCGGGTCGCTGGCCAGAGCCCGGGCGATGCAGATGCGCTGGCGCTGGCCGCCGCTGAACTCATGCGGGTAGCGCCCGGCCCGGGCCGCCGGCAGGCCGACCCGCTCCATCAGCTCATGCACCCGCCTTGTCACCGCGGCGCGGCCCTCGGCCAGCCCGTGGGTGACGATCGGCTCGGCGATCGAGAACCCGACCTTCTTGCGCGGGTCCAGCGCAGCGAAGGGGTCCTGGAACACGTACTGGATCTTCTGGCGCAGCCGGCGCCGCTCCGCCGCCCCCATCGCCAGCACGTCCTGGCCCTCGAAGCGGATCTTGCCCGCGGTCGGCGTCACCAGCTGCTGCAGGGTCTTGCCGATGGTCGACTTGCCGCTGCCGGATTCCCCGACCAGCGCCAGCGTCTCGCCGGGATAGAGCTCGAAGCTCACCTCCTCCACCGCATGGACGCGGTGGGTGACGCGGCCCAGCATGGTCTTCTTCACGTCGAAGCGTGTGGTCAGACGGTCGACCGACAGCAGCGGCGCCGCGGTGTCGGCAGTGTCCTGCACCCGGGTCTCGCCGACGCTGCGCGGCGTGTCGCCATCCAGCACGATCAGCGGCGTCCGCTTCGGCAGGTCCTCCCCGGCCAGGCTGCCCAGCCGCGGCACCGCCGACAGCAGTGCCTTCGTGTAGGGGTGCCGCGGCGCCCGGAAGATCTCGCGCACCGGTGCCTGCTCGACCTTGCGGCCGCGCCACATCACCAGCACCTCATCCGCCATCTCGGCTACCACGCCCATATCATGGGTGATGAACAGCACGGCCATGCCGAGGTCGCGTTGCAGCTCGCGGATCAGGGTCAGGATCTGGGCCTGGATGGTCACGTCCAGCGCGGTGGTCGGCTCGTCCGCGATCAGCAGGCGCGGCCGGCAGCACAGCGCCATGGCGATCATCACCCGCTGGCGCATGCCGCCCGACAGCTGGTGCGGGTAGCGGTCCAGCATCGCCCCGGCATCCGGCAGCCGCACCCGGCGCAGCAGCGCCTCCGCCTCCCGCCGCGCCTCGCGCAGGCTAAGATGCTGATGTAGCACCAGCGCCTCGACGATCTGGTTGCCGATGGTGAAGACCGGGTTCAGCGACGTCATCGGCTCCTGGAAGATCATGGCGATGTCGTTGCCGCGGATCCCGCGCAGCCTGTCCTCCGGCGCCTGCACCAGGTCGATCGGCGCCCCCTCCTCCGGTCGGAACCGGACCGAGCCGCCGGTGATCGCGCCGCCGACATGACGCACCAGCCGCATGATCGAGAGCGCCGTCACCGACTTGCCGGAACCGGATTCGCCGACAATCGCGAGGGTGCGGCCGGGAGCGAGATCGAAGCTCAGCTGTTGCACCGCGGCGAAGGGCCCCGTCGGCGTGTCGAAGCCGACCGAGAGATCGCGCACCGACAGCAGGGCGCCATCGGCCGCCGCGTCTGGTCGAGACACGTCGAGGGTGGCGGCGCCGGTCACAGCGTCGTCGCCGCGCGGGCGGCCTGCTCGTAGGAGCCGGACAGGGCGCGCAGCTGGGCACCGATCTGCGACAGCACCTCCTCCGCCGGGCCGGTCGAGGTGGTGGCGCGGACCAGCAGCCGCTCGCGGATCTCGGCGTAGCGGTCGCAGGCGGCACGGCCGGCGTCGGTGATCCGGATCAGCTTCTCCTTGCCGGCCCGGCCGGTGGCGACCAGCCCGGCGGCCGCCAGCTTGCGGATCGCATAGGTGGCGACATGGGTGTCCTGGATGTCGAGGACCAGGCAGAGATCGGCCAGGGTCTTGGCCCGGTCGCGGTGCCGCACCGAATGCAGGATCAGCACCTCGATCGCCGACAGCCCGGGCACGCCGGCCGCCGCCATGCAGCGGACCATCCAGCGCGAGAAGGCGTGGGAGGCCAGGATCAGGCCGAATTCGAGCTCGGACAGGGCCGGCGAGGCGCCGGCGGCGAGATGGGCCGAGGACACGATGGCGCCGACGCCGCGCGGCTTGCCGCCCTTGCCGGCGGGGGTGCCCCCCGTCGTTCCGTCTCGCACCATGCCACCCTGTCCGGAGTTTATTTGAAGACAAATTGTCGACATATCGTCGACGTCCTGTCAATCGCGGATCGGTGACGAAACCGGGCGAAGCCGAGAGGCCCGTGAGCCTGCGTCAGGCAGCCGGGCGCGGTGCCGTCAGCGCGTTCCAGCCGGCCATGGCGCTGTCGACCACGGCCTGCAGCGCTGGGCAGTCGGCGCCATTGCGGGCCTGGATGGTCAGGCCGTTCAGCACGGTGGCGAAATAGGCGGCGATGGCCTCGGTGTCGGCCCCTTTCGGCACGTCGGCCTCGGCCACGCCGCGGTCCAGCCGCGCCTTGATCTGCGCCACCGACCGCCGCCCGGCCGCCCGCAGATAGTCGCGCACCTCCGGGCTGGCCGGGACGCCGACGGCGGAGGCCAGCACGATCATGCAGCCGGGCGGCCGGTCAGGCGCGGTGTAGGCGGCGGCGTTCTCGCGCAGCATCGCCTCGATGCCGGCCCGTGCGGTCGGCCCATCCTGCAGCGACCGGGAGGCCGAGCCGCCCTCGCCCGTCTCGTAGAGCTCGAGCGCCTCGCGGAACAGCGCCTCCTTGCAGCCGAAGGCGGCGTAGAGGCTGGGCGAGTTGATGCCCATCGCGGCGGTGAGGTCGGCCATCGACGCGCCGTCATAGCCGCGCGCCCAGAACACCTCCATCGCCCGGCGCAGGGCGGCGGCCCGGTCGAAGCTGCGGGGACGGCCCCGTTCGGCCATCGCAATTCCTTTCTGTGTCGTTCAATACATAATTCACTGGACAGACGCCGGCAAGCGGGATATGAATTATGTATCAATCAACACATAAATGGAGTTCCCCATGTCCGGATTGTCCGGGAAGGTCGCGCTGGTCACCGGCGGCAGCCGCGGCATCGGCGCCGCGATCGCGGAGCGGCTGGCGCAGGACGGTGCCGATGTGGCGCTGACCTACGCCGCCTCGCCAGACAAGGCCAATTCGGTGGTCGGGCGGATCGGGGCCCTCGGCCGGCGCGGCCTGGCGATCGCCGCCGACGCTACCGACGGCCGCGCGGTGCAGGCGGCGGTGGAGAAGACCGTGGCCGAGCTCGGCCGCATCGACATCCTGGTCAACAATGCCGGGGTCTTCCCCTACGGCCCGTTCGAGGAGGTCAGCGAGGAAGAGTTGGACCGCACCCTGGCGATCCATGTCCGCTCCAGCTTCCTGGCGGCGCAGGCGGCGGCCGGCATCTCGGCCGGGGCGGGCGGATCATCTCGATCGGGTCCTGCCTCGCCGACTATGCCGGCGGACCGAACATGACGCTCTACGTCATGACCAAGGCGGCGCTGACCGGGCTGACCCGCGGCCTGGCGCGGGACCTGGGTCCGCGTGGCATCACCGCCAACATCATCCATCCCGGCCCGACCGACACCGACATGAACCCGGCCGATGGGCCCGGCGCGGACGGGCAGCGCCAGGGCATCGCCCTCGGCCATTATGGTGAGGCCGCGGATGTCGCTGCGATGGTCGCCCATCTCGCCGGCGAGGGCGGGCGCTGGGTCACCGGCGCCTCGATCGCCGTGGATGGCGGCATCAACGCCTGAGAGGTCGAGCCCGCCTCCGAGGGCGGGCTCTCCCCTACTCCGCCGGAACCTCGACCGGCCGCTTCCGGCCCAGGGTCGCCTGGGCCAGCACGAAGGCGATGACGGCGCAGGCGGTGATGCCCGCCACCATCGGCAGCGAGGTGCCGTCGAAGAACGGGCCGATCACCGCAATCACCACGGCGCCGGTAACGAATTGCAGCGTGCCCATCAGGGCGGAGGCGGTGCCGGCGACGGCGCCGTGATCCTCCAGCGCCAGCACCGAGGTGGTCGGGATGACGAGGCCGAGGAAGCCGTAGCCGACGAACAGCAGCCCGGCCAGCACGGCCAGCTGGTCGACCCCGGCCAAAGTGACGGCCAGCAGCACCACCATGGCGGTGGCGTAGCCGGTGACCGCGACCCGGACGATCCGGCCGAAGCCGAAGCGCGCCGCCAGCCAGGCGGTGCATTGCGACACGCCGATGAAGGACACGGCGTTGATCGAGAAGAACACGCTGTAGAGCCGCGGCGACAGGCCGTAATGCTCGATCAGCACGAAGGAGGAATTGGCGAGATAGGCGAAGAAGCTGGCGATGCCGAAGGCGCCGATGAAGGTGAGGCCCAGGAACTGCCGGTCGGTCAGCAGCGAGCGATAGGCCGACAGGGCGCCGGCGATGCTGCTCTCGACCCGATGGTGCCGCGGCCGGGTCTCGCTGAGGCATAAGGCCAGCAGCAGGATGCCGAGCGCAGCGAGGACCGTCACCACCCAGAACACGCCGCGCCAGCCCGCCGCCTCGATCACGAAGCTGCCGGCCAGCGGCGCCAGGATCGGCGAGACGCTGAACACCAGCATCAGGAGCGACATCAGCCGCGCCGCCTCGGTGCCGGTGTGCAGGTCGCGCACCACGGCACGCGGGATCACCATGCCGGCGCAGGCGCCGAGCCCCTGGACGAAGCGGAAGGCGATCAGCGTCTCGATATCCGGCGCGAAGACGCAGCCGATGCTGCCGGCCAGGAACACGGCCAGGCCAACATAGAGCGGCAGCTTGCGCCCGAACATGTCGGAGAGCGGCCCGAACACGAGCTGGCCGACGCCGAGCGAAACGAAGAACGCCATCAGGCTGGCCTGCACCGCCTCGGTGCCGGCCCCGAGGCTGCGGCCGATCTCCGGCAGCGCCGGCAGGTACATGTCGATCGCGAACGGCCCCATGGCGGTGAGCAGGCCGAGCACGATCGCGTAGCGCAGCAGCGACGAGGACATGAGCGGTCTTCCGGATGAAGGCCGGCGGACAGGGATGGTCCGGGCGGATGATGAAAGCGGGACGCGCGTCGCCTCTGCGGGCGATCGCTGCGACTCTCTGTCCAAAACTTTGGACAGTATTGTCCAAATCGTCAAGCCCCCTTAGGATGGGGCTATGCAGGAGTCGGAACAGATCGGGCGGCCGGTGCCGCCCCGGCGCGGCCAGGTCGCCAAGCACGCCTCGGTGCTGGACGCCGCCGCGGCGGTGTTCTGCCGCGACGGATTCGCCGGCGCCAGCATCGACCTCATCGCGGCCGAGGCCGGCGTGTCGCGCCAGACCATCTACAACCATCACGGCGACAAGGAGGCGCTGTTCGTCGCCGTGGTGCGGGAGATGACCGAGCGCTGCAATGCCGGCCTGTTCTCGACCCTGACCACCTTCCCCGACAGGCCCGGAGACCTGGAGGCGGAGATGGCCGCCTTCGCCGGCCGGCTGGTGCGCAACTGCCTGTACAACCGCGATGGCGGGGCGCTGCGCAAGCTGATCCAGTCGGAGGGCGAGCGCTATCCGGCCCTGTTCGCGGCCTGGCGCGAGCACGGTCCCGGCACCGCCTGGGCCGCGATCGCAGCGCGCTTCGCCAGGCTGGCCCATGCCGGATATCTGCGGATCGAGGACCCGGACCTGGCGGCGCGCCAGTTCCTGGCCTTGATCCACGCCGATTTCCACATCTCCCACATGCTCGGCACCAAGCCGGCGGAGGCCGAGATCGATGTCGGCGTCGCCAATGCCGTGCGCACCTTCCTGCGCGCCTTCGGCCCGACCGCCCTGGGGCCGCCCGCCCTGCCCCACCACGCCCACCCAAACTGACCGCGATCCCGTCGGATCTGCCCTGCGCCGATGGCTGGTGCGGATCGAAAGATCTGACATAACATCCAGTCCGACGCCGTCGAACTTCGCGCCCCGCAACCGATCGAGCGATCACCCATGTCCGCTCTCTTTTCTCCGCTTGCCCTCGGCCCGGTCTCGCTGCCCAACCGGATCGTGGTGGCCCCAATGTGCCAGTATTCCGCCGATGACGGCAGCGCCACCGATTGGCACATCCAGCATTGGATGACCCTCGCCATGTCCGGCGCCGCGCTGGTGGTGGTGGAGGCGACCGGCGTCGAGCGCCGCGGCCGCATCACCCATGGCTGCCTGGGCCTCTATTCCGACGCCAATGAGCGGTCGATCGCCCGGGCCTTGGCCGCGGCCCGGGCCGTGGCCCTGCCCGGCACCCGCTTCGGCATCCAGCTGGCCCATGCCGGCCGCAAGGCCTCGTCCCAGCGGCCCTGGGAGGGCGGCCGCGCCCTCGGCCCCGACCAGGATCCCTGGCCGACCGTCGGCCCCTCCGCTGTGCCCTTCGATTCCGGCTGGCACACGCCGGAGGCGCTGGACGAGGCCGGGCTGGAGCGGGTGAAGGCCGCCTTCGTCGCCGCGGCCGGCCGCGCGGTGCGGCTGGGCTTCGACGCCATCGAGCTGCACATGGCCCATGGCTATCTGCTGCACAGCTTCCTGTCGCCGCTGTCGAACCAGCGCGACGACCGCTGGGGCGGCGATGCCGAGCGGCGGCGCGCCTTCCCGCTGGCGGTGGCGCGCGCGGTTCGCAACGCGGTGCCGGCCGGCATCGCGCTGGGCGTCCGCGTCAGCGCCTCGGAATGGGTCGAGGGCGGCTTCGGCGTCGAGGAGGCCACGGTGCTGGCGGCCGAGTTGAAGGCCGTCGGCTTCGACTTCATCTGCGCCAGCTCCGGCGGCAACGCCGCCCAGGCCCGCATCCCAACCGGCCCCGGCTATCAGGTGCCGCTGGCCCGCGAGATCCGGCAGAAGAGCGGGCTGGTTACGCGCGCCGTCGGGCTGATCGTCGATCCGCACCAGGCGGAGGGCATCGTCGCCCGCGGCGACGCCGACCAGGTGGCGCTGGCCCGCGCCGTGCTGGACGACCCGCGCTGGGGCTGGCATGCGGCCGAGGCGCTCGGCGCCGAACTGGCCCTGCCGCCGCAATACGCCCGGGCCGGCGTCAAGACCTGGCCCGGCCGCAAGCTGCTGCAGGCCGCGGAATAAGTGAGAGGCCCGGAATGACCGACGCCATCGCCGTTCCGGGCCTCACCGCCCCGGCCGAGATCCTGGTCGACCGCTGGGGCATCCCGCATTTGACCGCGGCCAGCCTGGACGACCTGTTCTTCCTGCAGGGCTTCAACGCCGCCCGCGACCGACTGTGGCAGATCGACCTGTGGCGCAAACGCGGCCTGGGCCTGCTGGCCGCCGATTTCGGCCCCGGCTACCTGGCGCAGGACGTCGCCAGCCGGCACTTCCTCTATCGCGGCGACATGGCGCTGGAATGGGCCAGCTACGCCGAGGATGCGGAGGCGATCTGCACCCGCTTCGCCGCCGGCATCAACGCCTATGTCGGCCTCACCGAGCGCGAGCCGGAGAGGCTGCCGGAGGAGTTCCGGCTGTTCGGCACCCGGCCGGCGCGCTGGCGGCCGGAGGATGTGGTCCGCATCCGCAGCCACGGCCTGACCCGCAACGCGCTGTCGGAGCTGGCCCGCGCCCATGTCCTGGCCGGGGCCGACGCCGCCACCGACCGGCTGCGCAAGGCGGTCGAGCCGCCGGTCGAGGTCGGCCCGGTGCCGGGCTTCGACCCCGAGGCGGTGCCGCCGGATGCGCTGCAGATGTTCCGCCTGGCCATGGCGCCGGTGACCTTCCCGCCCGAGCGTCTGGCGGCGACTCTGGACGAGGCGCCGCTGTGGCGGGTGGCCACCGATCTCGGCGAGGTGCTGCGGGCCGAGGCGCATGAGGGGTCGAACAACTGGGCGGTGCATGGCAGCCGCACCGCGACCGGCCGGCCGATCCTGGCCACCGACCCGCACCGCACCCATGCCGTGCCGTCGCTGCGCTACCTGGTCCACCTGACCGCGCCGGGCTTCGACGCGATCGGCGCCGGCGAGCCCAGCGTGCCCGGCATCATGATGGGCCACAACGGCACCGCCGCTTTCAGCCTGACCATTTTCGGCGCCGACCAGGAGGATGTGTATCTCTACGAGACCAGGCCGGACGACCCGGACTCGTATCGCTACGGCGAAGGCTGGGAGCGGATGCGGCTGGTGGAGGAGCGCTTCGCGGTGAAGGGTGCGCCGGAGCAGGCGCGCACGCTGCGCTTCACCCGGCACGGACCCGTCGTCCATGCCGATCCGGCGCGGCGCAGCGCGGTGGCGGTGCGATCGGTGTGGTTCGAGCCGGGCTCGGCCGCCTATCTCGCCAGCCTGTCCGGCATGCGCAGCCGCAGCTTCGACGAGTTCCGGGCGGCGATGCGGCGCTGGGGCACGCCCTCGGTGAACCAGGTCTATGCCGACACCGCCGGCACCATCGCCTGGCTGCCGGCGGGCCATGTGCCGCGCCGGCCGAACTGGCGCGGCCTGGCGCCGGTGCCGGGCGACTGCAGCCATGAATGGGACGGCATGATGGACCCGGCGCTGATGCCGGCGCTGGTGAATCCTCCCGGAGGCTTCGTCGCCACCGCCAACGAGCTGAACCTGCCGCCGGACTGGCCGCATGACGACCGGCCGGTCGGCTTCGAATGGCTGGAGGACAGCCGGGCCGTGCGCATCCGCGAGGTCCTGGCCGGGCAGGACCGCCACAGCTTGGTCCAGTCCCAGGCATTGCAGGCCGATACCTTGTCGGTGCCGGCGCGGCGGATGCAGCGCCTGCTGGCGCCGCTCGCGGCGCGGGACGCGGACGCCTCGCGCGGACTGGACCTGCTGCGCAACTGGGACGCCCGGCTCGACGCGTCCTCCGCCGCCGCGGCGCTGTTCGAGCTGTGGTGGACCAAGCACCTGAAGCCGGCGCTGTTCGCCCGGCTGGTGCCCGACCGGGCGATCCGCCGGCTGCTGGCGCCGGGCGACGTCGCCGGCATCCTAGCGGCGCTGGAGGAGCCAGATGCGCGCTTCGGCGCCGATCCCGCCACCGCCCGTGATGCGCTGCTGCTCGACACGCTGGCCGAGGCCGTGCGGGATGCAACGCGTCGCCTGGGCCGCGACCCGTCGGCCTGGCGCTGGGGCGACCTGCACCAGGGATACTTCGAGCATCCGGCCAGCGCCGTGGCGCCCGACCGCCGTGGCGAGCTGGATGTCGGTCCGCTGCCGAAGGGCGGCAGCAGTTCCACCGTCATGCACGCCGCCTACCGGCCGGATGATTTCCGGGTCACCCATGGCGCCTCGGTCCGCATCGTCATGGATGTCGGCGACTGGGACCGCAGCACCTGCATCAACACGCCCGGCCAGTCCGGCGACCCGCGCTCTCCGCACTATCGCGATCTGGCTCCGCTGTGGGCTCGCGGCGAGCAGGTGCCGCTGCTGTACAGCCGCGCAGCGGTGGAAGGGGCGGTGGAGCAGCGGATCAAGCTGGTTTCTGACGCCGGGGCACGCTGACGGCTACGGCCCGACCAGCCCCCGGAACTGGGATGACTTGACGGCCTTTCCGATCAGGTTCTGGACGGCCGGCATCATCGCCTGGGCGGTCTGGTTGCAGGCCGTCTCACCGAACCAGCTGCTGGTGAACGGGTAGTGCTCGGTGACCGCCAGCGACCGGCCATTCGACGATTTCAGCGTCAGCCCGAGATCCCAGCCACCATTCATCGACGAAAAATTCGCCTGGTCGAGAACGCCGGTCAGGACGGTCGGCGACGCCTCGGAATAGGCGTTGGCGATCTTCAGCTCGTCGATGAACGCCTTGCGGACATATTCGGAGAATGTCTCGCCGTCCGGCGTCTTGATCGGGCCGACGGCCCGGCAGCCGATCTCCGTCGCGGGCTTAGCCGACGTGAATTGGCCGACCGTGACGGTCTGCCCGTTCAGCGACCGCAGCGCCATGACGTTGTCGGCTGAGATGGAATAGCGCTGGGCGGCATAGGTCGAGCAGCCTCCGAGCGCTGCGGCCAGGAGGAGGACCAGCCCAATCTTCGATGTCGAGGCGCGTTGCCTATTGGATGTCGACCCTGTCCCGTGGGCCATCGCAAAACCGGCGTTCATCAAAATGCTCCATATGAAAATATGCCGTAGGCTGCCGTGCATCGATTGAACGGTCAAGCTGCGGGCAGCGATCGCTGGTCGGGCGCGACCGGAATGGATCCGCCTTGACAGCCCTCCCGGCGCGGAAGAAGATCGTTTGTATACGAACGAAATATCCGCCGGAGAACGGCGGGTCGTCGGAACAGGATCAGGCCAGGGAGTTCCCCTATGTACCTCCGGCCAGGCACGCTGGATGAGGCGGTGGCGGCGCTTTCGGCGCCAGGCGGCCGCATCCTGGCGGGCGGAACGGACATCTTTCCGGCGGCGGGCGACCGGCCGCTGGCCGGGCCGATCATCGACATCTCGCGGCTGGCGGAGCTGGACGGCATCGTCCTCGGCGACGACCGCATCCGAATCGGTGCCCGCACCAGCTGGAGCACCATCATCGCCGCGCCGCTGCCGCGCTGCTTCGACGCGCTGAAGGCCGCCGCGCAGGAAGTGGGCTCGATCCAGATCCAGAATCTGGGCACCATCGCCGGCAACCTGTGCAACGCCTCCCCCGCGGCCGACGGCGTGCCGCCGCTGCTGGCGCTGGACGCCGCGGTGGAGCTGCGGTCCCGCGCCGGCACCCGCACCCTGCCCCTGTCCGACTTCATCTCCGGCAACCGCCGCACCGCCCGGCGCGAGGACGAGATCGTCACCGCCGTGACCGCGCCGCGGACGATCGATGCCGGCGCCTCGACCTTCCTCAAGCTCGGCGCGCGCCGTTACCTGGTGATCTCGATCGCCATGGTGGCGGCGGTGGTCGAGGCCGATGCCGATGGCCGGGTCGCCCAGGCACGGATCGCGGTCGGCGCCTGCTCCGCCGTTGCCCGGCGGCTGACGGCCTTGGAGCAGGACCTCGTCGGCGCCCCGGCGCGCCCAGGCCTCGGCGCGCTGGCCGGGCCGGAGCATCTGGCGCCGCTGTCGCCGATCGACGATGTCCGCGCCAGCGCCGCCTACCGCCTGGATGCGGCCCTGACCCTGGTGCGCCGCGCGCTCGACACCTGCGCGGCAGAGATCTGAGATGCTGGATTCCCGCCCCGTGCTCGGCTTCACCCTGAACGGCCGCCCGGTGCAGGTACCGGGCGATCCGGCCGGCCGGCTGACCCGGCTGCTGCGCGACGATCTGGGGCTGACCGGCACCAAGGTCGGCTGCGACGCCGGCGATTGCGGCGCCTGCACGGTGCTGCTGGACGACGCCCCGGTCTGCGGCTGCCTGGTCGCCGCCGGCCAGGTCGAGGGCCGCCGGGTCACCACCATCGAGGGGCTGCCGGCGCAGTCGCCCACGGCGTCGCGGCTGCAATCCGCCTTCCTGCGCCACGGCGCCGCCCAATGCGGCATCTGCACTCCCGGCATGCTGGTGGCCGCCGCCGCCCTCTTGGACCGGACGCCGGAGCCGAGCGAGGCCGAGGTGATGGACGCGATCGGCGGCGTGCTGTGCCGCTGCACCGGCTATCGTAAGATCGTCGCCGCCATTCTCGACGCCCGGTCCGAACCCGCCGCGGCCGAGAGGCCTGCGGCCGGCCATGCCGTCGGCGCCCGGATCGACCGGCTGGACGGGCGCCGCAAGGTCGAGGGCCGCGACGTTTTCGGCGCCGACGAGACCCCGTCCGGCGCCCTGTCGGTGCGCGCCATCCGCAGCCCGCATCACCGCGCCCGCTTCGCCTTCGACGACCTCGACGGCTTCGTCGCCGCCCATCCCGGCATCGTCCGCGTGTTCACGGTGAAAGACGTGCCGGGTGAGAACCGCTTCGGCGTGATCGGCCCCTTCGCCGACCAGCCGGCCTTCGCCGAGACCGAGGCCCGGTTCCGCGGCGAGGCGGTGGCCGCCGTGGTGGGCGAGAGCTGGGCGATCGAATCCCTCGACCTGTCGGATTTCCCGGTCACCTGGGAGCCCCTGCCCGCCCACACCACCATCGACGCCGCGCTGGCGCCGGACGCCGACCTGGTCCATGCCGACCGCGCCGGCAACATCCTGGTGCGCGGCCGGGTTGTCCGCGGCGATGCCGAGGCCGCGCTGAAGACGGCGGATGTCGTGGTCGAGGGCGAGTTCGAGACCGGCTTCGTCGAGCACGCCTATATCGAGCCCGAGGCCGGCTTCGCCCGCCGGGTCGGCGACCGGATCGAGGTCCAGGCCTGCACCCAGGCGCCCTATATGGACCGCGACGACGTCGCCAGGATCCTGGGGATCGCGCCGGAGGCGGTGCGGATCATCCCGACCGCGGTCGGCGGCGGCTTCGGCTCCAAGCTCGACCTGTCACTGCAGCCCTTCGTCGCGATTGCGGCCTGGCATCTGAAGCGGCCGGTGCGGATGGTCTATTCCCGCACCGAGTCGATCATGACCACGACCAAGCGCCACCCGTCGCGGATGCGCGTCCGGGTCGGTGCTGCGCGGGACGGCAAGCTCGTGGCGATGGACTTCGCCGGCGACTTCAACACCGGCGCCTATTCCTCCTGGGGCCCGACCGTGGCCAACCGGGTGCCGGTGCATGCCTCCGGCCCCTACTACATGCCGCATTACCGGGCCCTGACCCGCGCCGTGCACACCCATCTGGTGCCGGCCGGCGCCTTCCGCGGCTTCGGCGTGCCCCAGGCTGGGGTGGCGCAGGAGCAGCTCTATGACGAGCTGGCCGACCGGCTGGGCATCGACCGGCTGGAGTTCCGCATCGCCAACGCCCTGCGGCCCGACCAGCCAACCGTGACCGGCCAGGTGCTGGGCGAAGGCACCGGCATCCGCGCCTGCCTGGAATCGCTGCGGCCGCATTGGCGCCGGGCGCGGGACGAGGCCGCCGCCTTCAACCGCGCCGCGACCGGCCCGCTGCGCCGCGGCTCCGGCGTCGCCGGCATGTGGTATGGCTGCGGTAACACCTCGCTGCCCAACCCGTCGACCATCCGCGTCGGGCTGAAGCCGGACGGGCGGATCGCGCTGCACCAGGGCGCGGTCGATATCGGCCAGGGCTCCAACACCGTCGTCACCCAGATCTGCGCCGACGCGCTGGGGGCGCCGATCGACCGCTTCGACCTGGTCTCGGCCGACACCGACCTGACGCCGGACTGCGGCAAGACCTCGGCCTCGCGCCAGACCTTCGTCACCGGCAAGGCGGCGGAGTTGGCGGGCCGCGACCTGCGCCGCGCCCTGCTGCGCCTGGCCAATGCCGGCGAGGGCGCCGCCATCGCCTTCGCCGACGGCCGGGTGACCGTGGCCGAGGGCGAGCATGCCCGCACCCTCGACCTGGCCGCACTGCCGCCGGATGAGCGCGGCTATGTGCTGGCCGCCGAAGCCACCTTCGACCCGCCGACCAGCCCGCTGGACGCGGACGGCCAGGGCGTGCCCTACGCCGTCTACGGCTTCGGCGCGCACATGGCGGAGATCGAGGTCGACCTCGAGCTGGGCACCGTCCGCGTGCTCAAGATCACCGCGGCGCACGATGTCGGCCGGGCGATCAACCCGACCCTGGTCGAAGGCCAGATCGAGGGCGGCGCCGCCCAGGGGCTGGGCCTGGCGCTGATGGAGGAGTTCCATCCCGGCCGCGGCGAAAACCTGCACGACTACCTGATCCCCTCGGCCGGCGACATGCCGCCGGTGGAATCGATCCTGATCGAGGACGCCGCCCCGGTCGGCCCGTTCGGCGCCAAGGGCATCGGCGAGCAGGCGCTGATCCCGACCGCCCCCGCCATCCTGAACGCCATCCACGACGCCACCGGCGTGCGCATCCGCCGGGTGCCGGCGACGCCGGACCGCGTCCGCGCCGCGATCCTGGCGGCGCAGCAGAATCGAGACTGACATGTCCCAGCCCGCCGAGAAGACAGAGGACGGCCGCATCCGCTGCGATGCCTGCCCGGTGATGTGCTACATCAAGCCCGGCGCCGCCGGGGCCTGCGACCGCTATGCCAATCATGACGGCATCCTGGTGCGGGTCGACCCGCATGTGGTGCTGGACCGCACCCTGCAGCAGGGCGGCAGCGTGGTGCCGTTCAACCGCGGCGGCGGCGACTGGGACGGCAAGCTGGTGCGCGGGCCGGAAACCTTCGTCACCGCGATCGGCGCCGGCACCACTTATCCGGACTACAAGCCCGCCCCTTTCATCGTCTCGGCCGAGGTCGACGGCGTCGACATGGTCACGGTGGTGACCGAGGGCATCTTCAGCTACTGCGGCGTCAAGGTGAAGGTCGACACCGACCGCCATCTCGGGCCGGAGCGCAGCCTGGTGCGGGCCCAGGGCGAGCCGGTCGGCCATGTCACCACCGGCGAATACGGGTCGCAAATGCTGTCGCTGGGCGGCGTGCATCATTTGACCGGCGGCAGCAAGAAGGAGGGCCGCGTCACCTGCGACACGCTCTTGGAGCTGAGCAACGGCCGCGCGGTGGAGCTGACCATCGATGACGGCGCCACCGTGATCGTGCAGGCCGGCAGGCCGCCGATCGTCAATGGCGGAATGGAAGAGCGGATGCGGGTCGGCTGCGGCTCCGCCACCATCGGCATGTTCGCCAAGCAGTGGCACGGCAAGGTCGACGAGGTGGTGGTGGTCGACGACCACATCACCGGCGTGCTGTCGGAGCACCAGGCCGGCAAGCTGCTGGGCATCCCCGACACCGGCATCCACATGAAGGGCCGCCGCTCCACCCCCGGCCGCTACTTCCAGGTGGCGCAGCCCGGCACCGGCTGGGGCGGCACCGACATCTCCGACCCGCTGTCGATCCTGGGGCCGTTCAACCCGAAGGCGGCGCGGCCCGGCCTGACCATGCTGATGGTCAGCACCACCGGAGAGCATTTCGCCTATTACGTGCTGGACGACGAGTTGAAGCCGGTGCAGCGGGAGCTGCCGGCGGCGCTGCAGCAGTCGATCGCCCGGATCGAGGAGAATTGCGAGCCGGCGCTGTGCACCGTGCTGTTCACGGGCGGCGCCGGCGGCTCGCTGCGTTCCGGCGTCACCGAGAACCCGGTGCGGCTGACCCGCTCGGTCAAGCAGGCGCTGACCTATGTCACCTGCGGCGGCGCCCCGGTCTATGTCTGGCCGGGCGGCGGCATCACCTTCATGGTCGATGTCACCCGGGTGCCGGAGAACGCCTTCGGCTATGTCCCGACCCCGGCGCTGGTGGCGCCGATCGAGTTCACCCTGCGCCTGTCGGACTACGAGGCGCTGGAGGGGCATATGGACCATGTCCGCCCCCTCTCCTCGCTCGGCGTCGACATGGCGCGGCGGCAGGTGCCGGGCCATCGCGATAACCCCTGGCCTTTCGCGCCCGAAGGCGCGAAGCGGTCGCACGGCTGAGGCCCGCCGATGGCCCGCGTCCCGCAGATCGCGTTGCTGCCCGACGGGCGGCGCCTGCATCTGCAGGACGGGCCGATCGACCTGGTCGTCGAGGCCAGCGGCCCGGCGGAGTCGGTGCAGGCGGCCTATCAGTCGGCGGCACGGCGCTTCACCGGCCTGCTGGACGAGCTGTGCGACGAGCTGCCCCTGCTGCGCGCGCCGGCCCGGCCGGATGGCTGCGCGCTGCACGGCCCGGTCGCCCGCCGCATGCATGACGCGGTGGCGCCTTATGCCGCCGACGGCTTCATCACCCCGATGGCGGCGGTGGCCGGCGCGGTGGCCGAGGCGGTGCTGGCGGCGATGGTTGCTGCGGCGCCGCTGGACCGCGCCTATGTCAACAATGGCGGCGACATCGCCCTGCATCTGGCGCCGGGACAGAGCTTCACCGTCGGTCTCGTCGACAGGCCGGACAAGCCTGGCCTGTTCGGCACCACGGTGCTGACGGCCGCGGACGGGATCCGGGGCATCGCCACCAGCGGCTGGCGCGGCCGCAGCTTCTCCCTCGGCATCGCCGATGCGGTGACCATCCTCGCCGCCGGCGCCGCCGATGCCGACGCCGCTGCCACGGTGGTGGCCAACGCCGTCGACCTGCCCGGCCACCCCGCCATCGCCCGGATCCCGGCGCAGGAGCTGCAGCCCGACAGCGACCTGGGCGACCGCCCGGTGACCCGCGGCGTCGGCCCGCTGCATCCGGCCGAGATCGACGGCGCCCTCGAGGCTGGCGCGGCCATGGCCGAGATCCTGATCGCCCGCGGCCTGATCCGCGCCGCCGCCTTGCATCTGGCCGGCGAGACGCGGACGGTGGGGCTGGACACACGCACTTCTCCGCAAGCAAAGAGCCTGATCCATGCCTGAGGTCGAGATCCGCAAGCGCCTGGTCATCGTCGAGGAGATCTTCCACGAGGGCGGCCCGCCGGCTGCGACGCCGCTGCGCCGCGGGGCGATCATCGCCGTGATCCGCAACCCCTTCGCCGGCCGCTATGTCGAGGAGATCGCGGGCTTCATGGACGATCTGAAGCCGCTGGGCCTGGCCATGGCGCAGCAGCTGATCCAGGCGCTGGGCGGCGATCCCAAGGCGATCCAGGGCTATGGCAAGGGGGCCATCGTCGGCGCCGCCGGCGAGCTGGAGCACGGCGCGCTGTGGCATGTCCCCGGCGGCTACGCCATGCGCGAGGCGCTGGGCGGCGCCAAGGCGATCGTCGCCTCGGCCAAGAAGGTCGGCGGCCCGGGCGCGCGGCTGGACGTTCCGGTCACCCATATCGACGCCTCCTATGTCCGCAGCCATTTCGACGCGATGGAGGTCGGCGTGCCGGACGGGCCGAAGGCGGACGAGATCGCGCTGGTGCTGGTGATGACCACCGGCGCCCGCATCCACGCCCGAGTCGGCGGGCTGAAGGCCAGCGAGATCAAGGGCGAGGACGGGCTGCGATGAGCGCGAGGATCCGCAAGATCGTCACCGTGGTCGAGGAGACGGTGACCGAGATGGGCCGGCCGGTGTCGCCGCCGACCCGCCGGGCGGCCGCGGTGGCGGTGATCGAGAACCCCTTCGCCGGCCGCTATGTCGAGGACCTGACCGAGCTGATGGAGATCGGCGAGGAGCTGGGCGCCCTGCTGGCCGAGAAGGCGGTCGCGGCGCTGGGCATCGAAGGCCCGGCGGCGGAGAGCTACGGCAAGGCCGCGGCGGTCGGCGAGAATGGCGAGCTGGAGCACGCCGCCGCCATCCTGCACCCGAAGCTGGGCACGCCGGTGCGGAAGGTGCTGGGCAAGGGCGCGGCGCTGATCCCGTCGTCGAAGAAACGCGGCGGGCCGGGCGTGGCGCTGGATATCCCGCTGGGCCACAAGGACGCGGCCTATGTCCGCAGCCATTTCGACGGCATGGAGGTGCGCATCGCCGATGCGCCGCGGGCCGGCGAGATCGTGGTCGCGGTGGCGGTGACCGACAGCGGCCGCCCCCTGCCCCGGGTCGGCGGGCTGACCAAGGACCAGATCAAGGGCGAGGACGGGTTGCGATAGGAACCAAGCCAGGTCCGACCTTATCCCCTGCTGTCATGCCCGGGCTTGACCCACAGGTGTCCGGCACGGATTTTGCGTTCATGCGAGGGACCGGCGGAGTGTCAAGGAAGGGGGAGCGAAGTCGAAACGAGTCTGCCGGGGATCGGGACGGTGCGTCGGCTCAGGGGCGAGCAGGC
>Ga0209025_1001136_pt1 | contig 38021 bp, 33 predicted proteins | sample AraplaMF_Col_mLB_FD_184256 | JGI IMG/M metagenome (GOLD analysis project Ga0209025, IMG submission 184256) | Arabidopsis root microbial communities from the University of North Carolina, USA - plate scrape MF_Col_mLB (SPAdes) (version 2) | ecosystem: Host-associated > Plants > Roots > Endosphere... | reverse complement strand
GCTGTACGAACAGCTTCATGTTCTTCTTTAATGCTCGAGAATTGCACTGGTAGCTCCCAGCCACCAAAATCAATTGTTTTACCACCTAAAACTTTGTACTCTTCGAACAAAGGTGTACGTAATAAAGTCGTCATGTAGTCTTCTCCCCCTTATCTACATGCTAGCATGATGGAAAACTAAATTAATAGTTCGTCCAGCTAAACAATTAAATAATTTACATAATTTGTCTTTTTTCGGAAAAACTAGTAGAAAACCAAAAATTATTATTAAACAATATTAGTTTACTGTTAAATCAAAAGAATCTAATTCTTTGATTTAATAAAACTTATAAGAATTTTCTTTTTTTCTACACTCTTATCCTAACATTAAACGACAGTTTTCATCAATAACGAAGTGAAATTTTATCAAAAGAAAATTACGAACGTTATACAATTTATATTACTATAATGTTCATTATTTACCAATAATAAAATGAAATAGGTGAGAAAAAAATGTCAATAGAGATTAAATTCCATACAGAATGGCAAAATGAGTTCTTAGAAAAGCTTGAGAATGATGGACCTTGGTCAAATTGGGAAAACTATAAGCTCGCCTATCACACGAGTACAAAGCTTGCAGTCCCATCATTTACAGGTATGATTGCACCATCTCATTTGCCAAATTTAACGCCATTGCCACATCAATTAGAGGTTGCTACAACTGTTATTGAAAAAATGAATGGCAAAGCAATTCTTGCAGATGAAGTAGGATTAGGAAAAACCGTAGAGGCAGGTTTGATTTTAAAAGAATATATGATTAGAGGTTTAGTGAATAAAGTATTAATTCTTGTCCCAGCTTCTCTAGTATCTCAGTGGACATTTGAATTAAATACGAAGTTTCATATTCCTGCTATTGCTCAACAGAAGAAAAACTATGTTTGGGATAACTGTGATGTAGTCGTTTCTTCTATTGATACTGCTAAACGTGCACCACATCGAGAAAAAATATTGGACATAAACTATGATCTGATCATTATCGATGAAGCTCATAAACTAAAAAATAATAAAACAAAAAACTATGAGTTTGTTCAACATTTGAAGAAAAAATATTGTCTATTACTAACAGCTACTCCTGTTCAAAATAGAATCGAAGAGATTTTCCATCTCGTTTCCTTATTAAAACCTGGCCATCTAGGAAATAAAACAAGTTTTGAAGAATATTTTTCTGCTAAAAATCGCTCTTTAGAGCATGAAGACTTACTCCGTGAATTAATCGGAAAAGTTATGGTTCGTAATCGAAGACAAGACACAGGAATTGAATGGACGAAACGAAAGGTTGAAACAGTCCTAATCAATTTCAATGAAGAAGAACAAAAATTATATGATTTAATTGATGAATGGCAAAAATCACAATATACAGGTGTAAACTCTGCTTTTTCATTTTTAACATTTAAAAGAGAAGCATGTAGTAGCCGAGAAGCAGTTTATGTATCTCTAAAAAAAATGCTTCAAAGATTTGAAAAAGAAAATATAGAAGTAAACGATCCATATATCGAAAAAATATTCCATCAAATCAATCAAATTACTTCAAATTCAAAAGCAAATAAAGTAATTGAGCTAATTAAGAAAATAGACGATAAAGTGATTATCTTCACTGAATATCGAGCAACACAATTATATTTACAATGGTTACTAAAACAACATGGAATTACATCTGTACCGTTTCGCGGTGGATTTAAAAGAGGCAAAAAAGATTGGATGAAGGAACTATTTAAAAATAGAGTACAAGTCCTCATTGCCACAGAAGCTGGTGGCGAAGGGATTAACTTACAATTTTGTTCTAATATGATTAATTATGACTTACCTTGGAATCCAATGAGACTAGAACAAAGAATTGGACGTATTCATCGACTTGGACAAACAGAAGACGTATGTATTTATAATTTCGCAACTGTCGGTTCAATAGAAGAGCATATTTTACGTTTACTTTATGAAAAAATCCACTTATTTGAAAGAGTAATTGGTGAGCTTGATGATATTCTTACTCGAATACCTTACAAAGATTTTGAAGCACATATGAACGAAATATTCCTGAATTCAAGTACTGAAGGAGAAATAAAAATAAAAATGGAGAATTTAACATCCATTATCCAATTGCAACAACATAAACAAGTAGGTGATCAGTATGCAGCAAAGTGAAATCCACGACTATATTGAATACTTTTTTATAAATAATGAATGTGAAGTTGTCAAAAAAACACCGACATATTTGGAAATTCAATTAACAGTAGAAATGGATAAAAAGCTCATGAATCGTCCTTTCTATTGGCATTACTTAGAGAAAACAGGCGGCATTCCAAATCCAATGAAATTAACATTTATTACTGACAGTGAAAATGTACCCGAAGATATAAAAGGAGAACAAATCCACTTTGGTTCTCCGCGACTTCATCAAATATTCTCAATAGTAAATGAGCTTGGTCAATCAATTCGTTTATACGAAAACACGAAAGCACCAATGGGACAACAAATTGCATTGCATCCTTGGTTAGCAGTTAATTACCAAGTATCTTTTACATGTGACCATAAAAAAGATTATTTATACTCTTACGGAATACATTTAATCTCTGGAACAATTATTGAAAACTTTCATTCAAAACTTGAAAAAATACCATTCAGTTCTAAAATTCCAGACTTTTGTTACTCGATGTCACCAATAATAAAACCAATAAGTGGTTTAAACAGAATGGAACAATTACTCAGAAGTAAAATTCAAGAAGAAGATGAAACCTGGGCAGAAGAAGCAAAAGATAGATGGAAACATGATCTTGAATTACTCAATCAATTTTATCAAGATGACGAGGAAAAACCTGAAAACTATCATGTTGAACATAATGCATTAAAGGAATTATACGAACCTGTCATCCATGTAGAATGTATCAATGGGGGTTTATTTTATCTTTCACCAACTACAATGAACCGATTGGGATGAATAACTAGCAACTTCATTACCATTAGTAACTGTTCTGTTTAAGCGTAAAAATATATTTTGATAAGTAATAGAAGACTAAATCTAAAATGATTTGCTCTTCTTTTATTATTCTAATTTTCTAAATCAAACTTTTCAGTATATAAGAGTATAGCTCCTAATAAATGTTTTGGTATAAAAATAGGAGATTCTATTTAGAGCGTTATATTAATTCGACATGATTGGAACGGAAGGTGCTCGACTCCTGTGGGAGTTGCGGGACAGGTGAGACCCCACAGGCGCGAACGCGGCGAGGAGGCTCAGCGCTCGCCCCACGGAAAGCGAGCATCCTGGAGTGGAAATCAACACATTATCTTTTTTTAAATATAAAAGGAAGGGGCGTCTCTTTGTCGAGACAGCCCCTTTTACTACAAAATCAGTCCTTGTTAGTTTACATACTCTTCTTATTTTTTCTACTTTGAATTTTCTTCATATATAATGCAAAGCTTAGTGGAAGCATTCCGAACATATTTGTTGAAAAAGATTCTTTATTTTCTTCCTTTTCATGTTTCATCATTTCACGCTTCTCTTTTGGTTGATCGATATAATTCATAAATTGCTCTGTCATATATTTAACATAATCATTAGTCTTCAAACTAATCACCTAGCTTTCTATTCACTTACTTCTACTATTTCCTCATTGAAGTGAATTTAAACAGTTAATGATTTCCACCGAAGCATCCATAGGTGACTTTTCAGTAACTGAAATAGTGAAATCTGCTTCTTCATAAAATGATTTTCTACTAATGAATAATGTATTTAACTCTTCCATCGAACGGTTTACAGCATTTGGGCGATTTATATCCTGATGAATTCTATTGTAAAGCGTTTCTATTGTTGATTCCAAGTAAAATAAAATGCCATTTTGTTTCATGAATACTATATTATCGTAACAAGTAACAATTCCACCGCCTGTTGAAATAATTGAATCAACACTTGATACTTTCTTCAAAACTTCAGACTCAATTTTTCGAAAACCATTTTCACCCTTCTCTTCAAATATCTTCGGTATACTTTTACCTGTATGTAACACGATTTGTTCATCTAAATCAATGAATTGATATTTCAACTCTTTTGCTAATATTTTACCAACTGTTGTTTTGCCACAACCCATAAATCCTAATAAGTAAATTGATTTCATATTCTCCCCCGACTTAATCAATCCAGCCTGATATTTGATTATCATTTTTTTTATATTTAAATTGTACTACATGCTTTTTAATTCTCGAATTACTACTAGTTAGTTTAATGAAAAACTCGTCACTTGTTGTCGCTTTTATATCCCATATAATTTTTGTATCATTATAATACTTTACAACATTAGATTGAAGTGGAATATTTCCAATTTTTAAATCGTAGATTGCGTGGGCATATGTACGTTCGAGTTTATTATGTGTACGACTCAGTTGGATAAATGAATTATAAGAATGAACAATATCAATTTGTATTAGAAAAAATATGATTAGTAAATTTACAATTAACACGGTATAAGGCAAATAAACTCCGCATTCATTCAACACTTTTTCAATTGATAAATAGCCGTATATTTTTTTCAAAAATATTACCATTTAAATCAACTACCTTAACAGTTATTTGATTTATTCCATTTTTTTTAAATGTAATCTTACTTATATTTTGTAAAACAATTTCATGTCCAGCTCCAAGTACTTGTCTTCTAACGATGTCAGCATACTTTTGATAGCTACTTGTTACTTCATAGGAATCTTCAAAAATGAGCATTTCTGAATAAACTGTTTGACTACGACTTGTATTTGCTTCTTCTTGAACTTCATTAATAAAGTTTTCCCACTCTAAATGATTTAGCGAACCTTTATGATGATTTCTTTTAACAAATGCGCTTAAACTTGAAGTCGTGATTGAAACGATGATCATGAATATTACTAACGATAATAAGGATTCAATTAATGTAAAACCTTTTTCACTCTGTAATGTCTTCACAAATTTCACTTTCCTTTGAACGGTCATACCAACCAACACATAGTTCCCTTTTGGATTGTTTTGATTGTTTAACATATATTGAAAACGAAACCCGCTTTCTTAGGATTGTATTTGTATTAAATTCTGCTCTATTTAGATAATAAGAATGTACTGAATCCGTTAATATATCTTCTGCATTTTTCACTATGTAAGCTTGTTCCTTTTTTTGTAATAACAGTGTAATTGAAGGTACGATTATTACACAAAAAATGACTAATATATTTAATGAAATGATTGCTTCATAAAAAGAAAAGCCTTTTTCATTTTTTAACATATGTAAATCGACCACTTCCTAAATAAAACGTTACGATATATTTACTATTTTTATACGTAATAGAAATTGTACCTGAACTTGATATATTTCCATCTTGGTTAAATCTAAGTGGGGCTTTCAGTGATAAGTAGGTTATGGTTAGCTCTGTGTCAAAAGTTCGCTTCAAAATTGGGGGATTAAGTAAGTTGTCTTCGATCACATAACATCCATTAGAAAAGATGATTCTCGTAGGGAGTTGATGTACTGCGGCATTTCTTTGTGCGAGGAAAATGTCATTCTGTAGCATTTGCAAAAATAGTATGAGTTTTTGTTCCTCTTCTATTTTTCGAACTTGAATGATTGGAAATACCAGTAATAACATGATAATTGAAAGAACTACTAATAACTCAACCAGAGTAAAACCATCCGAATTTTTTTGATTGTATTTAAGGTAAAGATACGATGCCTGAATTTTTATCATATGTTAATTCCAAATTATTTTTACATTTATAAGTTGTTATATACCCTTCGTCCTTTAATATTTGTAGGTTTTCAGGTAATTGTTCATGATCTAAACGATAGGCTTCAACACTTGATTGCACCATTTTTTGTAATGCAGAACAGCCTTTGGTCTGAATTGAAGCTTGTTGTTTACCGATATTCGTGTTGGGCTAAAATAAAGTTGGTAAATTTTAATTAAAATAAAATTGATTTATTAAGGCATAATTTTATTTCACTTTTAAATAGTTGGTAAACGATTTAACGATTAAAAGTAGATCTTTTTTTTACAAATTAATAATGTTGGTAATTAAATATTAAACAAAAACCAAATATGTTATCTTAATATAATTTTCATCTTTAATTAATACTTGGAATATTCTCATATATCAACCTTAATAAAAAGAAATAGACCACTTTTTTGCGATCTATTTCTTTAAGAATTTTTGTTGAATAGATAAGGATTAGAACGATTAAAATATAATTAAGATAATTTTCATTTAATAAGAAATATTTTTATACTGAATACACTTATATCATTTAACTTATTCAACACTTGTTATTTTTAATTCAATTTTACCATCATATTCTTGAGTTACACCATTAAAAATATAAACTTCCCCTTTATTTACATAAGGTACATCAGTATCCTCAAAAATTACTGCATCAAAAATATAATCTTCTTTACTATCTGTATTAACTGATTTTAATTTAAGGAATTTGTTTCCACTTGAAGAATCATAAATAAATTCCTCTACATAAGCATATACACTTACATAGCTTTCAGGTTTTAAAAATGCTTTTTGAATATCATCATTTGTAAATGATTCAATATCTGGTGATTCTGCAAATTCAGATGAAATACTTGTAGAACTATTAGAATTATCATTAATAACATACCCGTTATTCACTTCATAAATTATGAACAATATTACTGCCACTATTATTAAGGAAAATACTCCCCAAATAGCTGATTTACTTTTTTTGCTATTTTTTATATGGGATATAGATTCCGATTCATGCAAAGCAGTACTTACATTTTGTGTGCTATTAATTTTGCTTTGCTCAATAATCAGTTGCTTCGTTGACTCAGTAAGTTCTTTCAACTCATTTGCAGTCCGATCAATTTCTTCAGACCTTAATAAAAAATTAATTTCACTTTCCGATAATTTCTTATTAGAAACTCTAATTTTCTTAACTATTTCTTCAATTATATTAATAGGTATATTATTTTTTCGGAATTTAGAAGCAGCAGCTAGTCTCTTGTCTAACTGAGAGTCTAATTCATCTTTAAATAAGTGAAATGTAAAAAAATCAAAAGCATTTTTTTCATCCCAATTCTTTAAATACTTGTCTATATCCCTCTTATTAAAACCATAATGTATGGTAACATATCCTATGAGTTTATGAGGATCTCCAAAATAAGAATGGTTAGATATTAAATAGCCCTTTAAATCATCTGCATGTTTTCGTACTTGTTGTAATGGGTTGTCAGTTTTACCTGCTACTGTGAAAGATCCATTAGATTGAATATTCATTAATGAGTGTGACGACCAATTCTTAACTTCAATTAATCGAAAGCCATAATTAGGTGATATTACCAATAAATCAGGCTCATATTTCCCAATAACTGGGTGAGCGATTATATATGTATTTTGTGGCAAATATTGTGCCAATAAATCACCAACTTCAATTTCACCTTTTAGCCCTTTAATTTCGTTACTGTTTATACTTGTAATTTGCTCTAATTGATCTAGCAGAATATCTCTTCCAACAAATTTCCCCATCGTAGTATCCCTCGAAAATTCTTTTTTTAATAATTATATCACACATAAAAATGCCACTTGAACTTAATTTCCATTCAAAAAAAAACAAAAAGCCCCCAAATAAATGGCGGCTAAACTTCAATAAAAAACATACTATCATTCTATCATTCTATTTAAAGTTTTTGATAATACTTTACCTCTTCTTGAATCAATACATATATCTCTTCGGAATAATTACGACATTTAGACACATTTCGAACCTTAGTAGGATAAACTTGTTCACCACTCAAAAAGATAGTTTTAGCTGCCCACTTTATTAGTCGCCTATCCCTTTCAATTTTTTCCTCACAGATTTCTTCAAGTAAGGCTTTCGATTTTGGTAAAGAGTCTAATTCCTTTTGAATAAGCCAACCTCTTTTTACTTCTCTCGCAATTCTCGATATAGTAATTTGAAAAGGTCTTAAAGGTGAATTCATAAAGCGATTATGAATCTTCTTTATTTCATCAAGTAATCTTTCATCCTCCTCTTTTAGGTCCCTTCCTCTTACTTTTTGTACTGAATTAATGTGAATATTACTATTCAAATTATATTTTTTAATTAACTTTTTTACTGTATGGGAGCAAATATTCATTTTATTTGCAACTTCATTCATCGAAAACTGTTCAACATATTCAATGAATTTTTCTTTCCAAATCTGCCCATATTCTTTCACGCTTTCATAATTATAACGATCTGACGAATTTAGATCTGGTCCCCTTCTAGTATAAGTAAATCCACAATTACATCTAAATAAACCTCTTGGCATATTGGTTGATTTACATCTTGTCTCTTCAACTTCAATAATTACATTCTTTAAATAGTAATGACATACAGGGTTTAAACAGGGATAAGATTTTTCATTAAAACTTCGCTTTTCAAACTCTGTTTTTTCGTAATAAATCAAATCTTTTGGTGCTTTTTTGAAAAAATATAAACATAACAAATGTATCAAGGGATTACTAACCCATCTTCGTTGTGTAAATAAACGATTGATAATATTATAGTCACTTTTTTCTTTTAATGGATTACAGTTTAAAAAATCCAATAATTCATTTCCAAAAAAGTCAACGAACTGTTTTTCAAAATCTTTCGCTTTCACGTGTCCATTAGATTTAACCAATTTTTTCTTATCCAGTTCGTTCATATAAAATGAACCAACTTTATTAATATCATCAATATAGACCTCATTTTTAAGTAACCATATAGATTCCTTAGCTATATATTGAAATAATGACAACCATTCAATTGGGAACTTATATTTTTCGCCATTAAAAACATCATTATTAAGGTTAATTAGTTTAAGCAAATTCTTACCACGTAACTCTTCCTTACTTTGGTACAAGGGCTCATTATGTTTTGCACAAAGAAAAACCCCTGGGAGAAGATGAGCTCTTCTCCAGTAGGTTTCACCTTTATATTTCATATCATCATTTAAACAACTTTTACAATACTTAAAATGAGTCGGTAACATGTTTAATTTACCGTTATTTCCTATAATTGCTTGGGGAAGATTAGAATAATTTTTCATTGTAAGAAACAATTCTCTTCTGCTATCTGTTGGTAAAAAAGTTGCATAGTATGGATATACCGTGTGGGAATAAATACATGTTTCACCATTAATTTTTAAAACATTTTTAATTCGTTCAGTAAAATATTCAATATTAACAGGTAAATCGTATGAAAGAATACTATCTTTTCTTGGAAATAAGTCCTTTTTGGATTGCGGTGAAAATCTATTTCCAATATGAGTATGATACCTAGCAACAGTACTATACAATAGCTCATCTTCATATGGTTTTGGAAAGTAGAAAATACTCATACTAATTCCCCTTCTAAAATCGAATTAATCCCTTTTTTATTCTTTTCAAGTGTATCTTTATTAAAAAGGGATACATTCTTACTTTGTTTAGTATCATTTGGTTTACCCTTCGATTTAGGATGATCAGGTTTACTTTCTTTGACAGTAAATGCCCATAAGCTGAAAGCTTCTTTGATAGCATCTTGATAATTGATGTCTGGATTATTGTTTATTACCTTTTTTGCAAGTTTAATTGCAACATTTTTTTCAATTAATCCAGTTTTGTATAGTTCTAAGGCTACCTTTTCGAATAATTCATCTTTACTTACCTTATCATTCATAATAATTGCTTCTTTTATTAGTTGCATTTTATCATCTAATGTTAGCGTAGGATTGATCGCTGAGACCTTCTCAGCGATTTTAAGTGGAACAATATCAGCATACGTAGCCATTTTATCAGCTGACTTTGATTTTAATGCTTCTAACATTGGGCGAATAATCTTGAGTTCTTTATTAGCTACTTGTTTAATTAGTTCTAACGTGACTGGTATATTTCGATCAATTGCTTGTTCTTGTGTTAATTTAAATAGCTTGATCAATACATCTATAATGCCTTGCGTTTCTTCGTATAATAAGTCACTTATTTCTTTAGAAAATTCGATTAAGCTTTTTGTCCAATTATAAGAGATCAGACCTTTAACTAGTAAATCCCATTCAGCACCATTTTCAACCTTGTCCATTAAAACTGACCCCTGATCTCCTTCTGCACGTCTTGCATCTCGAAAATTTCTTCGTAACATCGGTAAAGCATCTGTGTTCCCAATAAGCATTACTGGAATATCTAATTCATTAATCATGGTGACTAAAAAATCCGTTATACGATTATGTCCAGTTTGACTATTTGCTTTCAAATATTGAATTTCATCAATAATAAGGATTCCTATCGCATGAATTCTAGCGACTTGTACCATTTGTGCAAGCATAACCGCTTCAGAATTTCTCGTTGTTCCATATTTTTCTGTATAATTTGAATTTAAATGACGGTCAATATACTGAAAAAATTTAATACATAGTGCCTTAATCGATAATCCATCATGGGGGCAGTCGATTTTTACAAATGGTAATTGGTAAAAATTGAAATCTTCCCCATTATATTTAGTATGCTTTATCACCCTTGGGTATCTACTTAACACTCGTTTTATAGCTGTACTTTTCCCCACACCAGATAAACCAATTAAACTAAAACAATAGGAAGATGTTTTATTAAAATTTTTATAATTACTTATATCATCCAATTTATCAATATATTTTCTCATCCCATTTAGACTTCGAAAAAAATCTGAATTAATAGGATTACGATTAATGTATCCTTGATGCATTGCTCTTGAAACTTTCTGATCGATTTCAATATTAATCATCATTGGTTGAAAATATTGATTTAAACGTTCAACACAATGTTTGCGGATATTTTTTGGATAAGATAATTCAATTTCATTAAACTCTGGGTAAAAGCTTAGATCATTTGCTATTTCTTGATCTTCGCTAATTGGCGGTAACGCCTCTATACATGGGTTATTCTTGTATTCCAACAATTGAGATTTTGTATATATCGCCGACTGTATCTGATTCGTATCTCTTAAATAAGACTTATTTTCTTCCACGAATATTCACCTCTTGATTTGCAATCAAAGTATTTAAAAAACTAGTTTCACTAATTGAACTAGTTTCCAAGTTCTCGTCTCTTAATACTTCTTCAGTATTTTCAACTAATCTGAATGCCTCTGTTTTTTGTATTTTCAATTTTTCTTTATTTTTATTTGGTTTAATATTCCTAACCGCTTCTGCATTACTTATGGAAATTGATGTTTTAGGTTTATTTGTCATAGTTTGGTTCAAATAATCATTTATTTCGCCGACATAATTTATTTCTGCGTCCTCTGATTCCCGTTCGTATGAATATATTTGCATGTGATTAAGCTTTTCGAAGTATTGTACTTCTTCCAATGTCAATCCATTATATTTCATTGATCTAGGCAACAAAGTACACAATTCAAAATCGGTTTTTGTTTCATTCATTAAATAAGCATAAGTAACATCCCGTGGATCAAGACATATTTTTATTGTTCTTTTTCCATTTATTCTAGCTTTATCAAACCAAAATTCTTTTGTTGCTCTGTCACATACATAATGTAATCCTTCTACTTTAATCCCATATTCAGTTATTCTTGCAGAGTACTCTGGTAAAAATGCCATTTTCAGAAACCTTTCTTCAACATACCGTAACTTACCGTTCATAAGTCCCCAGTTCCATAGTTGATTAGGTATTGGTGGGATGTTGTCATGTATCATATCATTTTCTCTAACATAACTTTTTAATAGTTTTTTATTGTTATGAAGTAAAACAGACTTAATAATCACGTTGGTGAACTCTTTTAACGTTAATTTTGCATCTAATCTGTAATCTTCCCCACCTCTTAACCTATGATCTGGTAATACAAAACCAGGTAGCAGCGGTTTTACCCTTTCATGTGTTACATTAAAAGATTGTTCAACGATCCCTTTTAAATCAGCTCTAAAGGGAGGTTTTAGTTCTACGTGTATATTCAAATTTTGGATTACTGGATCAGATTTAAGAGACGCAAATTCTCCTCTATCTGCAATTATCGTCTTCGGTAATCCTCCACTTTTCCACTGTTCTTCTTCAATGTCTATTCCAAATCGTTTGCAATACTCGACTTTATCTCCCGCCATATTGATTAATGCCATCGAAGCAACCTGCCAAGAAGGACCTTCAAGTGCTATATACATTCCTGCAATATATCGAGAGAAGACATCAACAATAAAATATATCACGGGTCTTCCAATGATATTATTTTTGTTATCCTCACTCACTAGATATATATTAGCCGTGGTAGAATCAATTTGATATACATCCCCTGGACCAACTACACCTTCCATTGAACTACCAAGAATTGCACGATGCTTTAGATTAAAAATATTTTCTCCTTCTTTATTTTTAATTTTCTCTACAACATCGTGATCTTTCTTGTAGTAATAACTATACTCATCAAAACTTGGTCTAACCTCTAAGAGTTCTCCATTTTTATCACGAAAGAATCGATTCATTATCTCTTTATATGAATAATACAACGAAAATTTACTTTCACTTTCATATAATTGATAACCAACTTTAAAGATCTTTTTTATTGCTTCAGTAACATTTGTCCCATTATTTTTAAGGTGTGGATATTTAATTGGTCGCCCTCTTTTCACATCTCCTGCAACCCTTTCAACACCAGGTGCCCCTGAATTATTATAATCTGGTAATAATGCACCTTCACACATGCCCCGTTGCCAATAACGCCTTAAAGTATGGTAAATATGCTTTTCAGAAACGCCTTGTATTCTAGCATGCTCTTTAATAAATTTCCCTCTTAATTTGGAATTTAAAAGTGTATTGCTTTGCTCAATAAGTGGCATTATAAGATCATAATTTTCTTTTGCTTTTACCCAATGTTTTTTCTCACGTTCGTTTAGCTCAAAATCTTTTCTAAAAAACTTTAAATGTGGATCTTTATCAATAAATTCCAATTGACCTATTCTTTCTAAATATTCAAGCTGCAAAGTGGTCATTGGGATTGGCAACCCTTTTTTAGTAAAAATATCTATGCAATAACAAACGGAATAATCGACATCAATGTGTACAATTCGAAATGTCGAATTTTTATCTTTTAGTAAAAATAAACGGTTTTTAAAAAACACATTTACGACTCCTTTCTAAACACCTCTCTTACTTCTTTAACAATTCACCAATGTATTGCAATGCTTCATTTGAACATTTACCACTTAAATTACACCAATTAATTAATCTACTTTTTGTTAGTTTCAAGCCACGTGTTGCTAATCGCTTGGAAATTATATCAATTTTCCGTTTAATAAAATTTTCTTCACTTTCAAGGTGATTCTGAATCTTCATTTTTGTTTGTGGTAGCTTATCGATATATTTAGGCAAGATTGATTTACAATTTAATGATTTAGCAATCATATTGATTGTAATTCTCCTCAACTTAATTTGGTTAACTGTTAATTGATGTACCGCAGACTCAATTTTTTCCGAAAGTTCTTGATCCATCATTATCCAATCTTTTTTGTAATGACTAATTTTTTTTCGATACTTAATCGGCAAGTTTTCGTTCAGCCATTTTTTGTCATTTCGAAATAACCATAAATACAAACCATTATGAATTTTTCTAATTGAAGTTATTGTCATATCCTTATTTTCTTTTAATACCTTTAGCCATTTAGTACGTTGCATGTCAGTTTGTGATTTATAAGAAAAGTAATTTTGATAAATCAATCGATCTCTTTTTCTAATGACAGTTAATTGCGTAACATGTAATTCTTTTGCGATTTTTTTAATTGATATCGAACGATCTTGAAGTAGTTGAATTAAACGTTCTTCCCATAAAAGTCCGTATTTTATAACAGTAAATTCTTCTGAACTCCCTGAGATTGATCTGTTATATTCAAAGTCACAATCACATCGAAATCTACCCCTAAGTTTGTTTTTCTTTCCCGTTATTTCACACCTTTTTATGGATGCTGTTTTATACTTGCTACATACAGGGTTAAAACAAATCCAAGGACCCTCACCAAAAGGAAGAAATAATAAATCATCACTTGTTAAAAAAGTTTCGATATCAATTCCAAGAAAAAATAATAGTAATAAATGACGAATCGGATGACGGAAAGTATTTGGTAAATAAAAGAAATTTTCTATCCAATTTCCTCTTTTATTTAAATGAATATCAGAATAATAATCTGAAAGTTTTTCCTTCCCAAAAAAATCCAAGAAATCTGATACCAGCTTCTTCATACTAATCCTGTTATTTCCGTCAGCGTATCCCTTAATTTTTAGAAGCTCTTTGTATCTTCTATTTATTTCTTTCAAACCAATTAGTGGAAAATCATGGTTTAGTAATTTATTTACATTTTCTGCATAATAAATATCGAAGAATGTTGGCATTTTATCTTGTGGACAACTTTTTATCATTACTACGTCATCATTTAAATTTTTCCCCTGATATGGAAAAATTTCATCTGGAACAATAAATGAACTGGCTATAAGTAATTCATTATGAAGTGAACATACCCTTATACCGACAACTTGATGATCTCTATTCCAATAATGTTTTCCCTCCTGAAAACATCTAGTGCAGTATTTCAAATGACGATACACAGGAAAAGGGTTTTGATAGATTCCACCAGTATATCTTGTATTTTTAACTGTACATTTCAACATATCTTCTAAAATTTTATTAGCTTGAAAACTTTCCATAAATGGTGCATAGAATCGAAATAAAGTGTGATAATTTACAATTTCCATTTCATCCAAGTTAATTTTTTTGCTAAAAAAAGAAATCGAACTTGGAAGCTCTCTAAAAATATTATCTTTTCGATTTCCAAATAGATCCAAGACGGACTGAGTGTTTGACTTGTTCGGACTTATTTCGTGGTACCGTCCAATAAAACTAAAAATGAGCTCATTTGGTAACAATTTTAAAAAATTCATTTTCCTCCTTTCTCTCACTCAAGTGAGATTAATTTAAGTTCATTCAATGTTTTACCTGGAGAGAATTTTTCTTCCATGTTTATTGAAAGTTTTTTTGTGGCTATTAAGTGTTTAACAATTTTCATTACACTACCATTAGATAAATTCCATTCCAGATCCATTTTTTTTGAAATATCTCTTAATTTATGATTTCTTTCAGCGATATCAAACCTAGTAAGTACTAATTTACGATACTTCGAAATCATTCTTAATTCCTCAGGATGATCAGTTAAATTTCGGAACGGATGAAATAATCCAATATTAAATGCTACATTCTTTGGAATCTGATCTTCTGTCACAATACCCCAATTGATTCCTCGATTTTCCCAGTATTTTCTTTCAAGCTCTAATTTCTCTAACGTACGTAATTTTTTCAAATCCTTATTTTGTTTCACGGTACGTACTACAATTTTTTCAATTCCATTTTCTTCAACAATAAAAAGAAAATCACTTGTCATTACCACTGGAACTTTTGTAGTTGGATAAATTGGATGCCTAATACCTTGTAAAGACGCTATTTCAATTGTTTTTCTTCGATCTAACGGAAATTGCTCCCTAATATCAATTACCGAGTCATGCCATTCCAATTGGTATAAAAATCCAAGCTCTAAATTAGAAAATGTATGATGAATTCTTCCTGTCTTCCATCCTTTAATTCGTGATGAATTACCTCTTGATGAGAAATCTGTGGTAATAGTCCAAGGTATATAATCTTTACCTTCCCCTCTACCTCTACCAGCTTTGACAAGCCTCATTATTTTTCTTTCAGACCAAAGGGTTCGTTTTTTTCCCATTTATTTCACCGTCTTTCTTTAATTTAAATTTCAAAAATGATAGTACCATTTGGTTTCAAACAAATCATTCCAATAATTTTCCATCTATTCATTTAGAAACTAGGTTTATTAAATTTATAAGTAAGTAGAAAAATATATAAAAGATTGATATAAGGTTTCGATAATATTCCCACCATTTTTATTTTCTATACCAAAAATCCCAAATATAAATGGGTTAAAATTTTGCATAAAAAAATCACATTCCGATTGGAATGCGATTAATCATTGTACTCATTTTGTTTTTGATAATAAAATAGTTCAAACAAACTACTCAATGTCTTTAAATCATTGTTAAATGATTCAGTATTTTTTGTTGAACAATGATTTAGTAATGAATTAAGGGCGAATTCAATATTTCTTTTAGTTTCTTCGTATAGGATGTCATCCATTTTAACAAATTGGTACAAATTAATATTTGGCAAATAAATTCCTTTATTTCGATTAATATTTTTATTAAAGTCGATATTAAGATCACCTATTAAAATTAGGTATTCAACAATATAATCAAACTCATTAATAGTTAATTCTTCATTGCTTAAACACTTTTCTATTGAATTTTTCAAATCGTTTTTTGAAATAAAAAGTGTTCTTAATCTTAAATTTTCATTTTCCATTTTGCTAAAAAATATTTTTTTATTTTCAGTAGTATTTGTATGATTCTCTAGTAACTTTCTTACCTCATTAGAAAATTTCATAATTATCTTTACCTTATATTTATTAATATTGAAAGTGCATTATTAACTTGTCTCATTTTCTTTAAAAATTCTTCTCTGTTACTATCTTGAGTTCCCTTAATAATTAATTTAAATAGTTCATTGATTTCGTTTAATATATCTTTGTCAATTTTTTTGCTTATATTTAAATTTTTTATCGGCAGTTTAGCGTCTTGAAAATGATCTATCCAAATGTATTTCCATAATTGAGGACTCTTTTTTTCAACAAAATGTATTAAACGATTTGCTTCAATTTCATTCAATAATTCAACATATAGGTCAATTGACGGATACTGTACATAAATATGTTTCATATTTTTACGAATAGGCATACTTTCCATCAATCGAGTATTATTTTCATCGTATAAAAAACATCTAAATTGTGTTTTAATAGTATCTGAATCCCTTTGTTGCAATATATTTTCCTTCTTATTAATTACATTTAATTTCTCACATAAAACGCTATCAGTTTTTTGTATTAATAATTCACTTAAATTTTTCTTTAAAAACTGGGATAACAAAACAGTCACAATATCACCTCTATAGAAATTGTTGACAGTTTTCAGAATTTTATACTTATAAAATAATTCAGGATCATTTTGACTAATATTTCTAGTTTCAATTTCTTTTTTTAATGTATCTACTTCTATATCATTTGTTTGTCCAGTTTAATCGATAAAAGGCTAACTAAAAAAAGAAACAATATGAAAATTATCATATTGTTTCTTTTTTATAATTAAATATCTAATATTGCATTATTAATTAAAGATTGTTTTTGAGTATCATTTAATTCAAAACTATTGACTTTTATAAGAGAAATAGTCCTTTCGAGGATTTGACCCACTGCCTCAAAACATGCTTCAAGTTTTTCAAGTCTTGTTTGACTAAGTGTATCTAATTCAAATAATTGTCCATTAAAATTAGTCGGATAGCGTAAAGCAATAGAATTAATGTCCCAATCATTTTGTTCTTTTATGTAATCCCCTATATCCTTAAAATATTTCTTAAGATTAATTTCACTCATACCATCCGCTTTTAGTATCTCTGTTAAAAACTGTCTATTTGAATCCCACGTGGTCTTAATATCATGCCCTTTTTCAGACACATTGGCTATCGGAGTATTTTTAAAGACTGAATAAATCATTCCGATAATTTTAAGCTCTAATTCTATACAATGTCTTACAATAAATATTTTAGGAAACTCTTGATCTTTTGTCATGTTCGAAATTAAATTTTGAAAAACTTTATTAGACTCTTCACTTAAGCTACTAATTTCTTCTTGTTCAAAATTCTTAAAGGAAGCTAGTTCTTCACCAATTAGTCTTGAAGCTAGATTTCGATATTGCCTTGCATATGATTCCCATGTTTTTATCATACTTACCCCCAAAAGAAACAATATAATAACATATTATGAAGTATGTTCTGTACTTTAACAATATTAATTTTTATTTGGTTTTTGAGATTTAACTCCTCATTTAATCTACAATTTTTTTTGACCCGATAAATTCCCTATTCCTAATGTAGAATAGTAATAATATTAGCCTATATGATTATCTGCTGCGATTAAAACATTATGAAAGAAATCCTATTTTGGACTTTGTTAACTAAACAAAATTAACGTTAAAAATAATAAAACAAGGACCTCATTGAAGGTCCTTGTTACTTATAGCTCTTTAATCTCTAATCTTACATTAAATTTATTTAAGATTTCTTTAATTATACTTATTAAGGTATCATTATTTAAGCCTTGAAACGGTGTACTTAACACTAGTCCGTTATTTGAAGCATAATCATGCCATTCATGTTCTGTGACATAAGGAAGATCAGTAAAATAAGTAGCTTCTAGAATAGAGGTACTTTCACCTTTAAGTGGCTGTATATCCCCCAAAACTTCAAGCATATTTTTGGCTTGCCATTTCTGATGTGCTTTTTCAAATTGCAGCCTAACTGCCAACCGTTCTTCCTTTTTGCAATGCAATCTATCAAGAGGTTTTAATACAATGATGTTTAAATCGTGATGAGGTATTAAATCACTTCTCTTAACGATGCTTTGTTCAGAGATAATATTATAGTCCATCTTAATTCCTACTAATTGAAGAATTTCTTTTGTTGCACTAGGTCCTGTACCTCCATAACCGCAATTGCAGCCCCCTAGCCATGTTTCCCTCTCAGATTCATCATCCCGTAAAATAAAATGATAGCTTTTCTCGGTGTCTTTTCTTTTATTGTCGGTTACATAAATATCAGGTACATTCTTATACTTATTTGGGATATCCTTTTCAAATTGATAGACTTCAAAGCTAGTGATATTCCCCACGAACTCAATATTCTTCTTTACCCACTCAACAGCAGAATGAGAAGAACCATCCCCAAATTTAAGAACGTACACTTAAATCCCCTCCTTGATTCATACTAATCCAACTTATGAAGAAAAGTGAAAAAGTAGAACAAGCAATCACCCAGATTGTAATTTCAATTTCTTTAAAATACTTATCGATTCGTTTACAATTATTTAATTATAGACAGAAGTTTTTCCTTAACACCTGACCAATGCTGTTCCAAGTTAATAGTCATAATTTTTATTGTATATTCGTTCATTTCAAATTCCATATCAATTTCTCTATCGGTTTGTGGATACAGAAGAATACCTTCCATAATTTCTCTTTTGTCAGCATTAGTTAGATAACTATATATTTGGAAAAGATTGGAGGAAATAATTTTATCTTGTCCATGATAATTTTTTTCGAGTACTTTTTGATAAAACTTTGTATCAATAATAATTTTTCTATTCTTTTTCACAAGACACATATCTGTTTGCATTTTAGGGATGAGTGCTCTATCTCCTTTAGAAACCTTTCCAATTTCCCAGTTGATAGTTTCCCTATACACGCGAAATTCATTTTGTTCCATTCGATAAAAATTCCTGACAAAACTTTCAAAAACCTCATGCATTCTCCTATCACGTTCAAAATCCATAAACGATAAAGTACCCGTCTGTTCATCAATCAAAGTGTAATTATGAATTATACGACAAATCTCTAGCATGAACTGGTAATTCCGATTGTTTCTATGTATCTTGATTTTTTCGAAACTTGTATCATTAATTTGAATGAGATCTATTTCATGAAAATAGGTGTTTATTTTTTTCAATGACTCCTTTAAAGACTTTTTAAGTGTACTATGATTTATTAACAAATGGATGGTTGCCTTTAATATTTGGTTATGTAGTATATTAGATGAAAACTCATCATAACGGCATACTAAATGTGCTTTTATCAAAGATGTCTGGGCTATGCTTTGTTTAAAAAGTATTTTGCCTCTTACAGTTGATATGTTATCTTCAAAAGGGACATATTCTTTATAAAATCCTTTCTTTACGAAAACACTTAATCGTTTAACAAGCACCTCAGCAAACAAATCTAACAAATCTGTCTTATCAATACCAGTAACTTCGACTTCATGTTTTTCAGGCAAAATTCCTGAACAGTAACTAAGCATATAATAAATGTTTTGTATAGGAACACTTGATGGCACAACTATTTCCCCTTATAAAATAATTTTTCAGTTTCTTCAACAGCTTTTAATGGCTCATCATGCCAGTATTCTTCGAGCATAGGACCAATTTCATTTTCAATAATTTGGTTGTACCAAGTAATTGGATTGACGGAGTCAATTTTTGAGCAAAAGTAACTATGACCAATAAAGAAGCCCCTTCCTAAATTATAATCATTTTCTATAACGTCATTAAGATCTGTGATTTTTGTTGAAATAAATTCCGCAAGTTTTTTAGGTATTTTCTTTTCTTTTAATAATGCTAAAAACTTCCCTTCAAACACTGGTTCCATATTTATAAAAGCAAATCTACGTCTTAACGCATAATCTACTACTGCCAAAGAACGGTCGGCTGTATTCATTAAACCAATTAAGTAAAGGTTTTCTGGAATATAAAAAGTTTCACCTTTTTCAGAATATGTAAGTGGAATAGCGAATTCTTCTCCCCTTTTATCTGCTTCTATCAGCAACATTAATTCACCAAATATTTTACTAAGGTTCCCACGGTTAATTTCATCTATAATAAAAAAATAATCCTGGGTTGGATCAGCTTGAGCTATTTTACAGAAGTTATAGAATGTCCCATTTTTTAGTTTAAATCCACCACTTGCTTCTGGCTTATATCCTTGAATAAAGTCTTCATAAGAATATGACTGATGAAACTGAATCATTTGTACACGGTTCGGATCACGGTATTGCATCGTCAAATATGCAAGTTTTCTAGCTATATATGATTTACCTACTCCTGGAGGTCCTTGCAAAATAATGTTTTTTTTATATCTCATAGAAGAAAGCATTTTTTCTATTGTAGATTCTTGAATAAATAAATTACCCATAATTTCTTTTTTATTAACTTCCAAATCGTAACTAAGCTTTTGATATACAATACCTTTAGCTTTTAAAAAACTTTCATATCCAGACTTGTCCAATTCGTAAATTTCATTATCAATTCCATCCTTTACTATTGGTGATAAATAATCAACTATTGAGGGATGGACAAGTTGGTTATCTTTCTCAAACCACACTAACGAGGGATTCTCATATCCTTTAGGTGCCTCTAGTGCTTTTAATACCGTGTCTTCATTAGATTCTTTATATTCTTCAAATTCTTTATTATTTAGTAATCGATGAATTTTCCCTTTAAGTATAGGGACATCATTAAAGAAATAAAGAGAGTAAACTATGTCTCCATTTGTTAATCTATCATTTATATCTTTATATATATTTTCTGAGTTTTCAGTATTATTATACCAAAGTTGTTCAAATCCTCCGTATTCTCTAATGTTCAACTCGTCCATTGGATTTTCATCTAGCTCATATTTATAAACAAAATGCATTTTTGACGCTCCTTTTATTTAAACTTTATTATTTTTTCTATTATAATTAGTGGTATTTCTACAGCAATGGTATTCTACTCTAAATACTATCTCATAGTTACTTCAAAAAATCTCCACAATTATACATTTTTTACCAGTAGTTGAACAAAAAAATCATAAATAACCTCACGGATGATTACATAGATTTTAGAACTTATCTTCCATTTAGTTAAAAAGACGAAAAAAAGATAAGGATCAGAATCTAAATTCTTCCTTATCTTTTTTACTTTAAAATGTAAAACATTTATCCAATGTGAATTAAATTTATAGTGAATTTGAAAATTAGACTTGCTAGTTATTTATTAAGCTCCTGATATTTCTTCTGAATTACGATTTATCTCGTCAATGACGCTTAGTATTTTCTTTACACTTTCAATACTATCACTAAATAAATCAACTACACTACCAACCGTTTTAAACGGCTCTTCCCTTAAAACGCTCTTGTCCATTATGCCGTTTTTAACAACATAATCCACGATAAGCTGGACGAATCTAATTTGATTACTATTTAAGCTCTGATTTGATAAAAACTCCGAAAAAGCTTCGTTTGCAGCATGCGGATCAAGTCCAGACAACTCACGAACTAATTTAGCAACTGGCTTTTCACCATATTCTTTTACGTAGTCTTCCTTAGTTCCAAGCTCATTCCAAAGAATATTTTCAAGCGTTACTAAATCTTGTTTTGTAAGCTTTTTATTATTCCTTAATTTGAAGATTGCTAGCTGATCACGATGTTCATTTAAATATTGATTAACTTTCTTACGATAGCTTTTCAAATCATTCGCATTAAACATCGATTCGTTTTCAACTTCTTCAATGACTTCATCTTGGAAATTTGTATAGTAAATTTTTTGTGAATCTTTTTCAATAAATTTAATTAAATCACGTAATGCTTCACGAACATTTTCCAGCTCAAATAGGTCTGCTTCTTCCCAAAATTCTTCAGTAGCAGCTTTCTCAATAATATCTCGTTTTTCAACAACTTGTGGAATTGTACCGAGTTGTTTTAATTGTTCAGCAGTAGCAATAACTTTACGAATTGGACTTGAGGCGTTATTATTTTGTAATTTTGCAAGCTCTATAGTAAACATTAATACATCAAAACGCTTTGCTAATTCATCATCAGTAATTGAATTTAAGATCGGTGAAATATGTTCTTTTATTTCTGCTACATCCATCACACCTAGTGAGTTCCATGAGTCTTTGTTTTTAAATTTATGAACAGCTTTTAGGTGTTGGCGAACCCTGTAATTCTCATCATCAAGTTGCATAATGGAATAATGAACATTTTCGATTAATTCTTTTCGAAACAGTTTATATTCTTCATTTTGGAAATCAATGTTTTGTAATTCACGAATTAAATCAACTTTCATGTTCGTAATACGTTCAGTTAGTGTTTGAACGATTTTTCCTTCAGTGCCTTTTGGGTTTGTTCGGAAAAAGTCAAAATTCCCACAGTAATCGAATATTAAAAATCCTTCTTTATCATGTCCAACACCAAGTAAGTCCTTACAAGTTCTAGTACCTCGTCCAATCATTTGCCAGAATTTCGATTTTGATCGAACTTTTTTAAAGAATACAAGATTCACAACTTCTGGAATATCAACGCCTGTATCAAGCATATCAACAGATAACGCGATTTGAGGGTATTTATTTCGTTCTGAAAAGTCATCTATTAAACTTTGATAATAATTAACGTTATAATCAATTACTCTTGCAAAATCCCCAGCTAAGTGAGGATAAAGTTTTTCAAATCGTTCAGAAATTCTCATTGCATGTCGATGATTTTGGGCGAATACGATTGTTTTGCCTAATTTATCTCCGCCTTCAACTTTAATCCCTTTTTCCATTAATGATTGAAGCACTTTATCAATTGTGTCATCGTTAAACAACCACTGATTGATGGCTGCACTATTTATTTCTTCTCCAACTTCATCATCAAACGTCTCTTCAAAGGCTGCTTTTTCTTCATCAGTAAGCTCGTCGTATTTAATGCCTTCAGTAAGAACTTTTGTTTTGTATTCAATCGTACGATAATCAACCAAATGTTCTTCCCTTACCGCTTCTTCTAAATCATAAGCGAATGTTGGAACACCGTTTTCTAAGTTGAAAATTTCATACGTGTTTTTATCAATATCATCTTTTGGAGTTGCAGTTAGTCCTAATAACATTCCATCAAAATATTCAAAAATAGAACGGTATTTTTTATAAATACTTCGATGCGACTCATCGATAATGATTAAATCAAAATGACCTACTGTAAAGAGCTTTTTCCCGTCTTTACTTTTGGCTTCATCAATCTTATTCATCATCGTAGGATAAGTTGAAAACACCATACGGCTTTCTTCAGGATTATCCTTATTATCTAGTAAATTACACAGCGTTAAATTCGGTAATAACTTACTAAAATTTTTCTTTGCTTGCAGTACAAGTGTTGTACGATCAGCAAGGAATAATACATTTTTCACAACGTTATGGCGAGTTAACACATCTACAATGCTGATAGCAGTTCGAGTTTTACCACTTCCAGTTGCCATTACAAGTAAAGCTTTACGTTGCTTTTTGTCAATCGATTCACACACAGCAGTAATAGCTTGTTTTTGGTAAACTCGATTTGTAATATCATCATTGATTTCGATATTTGTTAACGGTTTTTTCATACTTCTTCGATCAATTAATAAAGCACATTCATCTTTTGTGTAAAAACCCGAAACTCGTCTTGGTGAATAATTCAAATCATCCCAAATATACGTTTCAAATCCGTTACTATAAAAAATAATTGGTCGTTGACCGTACTCTGCCTCAAGACAATCAGCATATAACTTTGCTTGTTGTTTACCATTATTCGGATCTTTGCTAGAACGCTTCGCTTCAACTAATGCAAGTGGTTTTCCGTTATCACCAAATAATACATAGTCAACATAGCCAATACCTTGACTGTTTGGCATTCCCTTTACTTCAACTTCAAGGCTTACTTCTCTATTAAAATCCCAACCTGCAAGTTTCAAATCAAGATCAATATAACGTTTTCTAGTTTCGTATTCACTAATTTCATCAACTTTAAAATCATAATGTTCCGTGTTTTCTTTTCGCTGTTGAGTAAACTGTGCACGTAATTTTTCGTTTTCTTTACGGATTTCTTCTAGAGCACGGTCTTTTGAACTTAAACGTTCATATAAATCTTTTAGTTCTTCAGGTCTTTGACGCTTTTCTTCACCAATATGAAGTATTTCTTCATTAAACGTTGTATCACTATATTCTTCTCCGTAGCAATAATCAATCCAAGAAATGAATTGATGTAAGTTTGATAAAGACACAACCGCTTCATCACGTGAAATTGATGAATTTGTATGTACAGCAACATTTCCAAGTTTTACTATATATTTTAATAGTGGTAATAAATCATGATCGATTATTTCTAAAAAGGTTGGTTCATGAATTAAACTCGACAAATTATCTTGGTAAGGTAATCGAAGATCATTATCAAAGCTGTACAACCACTTTACTGCAAGTTCTAAAGCACGTCGTGATGTTATTGAACAAACTGCTGGAGATACTAGTAGGCTATTTTCAGCTTCGAGACAAGCAGCTGCAAATGTTCTATAGTGATTTTTGTCCTTTAAAAACTCAAAATTAGATTGCATAAATGTTCTCCTTTCAAACATTTAAGAAAAGATGGAGTTTCCCCCATCTCACTTTTTATAACATAGGTATTTCGTCCTTAATTACTAATTCTCCTTTAAATGCTTGCTGAAAAAGGGATTGGAAGTTATCTTCTAACTCGTTTAAATTTATTCTCATCTCGCTTTTTAACTTTTCTACATGTGTTAAAAGTTTAGTAAACTGGACCTGTAATTCTATTGGAGGTGAAATAATAGGGAATTCTTCCAAATGCTCTTTGTTTATCTGTCGTTTATCAATACCTCCAACGCATACACTTCTGATGTACTCTCTATATTCATTAGTTGTAAGTATAAATAAAATGAATTCATTTATAATATCCTTTTGTAACCTTATTAAATAAACGTGTCCATTAATATTTGCACTATCATTCTTACCTAAAAAAATAGCCGCTCTACCTAAACTGCTATTTTCTGTATTTATCCTACCTGTTTTCGTCATTAAGATATCTCTATATTCCAAACTACTCTTTTTCATTTTAATATGTGTTTCTTTGTCAATATATACAACATCATCGAGATCTAATCTGTTTTTCCAAACATTTTGGCTCCGTAAAAAAGTAATACCTTGTTCAATATAAACTTCACTTCCTCCTTTTGGAGTTGTTCCGCTTAATATTTTAGTAGAAATATTCTTTAATTTTTTAACTTCCCATTTCTTTGGGTTATTTATTGGATCACCAAACATTTGGCTAAATTTCGCTCTAACTAATTCATCTAGCTTTGCAATCGATTCTTTTCGTTTCTTAATAAGGGACTGTGCTACGTCTAACACCGCTGCGATATTTTTTTGTACAGTCATTGGTGGAACTGGAATTTCCATCTCTTCAAAAAGGGATTTTTTAACAATCTTTACTGTAGTAGATGGTGCTATTTTTTCAAGCTCTGGCTTTAATAACGAACACGCGTAATATCCATATTTAGGGAATATTTTCTCCTCATTAAAAATTATGGAATTAATTTGTTGATTTGTTATCAAATCAGCATCAGCTATACCCATTTTCCCTAAAGAACCTATACAGCAAACTAAAACTGAATTTTTAGGTAATAACTTACCATTTTTAATCCCTTTTTCAGTTACCTTTACAGTTGTTTCATTTATATATTTTACACCTTGATTTGTTAAATCGGCTGGAGTTACAAAAGGAATATCACCATTATAATTTTCAGGATCATCTGTTTTCGGTGTATCACCTGTTATAACTTTACCAAGTTCTGATAACTTAATTTTGGGATACTTCACCCTAAAATCTCCTCCAGTTCATTCAAGCCTTCCATAATCTCTTCTTCAATTTCTTTTATAGAAGCTAAAATTACCTTTGGATCTTCGTAATGAATCTCTTCATATTCAATTTCCTTATAACGATTAATACTTAAGTCATAATCTTTTTCACGAATATCATCTACTTTAACAAAGAATGATTGATCAGTACTTTTGCGATTTTTTTCTTCATCTAATTTTTTAAAGCGTTCGATAATATCTGGAATGTCATTTTGCTCAATTACTGTTCGTTTATCATCTAATGAGTAACCATCAGCTTTCATATCATAGAACCAAACATTATCTGTTCCACCGCTATTTGTTTTTGTAAAGATAATTATCGCAGTCGATACTCCTGCATATGGTTTAAACACACCACTTGGCATCGAAATGATAGCTTCTAATTTATGGTTATCAATTATTTCTTTACGTATGTCTTTATGAGCATTACTTCCACCAAATAACACACCATCTGGCACAATAGTTGCACTACGTCCTCCTGCTTTTAGCATGCGAATAATCAATGCCAGAAATAATAATTCAGTTTTCTTTGTTTTTGTTACTTTTAACAAATCAGCTGAAACAGCATCATAGTCTAACGATCCTTTAAATGGAGGATTTGCAAGAACTAATGTATATTTGTTTTCATCTTTATTGCTTTCGGACAATGAATCACGGTATTCAATATTTGGATTTTCTATTCCATGTAACATCATGTTCATTGCACCAATTCGTAACATGGTAGAATCCATGTCAAATCCGTAAAACATGCCATTATTAAAGTGCTCTTTTAGCCCTTGTACAAGGAAAAGGTCTTGATGATTATTACGAAGATATTCACCAGAACTTACAAGGAAACCTGCAGTACCTGCTGCTGGATCAATAATGATATCTTCTGGTGTTGGTTTCATTAACTGAACCATCATATCAATTATGTGTCGAGGAGTACGGAATTGACCATTTGTACCTGCAGTTGCTACCTTTGACAAGAGGTACTCATATAAATCTCCTTTTGTATCACGATCTTTCATTGGAATGTTATCAATTCCATCAACAACCTTTTGTAACATAGCTGCTGTTGGAATCATAAAAATCGCATCACTCATGTGTTTTGCGTATGCCGAATTTTTATTTCCGTGAAGGTTTTTAATAAACGGAAATACTTCTTTTGATACAACTTCAAACATTTGCTTTGATTCTAATTGCTTAAACTTACTCCAACGTAAATGTTGTTTATCAGATGTGAACATACCTTCAAATGGAATATCTAATAAAACTGACTCACTCTCATTAGTCGTCTCAACTTCATCTAGTCCCTTAATAAATAGTAAATAAGTAAACTGTTCTATTACTGAAAGTGGATTTGTAATTCCGCCTGTCCAAAAAGTTTCCCATATTTTATCTACTTTACTTCTTAATTCACCTGTAATCATAAATTCCTCCAAAATAAATTATTATATAAATATTATATCAGATTACTTAGTTTAAAAATTAGGGTTTAAATAAATAAACACACAAAAAAAACTATAAAAAGATAAAAAAATCTTTTTATAGTTTTTTAAATTTAAAAGAATTTTTATATTTATAAAAATATATTGATGAGGTAAATAATGATACTCGAGTTTTTATTCATTTTTTCTTATGCATAAATTTCTTTAGCAGTTTTAACCTGAAAATATTTCTGCATTTTTGACTTCAATTGACAACCAAACTCTTTTCCTTCTGGGCTATTAATAAAATATTTTGCTAAATCGGCTTTAAAAATATTTTTATTACGATTACACATAATAGTAGGATATTTATTTGAAAAATAAAAATACACAGCATCAAAAGTTATTTTCCCGTTAAACAACTCATTAACATTATATGAATTTGTCAAATTACTATAAATTTTATCAAATTCATCCCAATTAAAATCAGATGATATACTTTTTTCGCTTTTACACTTTTCAAAATCTTCACGAAGTTTTTCTTTATCTATTTTTAGATTAATATGAAAATCATATTTTCCTACTGATCTTTTTTCAAAACTAATTCCCCATCCATAATAATTATTTGCGATATAAAATAAAACAAAATCATGTATATTTGTATATATATAGTTTAATATCGTATTCCCGTCTTTATAAGGGTTATTTCGTGAAGAGAAATATCTTGAAGCAATATCAATAACTTCTGGTAATACCAGGTAATTCTCTAGCGTGTAATAATGTGTATATAGTACTCTATCGTTTTCAATAATTCTATTATAATAACGGTCCAAATCGGTATCCAAAATCATGATAAAATTCAGGTCTGTTTTCTTCTTTAAAAACTTCAATACTTCATTTTTATTTTCAGCTATAACTACGTCAAACTCTATATCTGATAAATTTGCATCTTCAATCACTTTATTATAAATAATTGAATCTGTTTTACCTTCTACTATTAACGAATTAATAACTGGATCATTAAATATTTCAATTGCATTTATTTTTTCTTCTAATGTCATTATTAAGTCAACACACATATTTACACTCCTACTAAAGAATCATCCCCTAATGTAGCAAAAGGAACCGATTTATCCTTATAATTTGAAATTATAAATGGAGAATGTGTTGCAACAATAAATTGAATTTTATTTTTCCCTTGAGTAAGGTGTTTTAATAATTTTCTTTGCCAATTAATGTGTAAAGAAAGTTCTGGTTCATCTATGATAATTACATGTCCGTCTTCAGAAGATAACATTGCATACACAAACATAGACACTAATTGTTTTTCACCTGCAGATAAATTGTCAAACGTTAGTTCAGTATTATTATGTGAATCAATGTCTATAAATTCCTCTTCTATTTCGATTCCTGTTTCTTTAAATAATAATTTCCCCTCAATTAAGTTTATCTCTAAATCGATAAACTCTCTTAAAGATGCTATTAAATTATTGAATGGCTTTTTCGCTTCATTAATTTCCATTTGGGTTTCTTTATACATATCAATAAGTTTAAATACCCTAGACGACTCTACTAAAACTTGTAATGAGTAACTTAATTTTTTGTAATCTTCTTCATCCTTTTTCTTTTTCTTACTACCGAGATTATTATCCAAATAATTTATTGAATTTTTTACCTCATTTGTGAAAACATCCAGCAAAGACTCAACTTTTAAATCGTTGCTATCTTCAATAAATCCTGCTTTGGTAAACATTTCTATTAATTCATTTTTGATATTAGCTGAATTAAATTGTTCCATGTCAGTATTAAAAGTATTTGATGAAGAATGTACTTCCGTTAAATCAATTAATGAAAAAATATAGTTCCTAATTAAATCATTTAGTTTCTTTTTTTCGAACTCTATTATTTCTTTCCATTTATTACCGATAATTGTATGAATATCATTATTTGTTAAACCCATAACTATATTATTCACTTGATTTTTACCATTAAAATCAATTTCATTAAGCACATCTTTAAATATTCGTTGTGAATGCATATAATAATTTCTTTCTCGATTACTATCAGAAACTTTATTTGTTAAAAGTTCGAATAAATCAGTTTCAAGCCTTCTATATGTAGGAAAATACATTGATTGAAGAGAATTAAACGAATCTATTTTTCCACTTGTTTTACCTTTTTCTTCATGATTTTTTTTTATAATCATCTTTTCTTTAATAGTAGTTTCTCCAAATTCATTTTTTAAGTTGTATTCTATAGTAATTTCATTTTTAGTTTGAGTAACTGTTATATCTGAATCTGTCAAAACTAATTTAGCTTTCTTAAAATCGAATTTAAGCAACATTTCAAAATTTTTTGTAATTATCGCATTTAACATACCTAAAACCGTTGTTTTACCAGCACCGTTTTGACCAGCTATTATAGTGATATCTTCATTAAAATCTATATTTCTGTTATTTCCTTTTATGTAATAAAGACTATATACTTTGAAACTTACTAGCATATATATTCCTCCTGAATGAAAAATTCCGATTATTACTATATATTACCAATTTCTCATTACTTTTTATAGTTATATTTATAACGATCATTTTTAATTAATGTTCCTATTTAATTTCAGATGTATCTAAACTATTTTTATAGGTATTCCTTTTTACAACTCGTTCCGCTTTCTTATGAGTAATTTCTATTGTTTCTTGGATAGAAATTTAGTTAATTTTAAGTATAGTTTTAGTTTGTTAATATTAGTAATTTAACACAATACATATTTTGTGTAACTGGTAGAAATATAAATACTTAATACCGCTGTAATAACAGGGGTTTATTTTTATAAACACATTATTATGTATAAAGAGTTACACATAACGGGAATAATTGTGTAACTAAATGACACATTAGGAGTGATTTCACATTAATTTTGTTGAGCCAATACTTGATAAAGAAAAAATAAATGAGATAAAAGATTACCTACCTCATGAATCTTACAGGGATTACTTTTTATTCAGTTTTGGCATTAATTCTGGAATTCGCATCAGCGACATTTTGCCACCTAGGGTGAAGTTCAATAATTGCCTATAGAAGAACCTAATGTAGAACAACAACTAGTCATAGATAAATTGCTTGATGGTGCTGATAGCGAGGAAAATGTTGGTTAGTAAAAGGAGACCCAAAATGGGTCTTTTTTATAACATATCGGAATAGTTGTACTAGAAGAAATAGCTCTCATAACATCTTGAAAAGCTTTAACAAGACGATTCTGTATTTGAAGATATTTCTTCCATCCGTTTAAATATACATTACATGAATATGTTCAATTGCTAGTCCAGAACAGTAACATTGAAATTGTTTAGTAATTGGAGAAAAATCAAAATCATTCTACTTATAAATAAACCACCAATTCCCTTTTCACTAATTGGTTATTACGATTTTGAAACCTTCTGATACTCATAATGAGTAAATCCATGGATTTCAAACAATTCATCTAAACGAGTTTTAAGGTATCTCCTAGCGGTATCGGTGATCTGCAAGTGTGACTTTTGAGCGTGAATCATAGAAATTTCACCAATTGGTTTAGATGGATTATTTTCGGTACTTGGATATAACTTATGTTTTAAAAGATTAACTAAATCAATCATAGTGATGCCATTATATATGGGTGCATCAATAAACTTACCATTGTTTAGTTCGATATAATAAGGATAGTCTTTCATCCATTCCTCGAATTCTGTGTCACCTTCTCTTGTTACATTGTCTTTATCAAATTTAGTGGCATATGCATAACCTACAAAAATTACAGTATCAGACCCTTTTTCTGTTTTAGAAACAACCCCAATGAAAACAATGTCCTCATCTTCGAATCCTGTCGGTCTATTATTAGGTGGAAAATAAGTACGATTTACATTTTTTAGATGTGATCTTTTTCGAGTTAAATAATGAGCGTTTCTATCAACTCTTTCCCTAGATGATCCTTCAAATTTAAACCAGGACCTTCCATTAAAACTATCTTCTAAAATTGATTCATCAATAAGTTCAAATATTTCTGTTTCAAAATATTGAGGTGCTTCTTCTTTATCTAAAATAATTTCAGCACCCCATTGGAATGTATTAGTGACTTTAGTTTTAGAATTTAACCCATCTTTTTGTCTATCTGCTTTTTGCCTATGATAAAGCAACTTATGTTTTTCATAATAAGCTAATTCATTATCGATTACTTGTTCAGTGATTTCAAAATCTCCTTGATCTTTTATTTCTGAAAGTAAGTCGTTAAAGTAATAAAGGAAATGTTGTGCAAATTCCATTTCGTTTTTAACGAATACCCCTAATTCATGGTTTTTAAATAGTCCTCTGAATGTAAAATTAGCAGACCCTAAAATCAAGCTTTCATTATCAAATAGGTACAGTTTTGCATGAAGGTCTTTTAATGCATATAACTTTGCACCACTTTCAACCAATCGTTTTAGCCCTTTTATATCACTTGCTCCATTTAAAAAGTCCTCACGCTTAAATCGTGTGATAATTTTACAATCAAATTCATCCTTTTTATCTTTTAAATATTTCGCTAGATTTTCAGCTGTTTGGTAACCAATAAAAGGTGAGATGATGTATAGCGTTTTGTTGGTCTCGTTTAATAAATCGTAGATTTTAGTGCCAAAACCTTTATTAATTATTGTAATACTCATTATTACCCTTCTTTCTTGCTAAAGTTCATATAAAAAGTGATATTCGCTAATTACAATCTGAATCCTTTTATATAGGTTAACAAATTAAGTTAATAGCTTGCGACAAACAAACTCATCCTTATTAAAAATGCAACCCTGAATTTTTTGTTTAGAAAAATCAATTTTGCCAACAGCATTTCCAAACAAGGTTAGTTAAAATTGGATGTATGTGAGAAGATGTAAAAATTTCAAAATTAATTAAGGTTTAAATAAGGACCTATAAAATGATAACTATGTTTAAGCTTCTACCTCAATTAATCTCAATTCTTTTTTTAAAATCTGTTACAAAAAATAGATTAAATAACTCTAATTACAAGATCCTAATGGACATTATAATTAAACTTTATATCGGTATTTCCATTGAATTTTATAGGTTAAAAAGCTTAGTTAACATAACGAATGTATGAATTTTTTTAGTACTTTTATCATTAAGAGTTTAAAATATATAGAAAATTTTGTATAATATTGGAAGATATTATTATTTGGGAGTGACTATATTGAATCATTTTGACGAAAAAGATTTTGATAGAACTTATGAGCAAGAATTTAACAATGTAAATGAACAACTAGATAAAGAGATTATCTTTGCTATGATAGGAGACGTTAATACTGGAAAATCTTCAACAATCAACCAATTAATTGGAGATGAGGTTGCTAACGTTGGCTCTACTCCAGGTGAAACAGTAATTATTGACAAATATAAATATAAAGACAAAATAATTTTTGCTGATACGCCAGGATTAGATGATATTAATAATAAAAATTCAGAAGAAACTCTAAAATTTTATAAAGAAGCAGATATAATTTTATTCTTTCTAAACGCAGCTGGAACAGTGTTTTCCGAAGGAGAAAGAAAATCTTTTGAAAAAATTAGAAAAGTAAATAAAAATATCATATTTGTAATGAATAAAATTGACGCTGCTGAAGATATACCTAAATTAGTAAAGTATGTACAGGATAATACAAATTATGATTTTAAAATTACTCCAATCTCGTCAAAAACTGGTGAAAATATAGATATGCTTAGAAATGCAATTTTAGATATTCTTAAAAAAGAAAAAAAAGATATTCTCTTTGCAAAACATATTAAAGAAAAATCATCAACAGCAAATAAATGGATTTTAGCAGCTGCATCATCAGCTTCTTTAGTAGGTGCAGCTCCAATACCTGGTTCAGATATTATTCCAATAACAGGTATTCAAGTAGGACTAATGGTTAGATTAGCAGCTTTATATGATATGCCTCTTTCAAAGGATAGAGCCAAGGAATTAGCCGTTGCATCTTTAACAGGTAATATTGGAAAGAGTCTATTCCGCCAAGTTGTAAAATTTATTCCTGGTGCTGGTTCGATTGCAGGTGCAAGTATTGCTGGCAGTATGACATTAGCTCTGGGATATGCAATTAAATATGCTTATGAAAATAATATAGAACTAGATGCTAACTCATTAAAATCTTTATATGATACATTCATGAAAGAAAAGGTAACTTCATAAAAAAACTAAAAAAGAATGCCACTGGGCATTCTTTTTTTGGGAATTTTGAATATATTTTTGTTTTCCTTGTATTTGTTTCAGCTCTTCTACTTCTGTTTCGAAAACATTTTGCACTGTTTTTCAATCATATTTTAAATGCACTCCTATCCTTCATACTTTTTCTCAAGTAGTTTAATACTATATCCACTCATAAAATTAGTAAGTCAGTCTTTTTCCATGCCTTGTTCAGATCTATAAACCAACTACAAAGTAGTTAAACCTGTCTATAATGTTCGTGTAGAATTTTTGAATACATTATAAATTATACTAATATAATGTATTTAAAAAAATCTCTCCATACTGTATAAAGACCTCCTTACTAACTTTATTTTGTTTTTACCATCTTTATTTTGTAATTACTAACTTTCTTTCTTTATTTTGTTATTTACCAACTTTATTTTATTTCAACAATTCGGTATGACAAGCATTAACAAGATAGAAATGATTAATAAAACTACAAGCATTTCTATTAGAGTAAATCCCTTTTCATTCATATCTTCCCTCCTAGAAACTATTCATTAATTGAAACATTGGGAATAAAATTGCCACATAAATTGATAAAATACTCAAGGCTATAATGATAAAAATAATCGGCTGAATATATTGAAGTGAGCGATTAAAGCTTTCTTCCAAAGATGTTTTCAAAAAATCCGCATAATCTCCAAGCTCAATAGCAAGTGTACTATTATTCATTCCGTGATCAATTACAAAAATTAAATCCTGATGGAATGTTTGATCATTCATTAAAATCCTTTGTAGTACCTCACCATTTCGAATTTGATTATAAAAAAATTTTGATTTTGTTTTGATGAAGGTTCTACTATCATTGTTTTGCATAATTTTTAAGGCTTCTGCAATAGAAAAGCCAGCATGTATTAAAACACTCAATTGCATTGAAAATTCATAGGTGTTTGTTGTAAGTAGAAAATGTTTAAATAAAGGTATTTTGATTAATTTCTCCATTTGCCGTATTGGATTTAGTTTTTTTAAAGATACATAATATGCAACGAATACGCTAAATCCAATTCCAAAAAGCAGACAAATAGTGATTGGTAACCGTTTCATGATTTGAAGGTAGATAAAGGAGAATGAATGATGATTGGTTTGAAAGGTTGAAAATAACATTTCATATTGAGGGATAATAAACATTTGAAAAATGACGAGTATGAAAAGTAAAAATAGTAAAAGACAAATCGGATACCCCATTACTTTTCGTAAGTAAGCTCTATGTTGAATTTTCTTTAATAACATAAAACTGCCTTCTCTAAGTGCAAATGATAAGTCTCCATGATTTTCTGCAAAGTACAAATATACGATTACGTCCGGATGCAATTTCAAAGTTTTTGCAAATTCAATAAATGAATAACCGTTTATCAATAATTGCTTAGCCTTAAAAATTGTATTTCTATATGAATTTGGAAATTGAATAGATAAAAATTCAATAGCCTGTAACAGTGGATAGCCTTTTTGTATTAATTCACCTAATATTTTAAGAAGCCGAGCCTGTTCTATCAATGAGAGCTTCTTTTTTATATTTCGATTAACCATAAAGTAAACTTCTATCTAATGATTTATAGTCTATGTAACCAAGTGCATAACCTTTAATTAATTCATCGTTAATTGTAGATATTTTATACTCTTCATTGACACCCTTTATTTCATTCGTTACTGCATTTAAAGCTTGCCCGTACAATAGCTCGTAAACACCTAATCTCCTATTTTTCCTATTTGCCAAGCAATTGGGTTGGCATTCATTCTCACAGAAACGACACTTTATTTGGACTAAACGTTGAGAAACAATCGCTACAATTGACTGAAACAATTCTTCTTTTGGGATACCAAGTTCAATCATTCGATATAAAGCACCTTTTGTATTTTTGGAATGAATCGTTGTTAAAACTAAATGACCAGTTAAAGCCGCTCTTACTGCAATTTTTGCTGTCTCTTCATCTCTAATTTCTCCAACCATCACAATATCAGGATCAGATCTTAATATTGCTTTTAAACCCGACGAGTATGTTAGTCCAGCTTTTTCATTTATCTGCACTTGAAAATAATCCTCAGATTTGCGTTCAACTGGATCTTCGATTGTAATAATATTTCTCGTAAAGTCTTTTCTTGCTGTGTGCAAAAGGGAATAAAGTGTCGTTGTTTTTCCACAACCTGTTGGACCTGTGAAAAGCATAAGACCATGAGAGTGGTGAAGTAGTGATAGGAGTTTTCTTGTAGTGGAAGGAAATAACGAGAGTTTTTCTAATGGTGTAATAGTTTGTTGGGGATGAATTCTAATGACCATTGATTCATCAGAAATAGAAGGTAAGGTTGCTAATCGAAGAGATAATATGATGTTATTAATATTGACAACGAGGATGCCAGTTTGAGGTATTCTTTTTTCACCGATATCCATGCTACCTAGAAATTTCAGATGCATAATAATTTTTTTAGCTTCTTCTCGATCAATATGCTGAATGAATTTGATATCTCCATCTATACGAAACAACACTTCAACATTTGAATATTTAGGCAACAAATGGATATCCGATGCTCCAAAATGGCAAGCCTTTTTTAAGAGTTCTTCCACAATTTGTTCAACTGAATACATGTACCATTCTCCTTTCAATTGAACAAATTATAATTTGAAATGGCTAATTGACACAAATTGATAAAATTGTAACTTTAAATGAAAAACTAATTTTTAGCTCGCATTTTTGAATCGATTAACGTTACTTTTTAATTTGATCTATCGTAAAACTTGAATTTCACATTTTAAAGAAAAAAGCCCACTTCTCAAGCACGACAGAAAGTGAGCAACTAGGAACTATTACCAAATACTGCTTTATTTATTGCAAGATCATAAAAAGTCAAAACAAAAAACAATGAATTAGTACAAACAGTACAAATTCATTGTTAAATTCATGATGAAGAAATCAACATCATTAGTTTAGAAACATATTTAATCTTAAGTCTGTTGATCTTTTTGTGCATTCAAATAATATTTCTAGCTGTTTTAATGCTTCTTCTACATTGCCAGTAACCATAATTTTAATCAATTCGATATGAGCCATATTGATTACTTTTGTTAACTCCTCATCAATATGGTAGTTAAAATAATAAAATCTTCTAGCTGAAACATGCAAAGGTGTAATTGCATTTGCGGCATATGGATTTCTTGATGCTTTACTAATTAAGCTATTAAACAACCCATCATACTGTACAGCATCTAATGCATTTTTTTCGATTGTCGCTTTTTCAAATGCATCTGCTATTTCTAAGAGTCTTTTTTTCTCTTCTTCATTCATAAATTTTGTTGCACGTTCAACAATGAGTTTTTCAAGAACTCTTCTAACTTCTAACTGCTGAAACATTTCCTCAATTGTAATTTCTTTTACCATAATTCCTTTTCTAGGTAAAATGACAACCATATTAACAGACTCTAATTTTTTTAAAGCTTCTCTAATTGGCATTCGACCTATATTTAGTTTTTTACTTATTTCATTTTCTGTAATGATTTGTCCAGGTTCTAATTCTAACGATACAATCATGTTTTCTAAAATTTCATAAGCTTTTTCTGCTTGTGAATACTCTTTTTCTATATTCATTCTTATACCCCATTCAAAATAACAACATTTATTTAAATATTCTTTTATCTTTATAAAGTATTATATCATAGAGATATGAAGAAACGGAGCTTTCAACAAAATATTTACCACTAGTAGGCTAGACATTATAACAAATTTTACTAATAAACTTTTTTAATCAAAAATTTAATCATTTTTAATAAAAGACTTTTTCTTGTAGCAATATGTATAGAATTTTACAAATGAACGAAAATAATACAGATAAGAATATTATTTACTTCTAAATACATTCGACAATTGTAGTAATACGTTGTTTACAATTGTAACTTTCTTATTTTATAATAATGAATGGGTAGAAATTATTTATGGGGGGATTTA
>Ga0209025_1001133_pt1 | contig 38135 bp, 31 predicted proteins | sample AraplaMF_Col_mLB_FD_184256 | JGI IMG/M metagenome (GOLD analysis project Ga0209025, IMG submission 184256) | Arabidopsis root microbial communities from the University of North Carolina, USA - plate scrape MF_Col_mLB (SPAdes) (version 2) | ecosystem: Host-associated > Plants > Roots > Endosphere... | reverse complement strand
AGCCCGGCAAGGGCCTGGGGCGCGATCCGGTCCGCACGCCGATGCCATGGGACGCCAGCACGCATGCCGGCTTCAGCACCGCTACGCCCTGGCTGCCGCTCAACGCCGACCGGCCAGCCCGGAACGTGGCCCGCCAATCGGCCGAGCCCGGCTCGATGCTGGTGCTGCATTGCCAACTGCTCGCGACCCGGCGCGCCCATCATGCACTGGCAATCGGCGATTTCGCACTGCTGGATGCCGAGGGCGATATACTCGCCTATGAGCGCCGACACGGTGTGGAGCGCCTGATCGTGGTGCTCAATCTCGGGGCGCAACCGCAACGTCTGGCCTTGCCGGACTGGGCGCATGGCTGCCGCCCCCTCCTGTCGACGCTCGCTGATCTGAAGCCTGTGCGGGACGGCGCTTTGCTGCTGCGCCCCGATGAGGGCGTGATCCTGACGCTCGCCGACTGACCAAAGAGAGGGGCAAACCGATGCGTATCGCGATGCTGGCGCCGATCTCCTGGCGCACCCCGCCGCGCCATTACGGCCCCTGGGAGCTGGTGACGAGCCTGCTGACCGAAGCGCTGGTGGCGCGCGGCGTCGACGTCACCTTGTTCGCCACCCGGGACAGTCATACGGCCGGCACCTTGGCCGGCATCTGCCCGGCGCCATACTCCGAAGACCCGACGATCGACGCCAAGGTCTGGGAACTGCTGCACATCGCCCATGTCTTCGAGCGCGCCGGCGAATTCGACCTGATCCACAACCAGGCCGATTTCGTGCCGCTCGCCTTCTCGCGCCTGGTCGACACGCCGGTGGTGACGACGATCCACGGCTTTTCCTCGGAACGCATCCTGCCGGCTTTCAAGGCCTATGAGGACCGGGTCCACTATGTCGCGATCAGCACCGCCGACCGGCATCGCGATTTGCACTATGCCGCGACGATCCATCACGGCATCCCGATCGAGGAATTCCCGTTCGATCCGGTAGGGAGCGAGGACCTGCTCTTCTTCGGCCGCATCCACCCCGACAAGGGCGCGGCCGAGGCGATCGCCGCCGCGCGCGCAGCCGGGCGCCGGCTGGTCATGGCCGGCATCATCCAGGACCGCGGCTATCACGAAGCGCAGGTCGCGCCCGCGCTCGAAAGCGAGAGCGTGGTCTATCTCGGACCAGTCGGCGGCAGCGCCCGCACGCAAACGCTCGGCTCGGCCAAAGCGTTGCTGCACCTGATCAACTTCGAGGAGCCGTTCGGATTGTCGGTCATCGAGGCGCTTGCCTGCGGCACGCCCGTCATCGCCTCCCGGCGCGGCTCGATGCCGGAACTGATCGAGCACGGCGTGACCGGGTTCCTGGTCGATAGCATTGAGGAGGCCGTGGCTGCGATCGCACGCCTATCCGAGATCGACCGCGCTGCCTGCCGGGCAGCCGTCGCGGCGCGCTTCACCGTCGAGCGAATGGCCGATCGCTATCTCGAACTGTATCGGTCCATCCTCGGATGAGTCACGCCCGCTCCCGGCGGACGGAGGCGCGCGGGTCCCAAGGCATAGTCGCGAAGAAACAACGTGCGCTTTCCTCGGCCCTGGCCTAGGCTGCAACTCTGCTTCGACATGACTTGCCCGGGTTCGTCCCCAGGTAGCCGCGGCAGCTGCTAGCCCGACCGCGCTGCACCGAGCACTTGCTCGCCTCTCCTGAGTGACATCCGCGCCTGCAATCTCGCATGCGCATTTCGATGGCGACTGCCTGCAAGGCACCCAGCTCCAGCCGATACGAACCCGAGAGGTCGCGACCCGCGATCTCCAAGCAAGGACAAAAACGGCATGTCAAAAGGCGAACGACGCGGGAACCGCGAGGCCAAGAAGCCGAAGCAGGAAAAACCGAGGCTAGCAGCTCCCGCTCCCAACAGTCTCGCCGCTGTGGCCGTGAAGGCCGCAGCGCCGAAGAGGAAATAGCGTTCAGTGCTCTTGGGCGGCAGTCCCCCGAGACCTTGTTCATGCGAGCGTCAGCCAACCACAGGATAGTGATGATCCGTTTCAGGACGATCGAGCCGAAGCCGGCTGCGAACACCAACAAGCCGACAAAAACTCCGACGGCACCGCCGGCTGAACCCGCGCCGGCTGCCGGAAAGGTCGCGCCGCGGCAGCCAGAAGCCCCCGGAAAGCGCGGGAACCAGCCGTCCGGGGAGAAGCTCGAGCGCGATTAGAAGTCGTCGGCAGTCAAGCGATGGTAGCTCTGGCGCTTGCGGGAATAGGCTGCCCCGGCAGCCTTCCGAATGGCAGCAAGATGCGCATCATACGTTCGCAGCATCGATGCTTCGCCCGTGCCCGCCGAAGCGTCGATGCTGCGCAACGCTGCGAGCTCGACCTCGAATGCGATCTCCAAAGCGGAATCGGAGCCCCAGAAGCACACGCAGCCCCGTGCGGTGTCATATCGTCGGATTGGATTGGGGAAGTGGAGGCTCATCGGATCATCCTCCCGAATTGATCAGGTTCAGGCGTATCGTCGACACACTCGGATATTTGCCGCGCGACGCTGAGAATAAGTCGCGCGACAAGGTGCAGACTGGGCGTAGTGCCGCGAAGGGCGAGACATCTCAGGTTTTCGGAACACCTAGTGCTGCCGCACAGGCCTTGGCCACGTCTGAATCGGGCGAGGAACTGCCTGGCATTGTCGCCCACCCGCCTTTTGCGATGAAATCACCCTGCTGCCAGGAGCTGATCTTCTTGAATTCGGCGAGCTGCTCGGTCGCATTGGCCTGCTGCTGGAACTTCGCCACGCAGATTGGCGAGAGAGCCGCCACAAGGGCCGTGCTCGAACGCGTCCTGGCTTCTCGCTCCGCCGTGCTCTGCGTCACCCAGCCGCCCCAGGTGAAGCCGATGATCGCGAGAGCAATAGCTCCGCCGACGGCGCCCCAAGCGGCCGGCTTCAGTTCTGCTGGAATTTTCATGATGTCGGACTTTCCGAACCGGAAGAAAATCTTCCGTGAAACATCATATCATGTTTTGGGCGTGGTTGATCGTCTTTTAGTGTGAGCTTTTTTATTTCTCCGTCGACGTCCGCAATTAAGATCGAACGAGCCGTATTCCGCTTTATGCTTGGGCGCCAGCTGCTCTCGAGAACTCACGAAAGGCCCGCCGGACATCGCTTGGCGGGCTCGTTCTTTGGTTATCGTCATATCCTTGGCAGGTGCGCTTGCTATCCACGCCATTCCGTGACGGCTTTAGCGACATGGCGCGACCGTGAAGGGGCATGAATTGAACCCGCCGACACAAGGGCGCTTCCACTTCCATCGCGCCGAGCTTTGGGCCGATGGCCTGATCCATGTGCTTGGTATCGTACTGGGCATCGGCGCAGTCGCGTATCTGATTGCACGCGTAGTCGCAGCCGCCCCGGCACCCGCAGTGATCCCGGTTGCGATCTATGGCTCCGCGCTGATGGCGGTCCTGATCATCTCTGCCGTCTATAACATGTTGCCGGTTTCGCCGGTGAAGTGGCTCATGCGTCGCTTTGACCATTCGGCAATCTACGTTTTGATCGCGGGAACATATACGCCTTTCCTGGCGAGGATGGGCGAGAGCATCGTGGCGCATGTCCTTCTCGCCACCGTCTGGATCGCATCGGCCTTCGGTGTCCTGCTCAAGATCGCGCTACCTGGCCGATACGATCGCCTTTCGATCGCTCTCTATCTTCTCATCGGCTGGAGCGGCGTCTTCGCCTGGGAGAGCATCGCGCAGCTTCCAAGTCTCGCCTTATGGCTGGTCGTTACGGGCGGCCTTCTCTACACGCTGGGCGTGGTCTTCCATGTCTGGCAGGCCCTTCCGTTCCAGAACGCCATCTGGCACGCCTTCGTGCTCGTCGCTTCCGGCTGCTTCTATGGCGCCGTCTTTCAGGCCTATGCGATCGCTCCATCGCGCTGACAACCCTCATGGCGCTCTGGGGAGAGGCGTCTTGGGGGGGAGTGTTCACAGGCTTGGCACTGGGAGGCCAGTGCCAATAGAGCGGCCGATTCCGGGGAACCATATTCCACTACGGCACGCCTGTGAGACCAGGACCACAGAAGCTCCAATTTTTGATTTAATCTCAATGCGATGTGCTACTGTTAGGCTCAGCTCCTCAAGCTGACAGCGGGCAGGAGATGAAAATGGCGCATCACTATGACGTCGGCGATCAGGTCAGCCTGGCTTTCGGCTTTCACGACCAGAATGCCGTCGGGCTCTATAAGATCACGCGCCGCTTGCCCTCTCTGGTCGACGGCGAGCCCCAGTATCGCGTGAGGGGGCTCGACGACCGGGAACGGGTCATCGGTGAAGCGCAGATCAATGGTTCACCGAGACCACCCAACACAGATCGGTCCGCTCGGCCACGTCGTCAAGGCAACCCGATAACCGAGATGTTCAATCGCTTGGGCATAGAAAAGAAATAGACGCGCAAACTTCCTCAAGGCCGGCGCTCGTTCAGGCCAATACGGAAGCTCCTCTTTCCATCGCGCTATCACTGACCCCGTCTGAATTCTGGAAATGCTGCCCCATGGAGGGGCTTGTGAAAATGCCGGCGCCATCTCAGCAGCGGATTGCGCTTTTCGGCGATCAGCCAATCATGCTTGCTGGCCTTAACGCACTTATCGGCGCAGTTCCCGGCGCGACCGTCATTGGCGTGCCATTGACGATGTTCGACGCGGTCGAATTCACTCGTTCGCAGAGTCCCGAAGTAGCGATCATCTGCATCGGTACGTTGACACCGGCCAGCCTCGCGTTCCTAGGGCGCATCTTGGGCATATCACCGCTCATTCTGATCTTGCTCGTGTGCGACGATCGCGATTCGAGATCGATCAAGGCGGCATTCCGCATGGGCATCGCGGGCTATCTGCTGAATGGCGCTTCGAGCGACCGTCTGCTGCAAGCGCTGGCGGCCGTTCGAGGCGGCGGGCTATACTTGGACGGGGGCCTGGAAGCCTCACTGCCTATGGGAACCTTGTTGCGCCGACCAAGCGGCGCTGGTGACGATCTGAGCGAACGCGAAATGCAGGTTCTCCGGCTCGTCGTCTCGAGCAATTCGAACAAGAGTATCGCACGTCAGACCGGCCTGAGCATCAGGTCGGTCGAAACCTATCGCTTCCGCGCCTGCAAGAAACTGGGCCTGTCTTCACGAGGAGACATCATGCGCTATGGCTCCGATCGTGGGTGGACTCCATTTGATTGAAGGCCGTCTCAGAGCCAAGGATTGCTCTCAACTGCTTAGCCTTAGGTCGCGCCCGGTTAACGCACTTCCAATTGTCGATTAGGCCCCCGGAGTCCCACTCGCTCCCATGCTTGAATGAGGAAACGCTGATCTGGCCGCCTGGCGCGGGACTGTTTCGACCGGGATGCCCCTCGGCGAACTCAACAGCCTGAAAGCCGACACTCCCAACGTCGGCAATGGGCCAGCTTCCATCCGGTCGTGATCAAAATGCGCCATATCCGGACATTGCGAGACCGCCCGGAACCGGACGTTGCGAGGGCGCGAAGCATCTCGCTCAATTTTCGGGCTGCCAGGGCTCCGTGCGCAGGACATGGCCGCCGAGCCGGGCAAAGGCGCGCTGGCGGCAGGAGAAGACGATGACCTGCTGGGCGCTGGCCTGGCGATGCAGCGCGTCGAACATCTTCTCGATGCGATCGTCGTCGGAATAGACCAGCGCGTCGTCGAGGATGACGGGCGTGGGTTGTCCACCCTTAGCGAGCAGCCGCGCGAAGGCCAGGCGCGTCAGGATCGCGAGCTGCTCGCGCATACCGCCGCTGAGGACGCCGACCTGCTCGTCGAGGCCATTACGCTGGACCGAGCGCGGCAGCAGCGTGTCCTCGTCGAAGGTGACGCTGGCATCGTCGAACAGCAGGCCAAGCAGAGGGCGCAGCTCCTGCAGCACCGGCGCAAAATAATGGTCGCGCGCCTGCGAGCGCGCGGCTTCGAGCGCATCGCGCAGCCTAGTCAGGACGGCAACCTCGCGGGCGAGCACGGCGGTGCGCTGCTGTGCCTGTGTAAGCTTGTCGCGCGTTTCCTGCCAGACCTCCTCGACCGCGGCTTCCGAGCGTGTCTGGATGCGGCCGTCGAGGCCGGCCGCTTCCTCGCGCAGGCGGGTGATCTCGTCCCGCGCCGCGTTCATGACCGAGCGGAGGCGCTGATGGCGCGCTTCTGCCGCCGCGAGATCGATCCTGCGGGCCGCGAGCTCTTCGACCTGCTGCTGTGCAGCCCGCCAAGCTAGGTCCGTCTCGGCATGCTCCGCTGTGAGGCGTTCCTCACGCCCACGGCGCTCCGCCTCCGGACCCAGGTTCTCGGCCAGCGCGGTGAGTGCGGAGGAGAGCCCGGCGGCCCGGCGCTCTGCCTCGACCAGAGCGGAGGCGGAGGTCTCGGTCCCGGCTCGCGCTGCACGCGCCGCCTCGCGCATGGCACCGACGCGCGCCTCGACGGCGCCGAGCTGCTGGCGCGCCGTGTCGAGGTCGGCGGGGGCTTCGTTCGCGTTGGCGGCTTCCGTCTCCAGCCGCGCGATCTGCTCGCGCAAGGTCGCAAGCCCGCTTGGCGCGAGCAGCTGGAGGCGCCGGCGCGCGAGGTCGAGATCGGCCTTGAGGTCGCGCGCCTGCCCCTCGCGCAGGCGCGCCGCGGCGAGACTGTCGACCTGGAGCTCGTCGAGCAGCGCCGTCCGCTTCGCCTGTGCCTTGGCGATGCTGCGGCCGTCCTCCTCGGCCTGCGGCGCCGTGACGGTCAGGCGGCCGATCGTGGCGATCTCGATCTGCGTGGTGCCGATGAGCGAACGCTCCTCGGCCTGCGCGAGCATCACGCCCGCGATCGAGATGCCCTCTTTTGCGCCGTCCAAGTAGTCGATGCGCAAGTGTGGCGCCCGCGCCTCGGCTTTGGCCTGCAATTGCAGCAGCTGGCCCTCCGCCTGCTCCAGCTCGGCGATCTTGCCGACAGGCAGGACGAGGCTCTTGAGGGTCGCTTCCATCCGCTCAATGTGCTCGCGGGTCGCTTGCGCTTCGCGCTCGCTGTCCCGGGCCGCGGCCAGCCGCTTCGCCGCCTCCTGCGCGCGCATGGCCCGCTCGAGGCGGGCGAGAAGCTCGCGCTGCTCGCGTTCCTCGCGTTCGGCGGTCTCCACCGCAGCGGCGGCTTCCCGAGCGACAGCGGCAGCGCCCTGATGCCAGGCGCGAGCGGCGTCCAGCTCCTGTATGGCGCTCACTTCGGCGTCGCGAAGGCCTGTGAAACGGGCGAACGCCTGCCTGAAGCCGGTCAGGGCCTGCTCCGCCGACACGCGCCGGTTCAGCGCCAGGGCGGCCCTGCTCTGCGCCGCCTTGACGGATTCGGCCTGTGCCTTGGCGGCCGCCAGCTCCGCCTCGGCCTCCGCCAGGGCCGCCTGGCGTTCCCGCGCCATCTCGGGTGTGTCGATCTCGGCAAGGCGCATCCGAATCGCGCGGCGCCCGTCGAGCGCGGCGCGCAGATCGGCGACACCGGCGCCAAGACGGCGCTCCTGCTCCGCCAATTGGTCACTCTCGTCGATTGCGATGGCGTAGGGACCGCCGGTCTTCGGCCTGCCGGTTGCCGTCACCAGCCGCAGCAGCTCCTCCTCGCAGATGGCGAGCGCCTCGGTCATGCGCCGGCCGCCGGTCAGCGCCTCGACCTCGCCCTGGACCGAGGTCAGCACGGTTTCCCGCGCGCGCCGCTCGGTCTCGTCCTCGGCCTTGGCGCGCCGCTCGATGCCGGTCACGCCCTGGCGAACCCAGAGCAGTCCGGCCGGCCCGCTGATGCCGCCCTTCACTAGCGATGAGATGAAGCGCTCGGCTTCGTCGGCCTGCGCAATTAGGCGGCCGCTGTCCCGCTCCCGGACCTGGGCGCGGCGGCCGCCATAGAACTGCTTGGTCAGCCGGAAGGCGCCGTCGCCGGTGACCAGATCAGCCTCGACGAGCGGGTTGCCGCCGCTATAGGGCCGCAGCGCTTGGACCGCAGCGGGAGTGCCGGTATACGGCTGGAAGAACAGCGCGTGCAGTGCGTCGAAGCAGGTCGACTTGCCGTGTTCGTTGGCGGCGCAGAGCACGTTGATGCCGTCGCTGATGTTCTCGATGCGCACGCCGATGCCGCCGAAGCGACGGACATTGTGCAGGCGCAAGGCACTCAGCTTCATCGGGACGCCGCCGCGCAGTATGAGAACAGACGCATCAGCGCCTCGCGCGCCACCTCGCGCTCGGCCGAGGCGCGGCCGTCGTCCCGGCTTTCGGCAAGCAGCATGTCGGCGGCCTGGTGCAAGGCGCCGCCACGGTCGATCTGGTCGAGATCCTCAGTTTCGCATTCGGTCACCAGCTCCTGCGCCTCGAGCTGCAGCAGGGCGAACTCGGGCGCGATCGCCTTGAGATCCCCTTCGAGGCGGGTCCGCGCCGGCGGCCGTGTCCGGCCTGTCGCGAGGATGCGGAGGAGCGTCTGACGCCGCGATGGGCCCGCGGGCAGCAGCGCTGCCAGATGCGCGCTGGGGTCGTCGCCCGCCAGGCATTCGAGTGCGAGCGTGCGCCAGTCGAACGCTCCGGTCGCCACGGGCTCGACCGCCGGCTCGGCTCCGGCCGCGGGAATCGTGACCAGCAAGGCGCGGCCGGAAGCGTCATGCTTGAATCGGTCCGGCTCCGGCGCGCCGCTATACCAGCTCCGCGGCCCGATCCGCATCTGGCCATGCCAGTCGCCGAGGGCGAGATAGTTGAGGCCTGCGCGGGCAGCCCGGTCAGGAGCAACGACGTCGCTGGCGCCGCCGTCCTCGGAAAAACTCTGCACGGCGCCATGGGCGAGCCCGATCCGGATTGTGCCCGCCGGGGTCGCCGCCGCGTCCATCCATTCGGTGAGATCGCGGCCGGGTCGGCGCGTCGTGCAGGGCGCGGGAAGTAGAACCGCGTCGTCGGCGAGTGGGAGAAGAGTTGGCTCGGTCACGAGCACCACATTGGCGGGCCGTGCCGCCGCCAGCCCGGCCCAGAGCGCTTCGGCGGCGAGCGAATCGTGATTGCCGGGCAGCAGAATCCAGCGAAGGCCGTCATGTCCCGCCATGGCCGCCAGCGCCTGGCGAAGCACGGCCGGGCTCGGGGTTTCTGTGTCGAACACATCGCCGGCGAGCAGGATCGTCTCGACGCCGGCCGTGCGGGCCTGGGCCGCCAGTCGGTCGAGCACGGTATGGCGGGCCTCGCGCAGGCGCCCGCGCAGCTCCTCTGGCATCGATCCGAACGGCTTGCCGAGATGCAAGTCGGCGCTGTGGAGAAAACGGACCATGCGATGCCTTCTACTCGCCGTCGCTTGCAGCCGCGGCCAGGTGGGTGGCTGCCCGCTGCAAGGCCTCGTCCAGACGAGCCCTCGAGGTTGCCGCCAGCCTCTCGACACCAAGGAGCCGCGCTAGAGCGAGTGCTGGATCGATCTCGTCCAGCAGCGCGGGCTCGCTGACAGCAATGCTGGCAAGCTCGGCAAGCGGGATGTCTGGTATCGCGCGCCGCGCAGCGACATCTACTGGCGCACGATAGGGGTAGATTGGTGCAATCGTGCCTGGCCTCCAAAGGAAGGGGCCGCTCGACTCCTCACTCCGCGGAAGGTCGCGCAGATGCAGGTCGATGCGCTCCCTGATTCGAGCGCCTGTCCGTAACCAGCCGTGCGCCCGCGCAATGCGCTGGGCAAGCACATCCGCGCGCAACGGCGCTTCCGCCTCCATCACTGCCTCGACCATGCCACGCAATGTGCTCCGATAGCCGAATTCGAAGAACTGGTCCGGATCAGCTCGGAACTGCGATAGGTCGGCTAAGCGATACTGTGCTCCGCCGTGGGAGGGACTGGCCCCGACCTCTCCCTCCGTTCTGGACGCCACCCTGACAGCTCCGGCGACGGGAGAGGCTATGACATCAGCGATAGGCGCAGCAGCCAAGACATCGTCCTGCGGCGATTGCTCGCGACCGTCGCGCACGGCGTCCTCGGTCGCCTCCTCGGAATTGGCAGCGCCCAGGTCGAGCTGACCGGCTTCGACCTCCTCGCCGAGCTCCCAGTGGAGTGCCTGGTCAGCTGCTTCCTCGGCTGCTCGTGCGCGACTGTCGGCGAGCAGGGCCTCGAGCGCTTCGTGCAACCGCTGCATCGCCCCATTGGGGTCGAACCACCAATCCGTCGACCAGACACGGACGATGTTCCAGCCCAGTCCTCTCAGGACCTGCTCGCGCACCTTGTCGCGGTCCCGGGCCGTCGCGGAGCTGTGATAGGTCGCGCCATCGCATTCGACGCCCGCGAGATAGCCACCGGCACGATCAGGATGCTTCACGCCGATATCGACCCGGAACCCGGAGATGCCGACCTGCGGCACGACCTGCCAGCCGAAGCGAGCGAGTTGCTCCGCAACCGCCTCCTCAAATGGGGATTCAAGCCCCCCAGCTGATCCCTCATCCCGGGCCGGCAGTGCGATCGGACCGCGTTCCGCAAAGTCGAGGAAGGTCTTGAGATGCTGCACGCCGATCGCTTTCGTCCGGCTTGTGACGATGTCATCGGCGGCGAAACCGGAGTACACGACCAGCTCCTGTCGGGCGCGGGTCACGGCAACGTTGAGGCGCCGTTCGCCGCCGTCGCGGTTCAGGGCACCGAAGTCCATCGTTCGCTTCCCAGCCGCATCTTTCGAGAAGGTGATCGAAAACAGGATGACGTCGCGCTCGTCGCCTTGAACATTCTCGAGGTTCTTGACGACCGTCGGTTCGATCCGATCCTCAGCGAAGAACCATTCGAGCGCGGGCTCGAGGCGGCGCGCCTCGTCCAAGAAGTCCTGGATCAGCGCCTGCTGCTGCGCATTGAAGGTAATGATCCCTAGCGTCGGCCGGCTTGTGTCCGGCACGGCGAGCCACGCCCGCATGCGTCCGACGGCATCGTCAACGAGTCTACGGGCTTCAGTGCGGTTGGTGCGGGTCTTGCCCCGATCGTAGACGCCGTCGACCCGCACAATGCTTACGGCGCGATCCTCAACTGTCGGCGCCGGGAAGGTGATCAGGCAGTTCTGATAGTAATGCGCGTTGGAGAAGGCGATTAGCGACTCGTTGCGGCTGCGATAGTGCCAGCGAAGGTCGCGCACCGGGATGCCGGCGGCCTTGGCTTCGTCGAGGATGCTCTCCAGGTCGCGCTCATGATCTTCGACCTCTTCGTCTTCCTCGTTGCGCCCGAAGAAATTGGTCGGCGGCAATTGGCGGGGATCGCCGACGATGATCGTCTGCCGTCCCCGCGCGATCGCGCCGACCGCGTCCCAGGTCGTGATCTGCGAAGCCTCGTCGAAGATCACGACGTCGAAGAGCGCCTGGTTCGGCGGGAAGTACTGCGCGATGGACAGGGGGGACATCAGCATGCAGGGCGCGAGCTTGCCGAAGTTACCCGGCATGGCGCCGATCATCTCGCGGATCGAGCGGCTCGGCCTCTGCAACTCCATCTGGTGGCGCAGAAGGCCGAGTTCAGAGTTGCGTGGCACGCTCTGGACCGACGGCAGGCCGTGAGCCAGAGCGCTCACCACGCGGCTGGTCGCCTTGGCCCGGACCAGATCGTCAATCTCGCGGAACTCTTCGATCGCATGCTCGTGCTGGAACCGGCGGAAGTCGCGCAGCGTCGCGTCAGAATCCAGCGCCAGAGGCAGCCACCAGCGCGCATAGGCGAGATCGAACGCCTCCCGCGTTTGATGTGGGGAAAGCACTTCGCTCTCCAGATCCTGGATCAAGGCGTTCAGGCCCTGCGCCTCGCCCAGCGCGCGGATGCGACACCAGCTTGTCCAGTTCCGTAGCAAGTGGCGCGCGCTCGCGAGGTCATCTGCGAGCGACAGAAGCTCTGAGAGAACTGTCGCGCTTTCTGACCGGACCGGAGACGATCCGGCTAGCGCAGAGAAGCGCTCCAATGCCGCCGAAAAGTTCTCGTAGGCTTCACGATAATCGGTCGCGGCGTGCCGGATCGGCTCTGCATTGCTGCCCGATACCAGAATCGGCGCGATCGTCTTCACGATCGCGCGGATGTCGTCTGCGGCTCGCCCGAGTCGCAGGAGACTATCTCGCAGCTTGGTCGCGCCCGTCAGATGCCGCTCGATCGCCGCCACGTCGGTGTCCAGACCTGCAAAGCGCAGCGGCTTGCCGGCGAGCCCACTCTTGTCGACGGACGCGTGCAGTCCCTGCAGGCGGCGCAGGATCGGCAGGTCCTTGTCAGGATCTGGCTGGCCGGCAGTGGCATAGCTCTGCAGCAGCTTCTTCACCCGCCGGCTACCCAGCCAGCTGCGCGGCCACATGGCGGCTCTGGCCTCGCGCCAGTCGCGCTCGAGGTCATCGACGGGAATGCGCAGCACCGAGTCACGGGTGAAGGTCGCAGAAAGCTCGGCTTCGGCAACTCGGTAGGAGGAGATCGAGCCCTCCAGTTCGGTGAGCGCCTCCTTCAGGCGGCCGAAATCCGGATCGAAGGCGATCCGCTGATCGGTGCCGACGCTATCGTGCAGGGTGGCTGCGAGCACCGAGAAGCGCTCCAGCTCCTCGGCCGATGCATCGCCACGCGCCGATAGGCCAAGGTGAGGCAGAAACGCGGTGAGCGACTTTCGCAATGTCGACACCGTGCCTGCAAGTTCGCGCGCTTGCGCCAGCAATTGCTCCTGCCAGGCAGAGGACCACTCGGGCGTTTTCACGCAGGCGAGAACCGGCATGCGTTCGACCGCAGAGAAGACGCGGCCGATCTCGTCGGCGAGATCGCCAAGCGCGCGACGCGCCTGGTCGTCATGAGCATCGCGATGCGGCCAGCTCAGAACTGGCGCATAGTGCTCGCGGCTCCGGAGCGCGACGCCGAGTGCGATATAGGGCGTCAGCCCGTTTGGGTGCCGCTTGTGGAGCGCATCGACGTAGGCGTTGAGCACGTCGCGCTTGAGCTTGAGCCGGCGGTTGACCCCGATCCAGTCCGACTGCGACGCAGCGCGGCCTTTTTCCCACGAGTTCCTGAGCTGGGCGAGGAAGGATTTGCGGTCGGCCTTGTTCGAATGAAGCTCCAGGCAATGGTCGCCGAGGCCGTGCGCCTTGAGGCGGCGATGCACGACGTTGAGCGCTGCGGTCTTCTCGGCGACGAAGAGCACGGTCTTCCCCGCTGCCAAGCAGTTCGCGATCATGTTGGCGATCGTCTGGCTCTTGCCTGTGCCGGGCGGTCCGATGATTACGAAATCCCGTCCCTCGGCCGCCGCGACGCTCGCTGCGATCTGAGAGGAATCGGCCGGGAGGACCGATACGATGTCGGACGGCTCGTAACACTGGTCCAGCTCCCGCTCATCGACGAAATCATCGCCGGCACCCCGGAATGCCTGGTCCGGCGAATCGATCAGATGCCGGACCACTCGGTTCTCGCGCAGGGCCTCGGTCCGCTCGACGAGATCTTTCCACATCAGGTACTTCGCGAACGAGAACGTCGACAGCGCTGCGTCATCGACCACCTCCATGCCGGGCACCTCGCGCACTGCCTGGCGCATCGCGCCAAGCAGACGCGGCACATCGATACCGTTCTCGTCCTGTGGCAGTTCGCCTGCGAATTGCGGTAACGGGAGGTCGAACTCGCGCTCGAGAAACTGCAGCAACGTGGCGTTGAAACGCGGCTCGTCCTCGTGGAAGCGCAGCGAGAATTGCGAACTCGCACTGCGTCGGTCGAGCTTGACCGGCAGCAGCAATAGCGGTGCACGATAACTGCGTTCGTCGCTAGGTTTGCGCTTCCAGCGCAGGAAGCCAACCGCGAGAAACAACGTGTTTGCGCCGCCCTCGGCAAAATCATTGCGCACCTGCCGGTGGAGCTCGATCAACCGCGCCTCGAGATTCTTCGCGTCGAGCTGTGAAGCCAGCTCGCCGCGTCCAAGGGCATCTGCCGCGAAGGTGCGGTTGAGATCCTGGCCCCGGACCTCGCGGTAAAGCGCGGCGTCGCGCTCGCCGAGCGGATTGTGCTCGGGAAGCGAGATCAGCCGCATCGCGCTCCCCTCTGCAAGCCGGTCCTCGAGATAGGCTACATCCGTGCACAGAAACGGGATCGTCTTCTTCGAGTCGGGGAAGTTCAGCAGCCGGTTGCGCAGAGTGAGGTCGAGCAGTTTCTTCTGCCAGCGGTCGATCCGTCCGGCTGCAGTGGTTGGCTTGAGCTCGACAATCTCTGCCGGCAAGTCGATCGGTCCTGTATCGATCGTGATCGGGAGGTCGATCTCGCCATCCTCGCTGTCAGCCGATTGAGCGGGGGCATGGGAGGCGAGCGGCGTGATGCCACCGCTGCGGGAGCGATGCAGGTCGATCGCAGCCACGAAACCAGCTGCCTGCGTATCCTCGAAGCGCGGCGCCACAAGCTGCCGTGCATGGTCGAGCGTGACCGGAGGCCTGTGCGTCACACCCGTTGTCTCGAAGGCGACGAACTCACGTGCGGTGATAGCCTTGCGGACCTCGGTAAGGTCTGCCTCGACAGCATTGGGAAAAGTCCGCTTCGTCAGCCACACCCCGACCGCTGCGTGATTCTGGAACAACAGCAGCGCCGAGTTCAGCCCACAGCCTTCGAGAGCCGCGGCAAACAACAACGAGGTGTCGAGGCAGGTGGCCAGCCGGTCTTGCGCGACGGTGGAAGGGCGGCGGACCTTCTGCCCGCGTTGTTCAAAGCTCGCCGGAGGTTCAGCATAGTGCAGCTTCAGCCCAGCAATCGCAGAATAGACCGCTGCCGCGAGCAGCAGGCTCCGCTTGGGATCATTCGATTGGTAACCGTCGAGGCCCGAGGGGTGGCCATGTCCGGCCAAAGAGTTGGCGGCAGATCGCAGAATCTTCGCGACCGCCGGATCGTTAGGGAGGACGAACGCCGGCAGGAGTTGCGCCATGTCGGCGACGCCGCCCCATTCGTCGCGCGCTAGCAACCTGACCGGGACCCGGCTCTCGGCTAGGCACTCATCCTTAGCATAGAGGCGCAAGGTGATTTCGCCCCGTTCGGCCTCATCCAGTCCGGCCAGATAGCCAGCGTCGAGCTCGATCCGCCTGTCGCTGATGATGATGCGGTCGCCTGGCACCAATCGATCGACTGTCCAGAGCTTGGGCCGCAGAAATCCAGGCGTCGCCACCATCGCCAGCCGGCACTGCTCCAAATGCCGATCGGTCGGATTTTCTATCGCGACGGAGCGCAGAACCGGGATCGCGTTTTGATACGACGCGAAAGTAAAGCTCCCAGCAATGTCGGCGTGGATCTTGACCGACGGTGGCGCTTCATTGGCTCCGTTCGGCGTCTGCCCACGATCTCGATCTAACATTTCTTCACCCCAGCAAAGCCAGGATAAAACTCGAAGTTGTGGAATGCCAAGTGGCGCTCCTTGCCAACTGGCTGGACGGAGACTGGCTCGGCGGCGAAAATATCCCCGGGGGGATATCATGACCGACGAGACGCCAACGCCGCGCGGCATTCATCTGTTAACCATCGACTCATTGCTCTCCGACCTCATCGGCGGGCGAGCCGTGGCGCTTGGCGGAGGCGAGGAACTCGCATTGGCGTCAGATGACGCCAGGGCAGCCCTCGATTGGTATCGACGTAATCGTGGCAAGTGGCAGTCAAACCTCTCGGCCAGCGATACCGACGCGATCATCGACACGATCGGCACGCCGCCGCCGACTATCGAGGCGAGGCTCGAGGCTGGTAACGCCCATGCCGTTAGGCTGCTGCGGCTCGTAAAGGTCGAGGCGCACCGCTTCGCGGGGTTGCATGCCTATGGCCGGCCGAATGCGGCGCCTGCTTCATTCGTATTCGAGCCACGCAAGCCGGTTTCGCTAGTGGAGGGCGTGAACGGCTCCGGCAAGACCTCTATTGCCAATGCGATCATCTGGTGTCTGACCGGCCACCTCATACGGTCGCAGCGCCCTCCTGAGGAGGGGCCGCTGGATTTCGCGTGTGAGATCGCGCGCGACGATGGTGCGACCACCACGCATGCGATCTCAGCAATCACACCGTTGCCGTCGAAATATGCCGAGCCTCCGCCTGATGGCGAACCGATCCCGGCTGACAGCTGGGTAGAGGTGACCTTCGCCGATGCAACCGGCGCCATCCTGCCGCCGCTCCGGCGTATGCAGAGCCGAACGGCCCGTGGCAAAATCACCGAGACCGCGCCCGACTTGGATTCCGTTGGGATCGATCCAATCGCGTGGCGGATCGCAACGACGATGCCGGCACTGCTCCCATTCCTGTCGGTCGGCTCGGCGTCCCAGCTTGGCGAGGCGGTGGCGCGGCTGACCGGGCTCGCGGATCTGGTGGATCTAGCCCGGCATGCCGAGAAGATGTCGGTGCGAATTACGAAAATCGCAACGCCCGAAATCGAGAGGCGGCGCGTCGACATCGCCGGGCGTTATCAGCAGGCGGTCGACGACCTAGCCGCCATCGTTGTCGAGACGCCGACCATAGCTTTCGAGGGCGTCGCGCCCGCCGTGGACGACGAGAAATCGGCAGATCGGATCGCGGAGATTGCTGGCCATTTCGCTGACCTGAAGGCTAAGGCATTGACCGAAGCGCGGGACGTACTCGGCGACGGCTTCGATCCTGAGAACAAGCAGTCGCGCGACGATCTAGAGGGCAGCATTGCCCCGGCGATCGAACGACTAAGGACGGTAGGCGAACTGCCTTCGATCGCGCGCCTTTCCGCCTTGAAGGTTGACGCCGCCGAGATTGCCACCGTCGTCGCGCTGTTGGCACAGGTGGAAGCGGAGGCTGTCATTCTCGCGCAGTTGGCGGCCCATCCAGATCGCGCTCGTCGCGCCCAGCTTTACGCCAAGGTGTCGGCGTGGATGCACGACCATGCCCATGTCGATGACGGCACCTGCCCGGTCTGCGTCGGCCAGCTGCATGGCGCATGCGATCCGGTCACCGGCGCGCCTATTGCCGATCACCTCGCTGAAGCGGCGCGCGACCGCGAGGTGATCGCGCGGACGATCGCCGAGTGGTCGGCACATTGGATTGGTCACTTATTGCAGGAGCTTCCGCCTGCCATCGCAAACGAGGCGCGTGGAGACCTGCTATCGAAGCCGACCGCTCTGCTCCGGGCAGGACTGGTCGACGAGCTCTTCGCAAGCGAGCCGTTCCGCGGCACGCTATCCGCGCTTCAGACCGATGCTGTAAAGCTGATCGACGAAAGGCTCGCGAGGCTTCCCGAGTTCACGGAACCTGCTGCCCGGGTGTTACCCACTGCTCTGGCGACAGGAGCCGCTCGACTGCAGCAGATGATCGACCGGATTGATCGCGCGTTAGCGTTTGCCGAATGGCGCGAAGGTGCCGGCGAGGCGCTCAAATCATTCCTACAGGCAATCCGGCGCGGTGACGATGGGGATCTCGATGCACCCCGCGCGATCGGACGGCGGCTGACGGCGCTGCTTCGGATCGTCGAAGGTGTTGCCCCGCTAAACACAGCGATTGAGCAGGTTCGGCGCATGAGTGTCGCGCGCATGGATCATGTTGCGAAGAAAGAGCGGATCTCCGCAGGCGGACGGGCCGTGGCGGCGCTCGACCTCTTGGTCCCGCTCGGCGGGCTGGCGCAGACGCAGGTCGATACGCTGCGCCAGAAACTGCACAATCGATCCGAGCATTGGCGCCGCGCGATCTATCGCAATGCAACGACCTTCGCGCCCGACCTCACCGGCACCAACATGAACGCACGCGGCGTATTGGAGCTCAAGGTCGGCCGCGATGGCGTAACCGCGCCGGCGCAGCATGTATCCAACGCGTCGGCCTTGCGCGGCGCATTGTTCGGCTTCTTCCTAGCATTCCGCGAGCATGTGCTCGCCACGCGCGGTGGCCTGTCGTTGCTGGTGCTGGACGATCCGCAGGAACTGCTCGATCATGACAATCGGCAAAGACTCGCACGCGGGCTAGCCGCGGTCGCCGCGGAGGGAGCGCAGCTCTTCGTCACCACCCATGACCGTCGGTTCGCCCGATCGCTCGTCGCTGAGAACCGCGCCGCCGACCGTGTTCAGCATCTGTCGGTTCACGCTGTGAACTTCGTCCACCCAACTCTAAGCCTTTCGCCCACCATCGAGGAAGTTGATCGGTGTCGCCAGGCGTTCGTCGCCAATCCCGATTCGGCGATCGACGCGCAGAACTATGCGTCCGACCTGCGCGTGTTCATTGAAGCACGGCTCGGTGACCTGTTCGACGACCTAGCCGAGCCGGCGCATGCGACTTCAACGCAGGCGCTGACGCTGTTCCCGCTGTTGGACAGGTTACGCGCGCTGATCGCCAACGGCGGCGGCGAGTTATTCACCAACCCGGTCCTCAAGCGCTTCGTTGATGATCCAGGGCTCGCCGAAGGCGCGTCGCCACGCCGTGTGCTCAACACGTCCCATCACGACAAGGCGTCCATCACTTACATGGACGTGAAGGACGTCGAGTCCGCTCTTGCCCGCCTTCGCACGGGCGTCGAGAAAGTGCACGAGCAGTTCCGTCTGCACCGTTGGCGCGAGCCGCTCGCGCCAGCCGACGCGGCCGGGACGAACGTGGTGCCGCTGCCCGTCATGACCCGGCCAAGTTTTTCCGTGCCGGTTTGCCCGGACATTGCAGCATTTTCTGGCTCGATGCCGATGGCAGGTTCGCAGGATACGGCTACCGAAAAGCTTGATGGCAGCTTTTTTGACGGCAAGGCGCTGTTCTACGTGCGTGGCGACACTTTGGGTTTCGCGATCCCGTCTGGCGCGGTCGCTATTGTTGAGGTCGAACCCTATCCCGGTCGCGACCGCAACCTCGTAATTGCACGCCACCAAGGCAACGTGTTCGCGCGCCGCCTGGTGAAAGCGCCAGGCACCCTCGGAATCTCGCTCGCGGCGCAAATGCCCGATCCACGCACCCCGCGCCCGACCATGACCTATGATGAAAGCAAGGTTCGCTTACATCGCATCGTTGGCGCGATCTTCACCGATATGCCACCCCCGCTTGTCGGTGGCGGTGAAGCTACGCCGGTCGACACGGCGCCTGAACTCGCCCGGATCGAGGTCGCCTATCGCGTCCGCGAGGACAGCGCAGTACCTTTGGCACTACCCGGCCAAGTTATTCTGGGCGGCACCGAGCTGACACAAGGCGATCTCGACGCATTGGAAGGCAGGCTTATCGCGGTGACGCTTGATGATGGCACCAGCATCTTCAAGCGAGTCGGTGCGCGCCTCCCTGGTAGTCTCGCCTACCTCCGCCAGTTCGAGTCGATCGGCGGCCTTGGCTCTTCAATGGTCATCGCAACCGAAGCCGTGGATCGGGGGACCAGCACGGCGGTCATGGCCTCCGCGCGCCGGGTCTTGGGAGTGCTTTACGAGCACTCTTGAAGGCTGTCGCCATCGGCTATGCCTGCGGCCTTCACCCAACGCGCTTCCACACGCATTTTAAGGTCTGTGTTTGTTGCATCGCGAGCAAGTGCCCAGTGTCGGGGTGGGCCAACGTTGGTTGCACAGTCCGTCGCCAAGTCCAGATGCAACGATGCGGACGCCTCGGGCGTCGGAGATGAGCCAAGGCCTGCTAGGCTGCCTCGGCCGAATTTAGCTGCTCTGAAGCGGACTTTCCCAACGTCGGGAAAGGGCCAATTCGCGACTAAAACTTGGCCACTGCGGTTGTGGTGTGGAACCGCAGTAGCGCGGGGCGAGCTGAGAAACGCCCCTTTGAGAGGCGCAAAAGTTCTCGGCTGCCGCGGAACAGAGAACGTCCCGGCGCCTTCAAAGCGCGGAAGGACCGGCCATTTTGAGCGGGTCTGCGCCGAGGGCGGAAGCTGGGAGACTAGCTGGCGGACAGGGCGGGATTCGAACCCGCGATACGGTTTCCCGTATACACACTTTCCAGGCGTGCGCCTTCAACCACTCGGCCACCTGTCCGGCGCGCTGCTTATGGCGTCCATGCGCGCGACTTTCAAGGCCTAAAGCCACGGGGCACACAGGGTTGCGCGCAATTGTCCTTTGCCGTTGCATGGGCGCCGGCGAGGGAACACATGCGGCATGCACCGACCACGATGGCCGGGCGCTTGCAGCGGAGATGGGGGAAGGCTTGCGATTTCTGGTCAGGATGCTCGGCTATCTCCTCGTCGCTGGCGGCTTCATCGTGCTGCTGACCGATGGCGCCCGCTCGATCGCCAATTCGGCCCTGCGCTTCACGCCGCTCGGCGAAACCGCGCTGACGCTCTTCGGCGAGCGCTTCCGCCTGCTGCAGCCCGCCGTCGAGCGCAATCTCCATCCCGTGCTCTGGGATCCGGTGCTCGTCCACATGCTGCAGGTACCGACCGCGACGGCCGGGTTGTTGCTCGGTTTCCTGCTGCTCTGGCTCGGTGCGGCGCCGAAGCCGCAGATCGGCATCGTCACGCGACGGTGAGGCCGGCGGCTGGATGGGTCCGCGGCCGATGCCTCGATCGGGGCGTCTCCCGACGCGGAAACCACCATGGTCTTTCTCTGCAGGTTGACCGTTGCGGGCTCAGGTCATCGCGCGAAAAAGCTGTAGTCGCGTCTGCGTAGAAGTTCCCGGTATGTTCTTGCAACCCTGGCGCGCTTCCGCTAGCGTCATGACCGGGGCGGGGGTGGGCTTGAATGGTGACGCGGGTCGCGACGGTGGCGTTCGAGGGCATCGAGGCACGTGCCGTCGATGTCCAGGTCCAGGTCACGCCCGGCGGCGTCGCCTTCATCCTCGTCGGCCTGCCGGACAAGGCGGTCGGCGAGAGCAAGGAGCGGGTTCGCGCCGCGCTGATCGCCTCGGGCCTCGCACTGCCGGCCAAGCGCATCACCGTCAACCTCGCCCCGGCCGATCTGCCGAAGGAAGGCAGCCATTACGATCTGCCGATCGCGCTCGGCGTCATGGCGGCGATCGGCGCGATCCCGGCCGATGCGCTCGCGGGATATACGGTGCTCGGCGAGCTTGCCCTCGACGGCTCGATTGCTCCTGTCGCCGGCGTACTGCCGGCGGCGATCGCTGCCTATGCCAGAGGGCAGGGGCTGATCTGCCCGGCGGCGAGCGGGCCGGAAGCGGCCTGGGCGGCGGGTGATCTCGACATCCTCGCGCCGCGCTCGCTGATCCAGCTCGCCAACCATTTCAAGGGCACGCAGGTGATGGCGAGGCCCGAGCCGGCTGTCGCCCGCCGGAGCGGGCCGCTGCCGGATCTGCGCGACATCAAGGGCCAGGAGAGCGCCAAGCGCGTGCTCGAGATCGCCGCCGCCGGCGGCCACAACCTCCTGATGAACGGCCCGCCGGGCGCCGGAAAGTCGATGCTGGCGAGCGTCTGCCCTCGATCCTGCCGCCGCTCGACCCGCGCGAATTGCTCGAGGTCTCGATGGTGCTCTCGGTCGCCGGCCATCTCGCCGATGGCGAATTGACCGACCGGCGGCCCTTCCGCGCGCCGCATCATTCGGCCTCGATGGCGGCTCTGGTCGGCGGCGGCCTGCAGGCGAGGCCCGGCGAGGTCTCGCTCGCCCATCACGGCGTGCTCTTCCTCGACGAATTGCCGGAATTCCAGGCGCAGGCGCTCGATGCTTTGCGCCAGCCGATGGAGACCGGCGAGGTGCTGATCTCGCGCGCCAATCACCGCGCCGTCTATCCCGCCAAGTTCCAGCTGATCGCGGCGATGAACCCGTGCCGCTGCGGCAAGGCGACCGAGCCCGGCTATGCCTGCCGGCGCCAGCCGAACGAGCGCTGCATGGCGGGCTACCAGGCCCGGATCTCGGGCCCGATGCTCGACCGGATCGACATCACCATCGACGTGCCCGCGCTGACGGCTGCTGACCTCATCCTGCCGGCGGCGGCCGAGGGCTCGGCCGAAGTCGCAGCGCGCGTCGCCGCTGCCCGCGCCCGCCAGTCTGCGCGCTATGCCGCGCTCGGCGTCGAGGGAGGCACGACCAATGCCCGCTGCCCGTCCGCTCTACTCGACGAGGTTGCACGGCCGGATGCGGCCGGGCTCGCACTGCTGCGCAACGCCGCCGAGGCGATGCGATTGACGGCACGCGGCTATCATCGCGTGCTCAAGGTCGCGCGCACGCTCGCCGACCTCGATGGCGAGAACAAGCTCGGGCGCATCCATCTCGCCGAAGCGCTGTCCTATCGCTCGCGCATCGACCAGGCGGCCCAGGCCGCCTGATGAAGGATTGCCGCCTGATGAAAGGTTAACGAAACCATTCAAACCATCCGGCATCCGCGCAGATGAGGCGAACCCTTTCTCAAGAGGCGGGATGCTAGATGGGATGGCATGATCGAGCTGCCGCCCCCTCTCGTCCTGCTGACAGGCGTTGCCGGCGTCGTGGCGATTGCCTGCGCCATCGTCGCGATCCGCCTGCTGCGGGAGCGGCAGCGGGTGACGCAGCAGGCGAGGGCGCTGACGGCCGATGTCGAGAAACTGAGCGACCGGCTCTGGGAGCTCGCCGACAGCGAGGAGCGCTATCGCAGTCTGATCGAGGCGCAGGGCGATCTGATCGTGCGCCGCAGCGAAGGCCGGATCGTCTATGCCAATGCCGCCTATGCGGCGCTGATCGGCAAGAGCGAGGCCGAGGCCGTCGGCAGCGGCGAGCAGCCGCGCGTGCGCATCGCCCGGCCGGTGCAGGCGCTCCCGGGCGGCGCCCGCGTCGTCGACGAGTGCATCGAGACGGAGGACGGCGAGCGTTGGCTCTCCTGGGTCGAGACGGTTGTCCCCGTCGCTGCGGGCAAGACCGTGCTGCAGCGTGTCGGCCGCGAGATCAGCGGGCGCATCGCCGCCGAAACCGCTCTGGAGGAGGCACGCAGCCGAGCCGAGGAGGCGAGCGCCGCCAAGTCGCGCTTCCTGGCGACCGTCAGTCATGAATTCCGCACCCCGCTCAACGGCATCCTCGGCATGGCCGACCTGCTCGGCGACACCAGGCTCGATCCGGAGCAGGCGACCTATGTCAAGGCGCTCAGGACCTCCGGTGAGGCGCTGCTCGGCCTCGTCGACGACATCCTCGACTTTGCCAAGGTCGAGGCCGGCAAGCTCGAGCTCGCCGATGCGCCGTTCGATCCGGCCGCACTGATCGAGGACGTCACCGAGCTGATGGCGCCGCGTGCCCAGGCCAAGGGTATCGAGATCTCCGCGCTGCTCGGCTCCGATCTGCCGGGGAGGCTCGTTGGTGATGCCGAGCGCCTGCGCCAGATCCTGCTCAACCTCGTCGGTAATGCCGTGAAGTTCACGCAGGAGGGCGGCGTCGGCATCGAGGCGGACATCGCCGCGGGCAAATTCGCCGTCATGATCGCCGACACCGGCCCGGGTATCCCTGCCGAGCGTCTGGCCACGATCTTCGAGGAGTTCGAGCAGGGCGGGATGAGCGGGCATCGCGACCAGGCCGGCACCGGCCTCGGCCTCGCCATCGCCCGCCGGCTCGCCCGCGCCATGGGCGGCGAGATCGAGGCGAGCAATCGCGAGAGCGGCGGCGCGCTGTTCCGGCTGGTGCTGCCCTTGCGAACGGATACGACCACAGCGGCGTCTTCCGCTGCTCCGGACTGGCGGAGCCGGCGCATCATGGTCGCCTCTTCGGCGCCGTTCAGCGCCGCCCATATCGCCGCATGCCTCGGGCGGACGGGGGCAGAGGTCCTGCGAGCCCGCGATCACGTCAAGGCCATGGCCATGCTCGCCGATGAGACGGCTTTGTCCGCGGTGCTGATCGATCGCAATCTCCCTGGCGGCACGGTCGAGGCGCTCGCCGTCGCGGCCCGGAGCGCCGGCGTCGCCGACATCGTGATCATGCTGGCGCCGGCTGAGCGCCGCAGCTTCGGCTCGCCCTATGTGGCCGGCTTCACCGGCTTCCTCGTCAAGCCGGTCCGGGCGCGCTCGCTGCAGGTGCGGCTCGATCCGGTCGAGCGCGCGCGGGGTGCGGCCGTTGCGGAGCCTGAGACCGAGATTTCAGTGCAGCAGCCGGTTGCCGGCCTGCAGGTCCTCGTCGCCGAGGACAACGAGATCAACGCGCTGCTGCTGACGCGCACACTGGAGCGGCTTGGTTGCACCGCGGTTTGGGCCCGCGATGGCGGTGAGGCGATCCGCCTGGTCGAGGAGGCGCGCTCCGGCAAGTCGCAAGGGTTCGACCTTGCCTTGCTCGATGTCCGCATGCCCGTGCAGGACGGACTGGCCGTCAGCAGGCGGATCCGCGCAGCCGAGAGCGCGCTCGGGACCAGCCGGCTGCCGATCGTCGCCGTCACCGCCAACACGGCGGAGGAGGATCGCCGCGAAGCGCTCGCCGCCGGCATGGACGATTGCCTGGCTAAGCCGCTCTCGCGCGAGCAGTTGCGCGGCTGGATCGATCGCCTTTCACGGCCGCGAAAGGCCGAGATTCTGTCGGCCTGAGCCCTGCTTCGATCCACAGGCGGTTGGCTTCGTCATCGCAGTGACGTAGTTTTGTCGCGATCCCGTAAGACGGTCGGCGCAGAGCTGTCATGCGCCGATCCGAGATCGCAGGGGCCAGACCGTCTATGACGCACGACGTTTTTCAGGGTTCTCGTCAGCCGGCAAAGCAGAAGCTCGCCGGCCAGGCCCTGTTGCAGCGTTTCTCCCCCTCGAGCCTGCTGGCTGCCGGCAAGCAGCTTGGCGGCTTCGCCTTTCCCGGTCCCGATGCCCTTTCCGGCACGCTTGGGCGCTCCGGTACGCTCGAAGTTCGGTTGGCTCGTGGCCCGCGCGAGATTTGGCGGGCGCAACGCCTGCGCTACCGCGTCTTCTACCAGGAGATGTCGGCCAAGCCCGATGTCATCTCGCGCATGTTCCGTCGCGATGCCGACCGATTCGATGCGGTCTGTGACCATCTCCTCGTCATCGACCATGCCGCGCGCGGCCGCTTCGGCGGGATCAAGCCGAAGGTGGTCGGCACCTATCGGCTGATGCGCGAGCAGGCCGTGGCCAAGCTCGGCGGCTTCTACACCCAGTCCGAGTTCGACATCGCGCCGCTGCTGGCGCGCCACCCCGATCTGCGTTTCCTCGAGCTCGGCCGCTCCTGCGTGCTGAAGCCCTATCGCACCAAGAAGACGGTCGAACTGCTCTGGCATGGCATCTGGGCCTATTGCCGGCATCACCGCATCGACGCGATGTTCGGCTGCGCCAGCTTCGACGGCGTCGATCCCGACATGCTGGCGCTGCCGCTCAGCTTCATCCATCACCACGCCACCGCCCAGGGCGACTGGCGTGTCGTGGCCCAGCCGGGGCGGCATGTCGCGATGGACCGCCTGCCGGCCGGCATGGTCGATGCCAAGCTCGCGCTGAAATGCCTGCCGCCGCTGGTGAAGGGCTATCTGCGCCTCGGCGCGCGCTTCGGGTCCGGCGCCGTGGTCGACAAGCAGTTCGGCACCACCGACGTGCTGGTCATCCTGCCTGTCGCTGCGATCGACCGGCGCTATATCGAGTATCTCGACGGCGACGCTGGGCGCTACGCTGCCTGATTCGGGCTCATTCGCCCGCCGCCGCGAGGTCGCGCAGCGCCTGCCGGTAATCCGGATAATGGAAAGCATAGCCGAGCTCGCGCTTCACCAGCGCGTTCGAGACGCGCTTGTTCTCGCCATAGAAGCTCGCGGCCATCGGCGAGAGCCTGGCCGGATCGAACGGGGTTTCCGGCGGCGGTGTCAGCCCTGAGACCTCGGCCGCGAAGCTGACGACGTCCTGTGGCGGCGCCGGTTCGTCATCGGTGACGTTGTAAATCGCCCCCGCACGCGGCCGCTCGATCGAGGCCATCAGCACGCCGGCGATATCGTCGACATGGATGCGGTTGAAGACCTGGTCGGGCTTGACCAGCCGGGTGGCGGTGCCGGCCCGCAATTTGGTGATCGGGCTGCGACCGGGGCCGTAGATGCCGGAGAGGCGGAAGATCTGGACCGGTTTGCCGCTGCGCTCGCCGAAGGCGAGCCAGTCCTGCTCGATCTCCAGACGCTGCCGCGAGCGCCGGCTCGTCGGCCGGCATTCGGCCGTCTCGTCGATCCAGGCGCCGCCATGGTCGCCATAGACGCCGATGGTCGAGAGATAGCCGATCCAGCGCAGCTTCTCGGCGGCCGCGAGTTTCTCGGCGAGGGCACCGAGCACCGGATCTCCGTTTTCATCCGGCTGGGCCGAGATCAGCACAGCATCCGCCTCGGCGAGGATCTTGGCGAGCGGCGTCGACACCGCGAAGCCACCGAACACCAGCGTGTGCAGCCCCTGCCTGCTGAGTTCGCCGGCCTTCTCGGCCGAGCGCACCGTGCCGGTGACCTCCCAGCCCTTGGCCAAAGCCGCGCGCGCGAAGAACCCGGCCGAATAGCCGAGGCCGAAGATGACGAGCTTCATGCGGGTTCCAACTGGTTCGGAGAAGGCTGAGCCCATTCGGCCCTGACATCGAGATCGGCTTCCCGTGCGAGCCTGGCCGGTGCGAGGTCAGCAGCGCGGCTCGGCGCGAGCTGCCAAAGCGCCCAGGTTGCCATCGCCCTGACCAAAGGCGAGGGATCATCGATCAGCGCCTCGGCGCTCGCAGCCAGCATCGGATCGCCGCTATTGCCGATCGCGATCAGCACATTGCGGACGAAGCGGTCGCGGCCGGTGCGTTTCACCGGCGTTCCCGCGAAGAGCGTGCGGAAAGCAGCATCGTCGAGCGCGGCGAGATCGGCCAGCGGCAGCGCGTCGAGCTCGCTCTTCAGCGCCAGGCGCGTCTCGTGCGACGCTTCCGCGAACTTGTTCCAGGGGCAGACGGCGAGGCAGTCGTCGCAGCCGAAGACGCGGTTGCCGATCCCAGTGCGGAATTCGGCGTCGATATGGCCTTGATGCTCGATGGTGAGATAGGCGATGCAGCGGCGCGAATCGAGCTGGTAGGGCGCCGGGAAGGCCTTGGTCGGGCAGATGTCTAGGCAGCGCGTGCAGGAGCCGCAATGGTCGCGCTCAGGCTCGTCCGCAGGCAGTTCCGCCGAGGTGTAGATCGCTCCGAGGAAGAGCCAGGCACCGTGCTGGCGCGAAACCAGCACGGTCTGCTTGCCTTGCCAGCCGAGCCCCGCCGCCTGCGCCAGCGGCTTCTCCATCACCGGGGCGGTGTCGACGAAGACCTTGACCTCGGCCTCAGCCCGCGCCGCCAGCACGCCGGCAATGCTCTTCAGCTTGCCCTTGATCACGTCGTGATAGTCGCGCCGGCGGGCATAGAGCGAGATCGCGCCGCGGTCGCGCTGCTCGAGAACTGCGAGCGGGTCGCCTTCGCCGGCATAGCTCATACCGAGCATGACCACCGAACGCGCTGCCGGCCACAAGGTCGCCGGGTCGGCGCGCTCGGCCGTGCGCTCGGTCAGCCAGGTCATGTCGCCGTGATGGCCAGCCTCAAGCCAGCCGGCGAGGCGCGCCGGTGCTTCCGGAATGGAATCGACGCTGGCGACGCGCAGCACCGAGAAGCCCTCGGCCTTTGCGCGAGCGGCGATCGCGGCCTTGAGCTTGTCGGGGCTCAGAAGTCCAGGTCGTCGTAATGGGCCGAGGGCGCCATGCCGGGAATCCGGTCGCTCAGCAGCGGCCGGAAGCTCGGTCTGGACTTGATCCTCGCATACCATGCGCGGGCTGCCTCGTCCTCGTCCCAGGGCACGTCGCCGAGATAGTCGACGCAGGAGAGATGCGCCGCCGCGGCGAGATCGGCATAGCTCAGATTGTCGCCGGCGAGCCAGTTCCGTTTCGCCGTCAGCCAGGCGATGTAGCGCAGATGATAGCGCACATTGCCACGCGCCGCGCGAATTGCGCTCATCTCCGGCGGGCCGCCGCCCTCGTCCCGGCTCATGAAGCGCTTCATCACCTTTTCCAGCACGAGCGGGGCGGTGATCTCCTCGTTGAACTTGATGTTGAACCAGTCGAGCAGCCGGCGCACCTCGATCCGCCCGCCAGGGCCTTCCGGGAGGAGGCGCCGCTCGGCCAGCGCCAGTCCGCGGGTCTCGTCGAGATACTCGGCGATCGGCCCAGGGCCGGGAATGACGAGCCCGCTATCCTCGCGCAGGACAGGCGTCGTCCCGGCCGGATTGAGCTCGAGGAATTCGCGCCGCCGTTCCCAGACGCGTTCCTCGACCAGCGCGGCGTCGAGGCCGAACTCGCCGAGCGCGAGCCGGATGAAGCGCGAATGCGGACAGAGCGGATAATGGTGAAGCGTGGCCATCGATGACTGGAACAGATGAAGGTTCGGATGGGTAGGCCGGCGCATGATGCAGCGCGATAGAGCGCCCCCGTATAGGCCTGCCGGCTAAGCCTAACAACCCGGGACCGGATGAAGCGGCGGATTGGGCAGAAATCCTTGCCGGTCTGGTAACCAATTTGCAAAGACACTGCGCCATAGCTTTAACGTGTTCGGCTCAGCTTTGTTGCGCCGCACTCTCAAGGCTCGGAAGGACCCTCCCATGCATGACCTGATCGTCGCCGCCGTGCTCGGCGTGGTCGAGGGGCTGACCGAATTCCTGCCGGTGTCCTCGACAGGCCATCTGCTCCTGCTCGGGCATTTCCTCGGCTTCGAATCCAAGGGCAAGGCCTTCGAGATCCTGGTCCAGCTCGGGGCGATCCTGGCGATCCTGCTGGTCTATTTCCGCCGCCTGCTCGACATCGCCCTGCGCCTGCCGACCGATCCTGGCGCTCGCCGCTTCGTGATCGGCGTGCTCATCGCCTTCCTGCCGGCGGCGGTGATCGGGGCGCTGGCGCATGGCTTCATCAAGGGCGTGCTGTTCAATCCCTTCCTGGTCTGCTGCACGCTGATCGCCGGCGGCCTCGTCCTGCTCGTCGTCGACGAGCTGGAGCTCGAGGTGAAGCATCACGACGCCACCAAATTCCCGCTGCCGATGTATCTCAAGATCGGCTTCATCCAGTGCCTGGCGATGGTGCCGGGTGTCTCGCGCTCCGGCTCGACCATTGTCGGCGCGATGCTGCTCGGTGCCGACAAGCGGGCTGCGGCCGAGTTCTCCTTCTTCCTGGCGATGCCGACCATGGCCGGCGCCTTCGCCTACGACCTGATGAAGAACTACAAGGAGCTGACTGGAAACGACGTCGCGCTCATCGGCATCGGTTTCGTCACCGCTTTCGTCTCGGCGCTGATCGTGGTCCGCAGTTTCCTCGATTTCGTCTCGAAGCGCGGTTTCACGCCCTTCGCCTGGTGGCGGATCATCGTCGGCTCGGCCGGTCTCGCTGGGCTCTGGGTCTTCGGCTGATCTCAACGAGACGCAGGTAGCGGCCCGCGCCAGGTTCCCAGCAGCATCTCCAGGAAGCGCTCTGCCGCCGGCGCCAGCTTGACGCCGCGGCGCCGGACCACGCCGATCGTGCGTGACACCTCAGGATCGCGGATCGGCCGCGTCACAATGATCGGATGGTTCTCTCCCGGCGTTGCCAGTTTCGGCAGCACGGATATGCCGAGGCCCGCCTCGACCAGACCGAGTGAGGTCGACAGATGCGTCACCTCGAACGACCAGTCGAGCCTGACGCCGACCTTGACCAGCGCCGCATCGAGGATGGCGCGATTGCCGCTGCTGCGGCTGACGGTGACCAGTGGATGGCCTTCGAGATCGCCCCAGCCCAAAGCTGATTTCCCCGCCAGCGCGTGATCATGCCGGCAGGCGAGCACGAACGGGTCGTCGATCAATGGCTCGAAGGTCAGTTCGGCATCGGAGCCACCGAGCAGGTTGATGCCGAATTCGACCTCGCCGCGCGCCACCGCCTCGAGCCCGTCATTGGCCGAGAGATCGAGGATGCGGAAGCGGATGTTCGGATACTGCGCCTGGAAGCGTGCGATCACCGAGGGCAGGAAATAGAAGGCGGCCGTGGGTACGCAGGCGAGGGCGATCAGCCCGGCGCGGCGGCTGCCGAGATCGCGCATCGCGAAGATCGATGTGTCGAACTCATCGAGCATGCGCCGGACCAGCGGCAGCATCTCGCGCCCGACCATGGTGAGCGCGACCCGGCGCGTCGTGCGCTCCAGCAGCGCCGCACCGACCGCGCTTTCCAACCTCTGGATGCGCCGGCTCAGCGCCGGCTGCGACATGTTGAGCGCCTCGGCGGCGCGGTGGAAGCCGCCGAGCTCGACGACCGAGATGAAGGCACGCAGGTCGAGGGCTTCGAAATTGATGCTCATGGCGTATCAATAGCGCCGATCTCTGCATTTCACAGCGATTATTCGATTTGAGAAGAGAGGGCATCGCCAATCGCCGGGTGACGCCCTTGTCCGCTCCCTTCCAGCTTCCTCAGCCTCAGGCCGTGCGCATTCCCTGCGTGCTGATGCGCGGCGGCACCTCGCGCGGCCCGTTCTTCCTGGAACAGGACCTGCCGAGCGATCCGGCAGCGCGCGATCGCGTCCTGCTTGCCGCGATGGGTTCGCCGCATATGCTGCAGCTCGACGGGCTCGGCGGCGGCAATTCGCTGACCAGCAAGGTCGCGATCGTCAGTCGCTCCAGCCGGCCGGGCGCCGATGTCGACTATCTCTTCGCCCAGGTCGCGGTCGAGCGCGCCCATGTCGACGTGAGCCCGAACTGCGGCAACATGCTATCGGCCGTCGGCCCCTACGCCATCGAGGCTGGACTTGTGCCGGCGGTCGATGGCGAGACCATCGTGCGCATCCATAACCGCAACACCGGCGCGCTGGTCGAGGCCGCCGTGCAGACGCCGGGCGGTGTCGTCGCCTATGACGGCGCGACCGCGATCGACGGCGTCGCCGGTACGGCCGCCCCGATCAAGCTCGGCTTCCTCGAAGCCGTCGGCTCGAAGACCGGCGCGCTGCTGCCGACCGGCCTTGCCCGCGAGGAGATCGACGGCGTCCCGGTGACGCTGGTCGACTATGCCACGCCGATGCTGCTGCTGCGGGCAGGGGATTTCGGCCTCTCCGGCGACGAGACGCCGGCCGATCTTGACGCGAATCCGGCTCTGCTGCTGCGGTTGGAGGAACTGCGACGCGAGGCCGGCCGCCGCATGGGCCTCGGCGACGTCGCCGGGCGCGTCATTCCCAAGGTCGGCTTGCTCTCCCCAGCGCGCCGCGGCGGCAGCCTAACCTCGCGCTATTTCACGCCGGACCGCTGCCATCGCAGCCATGCCGTCACCGGGGCGCTCTGCGTCGCCGCGGCGAGCCGGATCGCCGGGAGCGTCGCCGCCGAGATGCTGTCCGCCGAGATCGGCTCTCTGGTTACGGTCGAGCATCCGAGCGGCGCCATCCAGGTCGACCTTGCGCTCGACGCCGCCGGCCAGGTGGCCCGCGCCAGCCTGGTGCGCACGGCGCGCCGCATTTTCGAAGGCCATGTCATCGTCCCCGCCAGCGCGGTCCTCGCGCTTGCAGAGAGGGCGGAAACGGGAGGAGAACTGACCCATGACGATCACGCGTCGCCATCTCTGCAGCCTGCTGACGGCCGCTGCGGCCAGCGTCTGCCTGCCTGAATTCGCACAGGCCCAGGCTGCCTTCCCGGACAAGCCGATGAAGCTTCTGGTGCCCTATGCCGCGGGTGGCGGCACGGACGCGATCGCGCGCCTCGTCGCGCAGGGCGTCGGCGAGCGGCTCGGCCAGTCGCTGGTGGTCGAGAACAATGGCTCGGCCGGCGGCAATCTCGCCACCGCCCAGGCGGCTGCCGCCTCGCCCGATGGCTACACCGTGCTGATGGCCAATCAGGGGCCGATGGTGGTCAACCCGCACCTGTTCAAGAACGTCAAGGTCGACCCGCTCACCGCTTTCGACCCGCTGACGCTGATCTCGGCGGCGCCGCTCATCGTGGTCGTCGCGCCGAACTCGCCGCACAAGACCCTCGCCGAGCTCGTCGGCCAGGCCCAGAAGAATCCGGGCAAGCTGACCTATGGCTCCGCCGGCAACGGCTCCGCCAGCCATCTGGCGACCGTGCTGTTGGCGCAGACCGCGCAGTTCGAGGCCGTGCATGTGCCCTATCGCGGCGCCGGCCCGGCGCTGACAGACCTGCTCGCCGGCAATAGCGATTTCATGGTCACCACCGTGCCGTCGGTGCTCGGCCTGATCGAGGGCGGCAAGGTCAAGGCACTGGCGGTGACCGGCAAGGCGCGGGCCAAGCTCTTTCCGGACGTCCCTTCGGTCGCCGAGAGCGGCTGGCCGGATTACGAGGCGACGGCCTGGTACGGCTTCGTCGTGCCAAAGGGCACGCCCAAGGACGTCGCGGCGAAACTGCGTCAGTCGACGGTCGAGACCATCAACAGCGAGCTCATTCGCGAGCGCCTGCAGAACGAGGGCGCCGAGCCGATCGGCAACAAGCCCGAGGAGTTCGCCGCGATGATGGAGGCGGAATCGCGCCGCTGGGCCGGGATCATCAAGCAGGCCCGGCTCGCCATCAATTGATGGGGGGCTAGGCGATCCGCTTGTCGGCGGAATCGCAGAGATCGGCGACGACGCAGGTCTCGCAGGCCGGACGCAGCGCCTTGCAGGTGTAGCGCCCGTGCAGGATCAGCCAGTGATGCGCGTGCCGGCCGAATTCGGCAGGCACTGCCTTTTCCAGCCCGAGCTCGACCTGCAGCACGTTCTTGCCGGGAGCGATGCGCAGGCGGTTGGCGACGCGGAAGACATGGGTGTCGACCGCATGGGTGATCTCGCCGAAGGCGATGTTGAGCACGACATTCGCGGTCTTGCGGCCGACGCCGGGCAGGCTCTCCAGCGCTTCGCGTGCAGTCGGGACTTCGCTGCCGAACTCGGCGATCAGCTTCTCCGAGAGCGCGATGACGTTCTTGGCCTTGTTGCGGTAGAGCCCGATCGTCTTGATCAGCTCGCGCACCTGATCCTCGCCGAGAGCGAGCATCTTCTCCGGCGTGTCGGCGAGCTCGAACAGACGCTTCGTCGCCTTGTTGACCCCGGCATCGGTCGCCTGCGCCGAGAGCACCACGGCGATCAGCAGCGTGAAGGCGTTGATATAGTCGAGCTCGCCCTTCGGCTCGGGCCTTTGCTGCCGGAAGCGGCTGAAGATCTCGTAGATCTCGGCAGCGCTGCGCGGCTTCGGCGACGTGATCCGCTTGGGCGATGGGCTACGGCGTTTGGGGCTGTTCGGCGCGGGCATCGCGGCGTTATAATTCGCGGATGACCTTGGGCAAGCCCAATTCAGATGATGTCGCCGAAGCGGCCGAAAAGCCGGTCTTCGACGCGACGATCACACCGCATCGCTCGCTCGACCAGGACGGCTTCCGCATCGTGATGACTCTGGTCTGCCTGACCAGCGTCGCCGCCTCGATCCCCTTCATGGTGTTGGGCGCCTGGCCGGTCGCCGGCTTCTTCGGCCTCGACATCATCGCACTGTTCATCGCCTTCAGGGTCAATTTCAACGCGGCGCGCGCCTTCGAACGTATCATCGTGACGCCGCTCGAAGTCTTGCTGCGCAAGGTCTCGCATCACGGCCGCGAGAAGATCTGGCGCTCCAATCCCGCCTGGACCAAGCTCGAGCGCGAGGACGACGAGGATTACGGCCTGCTCGAACTCTCCCTCGTCTCGCGCGGGCAGCGCACGATAGTCGCCTCGGCACTCTCGCCGCAGGAGCGCGAGGGCTTCGCGCAGGCGCTCGGCACGGCGCTCGCCAAGGCCAAGCGCGGCCCGGATTTCGAACCCGCCTGAGCATGGCCGCGACGATCATCCCGTTGATCGCGCTCGCGGTGATCATTCTCGTGATCGTCACGGCGGTCAGGGCCAATCGCGGTCCGCGTGACCCTTTGCCCAGCCGGAACGGTGGCGAGGAGGCGGTACGGGCCTATGGGCTCGTCCTGCGCGACAAGCTCGATCGTTCCCGGTTCGGCCCGGTGCTGGCGGGGCAGGTCTGGGATCGCCTGATGAGCTGCAAGGTCGGCGAGGGATTGATCCACGAATTCCATCGCGACTTCTGCGGCCACGGGCTGATCCGCACGCCGGATGGCGTCAAGCTTTGCGACATCCAGGATGGCCATCATCCCGGCGAGGCGATCGCGCAATGGCATTCGCGCGACGAGTTTGTCGCCTTCTTCGCCGGGCAGTCGGACTATAGCTGCAGCGGCTGGGACGAGGGCTCGCCGGTCTTCTTCACCAGCGATGAATGGTACCGCAACAATCAGCGTCTCACCCGCGAGAAGCTGCGCCGGTTTGTTTGAAGAGGCGCGTTATCACCCTTGTTGCACCAGCCAGACCGTATGTCCGCCGCACTCCGGATCCTCGGCGACATGATCGACCACGATAAAGCCGTTCTCGCCTAGCAAGCTGCGGTACTCGGCCGGATCGAGGCTGGCATGATAGAGCGGCTCGCCCTCGAAACTGCCGATCGCTTCGCCATGGCCCGGCCCACTGGTGAAGAGCAGCGCCGCTCCTTCCTCCGCCTGCGTCCGGAATAGCGGGAACATCCGGCGCTGATCGTTAGGTGTCAGATGGAAGAAGCTGTCCCAGGCGATCAGCCCGTCGAAGCGCTGGCCGAGCGCGAGTGAGCGCATATCGGCGACCTGCCAGCTCTGCTCTGGGAAGCGCTGGCGGCAGAGCGCGATCAGCGGCTCCGACGAATCGATCCCTGTGACGGCGCAACCGCGCTCGATCAAATGCCTTGCGATCGGCTCGCCCATGCCGCAGCCGATATCGAGCACCGATGGTGCCGTGGGCAGCAGTGACAGGAAGCGCTCGAGCCAGTGCGCTTCCATCAGCTTTCGGCCGCGCTGTTGGTCATAGGCCGCGGCATTGCGCCGGTAGAGCGAGATGATGGCGTCGGCGGAATTGGTCATCCGTGGATATCTATGCGCCCTCTGACGCGAAGACGAGCTTGTCAGCTTTCGGGTGGGATAGGCATGCTGACATCACTAGCTTCGTGAGCATGAGAGATCAGATCGCGAGGATAGAATGATGAACGCTCATTTCAGAACAGCGATGAAACCGATCACCGTCTCCAACGCCGTGCTCGCCCGCGCCAGCGAGGCCATCCCCTCGGAGGCCGATTTCCCGGCGGTCGCGCCCGGCTCGGACTACGATACGGTTCGCCGCATCCTGTCCTACATCACCAACAACTGGCGCCAGCAGCCGACGATCGAGGCGATCGCCGACGCGGCCGGCGCGACGCCGACCGACGTGCACCACCTGTTCCGGCGCTGGTGCGGACTGACGCCGAAAGCCTTCCTGCAGGCGATCACGCTCGACAATGCCAAGGGTCTGCTCGCGGCTTCCGCCAGCATCCTCGACACCAGCTTCGAGGTCGGCCTGTCCGGCCCGGGGCGCCTGCACGATCTCTTTGTCACCCATGAGGCGATGTCGCCGGGTGAGTGGAAGACGGGCGGCGAAGGCCTGCGCATGTCCTATGGCTTCCACACCTCGCCCTTTGGAGAGGCGCTGATCGTCGTGACCGAGCGCGGCCTCGCCGGCCTCGGCTGGGTCTCGAACAATCTCGACGGCGGCAAGGTCATCGGCGGCCGGGCCGAGGCGCTGGCCGACATGATGCGGCGCTGGCCGCATGCGGATTACCGCTTCGATCCGCAGAGCACAGCGCCTTACGCGACGCGCATCTTCGAGCCGGGCAGCTGGTCGCCGCAGGTGCCGTTGCGCGTCGTGCTGATCGGCACCGATTTCGAAGTCCGCGTCTGGGAGACGCTGCTGCGTATCCCGGTCGGCTGCGCCACCACCTATGGCGACGTCGCCGACCATATCGGCAAGCCCTCGGCGGCCCGCGCCGTCGGTGCGGCGGTCGGCAAGAACCCGATCTCCTTCGTGGTTCCCTGCCACCGCGTCATCGGCAAGTCGGGCGCGCTCACCGGCTACCATTGGGGATTGACGCGCAAGCGCGCCATCCTCGGCTGGGAAGCCGGGCAGGTCGCAGGCGGCGAGGCCGCCTGAGCCGAAAACTTACTGAATCGCCGGAGCGGACGCCGCCGCAGGCGGGGGTGTCCGCTTCGCCGTGGCCGGGCGTGGTTTCGCCGTCTCGGGCTTAGGCTCGGGCAGGCCGAGGCGGGAGCGGATCGAGGCGGCGCGCGCTTCGGTGACGCGGGCGCCGCAGAAGCCGTGCGAGCCCTCGCGCTGGAAGTCGCGGCAGATCTGCTCGCGTTCCGAGGAGAAGCCGGCCTGCTCGCGCGCGATCGTGCGCTGCTCCGTCAGGTCGGCCTTGGCCGAGAGCGCCCGGTAGCCGTCGCGCACGGCGCCCTCCGCGTGTTTGCGCTCGGCCTCGATGTCCTTGGCACGGGCGGAGAGGGTGCGCGCATCCGGCCCCCAGACGCCGCGCGGATCGATGCGGCAGGCGGCGGCTTCGATCACGCAGGGCTGTGCCGGCTCGACCACCAGGAAAGCGCCGTCGAGCACGTCGAAGACGATCGGGCAGGCCGGGGCTTCGAGCTTGTAGCGCGCCAGCCCCGCTGGCTTGCCCAGCGAGGTCACCGGCACGGGCGTGTCGCCGAGGGAAATGGCGCAGGGCTCGACGAGGTTGCTGGACTGGAAGCCCTCGGCCCGCAGCTTCAGGCCATAGCCGCTGCCAGTCTTCTCCAGTGTCGCTTCGCCGAAGCCGCCATTGCGCCGCAAGGTCTTGCCGAGGATCGAATCCTCGCCGGGAATCTTGATCGCCGGCATGGTGCGCGGGCGCGGCGCGGACGACTGGCCGCCGACCGAGGCCGGAGCGGCCTGGTGGGCGCCGGGCTGGTTGAAGGGCTGCGCGCCGGGAAGCTGCATCGGCTGCGCCAGAGCCGTGCCCGCAAGGCCGAGCCAGGCCAGCGCTGCGCCGGCGGCGAGGCGGTAGGCAGTCGGGCGGCGGAGCGTCGTCACGGCTGTTTCCTGTTGGCCAAGGTCCATTCTGAATGGAATGGCTACGCCCGTTGCGCAAGAGCATGTGGGCAACACTTGTCCGGAATGGTCAGCCCCACGAATTTCTGTGCGGGATACTGCACACAGCCGATTCTTAATCCGGCTCCGCGCCTTGCAAGCAGGCCGTCACCCTCCCTATATACGCCGCGAAGCGGTGGTTTTTGCAGGCCATCGGGGCCGGATTGCGCCAGGCGCCAGCACTCACATGCGAACGCTGAAGCGCAGGGCCGGTCGATCTTTGTTGTAACCGGCGGGCGAAGCCGGATGGGGCCAAGGCTCCGTTCCGTCACTTCGGTCGCCAGACGTGGATATCCCGGGTTCGTTCGCCGCGGAAGGTGGGGGCGATCCGGGACCATGGGCCGGGGAGCGGCGTCTTACGCGCGCTTTTCCGGCGATCTGCTAAATCGAAAGGGATCCCATCCATGGGTAAAGTCATTGGTATCGACCTCGGAACCACCAATTCCTGCGTTGCAGTGATGGAAGGGTCGACGCCTAAGGTCATCGAGAATTCCGAGGGCGCCCGCACCACGCCTTCGATCGTCGCCATCACCGATGACGGCGAGCGTCTGGTCGGCCAGCCTGCCAAGCGCCAGGCGGTCACCAACCCGGAGCGCACCTTCTTCGCCATCAAGCGCCTGATCGGGCGCACCTTCGACGATCCGATGACCAAGAAGGACATCGATCTCGTTCCCTACAAGATCAAGAAGGCTCCGTCGGGCGACGCCTGGGTCGAGGCCGACGGCAAGGATTACTCGCCCTCGCAGATCTCCGCCTTCACGCTGACGAAGATGAAGGAGACCGCGGAGGCCTATCTCGGCCAGCCGGTCACGCAGGCGGTCATCACCGTACCCGCCTATTTCAACGACGCCCAGCGCCAGGCCACCAAGGATGCCGGCCGCATCGCCGGCCTCGAGGTGCTGCGCATCATCAACGAGCCGACCGCGGCCGCGCTCGCCTATGGCCTCGACAAGAAGTCGACCGGCACCATCGCGGTCTATGACCTCGGCGGCGGCACCTTCGACGTCTCGGTCCTCGAGATCGGCGACGGCGTCTTCGAGGTGAAGTCGACCAATGGCGACACCTTCCTCGGCGGCGAGGACTTCGACATGCGCCTGGTCGAGTACCTGGCGGACGAGTTCAAGCGCGAGCAGGGCATCGACCTGAAGAAGGACAAGCTCGCTCTCCAGCGCCTGAAGGAAGCGGCCGAGAAGGCCAAGATCGAGCTGTCGAGCGCCTCGCAGACCGAGATCAACCTGCCCTACATCACGGCGGATGCCTCGGGCCCGAAGCACCTCGCCATCAAGCTCTCGCGCGCCAAGTTCGAGAGCCTGGTCGACGACCTGATCCAGCGCACCATCGAGCCTTGCCGCAAGGCGCTCAAGGATGCCGGCCTCTCCGCGGGCCAGATCGACGAGGTCGTCCTGGTCGGTGGCATGACCCGCATGCCGAAGGTCCAGGAGGTGGTGAAGCAGTTCTTCGGCAAGGAGCCGCACAA